>Ga0209542_10004939_pt1 | contig 27040 bp, 27 predicted proteins | sample RifCSPhighO2_01_FD_184028 | JGI IMG/M metagenome (GOLD analysis project Ga0209542, IMG submission 184028) | Soil microbial communities from Rifle, Colorado - Rifle CSP2_plank highO2_0.1 (SPAdes) (version 2) | ecosystem: Environmental > Terrestrial > Deep subsurface > Rock core/Sediment ...
TCCATCTATTTTTATAAAAGACTTAGTTTCCATTGACTTAAAGACTGCTTCAACTATTTTTCTTTTATCTTCTTGCTCAATAAAAACAGCAAGATCTAAATCAGAATCCTTTTTCTGTTCTCCAGAAGCGTAAGAACCAAAAATAACAATAGAATAAAATGGAGTGTGTTTGTCCAAGTTATCTTCCAATCCTTTAATTGAGTTTAAAACTTGTTTTGGCAAACTATCTTTATTATATGTTTCAAAATATGTGTATATTTTATTGTTTTTATGATTAATTGTATAAAATTTAGAGGTCCCTATTTTTTCTTCTTTTATTAATTCTTCGATTAAAAACGCTTTAATTGCATCTTGTATAACTGAGCTTGACTTCTCTTTTGATAATTCTTTTACCTGCTTCCAAGTGATTTCTTTAAATTCATTTTTCTGAAATGTATTTAGTATTCTTAGTTGTTTTTTAGTTAACATTTTATCTCATCAAATTTATGGTTTTCTTATACCTTATTTTAGGTATAATTATACTGCTTTATAGGTATATAAACTCTTCCATTTAGGAAAAATGCGGGGGCGTTTAACCAGTCCTAAAAAATAAAAAATCAATTCTAAATCCTAACTTTTTTGATGAAAAAACCTTATCGTCGACAAACCCCTTTAAAATCTCGTTCTATTATTAACCTAAGGTTAAACATCTCGTGGGGGCATCAATCCTTAGGATTAAGTTAGCTACATAAACCGAATAGTTTTCAATGAAAATAGTGCAACGCTGCGGAGGAGAGTATTACTAAATGGTTAGGTGATTGGGAGAGGAGTTGAACTATTATTCATAGGGGCACCCAATCAAAAAACAATAGTTTATATTAGGGATACAAGAAAGTTTATATTGTCAATAGAAACATTTAAAAATGTAAAAGATATGTCTAAGTATGGTACAGAAAGAAATTTTAAACAATGTAATAGTTTCGCAAAGGGATTTTTTAGACAAGTCAGAACAAGGGACTTTGCGAGAGAAAGAACAAGAAGTAAAAATTGAAGATTCTTTTGCATTGATAATTACAGGAATAAGAAGGTGTGGAAAAAGCACATTTCTCAATCAACTGTTAAAAAAGCAGAAAAAAGGATATTATCTTAATTTAGAAGATCCTAGATTAGATGGATTTGAACTATCCGATTTTAATAAAATTGAAATTATTATGAAAGAACTTTATGGCGAGAACGGAGTTTATTTTTTTGATGAAATACAGGTCGTTTTAGGTTGGGAGAAATTTATAAGGTATTTAGTTGACAAAAAAGAGAAGATTGTCTTAACGGGTTCTAATGCTTCTATTTTAAGTAGAGAACTTGGAACAAAACTTACAGGAAGACATCTCTCAGTAGAACTATACCCCTTTTCGTTTAAGGAATTTCTCAGTCTAAAGAAAGAAAAACCATCGGTCGATTCTTTTGAGGAATATCTAAATAAAGGCGGATTTCCAGAATATTTAAAAAAAGAAAATCCAGCCGTCCTGCACGAATTGTTATCTGATGTTGTAATGAAAGATATTGCTGCAAGGTTCGGCATTAAAAATACCGCTATTCTTAATAAAATTGTAATCTATTTAATAAGCAATGTTGGGAAAGAATTTTCCTATAACTCTATAAAGAAAATGTTTGAAATTAAGTCTGTCAAGAGTGTTATTGACTATATTTCATTCTTTGAGAATGCTTATCTTGTCTTTACTTTACCGAGATTTAGTTACTCATATAAACAACAGCAAGTAAATCCTAAGAAAGTTTATTCCATAGATAATGGGTTCTCTTCCAATAACTCTGCTTCATTTTCAAAAGATTATGGAAAAATGCTTGAAAACTTAGTATTCTTGGCTTTGAGAAGACGTTATAAGAATATATTTTATTTTCAAGAAAGGAATGAATGTGACTTTATCATAAAAGAGAAGGATAAGATAGTTCATGTTTTACAGGCATGTTTTGATTTAAATGAAGAAAACAAAACTAGAGAAATAAATGGATTAATTGAAGCATTGGAAAAATTCAATATAAAAGAAGGAATAATTTTGACATATAAACAGGAAGATGAGTTTAAAATAAAAGATAAAAAAATAAAGATTTTGCCTGTTTGGAAATGGTTGGTAGAATAAAAATGTTACCTGATAGAATTGCTGCTTCGATTATGAGAGATAAGAAATTATTGCTTGTAACAGGTTATGATGAAAAGTTTTATTGGACTCCTGGCGGAAAGATTGAAGGAGAAGAATCTCATGAAACCTGCTTAAAAAGAGAACTTTATTCCGAACTTAATATTAAATTAACTTCATTTAAACATTATCTGAGCATCATACTTCCTAATGAAATAAAAGGCGGAATGCAAAAAAACCATCATTACTTAGTTCAGTTTAAAGATAAAATCAAACCAAAGCAAGAAATAACAAAAACTATGTGGTATTCAAGACAAGATTTCACAAATAAAAGTATATCTGTTTCCGAAGGATTTGTAAATGAAGTCATATCAAAATTAATTCAGGATAATTATTTGTAATTGAGGAAAAAGTTGGAGCGTTAATCCTTAGGATTAAGTTAGCAACATAAACCGAATAAATAGCGAGGTTTATGGTTCATTGCTCCGAGTGGAGCGTATGACTAAAGAGTTATACATCTTTCCCCTGATTGCGTTAGATTTTTTGGGAAAGATGTATTAGAGATTCCCGAACTAAATTCTAACCTAATTATCGGGAATCTCTATAAGTGCTCCTATTGAGGCGTTGGACTGGAAAACTTAATAAGTGTCTAATTTATGTAATAGTATGAAAGAAAAACCAAAAGATAAAATTTCACAGGAAAAAATAGATTGTATCTTAAAAATTGTAGATAGATGGTTAGATTATCAACAATTCATAAAAAGAATTCCTGGTTTATCAATTGGAATTGTGCATAAAGATAAAATAATCTTAAACAAAGGATATGGGTTTTCTAATATACAAAATAATGAAAAAACAACTGATAAAACTCTTTATAGAATAGCTTCAATTTCTAAATTATTCACATCGATTTCGATTATGCAATTAGTCGAATCTGAAAAGATAAATTTGGACGATGATGTGTCTAAATATCTCAAATGGGCGAAGAGTAAGAATAAAATAACATTAAGACAACTTCTAACACATAGTTCTGGAATAAACAGAGATGGTGATACACCTCACTGGATTAATGATAATTTTCCAGAAATTGAGAAGATCATAAAGCACGTCAGTGAAGGTGCTGTAACCTACTCGCCAATTGAAAAGTTCAAGTATTCTAATTTAGGTTATACTATTTTAGGAAAAGTGATAGAACAAGTTAGTGGAATGACCTATAAAGATTATGTGAAGAAAAATATTATACAAACAATTAGATTAGAAAATACTTACATTGATATTGAAAATGAGGCAGAAAATAAATTAGCTACTGGGTATGGTCGGGATATGCCTGGATTTGAAAGAGACAAGTTTAACAACCCCTCAACTAAATCGATGGCTCCTGCAATTGGATTTGTTTCTAATGTTAACGACTTATGTAAGTTTATGTCTGCCCAATTTTTAACTAATAACTTATTGTTGAGAAATGAGACTAAGAAAGAAATGCAAAGAATCCAATGGATTGAAGAGACCGATAATGAAACAATAACTTGGGGTCTGGGTTATGAGATGTGGAAATTAGATAATATAACATTAAGAGGACATGGTGGAGGATTTCCAGGATTTATAACTCAAATAGCATTCGATAGAGAAAAGGAATTTGGTGTGACTGTGCTTACAAATGCTTTAGGGAGCAATGCTCATGATTTGACCAACGGCGTGTTTCACATAATTCATTATATTTTAAAAAATTTTGATGACTTTAAGAAGATGAAAGTTAATAATATCAATTTAAAAGAATATGAGGGTAGATTTTATGAAAGATGGTCAGATATTGAAGTTGTAGAAATAAATAAATCTTTAAATTTCTTTTATCCTAGCAACAATAGACCTTTAAAGGAAATCTATAAACTTAAACCTAAAAAAGATAATATCTTCACAGTTGAAACGGGCAATAATTTTGATTACATTGGAGAAGAGGCCATATTTGAGTTTGGTGAAGATAATAAATTAAGTAAGATAAAAATAGGCCCAAATACATTAACTCCATTTAATGATTTTGTTAAAAATCAGAAACGAAGTTAATTTCTTTGTAGCCTTATACTCACACTCTCCAACGGAGCGTTAATCTAAATTTCGGTTTATGGCTCTATGACCAAAAAGTTTTTAGTTCAAAGATTGATAAGATAATTATGAAAAAAGAAAAATTAAAAAGAATCGCGCCAATGACTAAAATGCTGAATGGAAAAAGAGTTCATGTTTGTGATTATCATGGAACTTGCACAAATAAAGCATACAAAGAAGTTTATCCAATGTTAATTGGCAAAGGTAGTTGGAATTATTTGTGTAAAAAGCATTTTGAGCAAGAAAGAAAAAGACTCAAGAGAAAATTACCTTACTGTTCTCTGGATTAGAAATAGTATCTGCTTAGCTTTGTAAAGTAGTTATCGTCTATAAAGACGAAAATTAGTAAAAAATAGGCTGTTTTTTATCGTCGGAACTTTAGAAAGCTAAGCAATTACGAAACTTCTTACATAGCTATGGAAATTAAAACAGTTAGAGTTTCAGAGAAAGGACAAATAGCAATTCCAACTTCTATGAGGGAAAATATAGGGATTGAACAGGGTGATGAGTTGTTATTAGTTGAAACAGAAGGAAAAATTTTAGTTGAAAAAGCAGATAAGGTTTCTCAATCTATTAAGGATGATTTTGAAGATATTTTAAAATATAATGAAGATTCTTTAAAAGAGGTCTGGGATAACAAAGAAGATGATATTTGGGCTTCTTATATAAGAAAATAATAGGATATTCCAACAAAAAGAGTTAGTTTTATTGCCTTATCCATTTAGTAATCAGGAAGGCAGTAAGGTCAGACCAGCAATAATTGTTTCAAATAATAATTTCAACAAGAGATGTGAAGATTGTGTAATGGTGCCACTAACAACTGTAATAAAAGATGAGCCTTTCTCATTAATACTAACTCAGGATAATATAGAGTCTGGAAAGTTGTTAAAACGAAGCAGGATTAGAATTGATAAAATTTTTACAATTAAAAAAACCTCATTATTATGAAAATAGGAAAAGTTAACGATAAAACTATAGAAAAAATTAAGTTTGAAATTAGCAAGGTTTTCTAGAAAAATGGTGGGGAGTTAATCCTTATGATCAAGTAATCGTGGAAGAACAGTATCTCCGCACAGGGAATTTTAGCGGTTTTTTTATTCGCGGTCACGCACATTATCATTTGTAAAATTACTAGTGCGTAACGCGCTCACCAGCCCGCCCAATTAGTTCAATTTCGTGCAATTTCCGTTGCGGAGTTTTTTAGTGCACGAAATTGATTATTCACAGAGATTTCCGATAATCAAATTAGAATTTAGTTCGGGAATCTCTGGCATATCTTTTCCTAAAAACATAACGAGGAAAAGATATGTAATGCAAAAAAACTGCAATGATTTTTATGGCTGTGCGGAGATACTGGAGCAAAGAGATAATCTTTTATACACCTGTTTTAATGTCTTATCATGAACTATAACATTGATGATGTTCTACTATGCAAAGTTAAGAAAATAGAAGGAACCAGTGTTTTTTTAGAAACAGAAAATGGTTTTCCTGGAAGCATGATTCTTTCAGAGGTAGCCGCAGGAAGAATTAGAAATTTGAGGCAGTATGTATCACTTAACAGAACAGTTGTCTGCAAAATTCTTGAAGTAAAGGGTGATCATTTAGAATTGAGTTTGAGGAGAGTTACTGCAAAAGAGAGGCAGTATGTCTTAGAGAACAATAAAAGGGAAAGGGCATTTGCCTCTATGTTGAAAGTAGTCGGAGAAGAACCTGAGAAAATAATTGAAAGAATTAAAAATGAAAAAGATATTGGAGAATTTTTAGATGAAGCCAAAGAGGATATCAAGATCTTAGAAAAATATCTCGGGAAAGAGAAAGCTCTAAAACTGTTTAAAGTTTTAGGAGAGAAAGAAGAAAGAGAGAGAAAAGTAGACAAACAGTTTGTTCTGCGAAGTGACTCCGAAAACGGAGTAGAAGATATAAAAGAAATTTTGGATTTTAAAGAAGCGGAAATTCATTATCTTGGAGGCGGCAAGTTTAGTTTATCTATAAAGGCTAATGATTTCAAAGAAGCGAATATGAAGATGGATAAGATTGTAGAGGAGATAAGGAAAAGAGCGGAGAAGAAGAAAGCTGTTTTTGAATTGAAGGGAAAATGAAACTTCGTAAATGTTCAGAGCATGGCTACACGCTGGAAGAGAAATGCAAGAAATGTGGGAAGGAAACTAAGGAAGGACATTATAAATTTGTGAAGATAAGAAGCGTGGAAGAGAGAGTTAAAATAGCGTCTTCTGCTTTACCGGCATCTGAATTATTCCATAAACTCCATCATAACCCGGTTTAATTTTTAATTTGTTTTCGCGATTTAAAATAATAAGTTCTGCAAGTTTTGCATCAACATCGTGTTTTAACAGTTCTCCTTTTGTAACAGAAAGCAAAATATTAAACTCGTCTTTGAATTTTTCAATCAAGGAGTTGTAAACTGTCCAAGTTGTTTTTGTGTTCATTGAAGTGTTTTTGTGGAAGGCGATTAGTTCATGAAGAGGAATCATATCATAGAAAGGCGAGGCGTTTTCAGATTTAAAACCCGCTGGAAAAACAGAAAGTTCTTCAGCTCTGTATTCTACGCCGATTGTCAAGGGATTTTTACATTTTGGGCAAATTCCATTTATGTGTTTTGTTTCTTCAGGAGAGCAGGAGAAATTGCAATTCCTGTGACCATCGTAATGATATTTTCCATAGTCAGGAACTGTTTCAATTGTCGCCGCCAATCCCCTTCCTGTTCGAATCGCTTTTATTATGTTGCCGTAAGTCAATTCTGGAATATCAAAAATTGTCGCTTCTCTCCCTATTCTCCATGGCCAAAATGAATGTGCATCTGAAAACGAAACAATACGGACTTTACCTTCGCCAACTTCCTTAAAACGACAGAGCATTGGAGGATCAGCAGACATACCAGATTCAATTGCGTAGATATGTTTACTTTCTTCTTCGAAACATTCTTCTAAAGAATCAAAGCCAGATTTACTTCCGAATAAACCAAACCATGGAGTCATACAATGCGCCGGAATTATCTCAATCATATCATCAATTAATTTTAGATCGTGAACTAACTGTTTGCAGGACATTCCAAAAATTGGCCTGCCATCATAGTCTAAACGTCCCTTGCTTCCTAAATATTCTGTAATTTTATCTGCGTAATCAGTATTAGGTACGAAGATTAAAAGATGAACAGCTCTTCTTTTTCCTCCTTGAGAAAACATTAAAGAAACTTCTGTCTGCCAGAGAAAAGGAAATCCAGAATTAGAATATAAGATCCCGGATTTTTCTTCTTTAATGTAGGAATTAATTTCCTTCCTATGCAATGGGTGTTGAAAGTCTCCTGTTCCTATGAGATCTAATCCTTTAATTTTTCCATACTTCTCTAAATTAGCTAACGACAGAGCAGAAGAAGTAGCCCTCGCGTGTTTTGAGTGGACTTGGAGATCGGCAAAAACCATTTTTTTTCGTGTTTTTGACGAGACTAAAAATTCGTGAGAATTTTTCGTTTCGGCTATGGCTTTCATTGTTATTGAAAAACAACAAAGTTTATAAGAGTTTATTTTCAAGGAATTTCATGTCCTCGCTGGAAGATAAAATCTTTAATATAGCCGAAACGGGATTAGAAAGTAGATCGTCTTCAGTTCAAAAAGTTAGAGACGCGATTGAATCAGGAGCAAGAACGAGGAGAGAAATTGCGGATAGAACAGGATTAGGATATGGATATGTTACACAAGCAATTCGTGAATATGGAATGGATGTTGAACGTGAACCTTCTCCGAATCAAAAATTGAACAAACAATCAGTAGACAAGTTGATAAAGATTGGGCTTGGATGCACAACAATTGCGAGAGAGGTTGGAGTTTCAAATGCGAGAATTGGTATATATAGGGAGAGGTGGTATCATGGAGAATGGAGAAAGAAAAGAGAAGAATACAAGAATGCTCTAAATTTAAAGAGGGAGAATGAGGAAGAAAAAAGGAGATTAATTGGAGAAATCGAATTTAGTGTTCTGAAAAATTCATTAGGGAATGAGGGCTACTCTGATTGGGTAATTCAAAAAACTTTTGAACACAGACAAAAGCATCCTTCTACAAGAGCATTTCCATATGATAAACTTGCAAAATTCTTTTCAGTTTATGAAGAAGCGAAAAAGAAAGGCGAGAAAGCGTCTTTATATGCGTTGGGTGAAAGGGCTGAAATGCATTTTGTAACTGTGGGGCATGTGTTGAAAGAGGGCGGTTTGAATACATTAGTAAACCCAATGAAAAAGAAAAGGGAAATTTTGACTCCTGAACAAGAAGACGCTATTGCAAGAGCCATCGGCTTGAGGATGCCTGTTTCTGATTTGAGCTATTTTATTGGCGCGCCCAATTGGATTATCCAAGATAGATTTAACATGATGAATAGACAAGATAGAATCAAGAGCCATATTATTTGTATGGGGAGATTTTCTTGTGATACACTTAGTTATGCAAAAGCGAGCGATATTTATTTAGGACAAGACATTGGAATGTCCAGAGAAGAAATTGAAAGAGAATTGGGATTGAAAAGAGAAATAGTTGATTATGCTTTAAGAAATGAGAATATATTTAGGATTAGCGGCGAGATAATTGATGCCTTGAAAACAATTTGGCCTGAAAGAGAGATTAAGAAGCCGTATAAGGATTGGTGATTTCGGTATCTCCGCACAGCCATAAAAAACGCTCATATCCACAAAACTTAAATAGTTATAACATTGTTATAATGAAATGAGACAAGAACTCACTAAACAAGTCGTAAAAGTTGGTAATTCGGCAGGCGTTATCTTGCCAAAAAAATGGCTAAACGGAAAAGCAAGAATAGAATTAATTGAAAAACCGCTCAACATAAAAAGCGAAGTGTTAGAAATTTTGGGCTCTTATCTAAGCGATATTGAAGGAATTTATTTAGTAGGAAGCTATGCGAGAGAAGAACAAAACTCGGGAAGCGATGTTGATGTATTAGTCATCACCAGCAAAATAAGGAGAAAAATTAAAGTTGGTAAATATTATTTCTTGTTGCTTACAAGGAAAGATATAGAAAACTCTCTGCAGAACAATGCCCTTCCAATTCTGCCGATGCTTAAGGAAGCAAAAGCTATTGTTAACGAAGAATTAATCATCCATTATATGAACATGTCTTTAACAAGAAAGAACGTAAGAAGCCGCATAGAATTATCTAAATCAGCTTTGGCAATTGACAGGGAAATGATAAATCTGGATAAAGAATGGCCTTCAGACTGTTCAGATGCCGTAGCATATTCTCTCATCCTCAATCTAAGAATGGCACATACCATAAATAAATTGCGAAGGAATAAAAAAATATCTAATAAAGAATTAATACATACGATAAAAAAAATTTCAGGATCGTTAAATGCTTATGAAGGATACTTGAGAGTTAAGAATAACGAGAAAGATAAAGAAATTTTGCCTGTCGAAGAAGCAGACAGATTGTATAGTTATATCATTAAGGAATTGAGGGGCATAGAAAAATGGCTAAAAGGGAAAAAAGGCTAGAAAAAGGGATAAAGAGCATTGAAAAACAGATAAGATTGCATAAAGAAAAAATTAAGAAATTTGGACGCGAAAAAGATTATTTAGAAGGATATTGGGAAAAAGAAATTGAAGATTTAAAAAAAAGAAAGGAGAACCGCGAGGAAAAATTGAAGAGGAAAAATTAATTAAAGAAATCTTTCGCTTAAAATTTATCCCCTTATTTTTCCATCTAAACATCCGGCAAGCTCATAATCCTCTTCTCGCAAAGCATTATGTAATCTTAGATGTAGAGAAATTTCTTCAGGAGAAATTTCAGGAAATTCTTGCATTAAGATAAGCCTTTCTTCAAGCATTCTCAATTTGTCTCTTTCATATTCTACACAAAACATGTCCATTTCTCTATCTTCTTCTACAATATCTTCTAAAAACAATTTGTGTCGCAAATTATTAGCTTTTGTTAATACGGCGAATTGTCTTCTTGCTAATTGAAGATAAGGTTCTCTGGAAAATTCTGGAGCAACAGTTTTTTCAATTAATCTATGTGTATCGTCAACACAATAATCGTAGAATTTTGACAATGTTATAAAACCAGTAATTGGATCATAAAAAGCATCTTCAGAGTCGTTTGCTCTAACAATCTGTTCTTCTACAAGTCTAATAAACTTTTCCTTAACTCTGACCATTGAAAGGTCATCTTCCCAAGAAGGATTCTTTCCCAAAGTAGGATTCTCTCCGATGAAACCTTCTCCATATGCGCCATAAAAACTCACATCCATCTAATCTTGAAAAACCACGGATATTTAAATTTTTCTATCTGTCACTACAAAGAAATAACCACAAACTAACTCAACATCAACTCCAATTTCTTTGGATCTCTCTTTATCTCCTTAATTAAAGTAGCGGGCCCGATTACCGTCAGTGCGGCATTATCCCCGACAAGCCGCTTCGCCACGCCGTGCTTCCACCGAACAAAAACACTCTCGCTTTTCAAGTCCGGTTCTATAACCGCAAGTTCAATTCCTTTAAAGTTTTTAATATGGTCTACCATCGCCATCGTATCTTCGATAAGTCTTGCCTCTTCTTCAGGCCTTAAACGCCCATGCAAAATAACTATCTTATTTCCTAAAACCAAATGTAATATTTTCTTAACTCTCTGCGCAATAGTCAACTCGCTCACTTCTGAATATGGAATAACCTGCAAACTCAGCCCTTTTATTTTTCCTGCCTTTTTCATCATGCTTTCCTGCTTAATCTAAATAAAGATTCATAAAACTCATCCATATTCAATCCATCTTTTGCGGAAATGCCGACAGTCTCATACTCTGGAAAAGCTCCTTCGATTTTCTTGACATCTGCTTTCTTCAAGTCAATTTTGTTCGCTACGATTAAAACAGGAATTTTTCTGGCAACTAAATTACCGATAATCGTTATGTTAACCTGTGAAAATGGATTCATTGTCGCATCTAAGACAACTATAACTGCGTCCATATCGTCCAGCCATTGTATCGCCTCAATAACTCCCTGTGTGGCTTCTTTCGCTCTTTTTTTTGCCTTCGCCATCTTCATTCCGAATTTCAGAAATTCTTCATAATCAATTCTTGTAGCAATTCCCGGAGTATCAACCATCTTAAACACAAGCTCTTTTCCTTTGTATTTTATCTTGACTTCTTCTTTGACCTGAACATTCCTTGTTTCATGCGGAATACCGCTTACACTTCCAATTTCTTCACCGGTCCAGTCCTTGCAAATTCTGTTAGCCAGCGAAGTCTTGCCTGCATTCGGAGGTCCATAAAAACCAAGTTCAAGTTTCTTTCTTTTTTTAAAAATACTCCCCCAGATTCTCCGCGAGAATTCTTTGATTATCTTCAGCATCTTTACTCCAGTTTAGGCATTTTAATAAACCTTGCGTCTATCGGCTTGCCTGGATTTTTCTTTTCAAGTTCCATTTTAACTTTTTTATTCTCTAAAAACTTGAACACAGGAATTTCCCACATTCCTGTCCTTCGCCCATCCAGTTTCTTAACAGCATAAACAACTTGCTCTCTGCTCCAATTTCTCTCAAGAAGTTTTTTCATAATTTCTTTTTCTTTCAATCCAGATTTTCTCGAGTTATAGACAAAATTAATTAAATTATAGAGGTCATTCGGATTTTTAAATAAATGTTTTTCATAATGTCTCTTATACCAAGTCTGCACAATTATGTAGACGGCAAACATCACGACTAAAATTGCAATAAGCCACGTGAAGAATCTGCCGTAATTAAATCCGGGTTTTACAGCTATCTCGATATTTTCTAAAATGTTCAGGCTCTCTAATTTTGGCGATAGATAGATACCGAGATTATCCATCGCAACTTTTTCCCCAAAGACAACGAACTCCACATCCTTTGGATTACTGCCCTCGATTTCAACATAAACCCCTCCGCTTATTGATTCTACTTCAACCTGCCCGTTAAAATCAAGAGAGCTTTTAGGATAGCCGATAATCAGATACACATTCTCAGTTTCTTCCAATTGTTTCATTTCGATTTTATAATGAGCAAGCAGAGTCTCTTCGTAATTACTTTTTTTCAGCACAAGAGTCTCAAAAATAATCTCAGGTTCATACTTTCCATCCATCCACGTAACTATCCCTTCCTTAATCCTCCCTGGATTGTCAACATCCACTCCTGAAATTTCTCCAATTAAATTGACATCAATATTATCAATTCCTGTTAACAAAGAAAGACTTCCTGTTTCACTGACAACAACATCTTTAGGAACTTCAAGTTGAGATAAGGCGATAGCGATATCTTCATACTCATCTTCATCTGAAACCAAACTAAATCTTGATTTAATATTGCTAAAATCAGTCTTAACATTTTCTAATTCAATTCTGTTTTTAATAATTGTGCTGAGCCATGATGGAAATTCATCTATCGAATTTTCAAGATTACTTAACCTTGCCCCATATTCCGTAATACTTATATTTGCAGAGGTCTTGGCATTGCCAACGCTGAACAAGAATTTTTTTGTTGAACTCTTCCCACCGGCAAAAGCATTAACTTCAATTTCATAAGTGCTCGCGTTCGTGTAAATATGCCGAGCAGTATTATCATCTGACTCAAATACAACACGGCCATCTCCGAAATTCCATCTGGAGGATGTGATGTTTGCATCACTCTTCAATCTAAATAGTATGCTCCTTCCCAATAAACCAAACTCCGGAATAATCCTAAAATCAAACCCCTCTTTTATTTCAATATCTTCTTCGAGGACTAAATCTCCACCTAATTCTAATCTGAACTCGTCTTCCTCTTCGTTATTTGGAACTTCAAAGCCCATTTTCTCAATATCCAAAATCAAATGCTCAGAACTTATGGTAAAGGGCTCGCCTGAAAACCGATAGATTTTATTCCTGCTTTTTATATTCCCAGAATCTCTGTATCTAATCGAAGCGTTCTCCAATATTGCCGATTGTCCAATTTGTCCTTTAATTAGGAAAGGAACGACACAATCAATTTCCGCACAATCCCGAGCGTATTTTTTCTCGATGTAATCATCGGTTAATTCAATTAGCTCTTCATCTTCATTCTGCGTTTCATAAGAATCTTTATCGAAAACAAATTTCCCGACAGCAGAATATTTTAAAGGTCTGGCATAGACTTCATAATCTGTTCCGTTGTTTAAACCTTCTTCAGGATATCCCGCGCCTCCGCAGACATCTCCTCCCTCTTCGCTTTTGATAAGATAATGATCGTCGGCATTGTATTTTGAAACGCAGACCCATCCTTCAAAATCTTCATCCCTCCCCTTACCAATTATACATTTAGCGAGTCCGTCGTCGTTGGGGTTATTGTTGCAGTTTTTTATCTTTCCGTTCGCATCAAACAGCCAAAGTTCTATCCGCTCTTCCCCTGTGCCGCCAACTTTGGCTCCGACTTCATAACCCGGAGCCGCTTCCAGTTCCACGCGATTGCAATATAAATTTTTTGTTGTGGAATAATCAAGCTCAACTTCTTCCAAATTCTCCTCACCATCAAAGCATCCGTAATCCTCGGCGATAAGATTGCAAGGTTCATTGCTGTAATTTGTATTTGTGAAATCTATAATCTTATCATCAAATAAATCAATCGAAATCTGATTGCCGCAGCTCGCCCCAACATTCGCGTCTATCTCGAATTTCATATCTAAAACTTCTATATCTCTTCCACTAATCCTAAAACCATAAACACTGCCAGAACTAACCGGAAAACTCTCCATTCCTTCCTCTATTGTTTCATAATTAGTGCTGCAATCATTTGGTTTGCAATTAAAATCAGAATTTCTTTCATATCCCATCTCTTCCAAAATAGTCAAGAGTTTATTTCCCCCATCAAAATTACTTTCGAACATCTCGTTCTCTTGTTCGTCAAAGCTAATATTTACTTTCCCCTTAACAATTTCTCCGCCCAAATATTTATCTTCGATAAACGTTTGATTTTTACTAACATCAAAAGAAGCGCTCACCACACTTGCAAAAACAATCACCGTTAAAAAAAATACAGAGAAAACCGTTGATTGTGTTGCTCTTTTGTCGGTTTTCTCTGTCTGTCTAAAACCTTCCTGCCCCGACATTATCAAAGGTTTTATCCATAATTCCTTTTTCATTTTATTTTTCATTTGGATTTAATATCCCAGTCGTGTCCAAATGGAAAATTAGAGATTTCTTTCCGGAGGAAAATCTCTTTATCTTGCCGTAGTAGAAATAATAGATAAGAGTAATTATAATAATGCTCGTGATAAATCCAAACGCTCCGAAGAACGGAAGTTTAATCGCCCTCGGGCAGGGCACTTCTCTTGCGCATCCATCTGGAGGAACACATTCTGAAGAACATGACGACGTAATCGTAACTGTTCTGGTCGTCTGTCCGGGTTCGCATTGCTCTGCAGAAATTTGTTGAACAATGCATGTAACACCTTCCACATTAGTCCCGATTAATTGGCATTTATTACCATTCCATTCGCAATGTGGATTTTCCAAATCCCATGCTTGCGTCGGAACTTCCATGCCAACAGAGCATACATTGCACATCAATTCTTTATATTCATTCAAACCACCGTTATAACCTGCTGGCAAATCACTATCAGCAATGCCATCATAATCTCCGCATGTATCTGGAGCAACGTTTGCTCCACCAATTTCCAATCCATTAGAACCGTAATCTTCACAGGATTTCTCTTCTTCTGTTAATTCAACGCATTCTCCAATTTCATCGCCGCATTTAAGCCCTTCACCACATGGGTCTTCAGGAGATTCACAACACAACTCGCCCAATTCTCCGCACGATTGACATATTTCACTTTCACTGCACGCTAATCCAAGACCGCATGGATTTGCAGAAAATTCGCAGCACGCTTCGCCTGATCCTCCACAAGATTCTCCGGGAGGTGGAGGATTGCATTGACCGTTGCTGCATCCATATTGACAGTTCTCATAATAATCATGCACACAATCACTATTAGCATCGCAAATCCGATGACTTAGCCCAGAATCAGTACAGACAGGATTGCAAGATACACCAGAACAAATATCTGGAGCAGGATTGCACTGATTCGTCGAAGGATTGCATCCATTAGTGCATGTTGTATCCGTGTAATCACAATTTCCATTCGCGGGATTGCAATTAAATACCCTTAATATATACGGGCCATTGCAAAAAGGTGAATCACAACTAACACCTGCGCAACGATTTGGGGCAACGCACACTCCATTAGAGCACGGTTCTCCGTCAGGGCAGTCTTTTATTAAATTCAGGAATCCATCGGGACCACATTCCCATTCAACTGTCGCTTGTATATTACGATTAGTATAACAGCTGTCATATTTAGTTGCATAACCTTGTTTTGATACAGAACCATAAACATGAACATCATTTGCACGATCAGAATCTGTGCATTCAGGTTCTGTTGAAGGGGGAGTCGTCGGAGGATTTGTTGTTCCGCCACCAGCATTGGGATTGCAGTTTCCATTCCCGTCGCATCTCCCGCTTCCAGTTCCGCTTCCGGCATTGCACGAAAGTCCTGCTCCAGCATTACTGTTACTACATACGCTTCCTCCCCCGGGCAGAGAACTACAATGGTCTAACGTGCATCCATTATTATCGTTGCACTGTGAGTCAGAAGTGCACACTTGAACTGCGGCGCAACTATTTCCCTGACATGATTGTCCTGCCGCACATCCACAATCTCGGCAGCAACTAGAGCGTGTTTCTCCCGCATTGCATGTTCCATCGCCGCAAGAACTGATGGGGGGTGTGATAGAATTTCGACAATACGCCCCCGCGCTAGGTGAGGGGTCATAGCATGTTTTTCCATCTTGGCAATTTGCTCTTACAGCTTTTTGAGTGTTTGAAGTGGTGCAATATCCCTCCTCAATTTGATCACCATAACAATTGTCAAAAATTTTAAAACCATTTCCAGTTTGAACATAACCTGGAGTGTTAAAAGTGTTAGAATTAATAGGAGGAACAACACCTGGAGGATAATCTGTACCGTCAGAATCAATGCAATTTGCGACACACTCACGATTTACACATCGCTCTCCAGAAGGACAACTATTATCAGTAAGACACTCAACACACATTACATCTCCCGGAGGAATTATAGTAGCACAAAAATTATTTCCGCAATCAACTCTATTAATAATATACCCCTCGTTATTGGCGTTGCAATTATATTCTGTTATATCTCCGTTAGAACAAACATCCTTGTAAGTAATACCAGCACACAGACTTGACCCGGGTTCAAAACAGAGCCACCCTGTCCAAATAATAACGCCATTGTCCCTTTCTTCACAATAGTCCCAAGCAGAAACATATTGCGAAGAGAAAACAACAAAAACCAAGCTAAGAACTAATAAAAATATCAACTTTCTGTAATTCTTTTTCACCATTTTCACCTCCATATTTAAAATAAAAGGACATTTAAATTCCTTTCTAAACAACTCTCCTCCACAAAAACAGCTTAAGTTTTTTCGGAGCGAAATTTTGCTGGGCAAGATTTTCCTGAACAGAGGTAGTTACCGCTCTTTCAGAAGCAAATATTTCTTCTGCATCTACAGGATAAGGAACCAAAGGACAAACTTTATCCAGCTCACAAATTCTAACGTCGTAACCGAAGGAAGAATTTTTTATTCTTTCATCTAAAAAGCCCTGAATCCTCCCAAGTCTCCACTCATTATACGAATAACCTGAAGATTCAGTAGTATCATATTCCAAAATCCTCAGTCTTAGTTCTGGGTCTCTGGCAACTTCTTCCAAAAAAGGTGGCAGAGTTTCTGCAAGATTTCTTTCAACTCTCACTTCATTATTTACATTCAAGATCAATAGAAATCCAAGAATTATCATTATAGAAATCGTTGCCTCCGCTATTCTCAAAAAACCTTTTTTGTTTACCATACTAAGACTGTTAGTTCCGCAAACTCGACCTTTCCATCGCTTCTTAAAATTTCTTTCCTTCTTGATTCAGAAAACACTTCCAACCCTGAAGATATATCTCTTTGCACAATTATTTCATCATTCTCTTTAAACTTCAGAGAAAAAGCAAAGTTAACCCTGTTGGGTAAATTGAAATTCTTTTTCAACATGAGGTAATCTGCAAGATAATTTTCCCTTAAACCTACAATCCTTCGTTCTGAGATTAATTCCTTTGTGTCAGAATAAGCAATCTCATAATAACTCTCATCTACAATTCCACTTAACCCATGATCACCATCTTCAAAATCCTGTGATAATTTTATCAAAATGAAATCTTTTTCATCCCATCCCGGATTCCTAACAAAGACAATTTTATTATTAACACCCGAAACAAGAACTCCTCCACTGGAATTTTCAACTCGGGATTTCATGCCATCCATATTTACATTGTCAATTCTAACTGCCAGGATATCGCTTATTCGATTCTCAGAATTATCAACTTTTACAGGAAAGGTATGGACTAAGATACTTGCATTTTCAGAAATTTCCCTGAATGTCCAAGTCAGTGAACTCTCGACCAATCTGTTTGAATCAAACGGACTTAAAAAATAAAGAGCAAAACCGATAGCAGTCACAAATAAAATAAATGAAATAATCATCTCTACATGACTCATCCCTCCCTTTTTCATTTTCTTACAAATCTAATTAGATTTATTAAGTTATCCAATGAGTTCATCCAATGGAAGAAATGACAAAAATCCTGCTGATAAAAAAAATAAAAGAAAAGAAAGAACTTTCAGGAATTTCGGACTCCGTTGTTTTAGACTCCTTAGATAATTATCTAAAAAAATATTCGATAAACATCCAGAAGATTAAACATTCCCAAATAAAAATAATCGTAAAGGAAATAAGAGCAAATTTAAGAAAATTAGTTGGGCAATATCAAATTTCCAAAAAACAGATCATTGAAAATTTAGATTCCCACACTTCAACAAGAGAAAGAAAAGATTTTTATCCAAAACTAAAAAAAATGATAGAAAAAATAAATCCCTGCTCAATACTCGATTTAGGATGCGGATTAAACCCCCTCGCTTTAGCAGAAAAAAATATCTTCTACTATGCTTCAGACATAAACGAAACAGCCCTCTCGTTGGTTGAACAACATTTCAAAAGAAATAAAATTAAGGGAAAAATCTTCGTTTATGACATAAGAAAGATAAATAACGATTTGCCAAAAGCAGATCTCTGCCTCCTCTTTAAAATTCTTGATATATTAGATAAAAACCTTGCAGAAAAAATTATCTCTTCTGTTCCATGCGACAAAATATTGGTGAGTTTTGCGACTAAAAAATTATCCGGAAAGAAAATGTCTCGCCCGATAAGAATCTGGTTTGAGAAGATATTAGAGCGCAATTTGTGGAAATATGAAAAAATTTATTCAGATAATGAGATTTTTTATTCGATTGAAAAAATGTAACCCTTTAATTTTTTCCTGTAATAAGGTTTTGATGGCGTGAACAGGGATAAACGCCCCCATGATTGCTTAACATCAAGAACTCTTAGTTCTTGAGTGCGCTCAAGAATTAGTAAATTCTTGACGTCCTAAGGATTAACTCCACAACTTTTTCCTTATGATATTGGTTTGTGATAAAAATTTTGATGTTTTAAGTGGGCATGTTAAAGTAATTTTTGACATATTAGATCTGGTTAAACGCCCCCAGAAATATAATAGACTCCCCTGTATCTTCCAACTTTTTTAACATAGCCTTTTTCCTCTAAATCTTTAATATCCTTAACTGCTGTTGGAATAGAGATTTTATTCATCGAAGAGTATTCTTTAGCTTTTATTTTTTCATTCTTTTTTAAAAATTCTAATGCTTTTTGTTGTCTTTTACTAAGTTCTTGCTTATGTTTGGTAATTACTTTTCCTATTTTTAATACCACTCTAAAGAATTCTTTTGTTAAGGCAAATTCAGGAGCTTCTAAATTTGCATCTTTCATTGATTTGAAGATTTTTGATATTCCTGAGCCAATACCTTCCATATAACCATAATCTTTTAAGAATTGGTAAATTAGTGGGTTTCGTTGTATTGATAAGACCCCTAAAAGTTCTTTTGTCATTCCTTCAGGCAATCCTCCAGGATTTGTTATCTCTAGCCTATTATCAAATACACTTAATTGAATCTCATTTTTGTTAAAATAGTCTCTATGTGCTACCGCATTAATTATGGTTTCTCTTACCACATCTTCTGGCAAGAGCGGAACTTCTTTTCTTTTAATCTCTTTTATTACAAATTCTTTGGCAATAAACCTTCTAACAAAATTTAATGACTGTTCTATTATCTGTGGTAAACTCCCTTTTGCTTCTTCGTAAGCTAAAACCTTTATGGGTTCATTGCCATCAAATCGAACAAGTTTTATTTGTGCATAAGGAAAGAAAAATTGAGGTTCTTTAGCAAAGAATAATAATGCTATATTTTTTATCTTTAAATCTGGTTGTAAAGAGGTTAATCTTTTGCTTAAAAGAAAATCCTTTAATGAATGTGATTTTAAGTAATCACTCTGATTTCTTGCCTCTAAATATGATTTTACTTTATTGATATCTATATTTTCTATCTTTGAGGTTCCTTCTATGGATTCTTCAAATAATAAAATTTGTCTATTCCTTAAAAATTCCACCATGCTTTGACCTTCTAATTTTTGAGTTGTGCTTCCAAGCCTTATATAAATTATACCGCCCACACTATGAAATACTGAAGAATCTGCTTTATGAACAATAATCACAATCAATTTCTTTTTATCAATTGTATGAATTTTAATATTTGTAAGAGGAGAAGGTTGAATTGTAGAATTAGATTGTGAAGTTTTTTGTTGAACAACATCCAAGTTCTCTTTTATGCCTTCTATTTCCCCCTTATCATCTACGCCAAGGATTAATAATCCTCCTTGAGTGTTTGCAAATGCACAAATAATTTTAGCAATATCCTGAAAACTATGAAAAGATTGCTTAAATTCTACCTCTATGCTCTCGCCTTCTTTTATGATTCTTAGCAGGTTTTCTATATCCATTTTACTTTAAGTTCTTTGTTCTTAATACTTAAAGTAAATTTAAAGTATTATTTAAACCTTTTGTTTCATCGATAATAAACCTGACAATTTTACTTTAAATTGGGATGCATTTTACTTTAAGCAGTTATTTAAAGTAAAATTAAAGTAAAAATTATAGTCTAATCTTGATTCTATACTTTTTGTAACAAAATGTGCGATAAGAAATTTAACACTTTATATTATTGGTTCAACACTCCAACATATAATAAATCCTGACTTCGCCAGTCAGTTACTCAAAATCAACAATTTTCTTTCTGCATATTTTCCGAATTATTGCTTCGTCGATAAAAATTTTAAGTCACTCAAGAAAAAAAGCAGTAGTTTGACAGTTGGAAAAAATTGCCTTCAAAATTAAAACAAATAACTGAAATAGCTGCAAAACTTGATGATTTTAGGTATTATTATCGATTAAACAGAACTTCTCATCGGTATTTTTTGTAAAATATTCGAAAAAATCTCAACTGTCAGAACTCATTGAGTGAACTTTTTTCATGTGGCGAAGTCAGGATATAACTTGAAGTTCAACTCCTCTCCAGTGCACCTAACTATTTGGTCATATGCTGTTGAGGGGCGTTGCACCATTTTTATTAGAAATCATTCGGTTTAGGTTGGTATCTTAATCCTAAGGATTAATGTCCCCACGATTCTTTTTTCAGATTCACAAATCCTATCAGCCAATAAACAGCCTCGCTCCTGAGGACATCAAAAACGCAGTAATCATTAGAATGAATGAATGCTTCAGACCGCTCTTCAAAGATCCTTCTGTCAATTTCCCTATAACCAACCCAACAAATAATCCTTGTGTTAACAGCAAATATAAAAATGGCCTGCTAAATTCTTCAGGATCGAGTTCTTGTATGGTTGGGACATTAGTCGCTATTTCAGAAGAACCGCCTGGCAAACCGACAAAATTGCCGAGCCCCGCCGTCAAAGGAAGTATCTTGAACTCCATAACAAGGATAATTCCTATGAAGACAAAGAAAATTATATACCCTTGCACAACCAAACTGTAAATTGCAGATTTTCTTTCTTTCTTAAGTTTCTCAATTTCTGAAATTGATTTTGCAGTAGAATCCAGAATGTATTCTATCTCTCCCCCTGCTTTTTCTGCCTGACTTATCAAAGCCACCGCTCTGGTCACGACAGGGCTCCCAACGTCTTTTGAAAAAGTATTGAATGCTATAGCTATCGGAATTCCAAGCTCTATCTGATTCGCAAGTTTCTGAATATAAGAACTTAATACACCAAAATTCTTTTTCCGCATATTAATAATTCCTTTACTGATAGGAGTTCCTGCAGAAACACTCTCAGCTAAATTTCTCGAAAATTCTAAGAACATCTCATCTATTTTTTGTTCTCTATCGTTCTCTAATGTAAGCCCGATAACAAAAGGCAAAGCCAACGGGACGAAAGCAATTCCTATCAAAAATAAAAACATTCTTTCGTTGTTAAAAAAGAAAACAAGATCAATTAATACAATTGCCACTGCGGAAATAATTCCAAGCCAATGCATTTTTTTTAACTTCATTTTTCTCCCACTCTCTTGAAAAATGAAGGAACAGAAGTTTTTATTTCTGTAGCTTCATTTTTCTCCCACTCTCTTGAAAAATGAAGGAACAGAAGTTTTTATTTCTGTAGCTTCATTTTTCTCCCACTCTCTTGAAAAATGAAGGAACAGAAGTTTTTATTTCTGTAGCTTCATTTTTCTCTTTCCATATTTCTAATAGACTGGTTGTTTTATTTGTAAAAATATTAGGAAAAATACATTCAACAAGGCTATTCCCGCTATTGACATCAAGCTCAGTTGTCCGGAACCGAAGCCAATGCTAATTCCGGAATAAGTCATTAAAACAAGCAAGAGCAGAAAAATCATTGGGGCTGCGATGACAAGACTGATATAGATATCCAAGAAAGTTTCGACGAGCTTCGTATATTTTTCTCTTTCTAAACGATAGCTTAACAATAAGCTCTCCGATCTTTTCTCTAAAAACTCAGAAATATCAGACCCCGAAGTTATCGTTACAGACAGCCCGGAAAACAATTCAGAAAGCTTTTCACTCGGGGATGTTTTCGCCGCATTATTCAGAGAAGTAACTAAGTCATATCCATATAAATTAATTTGATTCATAATTTTTCTAATCTCTTTTTTTAAATTCGGATATTCCCTGCTCATGCCGATAATTTTGAAAATCTCACTGGGTTCAATCCCTGATCCGGAAACAGAACTCATATGTATGACAGCAAAAGGCAGTTCTTGGTCTATTTTTTTCCCTATATTCTTCCTTTCTGTTGCGGGATAATAATAAACAGAAAAATAAGTCAAGAATGGAATTACTATCGGAATCCAAATTAGTTTCACAAACCTTAAAAAATATCCGGAATCATAAACGCCGATAAACGGAATTCTGGTTTCAATCTCAAAAAAAGTCAAAAATATCAAAAGAAATATTCCAAAAATAAAAGATATGGAAACCGTCAGAAAAATCATTGCAACGTATGACCTAAACAGCACATCAATGTTTGCTTTTCTTAATCCAATCATCAGAGATTTGAATCTTCCTTTTTCTATCCACCTGCCGGACACATTAAAAAATAATTTATTCGCAAGTTTCAAATAACCCCTCGACCCCTTAAATTCAGAGTAAACTTCAATTTCTTCCTTTTCCCTCTTCTTTAATTTCTGAATAAATTTATCGCTAATGCTTAACTCTCTCAAAAATTTCTCCTTGTCTTTCCTATCGAGAACAACCTCAACATTCGATCCATCTCTCTTAAATCTGACATTCTCTAATCTTGTTTCCTCTCTCCTTTCAGAGCCGGGCAGTTTTTTATTTAACGAAATGCCTGTCAACAATTTAGGAATAGATTCATTCAATATTTTCATGCTCTGCTTTAGCGATTCCAAAGTTCCTTCGAGTAATCTTTTTTCTTCTCCACTGGAAAATTTAAGTTTTTTCGTAAAATAAGAAATTTCTCTAATAATATCTATCTCGCTGTCTACATTCTTTTTAATCTCGCTTATCATAACATCTCCTGAATCTTTTTCTGAAAAACTAAAATCTCTTTTTTCACAGAAGCAAGCAGTTCTCCATCGTTTTTTTCTTGAGCTTCTTCTATCTTTTCCAAATTATCTTTTATCGCATTCAACAACTGGGCTAAACTGGCAATATCCACTTTTTCCATTATGACAAAAACAATAGCTGATTTATATATGTTTCAACCAAGGTTTATGCAAGAGCAAATCTTTATAATAAACTAATTATATTCATTCCGATGAAAAAGAGAGATTATTTTTTTCTTTTGTTATTTGCGGTTTTATTTTTTCTTGGATTCGTAATAGCGCAAGACAATAAGCTTTACATCGTTGATGAAGAGATTAGAACCAATGACTGTGCTTTTGTACCTGGTTGGGAAGAAGTTAGCAGATTTGAGAGTGGAAATGGAATCACAATAAAACATTGCGTGAGGAAGGAGACATACAGCGCTGATTTGAATTTTGTAATTGATTCTTATCTTAATGTTCAAACTCCCGGAGAAAATAGCTGTGCTTCGGGATTTGAGGATCATGGAAGCTTTGCCGACGATGATAATAATGCCGTTGTCCTTTGTGTTAAGAGAGGAAATGATCTTAGTGTTGAAGAATTAAAAAAAGAGATAAAGATTTCTGGCTCATGCGGTGAAGGACTTGTTCAGGAAGGGGAAAGAGCTGCTGTTAACGGCAATGAAATTGCACATTGCGGCGAAGAAAGTGCTGTTGATAAAGATTCTGGAATAAGTTCTTCCGACGTAAAAAAAGACGATGTGGATTCTAAAAAAGCCAAGACTTCAAATGGGGGAAGCGGCATATTGGAAAGTAATGCCAAACCAAAAACTATAAGTTGTGCAGGTTTAAGCAGGCAGGTATGTTCTTCAACAGAAGGATGCTCTCTTGTATTTGCAGGAATACTTAGTGGCATCCGCGCTGTTTGCGAAGGTAGTTATGAAGTAGAAGTAGAAGATGAAATTAGAGAAGTTTGTCGGGAGGATTGCAGTGGTATTAATAATTTGGCTATATGCGCGACGACGCAGTTTTGTCATGTAAAAAATGGGGTGTGTGTAGATTCTGGTTGTGCCGGTGTTTATACTCCTGATTATCCTTCATTGAAGATTCCGGTTTGTAATAAGAAGAAGGAAGTCTATATAGATATTAAAGAAGGAGAACCTGAAGAAGTTAACATACTTAGCGTTGAAGATACTGGCTTTTGTACCAAGTATAAAGTTGAGTTTCAGAATGTAAATTGTAATGATGAGGAAGATGTGGCCTTACCACCTAACCAACCTGAAGAAGTGTTTACCTCCCCGCCGCAAGCGACGATAGTTGTTGGACCGTGTGGTCTGCCTTATTTAGTCTATGGATCTTTAGGAAGTGACGAAGGATGTGAAAAAGAATTTGAAGATCAAGCTTCTCCTCCCGGAGTTTGTCAGGCGGGGGATGGGGGTGGAAGTGGAGAGGGAGAGGGATTAGATGCGCAATGTATTAAAATAATTAATGAGATTAGAAATATTCCAGAATTTGGGAAAGATTTGTATGAAAGCAAAAAGCTAATTTGGAGAATTCTTGGGCAGCAATTTGTTTTGGTTAGACATGCGAAAGCATTAGTTGAATTTGTTTCAACTCCGTATATGGATAAAGACGGAGAAAAACATGTGAAATTGGATATAAGTCCTATTGATTCTGTTATAATCAGCTTAGAGAAAGCGATTAAAGTTAGTGGAGAGTCTTATGCCGAGAAATTATGGCCCGAGGATAATGAAATTGAAAGGGGCAAAATTATTTGTGTTGATCGGACGCCCTATAAAAAAACGAACATATTTGGAGCTGTTAGTTATAAAAGGAATCAATTTATTGCTGAAATGAAAGAGTATTTTGTTAATTCTTTTAAAAGTAATGGGGGGAAGGCAATTGTATTGATGACAAAAGAAAAAGTTACGGTTGTTGATGGTAATGGAAAAGGCAATGATGTAAGTTTTAATATTGTCTGTGGAGAAAAGATCTTTGAAAGCAAGGCAAGCGATATGACAGATAATGGAAAGTTTCTTGTTTATGTTGAATTTGATGGGAAGTCGTATGGTACAAAAGAACGTAATTTAAATCTTTTTGATTCTATTATCCTTGATAGTCCAAGCGGTCAGGATAGTAGAGAAGCAAGTTTGTTAAAAATAAAATATGATGGGGCGATAGAAAAAATTAAGAAAACAATTGATGATGCAAAAAAGTGTTTAGAAGATGCAAAGAAATATTGCGATGAGAACGGAAATAGCTCGAATTTGATTGATTGCTCTAAGGTTGTTCCTTAGTTGGATTTTCGAATGTTTTTGTAAAAGAGTTTCCTCTTTGGTCAGTTATCCTTACTATTATTTTCTCACAGCCATATTCTCTATTCATTTCAGACATATGGCCTCTTGGACTGCCAACAACATTATCAGTATATAATAAAACGCCGTTTTCGTCATAGAACTCTACTTTGTCTACTCCCCCTCTTCCAAAAGAAGCTGGATAATCTATTACAACCCTTATATGCCCATCGCTTTCGCCTATGAACGTTCTTTCATACCCGATTTGCTCAGGAGTTTTACATCCTCCAGAAGCTCCTGCTAAACCAGCCAATCCCCCCAATGCCATGTTTCTCAATGTTCTTTTTCCCATACTTTTTATAGGACTGAGAAGTATATAAATCTTGTTATTATGTAACTACTAACAAGTTATGTTGATATGTTAATTTCATGGATGGGAAAACCACCCGCCAATGGCTAAATATATTTCTCTACTAAGATTAACAAATTTGATAATTATAGAGGAAAAATTTATAAATAATTATCATTTCGTAATAAAATGAATTTGTATGAGATAAGAGCAATACTGGAAAAACAAGAAAAATCTGTTTTTACGATAAATGAAATTTCAAAGATTCTAAAGATTAATAAAAAGATAGCTTCGATTTATATAGTCAGAATGCGTAAGAAAGGATTGATTTCTAAAATTGAAAAGAATAAGATATGCATAACAGACGATATTTTCATAACAGCTTCGCAATTGGTTTTTCCTTCATACATTTCTCTAACGACCGCCCTGTATCTGCACAATATTATCCCCCAAATAATAAACAAAATTTATATTGTTACTGCAAAAAAAAGAAGAAAGTCTAAAATTTCTGAAAGTGATATTGTTTTTATTCAAACTTCTAAAAAAATGATGTATGGATACAAGAAAATAAGAAAGGGGGGAGGTTTTATATTTTTAGCAGATATTGAAAAGACGATAATAGACTGTTTAAATTTTCCAAGATATTGCAGATTGAACTATGTTTTCGAGGCGATAAAAAAAGCAGATATAAAAAAACTATGCGAGTATCTTTTAATACTGAACAAAGAAGTTGTAAACAGGCGGGCAGGTTATCTAATGGATATGGCTGAAATTTCTCACGATATAAAAACAAGAAAAAAAACAATTTATAAATTAAATCCTACAGTTGAGCGTGGAGGAGAGTTTAATAAAAAATGGAGGCTTTATATTAACGAGAAAATAAAATGATAACAAAAGAAGAATTAATAGACATAGCGAGATTAAAGAGGTTGAAACCTCATCAGCAGGAAAAACATTATAGAGAGTTTTGAAAAACCCTTAATAGCTGTTTTTGACAGTTATAGACCATAAATAGTTTTGAAAACCTTGGCTGAATTATATACTGTAGAATATAAATGCTTAAATTCTCGACGGTGTTTGCTATATT
>Ga0209542_10004940_pt1 | contig 27036 bp, 30 predicted proteins | sample RifCSPhighO2_01_FD_184028 | JGI IMG/M metagenome (GOLD analysis project Ga0209542, IMG submission 184028) | Soil microbial communities from Rifle, Colorado - Rifle CSP2_plank highO2_0.1 (SPAdes) (version 2) | ecosystem: Environmental > Terrestrial > Deep subsurface > Rock core/Sediment ...
TTTGAAGGCGATGTAAACCTTGCCACCAAACCAAGCTACATCCGGTAAGATTCCACCGCTCGTTAAATTAAGCTCTGCATAAATGGGTATGGTGATAGGAGTATTAGGTGTAGGAGTTGGGGTAGGTGTAGGAGTAGGTCCGGGGAATGGTGTGGGCGGAGTAGTTGGCGGTTCTTCTTCGCAACCGCAATTCCTGCCTCCTCCTTCGATAGTGCAGCTCAGTGGAATAAATCCTACAAATCCTCCCCTTGCTCCCGCAGCTGCTCTTATCGTCCTGTCTCCTGCACCAGTACTATCTATCACGTCATATCTCTCCATATCAGAATCTCCCTCTCTCCAAACCGCGATGAGGTCGCCGCGGTTTGGGTTGTTGTTCCCGTTAAGCACCCGGTCAGTGGCGTTTAATCCAAGTCTTCGCACTTCTGGAACAAGCACTCCCAAGAACGCAAAACTGTTTTCCGTGGTATTTAGAGAGTCGGCAATGGTCGGATTGTTATTGATAGCAATTGCTATGGCTGTCTCGAGCGCGGCTTCATACTCGTTGCCTTCAACGGTGCATTGGCCTCCCTCTTGCGGCACTATGATTTGGGGCACCGGCACACTTGGAACGCTAGCTATGTTGGGGTTGATACATTCACCAAATCCCCTCTTAATTTCTTGGAAGTATCTAAAAATCCAAGCCGAATTATGCATAAGATCTTGCAGCCCTCCTCCGGCGTTACCCTTCTTCTTTGTTAAGTCAAGATCCTTGCCATCAGCAGTTAAGCTATCCAATACTTTGCCGATGAAGACGGAGAATCTATTTGTGCCAAATTCCATGCTATCAAAGTAACTTGATTTATAATTTCTAATAGTGCTTAGCACATCATCGCTAACCGTGTTTACTTCTGATGTCCTGTCTCCCCAAACATCAGGGTTAGTTTTATCCTTAAAATTATCCACATTATCTTTAATGTTTATATAAGGATATATGCCTGCTGGAGCTTGAAGAATTGGTGGGATAATTCTGCCCTTCAATTCTCCACCTCCTTCCAGTTGTTCAGCATAAGTATCTATAAACTTCAGATATCCCTCGAGAGTACGAGCAGCATTATTTACTGATTGGCAAATTGGGGTGAAGTAGGGTGAACTGGTCGCTGTTTTTGAAAGATTGCATTCTGGAGTCCTGCCGCCGTGGAAACAGATATCCACTAGGCTCTCAAGCTTGGCGTCCTGATCCGCATCATATCCGTCTGGTATAAGATCTCCATCAAGATCAATTTTGCCAAACCTCTCATCTACATTGGTATCTCTTCCACCGCCTACGCCTGGGGTTGGAGTAGAACCCCTATTATTTTTTGCAAAGAGTCCTTTGGGTCCGAAGACGTAACGGGTAAGGAGTCCGGAGGCGAAGGCGCTTACCAGCTGGTCTATGTGCTCTACTTTAACGAGTTTTTCTAAGCCAGTAGGTAGAACTTTATCTAGTTGATCCTTAATAGTGGAACCGGGGGTCTGGGTTTGTCCGCGCCTGATACATTCTCCCTCCGCTTTTCCGGGTACATGATGAGGATTGGGTTTTGGTACTGAACCATATTCTGTGCCATCATCCTCACCCGGAACAAAGGCGGGAGGATTCTTCTGGAGACAATCAGACCAGCTGAGGAATCCCTGATTCCAGTCAAGCTCATTTTTTTGAGCGCCAGCAGCACTCGCGATACGTGAATCAAGCTCGATCTTTGCCTTGAGGTAAGCGTCGTAGGGATTGTTGGTAGGGACTTGTGTCATGCTAAACCAAGCATCCCACCCCCCCTTACTGAAGTCTCCATAGAAGTCATCAATATTTCCCACTATGTCGGTCAAGGTACATTGGAAGGGGGTAGGTTCATAGTATTGCTGGGTAAGAGAGAGTTTGATATTGGCTTGGAAGGGCGAGCAGAGGTAAGCCAAGTCAGTGCCAAGGATAAATTCTCCTGCCACTCCGTCGGCAATGTCGGTGAAGTATTGCTTAGGATTGGTAACGTAGGCGGGATTACCCTCGAAGCCTGACTGCGCCCACTTCACGGTAGAGGCTACTATGCGATCAATGATCGGTTGAACGATAATCATCGCGTAACTGTCTGATATTTTGTCCACCCACTGCTTTATGTCTAAAACCAGATCCCCGAAACCTAAGAAGGCCTCCGCCTTCTTCGCTTGATGAGGAAGGAAGAATAATGGCGTGATAAAAGAAGTTATTAGACAGAGTGTAATGAACTTCTTAAACATCTTGCCTTAAATTATATACCATTATCACTGAGTATATCCTCGATTTTCCTGAGTATTATCTGCTCTTCATCCACATTTTCTTTCATGACAAGGAGGCCAGCGAAGGAACTTGCCGGATCTTCCACTTGCCTGCCAAGGGATGCTAAAGCAGAGGCATTTTCTAAATAAAGGTTTGTGAGATTCAGGTGAGCTTCAGCCAATTCTCCCGGTACGGGCATATTCTTCATCTGCTCCGCTGCACCCTTGTAAGCTTGAGAAAGTTTAATTGAAGTGTCTATAACTCCAGAAAAATCTGTCTCAGCATCTTTAGAGTTAGCTTCTCTAATGATACCCGTATAACTCTTATAAATTGACTGAAGAATATCGGCATATTGTCTGAAGGCGCTTTCATTGTTAGAGACGATATTAAGATTGAGATATTGAACATGCTCAGATGCTATTAAGGTCGGCAGGTTTTCCACGTACCTTTCTGCCAAAGTAGTCAAACTTGCGTCTGTAGCCTGCCCGCTCTGGGCGAGGCTGAGATAATCCAGTACCAGTTGGCGCCCGATAAGGTCCGTGCCGGTAAGATCTTCGGCAGTGCTACTGCCTTCTTCCAGATAAGTTTTGAGCAAATCCTGATAAGCCTCTTCACTTTCCTTTTTGGTATTTATTACCGAGAGTTGCGGGCTCGCGTTTCCCGAGGGTTTTACCCGCTGGAAAGTCGCCAGACCAATAAGCGCTATAGAGATGAAAATGGCGGCAAATATGCCCTTGTGCATGCATGAATTATAACATGCGACTAGCTAGCTCTCCCCACATTTCTACTGGTACATCCTCCGCCCTAGCGTTCTCATCGATCCCAAGTTCGTGAAAGGTTCTTAATACCAGCTCTTTATCAAAAATGTTGGCTAAATTGGAAGAAAGTTTCTTCCTTTTGGAGGCGAAGCCTGCTTTCAAAAGACGGAAAAAGTCTTTCTCGCTGAATTTTCCGAAAAATTCCTTAGAAATATCCTCGATAGCGATAATTGCCGAGTCCACCTGCGGCATAGGTACAAATGATCCGGCCCTTACAGTCTCTATATAAAGGGGCTTGCCGTAAGCCTTAACCGAAATAGACAGGACACTCTCTTTTCCTCCCACTATTCTCTTGGCCACTTCCCGCTGGAGGAGAAGAACCATTTTCTCCGGCTGGTTCTCGGCTGAGAGAAACTTTTCTAAAATTGCGCCGGTGATATTGTAGGGAATGTTGGCTATCAGTTTATAATTTATAATTTCTAATTTAGAATTTTCAATAAAGTCTAAAATGTCAGAATGAATTAATTCAAGCTTCGGTGAAACCAGTTCCTGACGCAAGTTCTCATACAACTCATCATCTTTCTCTACAGCTATTACCTTCGCACCTGTTTCGAGAAGTTTTCTAGTGAGAATTCCGGTGCCCGGCCCAATCTCTAGTATCGTATCTTCCGGAGTAATTTCTCCCGCCTCAACAATTTTATTAAGAGCTCTTTCGGATTTTAAGAAATGCTGGCCTAAAGATTTCTTGGCTCTCATTTCAATATTCAATTACTGCTCCTTCATCTATCAATTCTTCCGGAATGTCGATGATAAATTCAGAAGGCAGGTTTACAGATAGCCTGCCGAAGAGGTTTCTGGTTTGGGCGTATGACAGATAAACCTTTTTCTTTGCGCGTGTAAGTGCCACATAGAAGAGCCTTCTTTCTTCTTCGGCTTCCTCCGGAGTTAAATGCTCTTCGTTTATTCTCTCGTGAGGAAAGAGCCCCGCCTCCAGTCCTGCTATGAAGACTACTTCGAATTCCAAACCCTTGGCGGCATGCACTGTCATGAGTCTTACTCCGCTCTTCCCATTTTCGAGTTCGTCTTGATCACTCTGAAGAGCTGAATCAGTGAGAAATTTCTCAATCGCTTCATCTCTAGGAAGATCGTCGTAGCGGGAGGCGAAGTTTACAAGCTCGTAAGCGTTTTCAAGTCTTGCCTCACCCTCTTCTCCGGAGTTCTGCCACTCTTCCTCAAGTCGAGAACTTTTGATGATGAAGTTTATCGTCTCACTTAGCTTCTTTTCTCTCGATACCACTTCTATTTCTTCCAATAATTTTTGAAATGTCTGGTATTTCATCCGAGCACCCACTGGAAGACTCATCTCTTCTCCTCCAAATATTTTGATAATACTACTCTTTCCCAAACCGCGGGCAGGCACGTTGATAATGCGCTTCACGTCGGCAAGACTCTCCGGATTGAGAGCAGCACGCAGGTAGGAAATGAGGTCCTTAACCTCCTTCCTCTCGAAGAAGCGTGTGCCCAGAAGCTGATACGGAATGCCTAGATGCATAAATGATTCTTCCAAGACTCTCGACTGGAAGTTGGCGCGGTAAAGCACCGCAATCTCCTCTGCAGGCGTCCCTCCCCCAACAATCTTCTTCGCCTCAGCTGCTATAAAGTTGGCTTCATCCTCTTCGTCTAAGGTGGTGATGAGAGAAATCTTCTCTCCCGTGTCATTTTCGGTGAAGAGTCTCTTCGGCGCTCTCACCACATTTTTCTCAATGATGGAGTTGGCCGCTTCCAGAATATTTTTAGTCGAGCGGTAATTCCTCTCCAGAATTATAGAGCAGGTTTCCGGATAATCCTTCTCGAAACTCAGGATATTCTTGAGCTCGGCGCCCCGCCAAGAGTAAATATTCTGATCCCCGTCCCCCACTACGCAGATGTTGTGGCTCTCTCCTACCAGCATCTTGGAAATTTCGTATTGGACGCGGTTGGTATCCTGATACTCGTCGATATGAATGTAGCGCCACCTCTTCTGGTAAGCCTCCCTTATTGAGAAATTTTCCCGCAAGAGCCGTTCGGTCTTGAGCAGGAGGTCGTCGAAGTCGAGTGCCATGTCTCTCCTCAGGATCTTTTCGTACTCGGGCCAGATCTGAGCCACCACTTCCATCATGTAACCCCTGATTTCTTTTTCGAGATACTCATCTACAGTCGTACCTCGACCCTTCTCACGGGAAATAATGCCGAGAATTCTGCCGGCGTCATGAGTTTTCGGATCTAAGCCCGCTATTTGGAGTCCTTCCTTCACCGCCCGTCGGCTGTCGTCCTTATCAAAGATCGCAAACTGGCGTCTCAGACCCAAGAGAGCCGCATGTTCACGCAAAATATGCACCCCGAGAGAGTGGAAAGTGTTTACGAAAGGCAATTCAGCAATTGAAACCGGACGATTGATAGAACTATCATTCATAATTCCAGTTTCTATCCTCTCCCGCATCTCTCTCGCCGCTTTGTTGGTGAAGGTAATGGCCAAAATCTCGCTCGGTGACACTCCGTTTCTCACCAGTTGTTTGATGCGCTCGGCTATCGTCCTCGTTTTGCCTGAACCGGCGCCTGCGACGATGAGAACGGGTCCCTCTGTCGTTTCTACCGCTCTTTGCTGTTCGGAATTGAGGAGTGGATTAGTCACTGGCACACTATAGCACACCGGTATATAATGTATTTACATCAATGAAATACCGTGGTCTCGTGGCTCTGTTGAGCCATTTTGTTATCTTGAGCCTCATCCTGCCGGTACTCGTGAGGGCAGCTCAACTCATTCTTATTCCGGAGAAGAAGGGCATAAGCAATTCCCAGACCATGGAACTTCTTTCCGGCTATCGTAATACCAATCCGACGGGAATAGGCGGGCCGTCAGTCACTCTTCTAGACGACACCGTGCTTTCGGCAACGGGCGAAGACAATGGAACATTCGTAGACCTCGGTAAGTCCGGTACTGGAGAGATTAGCGTCTACGTGGTAAGAGAAGGCGACACCTTGGGAGAGATTGCGGAGATGTTTGGTGTCTCGGCCAACACTATCCGTTGGGCTAATAACCTGAAGAGTAACACTTTGAAAGTGGGACAGGAACTTGTCATCCTACCGATCTCCGGAGTCCGCCACACCGTGAAGAGCGGAGACACTCTGGCTAGCTTGGCACAGAAATATAAGGCCGATCTCGATGATATCCTCTCTTACAACAATATTACTGCCGGATCAAAACTTGTCATCGGAGATGTAATCATTATTCCTGATGGTGTGGTAAATGCTCCGCAGTCCAATATTGCCAATACTACCTCCGGATCTACTCAAAATATCGCTTCAGGATACTTCTTAAGACCTATAAATGGCAGTAAGAAGACACAGGGTATACATGGTCACAACGGTGTAGACTTGGGAGCACCAGTCGGCACTCCCGTATTGGCTTCTGCCAGTGGTAAAGTAATCATTTCTCGAACCGGCGGTTGGAACGGAGGCTACGGCACATATATCGTAGTAAGCCACTCAAACGGTACTCAAACTCTCTATGCTCACCTCTCATCCAATTCCGTTTCAGTCGGCGATACGGTGGACCAAGGCGAAACAATCGGCGCCATAGGCCTCACCGGCAAGACCACCGGCCCCCACCTCCACTTCGAAATCCGCGGAGCTCGTAACCCGTTCTAGCTACATGTCGAATTTCTTCGGACGATACTCAACTGCTTCAAGGATGTGATTGACCTTTACTACCTCAGACTCTTCTAAATCAGCGATGGTGCGGGCGACCTTGATCATACGGTGATACACACGGGGAGAAAAACCCATTCTTTCAGCAGCTAGGTTCAGTGCCTTCTCCGCTTCTTTCTCCAAAAAGACTTTAGTAATAAGTTCTTTCGCACCCATTGCTCCATTTCTTGAAACTTTTAAGTTTCTAAATCTTTCTAATTGTATTTCTCTCGCCTTTCGAACTTTGTTTCGGAAAATTTCACTACCTTCGCCTATTTCTCCTGCAGTACCAAGCTCATGGGGAGCGATCCGATCCACTTCTACCCAAATATCAACTCGATCCATGATGGGGCCGGAGAGTTTCCGGCGATATCGCTCTAAACCACTTGGCGTACAAGTGCATCGTTTGCCGCGGAAGCCGTAATTGCCGCACGGGCAAGGGTTCATGGCTGCTATAAGGAGCACATTGGCCGGGAAGTGAGCTGTGCCCCTGGCTCTCGCCACGGCTATGGTCTTATCTTCCAATGGTTGCCTCAAACTCTCTATCACCCTCCTCTCAAATTCCGGAAATTCATCCATGAAAAGGACTCCATTGTGTGCCAGTGTAATCTCACCTGGTCTAGGAGTACTCCCTCCACCTACCAGAGAGACATAAGAAGAAGTATGGTGGGGCGCACGGAAGGGCGGGTTGGTGATGAACGTCTCCGCAAGAATACCCGCTACAGAATGGATACCGGTAGACTCCAGCGCTTCTTCGAAGGTGAGGTTTGGCAAGATACCGGCGAAGGCCTTTGCCAGCATGGTCTTACCCGTGCCGGGTGGACCGTACATGGCCACGTTGTGTCCGCCGGCCGCGGCGATAAGGAGTCCTCTTTTTGCTCTTTCTTGTCCGCGTACATCGGCGAAGTCGGTCGGACTTATGACAGTTTCCTCTGAGAGTTCTGTCTTCTCTGCCGCATCAATGATCTCTTCTCCGCTCAAGTGTTCCAGAAGTTCTCTCAAACTCGAGACGCCGAAGACCAGAATCCCTTCAATGATGGCTGCTTCCGCTACGTTTTCTACCGGCACATATAATTCTTTAAACTTATATTCTTTAGCAAATCGAGCCACTGGCAAAATGCCCTTGGTCGGACGAATCTTGCCGTCTAAAGAAAGTTCACCTAAGAAAATTTTCCCCTCAGGATCGAATTCAATATCTTCGTTGGCTAAGAGATATGAAAGCGCGGCCGCAACGTCGAAATGTGTGCCCTCTTTCTTAATATCGCCGGGCGCGAGCGAGATGACGATCTTGTGGTTATGAGACTTGGGCGACTTAAAACCGGAATTCTTTATCGCGGCACTCACTCTGTCTCGCGCTTCCTCCACCGCCTTGTCTGGCAGTCCAACTATTGAAAACGCATATAGTGTACCTCTGGAAATATCCGTCTCCACCGAAATAGGCGTCGTTCTCAGCATTTCTGTCTGCGCACTGTATACCTTGGAGAAGCTCATTTCTTAATTATATATTATTGAATACCCTTATCCCCATCACTTAATTATTCCACATACACTAACTTCTCGCTATAGCTTAAGATTAATGTATGGGACAACTTGAGGAAAGAAATAGAAGAAGGGTCAAACACGGAGAGCTTCAAAGAATGATTTTAGAATCAGTCAAAGTTGTGGGAATTTTAAGTATTGCTCTGGTCGCTCCCAATGTTATAAGCGCCATGCATAAACTCGGGCTTATTACGCTCGGTCGCCAAAGAGAAGTGGTAAGCTCCTCAGCTTCCAAATTAGCCAAAAAAGGGCTGCTTAAGTTTGACGGCAAGTATTATGAACTGACGGCTCTGGGAGAAAAGAAATTGAGGCTCTGGCAGTTGAAGGAATATAAATCATCCAAGCCCCAAAAATGGGATAAGAAGTGGCGCGTAATAATATCTGATATTCCAGAGAAAAAGAAGAAGGTGCGCGACCAGATAAGCAGACTATTTATATCTGCTGGTTTGGTGCGTTTGCAGGATAGTGTTTGGGTGTACCCGTACGACTGCGAAGACATTATAGGATTATTGAAAACCGATTTCGGTGTCGGTAAAAATATTCTGTATCTGATAGTCGATGAGATAGAGAACGACAAACATCTACGCGAAGAATTCGAATTACTATAAAAATATTTTTACATCAATATCACGCTATAGCGTAAAGTTGATGTAGAAGAACACATCTAGAATTTTCTAAATTCTATATCAGCCTAAGCAGCGTCTATATGTTCTTTACAAGTGCGGGCGCTGGGGTTTGCTTCCAAGCGGTCTTCCTCGATCTCCTTGCCGCAGACTTGGCAGAGGCCGTAAGTGCCGTGCTTGATCTTGTCTAAGCTACTCTTAATGTCGTTGTAACGGGTCTCGAGAGTGCTGAGGATGGCAGTGTTGTCTTCGTAACCCTCTATGGCATCTGCCGCCAAGTTCTCATCCGCGGATGAGACTTCTCTGTCAGCCGGAGGAATAGGCTCCCAGTCTCCCGGCTGGTCCGGATTTCTCCTTCCCACCTTCTCCATCTCCTTCTCTATGAGTTCCTCCTCTTCTTCGAGTCTCTCTCTAAAATGTTCGTAGTTTGCTGGCATGGTTCAGTTTAGCGTGTTAATTTCTCCCGGGTCAAGCGCTCGATGATAGTACTCAGAGTATCAGGATCTTCCGTTATAACTAGGTAATCCTTCTCCAAGAATGAGTATAGAAACAGTGGTTTGCCGGAAGGATCATAAAGCACCCTCGTGTCCTTGTTTCGGAAGACTACATCTCTGAAGACGGATTGGCTGCCGATACTTTTCACCACCTCCTCCTCTGCAGCGAGCATGCCGGCGAAAGCGTTTTCGAAAGATTTGACCTTGAAGATTAAGAAAAACTTATTTCCGACTGATCCCAGCATAAATTCTGATTCCAAAGCTCTCACTAAGTTACCCGGCGCCTCAATCTGAAGAACTTTTAGAAAGTTACTAATAGTGGCGCTATGAATATCAGACTTCAAAACAATATGCTTGAGAGGAGTGCTTCTGAGAGTGGAAACACTTTCTATAAAAGAGTCATGAGAGAGGGTAAAAATGTCCAGCTCCGCGCTATCCTCTGCGTTGATGAAACGGTTTGCCGGTACTACTGGTTCTGATGGAGTAATTTTCCTAAGAAACTCATTGTAAGCAAGCCAACTTCCAGCACCGCCGAGTACGATAAACAGTGCTCCAGAAAGTAGAAGAGTTAGGGAGCGCTTCAGGGGCTTCTTTTCTTCTTCGGGAATAATATTTCTAGCAGCTCTCTCCCTCTCCTGGATCGAGTAAAGGGACTCTTTCTGCTTCTCTAAAGCCTCGGCAACGTCGCCTTGATAGGTCCGGATCTGTTTGAGCTCGGAGGAATTTTCTGGATTATCATCCATCCTCCTATTTTACCCCAATTAAATATTTTTTAGGATTTTTATCGAGATCGAAGAAGTCGTCACACGTCTCAATGAGCCTGGCTGAGGAAGATTTGCCGAAGGCTACAACCTCTACTTGGCAGCCGTGAGTATTCTGGAGATATTTTACAAGCGGCACGTAGTCGCCGTCACCTGATAGAAGAATGACCGAGTCGAGTTTCGGTGCCATGGTGACAGCGTCTATGGCGAGGCCGACGTCCCAGTCCGCCTTCTTGGCACCGCCGAGGAATATTTGTAGAGGTTTGGAGCGTATTTCAATACCGGCCTTCTCAAGCGCACCGAAGAATGCTGATTCCTCTCCTGTCTCTGTGGTGACCACATAGGCCATCGCCCGGATGAGTACCCTGCCGTCGAGAGCATCTTTCAATATTGCAGCGAAGTTTGCCTTGGAATGGTGTATGTTTTTCGCCGAATGATAAATGTTTTGCGTGTCTATAAATATGCCGACTCGCTGGGCTTTATGTTTTATAACAGCCATGTATTTAAATTTTCAATTTTTAATTTTGCAATTTACAATTAAGATCTAATGAGTTAATTTTCAAATTTATACATTGAAAATTCAATGAAAATTGAGAATTAGAAATTGTAAATTACCGTCCTATTTCTTCAAACCAAGTTTCTTTTGCAGAGCAAGAGCACGCTTGGGGTGCTTCTTCTCCAAGTACTTCAAATGCGCCTGTCTTGTAGCAACCATGCCTAAGAGTCCTCTCCTTGAGTGGTTGTCCTTGGCATTTGCCTTCAAATGTTTGGAAAGTTCCTCAATGCGCTTCGTCAGTATGGAAATTTGCACCTCAGGTGAACCGGTGTCGCCCTCATGCGTCGCCGCCTCCTTTATCAGCTTTTCTTTCTTGGTCTTAGAAATCACAAAGTTAATCATAGCACAGAGAGCTCCTATTTGCAAGTATTAGTAGGATATGTTATAGATAAGGGTGTTAAGTAAGAAGTTCGCCATTTGGCGGACTTCTTTAGTAAGATAGATACATGTTTGATCTCAAAACTATAAATTCCGTGCTCGGAGAACTCGAGGAAACTCGAGGTATTTCGAAGGCTGCTCTCGTGGAGGCTATTGAGGCAGCACTCGCTACCGCTTACAAGAAGGACTACGGCAAGAAGGGGCAGATTATCAGGACCACCTTCGATATCAATACCGGCGTAGCCGAATTTTACCAAGTGAAGATCGTGGTGGATGACTCACGAGTAATATTTCCCGACGACGCTGAAGCTATGCCGGGCAAGGATGAAGAAGTAATAGAAGGAGATACAAGGGAGTACTACAACTCAGAGAAGCACATTCTCATCGAGGATGCGAGGAAGATTAAGAAAGACGCTCAGCTTGACGAGGAAATAGTCTTCCCTATCGAGAGCAAGGGCGACTACGGCCGTATCGCCGCCCAGACTGCCAAGCAAGTCATCATGCAGAAGATCCGCGAGGCAGAGAAGGTACACCTCGTATCTGAATTCGGCGCCAGAGAAGGAGAAATTGTCTCAGGTACTGTGCAGAGGATGGAGCGCGGGAACATCTTCGTCGACCTTGGTAAGGCTTCCGGACTTCTGCCTTACGAAGAGCAGATTCCGGGAGAGCGTTTCAGCCAAGGTGAGAGAGTGAGAGCTTATCTCTATAGAGTAGAGGAGTCTCCGCGAGGAGTATTTCTCAGATTGTCGCGCTCGCATCCCAAATTTTTAGAGAAATTATTCGAAGCTGAATCTCCTGAGCTCAAGAGTGGCGCAGTAGTTATCAGAGCTATTGCCAGAGAAGCCGGTTACAGATCTAAGATAGCCGCCGAAGCCAAGGATACTCACATCGATCCGGTGGGAGCACTAGTCGGCGGACGCGGCGTACGTGTCTCGACTGTAATGTCCGAGCTTCGCGGTGAGAAGATTGATGTCATTGAATACTCGGATGATCCGAAGAAATTTATCGAGGAAGCACTCTCACCTGCCAAGGTTCTTGAGATCGATATCAATGATACTGAGAAGAAAGCTTCTGTTATCGTCACCGAAGACCAGCAGTCTCTCGCCATCGGCAAGGGCGGCCAGAACGTGCGCTTAGCCGCGAAGCTTACAGGGTGGAAAATTGACATCAAGTCTTCCCGCGGCGAAGAGCTTGCAACTGGAGAAGTTCAAGAAGATAATAAATAAACATTTATGAATCTTTGGCACGAAATTGACCCCGGAAAAAAGGATGCGATGGATGTGATAATCGAGATTCCCAAAGGATCAAAGAACAAATACGAAATAGACAAGAAGACCGGTCTCATAGCTCTCGACCGTGTAATGCACACCAGTCAGGATTACCCCTTCGATTACGGTTTCGTACCACAGTCTCTCTGGCACGACGGCGACCCTCTCGATGTGGTAGTGCTTTCCACATATCCTTTCGTGCCGGGAGTTCTAGTGAAGTCTCGCCCAGTAGCCGTTATGCATATGGTAGATGGAGGTGAGAAGGATGAGAAGATTATCGCCGTGCCTGTGGATGACCCGCGCTTTGACGGCGTAAAAGATCTTCCCGACATTAACCCCCACACGCTCAAGGAGATTGAACACTTCTTCCTTACTTATAAGAAACTCCAGAACAAGGAGGTGGAAGTAAATGGTACGGAAGGCAAAGAAGTCGCGGAAGCAGCTTTCGAAGAAGGATTGGAGCTTTACCGAGAGAAATATCCTAAGGTATAATAAGCAAGTATGACAAAAATAATTAAATATTTACTGTGTTTGTCGTTGGTATTACCAGTAGGGGCAGGTGCTCAGATGAGAAGTCTTAAGGTAGATACGCGCGCGGAGGTAAAGACGGAAGTCAAGGCAGATGTTGAGGCCAGGAAGGCAACAAGCACCGAGAGAAAGATGGAACGCCAGACAGAGAAAGTGGAGAGGAAGGATGAGAAGATGAAGATGAGGGTGGAACTAGTAGCACGTAATTTCCGGAACGCCATAGAAAGGCTCGAGAATATCCTCGGACGTTTGGAATCAAGGATTGAGAAGATGCGTTCGAATGGTGCTGATGTAACCGAGTCGGCCAAATTTGCGGCAGAAGCCAGGACTTACATTGGAGAGGCGAAGGTAAGTCTAAACGCTTTTCTCAGCGCAAGCTCCACTTCGACTACGACAGCTAAACAGCTTCACGCCGAAGTGAAGAAGCATTTGACGGCAGTTCGCGAAGCACTAGTGAAATCGCTCCGCGCTCTTAAAGCATCGGTAAGGATAGATGCTGGCGCTACAACTACAGTTCAATAATCACTAAAATCATGGATCAAACACAAAAAGGCGGAGTGGGTACAGCAGTCACTATCGTAGTAGCGCTCCTAGTGCTCCTCGGCGGCTACTGGTTCTGGAACAATCGTGCAGATAATGAAATGAGTAAGAACGCTACAAGTACTGCTGAAGAAATGAGTAATTCTGATGAAGTTTCTGACATCGAAGCTGATCTCAATTCTACAACCGAATTCAACTCTCCCGACTACGACCTCGACGAAGAAAACTACAACGCTTCGTAATACACAGGTTAAACCTGTGTATAAAACACGAAGGGCGCCACTGGGATGGCGCCTTTGTCTTACCCGGGAAGGTTGTCAGTTGGAGTATCGGCGAAGATACTCCTCGAGGAACTGATCCGCCGCCGCCAGACCCTTATGGTTTTGGAGCCACAGAGCGTGGGCGAAGATATCGTCCTCACTGTCACGCCGAGGGGGATCGGATTTCACGAGTCGGAAACCCTCCACGAATGACCCGACAACTACCCGGTTGGCCGGAAGGAACGTTGCGGTGTGCTGATTCATGCAGCCACCTCCTTTAGTACCATCCTAGCATACTATTGAAATCTTGTCAAGGACGTGAAACTTCATAAAATAGCATTAGATTTTTTAACTTTGAAACCCCTAAATGACATCAAAACAAAAGGCGCCACTATGTGACGCCTGTGAAAGAACACGTGCAGTCCGAACCTTTGGCATTGCGAGTCGTGGCACCTCCTTTCGGGAGCGATTTAGCTACTCGCGTTGCGGTCCGGTGACTCCTTTCGGAATCGTGTGTTCTACGATTGAACACTGTTGTCCTCGAGCCGCTGCACCGGCTTGGACACGGGTATTTGGAGAGATCATGCATAACGAGATGCACCAGACTTACGCCTATTCGGCTGCAAAGTCATTCTCGTTGTGATCTCCCCATCAAAATTTTCAAAAAGATTTAAAAACTTTGATGGGAAGCCGAACTCTGGTCCGGCTAAAGAACTGTACCGGGATGACGCTCCGGAAGACGGATCAGTGATCGCTCGTCAGGCGCCAAGGTACTTCCCCTTGGAATTATTGCTCCGGTTTATCGTCACGGAGTTGGACGGCCTATTGGCTACGCCTATCGGGCAATCGGTTGCAGCGCTTCCCCTCTATCGCTCGTTGGGTCGGGGTTGACCCAGACCTTCTTGAGCGAGCCGCTACCCACGTGATAGACAGCGGCGAGTCCGAAGCTTCCGTCCTGCCTCTTCTGCGGATGGTTTTCAAACACCCCAAAGCGGAGACCCGCGAGCGCGGCAGTGAGGTAGTGCGGTGCGCCGGCGACCGCGTAGACGAAGCTGTCGGCGTGGTTGCGGATGTAGTCCGCGAGTCCGTCGGTGTTCGAGAACACCACCGAATCCTTCACCACTTCCGCATCTTCGCCGTGAAGCGCGTGGATTGCCGAAACCTGTGCCGGAGAGAGGTCGTGTCGAGATGTCCAGAAAACTTTCATTTTTGTTTCCTCAAAGAACAGGGGACAAGATTGTCCCACCAAAACTTTCAATTTCCTTGAAAACTTTGGTGGGAAGCCAAGCCTAGCTTGGCTTATCGGTCGGCGTTGCGCTGGGTGGAACCTTCTGGAAAGCGGCGTACATCGAGAAGAACTTTGCATCCTTCTCACGCGCTTCCGATCGCCCCTCGATCACCTTGACGGTGTCGAGATAACGGAAGGTCTTCACCTTCTCTTCGCGCGCCACACGGTTGTGACGCGGACAGAGGGTGTGGTGGGCCAGTTCGGCGACGGTAATCGCCTTCTTGGTCACCTGACGGATGGCAGTCATCTCCGGCACGAATGCCTGATCAGCCGACAACCGCACACCGCAACCGGGGACAACGCAATTCATCAGGCTCATGTCACCTCCTCAAAAAACAATCGGGAACTATTCCCGTCACAAATTTTAAAATCTTGAAATCTCTGACGGAAAGCCGATCAGATTGTGATCGGCCGTTTGTTAACTGAAAGAAATATTCTGGTGAGGCGCCCTCGTGCGCATCATGAAATGTAGACTCAGCCACCGGCTCCGACACAGACCCAGACGAGCTTGTCCCTGCAGACCCAGACGCAGACCTTGCGCGGGTTTTCGGGGAAGCTCCGAGTTTTGTGTGGGCCTTATTGGCTCATACATTTCATATCACCACACTGCTTTCACAGTGGGCGAAATGATCTTTTAAGGATCATGATGCGACACGAGGTGCGCTTGCGAACTTCAGCCGCCCAATGTCTGTCTAAGCACACGAGGCAGCATCCATTCGCAAGCGCCAAGCCTCTTCCAGACCCGTGGCCACTTACTCCGCGCGTACTCGCAGGGCAGCCAACTGTTGTTGGGCCTGCTGACGCAGCGTTTCGGCGGCGGACCTGATACGTTCCATCTCCAGGGAGTACCTTTCGGCCTCGACCTGGTAGGAGCCGTATCTCAACTGGTACTGACGCTCGGCATCCAGGTTGTAAGCCCGGACTGCGTCCTTGATCTGCTTCCGGCAGCCGTTAAGCTGCTTTTGCAAATCGTTGTACTCGGCCTGCAGCTCGTTGCGCAGGACTTCGAACTCTGCCACCGTTTCGGCAGGATACGACTTCTCCCACTGGGTCACGATGACACCAGTTTGGGTGGCTTGCTCACTACCCTTGGGTAATGGCTTCACCAACTCCCGGAAGAAGGACCCTTGCTCCGAAAGGAGCTTGCCAAGCGCCGCCGCTCGGCTGTTGAGTCCGTTCGCTCGCACGAAGAATGCGAGCTCAAACTTGGCGAGGACCTCCGAATTCATGGCGCCTATCATCTCGTCGATGTTGGTCATCTCCATGAATCGGTCAGTCTCGCAAACTGTGCCGCGCTTGGCCGGTAGAGGACGTACTGGTGCTTCCGGCAAAACTTCCGCGACGTGTTGTCGCAGGCCCATGTGCTGCAGTTCTTCTTGCAGACGCTTGTGCAGCTTCAATGCATGCATCAAGCTCGCCGTCTCTGCATTGCGCTCGGCAACTCCCCGGTACTCGCGGATCTCGTCCGTGGTAACGAGTGATACTGAGATCGTCCGTGACGATTCCCCGCTTCCCAAGAAGGTTACAACCTTCCGGTACACGCCCGACACCGCGTCGGTGATCTTCGACCAGAACTTGTCGTTCTGTTGCTTGTTCTCCGCCTGGATGCGGTTGATCTCGCTGAGCGAGACGCCGCCATCGGTCGTGAAGAATGTCGGTATGATGACGCCGAAGATCTGGATCAGCTTTTCCATTGCGCACTCTCCTATTTCTTTCAGTTAGTATTTCAAAGAGCAACTGTTTCATCCTTTCGGAATCATCAGCCCCGACACACATCGGGAGACAGTACCCATACTTTTACGCTCAAGGATTTTTGAGCAACTCCGGCGCCTTAACCGGAGATTGACGCACCCGAGGAATTACTTCCTCCGCCAGCCGGGTTTGCCGCCGCAAGGGGTGGAGATTGCTCTCACTGACACCCTTTTGGAAGACTTCACCTGACCGTTGGACTGGTAACCCGCTCGAGCGAGGAGTTTGGTAGCTTGCGCTTCCCATTCTCCTCTGGTGGTTGTGGCCACCATGTGTTTGTAAAGAACGCGTGGAGGGGGTCTGAGCGGCCGAGTTACGGCCAGCTCCCAGCTAATGAATGGCTAGGTCCATAATCTGATGCAACAGGGCCTTGCTGAAGGGCTTCACCTGTTCATCGAATTGCCACTCCTACCCTCCCCCACCTCAATCAGCCTTAAGCGGACTGGGGCGGAGGCAGGTATGCCTCCACTTGTGAAAACCTAGGTACCTTTAAGCCCGTAGGGGTTGGAGGTCCGTGATAATTTTCTTGACGGTTGCCTATCCTAACCTCCCTTGACTTAACTGTACGACGACAGTATATACCCAAAGCCTAAATTTGTCAAGAATTTTTGACATTTCACCTACTCAACAATACAAAATAGCCTTAAATATAGCCAATATTTAGATATAGAAATTTAATTGAGACTGACTTTAAATACATACTTTTGACATATATCACATATAAAATTGTTATTACTTCTTGACATTTAAAGTAGATAGGTATAAGATGGTTATCAGGAGGTGTTCATGAATGACTAGCGGACGGGCTGCGGGGTATGGGATACCCCGCAGGGCCGGCTTGCCCCGGCAGAGTCCAACAGTCGAAGGAGGGTAAAGATGATCGACTAGTGTGAGAGCGGGCAAGCATCCGGTCCGCACGAGTGGAGGATGCAAATTCGTTGGAAGATTCTTTTTCGTTCGCTTCGCGGCAAACTGCCGCGCCAGTGAAGGAGAGCATTTCACGACGAAAGTGCTGACGAGTTTTCGGAGGCACAACTGCAAGAGCCGTGGCGAGATCTCTCTCGCCACGGCTCAAATTATTTATGATCGAAGATATATCTGATCAAACTCTTGAGAGTCTCTGCCAAGTCTGAACTTTTTATAGATATACCTGACGGTCTCTTACCCAGTAGAGCGATTCTAACCCTGTCTCCATAAACAGTAATGTCAGCAGATACAGGATATTTCTTTGAATCTATCTTTATCCTCTCCCCGGTCTCGTCTGATGGGCGATCTACAGATTCAGAAGTATAGATTGCTTTAGATTTAATACCCTTTCCAACTCTTTTCTGCCGTAATTTTGAAGTTTCGTCATCTTTAAATAAATTTTTCACTAAATCTAGGGGATAAATCATATACACCGGCTCATCGTCAAATTTACTAGCGAAAGTGTCGTCGTTTGAACTCAGCACTCCTTCTTTGCCGTCGAAAAATTGCACTAATGGTTTCTCTCCCTCTTCTCTTTGAATACTTTTAAGCTGAGGAATGATTAAATTGAGACTCTTTTTATTTTCCTCCAGAAGGTGAATCTGTCTCTCGAGGAATAATTCAAGCTTCTCCGGCGGCTCGGCGATGTAGAAAGTTTTCTTACCGACACTAGACTCGCTTACCAAACCCTTCTTGGCCAGCGCCTCGAGAATGACATAGGTAGTAGGCCTCTTTACCCCGGCTTTCTTGGCAATATCGGCGATCGTGACCTTATCAAATGAGAGAAGAGCAATGTAGATTGCAGCTTCCTTGTCGCTTAAACCGAGATCCTTGAGATATTTCTCCAACATGGCTTGATTATAGCAAAGGTTTAGGATAATCTAGCCCCATGGCATACCTGATTCCTACAGTTATTGAGAAGAGTCAATTTGGGGAGAGAGCTTATGATATTTACTCGCGGCTTTTGCGGGAGCGCATCATATTCTTAGGTGGACCGATTGATGACGATACGGCCAACATCGTTATCGCCCAACTTCTCTTCCTGCAATCAGAAGATCCGAAGAAAGATATTTCTCTCTACATTAATTCACCCGGTGGCTACATTCATTCTGGTATGGCTATCATCGACACTATGAACCACATCAAGCCTTCCGTCTCGACAGTTTGTGTCGGCATGGCAGCTTCTATGGGAGCAGTAATTCTTTCCTGCGGAGAGAAAGGTAAGAGATTTATTCTTCCGAATGCCGAAGTGATGATCCACCAGCCTCTAGGCGGTGCTGAGGGACAGGCTTCAGACATCGAGATCAATGCCCGCCACATTATCAAGAACCGCGAAGTATTGAATAAAATGCTTGCCAAGAATACCGGCCAGCCGCTCGAAAAGATCGAGAAAGATGTGGACAGAAACTTCTACATGTCCTCAGACGAAGCCAAGAAATACGGCATCGTTGACAAGATTTTGCAATAAAAGTACTCTTAGGTAGTTCAAACTTAAATTAAATTAAAACTGGTGTCTTGTGCCTACTGAACTTCGGTCACGGATGATCAATTAATCCCACCCTTCAACTTCGCTCAGGGTAAATATGTCTCTCAAACTTGCGTTACTACTCGCGCTCATTGCCGCATCAGCCGGTATCGGCTTCGGTTATTTACTGCGTCTTATTATCTCTCTCGGTAAGAAGGGCTCTATGGAGCTTGAGATCAAGGAACTTGAGATGCATTCCCGCGAGGAGGCTCAGAGGATTATCGGTGAAGCAGAAGAAAGGTCCAAGGAGCTCAAGAGTCTTGCTCAAGCAGAACTTAAGGAGCGCGAAGAACGAAGTAAGTCGCTCGAGAACAGACTTATCAAGAAGGAGGAGTACATAGAGAAACGCGAGCTTGAGTTGGGACTTGCTTCAGAAACTCTTAAGGAGAAGAGTTCCGAAATAGAATCTTTAAATAAGAAGGCGGAGGAATTATTGAAGGATAAAACCAGAGAACTCTCGAGACTCTCCGGCATTTCCCGCGAAGAAGCAAGACAAGAATTACTGAAGACAATGCAACATGAGTTCGAGGAAGATCTTGCTGTACGTTTGCGGAAGCTTGAGTTGGATGGCAGAGAGAAGCTGGAGGCTCGTGCCAGAGAAATTCTCTCTACTGCCATACAACGCCTCTCTTCCGCTATTCCGGATGAGGTAATGTCTACGAGTGTGACACTTCCAACGGACGAAGTGAAAGGAAAAATTATTGGCAAGGAGGGCAGGAACATCAAGGCTTTCGAGCGTGCCACTGGGGTGGAGGTTATCGTAGATGATACGCCGAATACTATTACTCTCTCGTCCTTCGACCCGGTGCGCCGCGCGGTGGCGAAGCTCGCCTTGGATAATCTTATCGCCGATGGACGCATACAACCGGCGCGTATAGAAGAGTTTGTGGAGAAGGCGAAAGAAGAAGTGAGCTCTATTATCAAGAAGAAGGGCGAGGAAGCAGCACTCGAATGCGAAGTTTATAATCTCGACCCGCGTCTTATCTCCATCTTGGGTAGACTCCACTTCCGTACCAGTTATAGTCAGAATGTGCTCACTCACTCAGTGGAAATGTCTCACTTGTCGGGTATGATAGCGGAGGAGATTGGTGCGGATGTGCAGGTGGCGAAGGCGGGAGCTCTTCTCCACGATATCGGTAAGGCACTGGATCACGAAGTGTCAGGTACTCATGTAGAGATTGGCAGGCGCGTGCTGGAGAAATTCGGCGTAGCTCCCGATGTGGTGAGAGCCATGCAAGCTCACCACGGAGAGTATCCGTACGAGACAGTGGAGTCTGTTATAGTGCAGACAGCAGACGCTATCTCCGGCGGCCGGCCGGGAGCAAGACGGGACAATCTTGACCAATATCTGAAGCGTCTGCTCGATCTTGAGACTATAGCCACTTCCTTCGAAGGGGTGGAAAAGGCTTATGCTCTTCAGGCGGGTAGAGAAATAAGGATCTTTGTCACTCCTGAGAAAGTTTCCGATCTTGAAGCAAGGACTCTGGCGCGAGATATTGCTCTCAGGATTGAGAAAGAGCTCAAGTATCCGGGAGAGATCAAGGTAAATGTCATCAGAGAGGCCCGTTCAGTTGAGTTTGCAAGGTAAGCTTACTGGGCTTGTCCTGAGCGAAGTCGAAGGATATAATTGACCATTATCAATAAAAAGCTAGATAAATGAATAAAGTAGACATTGCAAATTCAGTGCACGAGAAGCTTGGCGGCACCAAGGTGCAGGCAGAGATGGTTGTCGATACCGTCATCGACTCGATAGTAGGAACTCTCAAGAAGGGCGGCGAAGTCTCTATAGCCGGACTCGGAATCTTTTCCACCAAAAATAGAGCGGCAAGACAAGCCAGGAATCCTCGCACCGGCGAGGCCATCTCCGTGCCCGCTATGCGTGTGCCCAAGTTCCGCCCCGCTAAGGCTTTGAAGGAGGCGGTTAAATAGGATTACAAAACAAAAAGTCATTTTCCTTAGCCTCGCGATAATTTGCCGGCGCAAACTTCGCTCTCTCGGACCGGCCGTCCTACGAGAGGCTAGATAAAATAACTTTTTTGTTTTGTTTGCCTTCAGCAATATTATAAATTCTACTACGATGGCGGATGGCTAAGATAAAAACGTCATTATTCTTAACCCTGTATACTACGCGCCAACTCCCTACCCTTATCTTCCAATATCCACTCAATTTACCTCTCATTGGCTTACCGTAAATTTCTGGGAAAGTTGTAAGTTTTTTCTGTACAGATAAGTTTAATTGTTTCTTAATTGCAGAATCAATTAGTGGCAAATCCACTTCGAGAACTAGCTTATCGTAGTGAAGCTTATTTGCCCCAGACTTCTTCATGGTTCAGCCAGCGACCCTTATGATTTTTCATCCTTTTATCCCCTAGCTTGGCAAGAGCAATATCTTCTTCAAGTTCCAAAGCTTCACGCGTCAGCTTGGCAATTATGGCAGAGCTAGGCTGCTTACTATGTTTTGCAAGCCATCTTACACCTTGTTCTGTAGCGTGGTCCAAAGTGACATTGAATCTTTTCTTAGTTGTAGGCATAAGTTAAGTGTATCAAAAGTGTATCACCTATGCAAGACGTCTGAAATTCTATTTTACTTCACTTTGTATTCTTCTCTGATTTTGTCGATTTCTTTCTCCTCTTCTCCTTCATTTGAGGCGCGGGCGATACTCCCCTGCTTAGTAAGTTCTGCGGGAGTTAATTTGTGGAGTTCTTGAATTCTTTTTTCTAAATATTCTTTGGTATTTAACTTCGGATCATTTAGAACTTCTGAGAGAAGTATTTCTAAAATGAATCCCACATGAGGTCCTCCAGAAGTTTGGGTCAATTTCATCACATCTTCGCCGTTTACTACGAGCTGCTTGACCGAGATTGGATCGCGAAGCACTTCCTCGATCATCGATTTGTACTTCCTTAGTCTGTAAGGAGTCTCTTTCGGCCTTCCCGTACCAATCCGATCTGCGGTGCGAGTGTTCATGAGGTCCCAAATAAGATCAGTACCGACATTTCTTACCATTCTTCGCACAGCAGAGAGTGAAATTTGTTCCGTATCGGAGAAAAACATATGCCAACGCACTAATTTTCTTACCTTATCGATAATTTCTTTAGGAAATCGCAGGTCTTCCAGAACTTTCTTAGCAATTCTCGCTCCGACCACCTCATGTCCGTAGAAAGTGGGTTCACCATTTTTCAAACTCTTGGTATGAGGCTTGGCAATGTCGTGGAAGAGTGCAGCAAGACGCACGTGTAAGGGGTATTCCTTCTTCACGGCGTGGTTTAGACTTCGGAGGAGGTGTTCCCACACGGTGTAGGCATGGGCTTGGTTCTGCTCAACTCCTATCCCCTTCTCAAATTCTTCTGAGATGTATGTAAGAATCCCAATTCGTGCCGCCATATCGAGAGCTGTAGCGGGGTTCTCTGACATCACAATCTTTATAAATTCATCCCGGATGCGTTCTTTAGAAATCTTACCCAAAAGTTCTTTATTCTTCTCAATCGCGTTTTGAGTCTCAAGCTCAATAGCAAAGCCGAGTTCTGCCGAGAAGCGCAAGGCGCGAAGTAGTCGCAGCGCATCCTCCCTGAACCTCTCTTCCGGCTTTCCTACTGTGCGTATTAGCTTCTTCTCCAGATCCTTTTTTCCTCCGAATGGATCTATAAGCTGTCGATTGTCGGTTGTTGGTCGTAAGTCGAGTGCCATCGCATTGATGGTGAAGTCTCTTCGCGACAAATCCTCTTCAATACTATCTGCCCACTCTACCCTATCGGGGTGTCTGGCATCAGAGTATTCCGATTCGCGTCTATAAGGAGTTACTTCCACTATGAAATCTCCAGATTCTTTTTCTATAACTACGCCTACCGTACCAAACTCATTTTCGTAAAATGTTTTGGGGAAAAGTTCTATTATTTCATCTGGAGTAGCAGAAGTAGCAATGTCCCAATCTTTTGGTTCGACAAGCTCACCATGAACGATCTTTCTCAAAAGATCTCTCACGCAGCCGCCGACTAAATAATTCTCAAATCCGGCACTAGTTAAAACACGCGAGACTTTCTCAATTTCCGGTGGTATTTGTTTTTTGAATTGGTTCATACATTCGGTGCTCCTGCCAGGATTTGAACCTGGAACGACACGTCCGAAGCGTGTAATGATATCCGTTTCACTACAGGAGCTTAATTATTATTCTACCAGTGCGGCTACCGGGAATCGAACCCGAATCTCATCCTTGGCAAGGACGTGTTCTGCCACTAAACCATAGCCGCAAGTACGAAAATATTAGCCCAACTCAAGGTAAAATGCTAGAGTAAATTCCGGTTAGATACCTTCGGGATGTAGTACAGTGGCAGTATACACGATTCGGGTTCGTGAGACGGGAGTTCGACTCTCCCCATCCCGACAATCCATCCCGAAACCCAAGATTAATCCAAACGGGGCGTAGTATAGTGGTAGTATATATGCTTTGGGAGCATAAGGTTCGAGTTCGATTCTCGGCGCCCCGATGAGATAAAAAATAAACGGGCTGTGGTATAACGGTATTACTCATGGCTGGGGGTCATGCAACCCGGGTTCAACTCCCGGCAGCCCGAAGGTTTAGGGAGTTGAATGACGGAGGCGCGAAGGCGCCGAGTCGGGGTCGAGAGACTTTTCAGTAGAAAAGTACTTGTGACCAACTCCCGGCAGCCCGAAAGGATGAGAATAATGCGGGATTAGTTTAGTGGCAAAACAACAGTTTTCCAAACTGTGGTCACCGTTTCGATTACGGTATCCCGCACAATAATTGTTTAGTTGCTCTAGAAAATAAGAATATGGTTAGATTTGCTTGTAGAGCTCGAAAATCTGGCTAGTAATAAGAACTTGGAAGTTGAGCTTCCAAGTACGCTGAGAGGTATATTTAACTCAAATGACAATATTCTCCATCAGCTCCACTCTGGCTTCCCTTTTGTCTATATCCAATTCGACCGTTATGAGATCAAGCTGCCAGTCGCACTCCAGTTTCTGGTGTAACAGATAGGTTTGGATGACTCTGCCTAGGCGCTTAAGCTTCCATGGGTGCATATTCTCCTCTGCCATATAAGATGTTCCATATGTAACGCTTTTTACCTCAATGAAATGAATCTTCTCAGCTTTACGAGCCACAATATCTATTTCTCCCCATTTACGTAAGTAATTACGCTCCACAATTTCGAACCCGTGTTTCATCAGAAACTTACAAGCTATGTCCTCGCCTAGATCTCCAACTGTTCTTTTGTTAGTTTTCATCCCATTAGAAGCTAACTAATATTACTCTCTGACAATAAGTTGTGTTCATGGCTTGTACAATGGAGCTTCTAACGGGATTTCATGTGAAACTAAAGTACTTGATAAGTGTGGATAACTATGGGGATGATGGGTATAAAAGACAAAATTAAAGACATAAGTCCTAAATACAAACCGCCCTTAGGCAAGTTCGCGAGGCGACCAAGCTCAGGGCGGTTTTCGAAAGAACAATTACACGGGATGAACATTCCAGTGAATTAGAGCTCTCTTCTTAGAGTCGCGAGCAACGCAGGTGAAGAGTGGGGTTGCGTCGATCTACAAGTAACTCAGGAACCAGAATGACTCCCGTGTCCTATAAAGGAACAAAAATATCGAGAGGCCGCTCTAGAAAACAGAAACTGTAAAGTACAATACCTAAAACTTTTCCTCGCAGAGGCAAGGTATCGTTAGGCGTCTGTGTCCATTATAAAGTATAAAAGACAAAATTGGAAGAACATAAGTGTGGATAACCCTGCCTTGGCAAGGCAGGCTAAATATTTATCTCAATCTTCACCGGACAGTGATCTGAGCCCATTATGTTAGCTAAAATTTGAGCTTTCTTCACTTTATTCTCAAGGCTAGGGGAAACAAAGAGGTAATCTATGCGCCAACCAACATTTCTTTCGCGTGCTTTGGCGAAGTGGCTCCACCAAGTGTAATGTCCTTTACCTTCTGTAAACATTCTAAATGTGTCCGTGAATCCTTCTAGGACAATTTTGTCTATTCCCTCGCGTTCTTCCTTGGTAAAGCCTTTCTTACCCTCATTTTGCTTCGGATGAGCTAGATCATCTGGAGTGTGAGCAACATTCAAGTCCCCGCCGAAGATTACGGGCTTCTTCTTCTCAAGCTGTTTCATATAAAACAGAAAGGCTGGATCCCAGTGCTTATGCCTAAGCGTTACTCGTGAAAGATCGTCCTTGGCATTGGGTGTATAAACGCTCACTACGAAAAAATCCTTAAATTCTGCTGTTATAACTCGACCTTCTGTATTGGGATCACCGTAATTGTCACTATTTAAGGCAAATTTTTGAGCAATCTCTTCTGGAATACCATTTATCACGCTCTCAGGTTTGACCTTGGTGAATATGGCTGTACCGCTATAGCCCTTTTTCTCGGCGCTGTTCCAGTATTCCTCATATTGTGGAAGGTCAATCTCAGACTGATGTTGTTCTGCCTTGGTTTCTTGGAGAAGGAGGATGTCGGGGTTGTGCTCTTTAATAAAAGGGAGAAAAAGTCCCTTCTTATATACTGCTCTAATGCCGTTTACGTTCCAAGAGATGATAGTTTTCATTTGGCTTGGGTAAACTTTATCCTATGAATCTTTTCCAATAATTCCAAAGTAGCCTGAACAGAAGAATTTCCTGTATTTTTGAATATTAAGTGTTCCTTCAACTCTCTCTGAAGCGGGGTTAGAAACTCATCTCCCCAAGAAGGAGAAAATGTTACTACACCCTCAAAATCTATTTCTAAAAGCTCTTTTGCCCCAACAGTTGATAATGAAGACTGGAAAGCGAGAAAAGCTTCCTTGCCAGCCTGTCTAGAAGTAAGAGTGGTCCCAAATTTTTTAAGATTAACTTTCATAAATATGATTTAGAATGTAATAAAAGCAAGACATCCCCGAAAACTTGTTATAGAAGGGTGAATATCCAATTCCGCCTCATCTTTCCTTAATATTAACTCGGTATTTCCCGTTCGGAAAACAAGACCTATAGGATTGTCTGCGATTACCTGGCGGACGAATTTCAATCCGTTACCGCGGTTTTCTGGCGCCCGGCCTGATATAACCTCTAAGAAAGCGACCCGAAGAGCTTCAGCATGATTTTGCAAGGAAGGTCTCACTCTCTTTAAAGTAGCGAGCACTCCCTGTCCTCGGTCGGCAAGTACTATTATTTTCTTGCGGATATCGTAGCCGAAAAATACTCCTGGAATGTCCGCCCAGCTTCCAAGGTTGTGGTCGAAGGAATTATTGCCGATTTCTCCTGCAACTGCCACAATCAGAGGGAATATACTCCCTAGCTCCTTAACTTGTGACAGCAGCAGCTCCATCTTATGTAGACGTGCTTGGAATATTGCGCTATTAGAACAGTGAAGCTTGGCTGGAATCTCTATTCCAGATTCAACCCAATCTTTTGCTAGAAGCTGTAGATCGTTCAAGAATAGCTCAATTTGAAAGCGAGAGTATAAACGATGACCACCGGTAGACTTAACAGCAGGAAGCTTTCCGCTCTTATCCCACCGACGCAAGGTATCTAAAGAGACTCCAAGCAATTCGGCAGCTTCTCCAATAGCAATAAGGTCTGGGTTCTTTAAGTCCATACTGGCAGAATAGCACATTATGAAAATCTATGCAAATCACCAAAATCTATGCAAAGATTTTAAATTCCAAGAGATAATGATTTTCATGCCTCTATTGTATATGTTATAATAACAGCTAGATAGTGTGGGTTTGTATTCTAATATAGAAAGGGGGTGAGAGAAATGGGCTGGTTTACGAATTTCGTCTCGGAACTGACGGGCGACAGTACGAGCAAGG
>Ga0209542_10004941_pt1 | contig 27031 bp, 23 predicted proteins | sample RifCSPhighO2_01_FD_184028 | JGI IMG/M metagenome (GOLD analysis project Ga0209542, IMG submission 184028) | Soil microbial communities from Rifle, Colorado - Rifle CSP2_plank highO2_0.1 (SPAdes) (version 2) | ecosystem: Environmental > Terrestrial > Deep subsurface > Rock core/Sediment ...
TAAATCTACGGCCTATTCAGCTCAAGAGGCAATTGAGATTGTTAAAAAAACAGCGACAACTCGGTTTGATGCCACTATTGAAACCCACATAAATCTTGGTCTCTCCACCACTAAACAAGAGCACAAAATACGAACGATGGTTACCTTACCCTACCCAACTTCTCCCGTCAGTGGCCGGGCTTCGCGGGGTAAACAAATAAAGATTTTAGTTTTCGCAAGTAAAGACGTTGCTAAAATTAAAAAGCTTGGGTTCCAAATTGGAACTGATTCAACCTTGAAAGAAATCGAGGAGGGAAAAATAAACTTTAACAAAATAATCGCTGATTCTGCTTGGATGCCAAAACTTGCCAATTTAGCTAAAGTTTTAGGACCAAAAGGATTAATGCCCAATCCAAAAAACAACACACTGACAGAGGATCCGCTGGTGACGCTTGAGGAGTTCTCCAAAGGTAAGACGGAACTGCGTATGGAGACATCTCCAATAATTCATATTAGTATTGGCAAGACCAGTTTGGAAGATAAAAAACTTTTAGAAAATCTAACCGCAATTATCACGGCGGTAAGAGCCGCTAAACCGGAAGGCTTTAAAAAAGAACTTATCAAGAGTATTTTCCTCTCCGCCACAATGGGACCAAGCGTCAAAGTTGACCCCCAAACAGTCCCACTCCCCCAATCTTCAGAAAAGGAGAGTTGACAATTAGCGGTTTAGAATTTATACTTAGCAACGAGCCAAAGACAGTAGGTTTCCGCCATCTGCCAACCGGCGGAGGAGGATTAATTACCTACCGAGGTTGAAAAAGTTATAAGTAAAAAAGAAATAGGTAATAAGTTAATAAGAATAACTTACAACTTGTTACATATTACTTAATGACTAATACCTCGGTGGAACCGAGGTTTTTTAATGGTAAAACAAGAAAAAATTGAAACTGTGAAAAATTTAAGCAAGTCTCTTAAAGAGGCGACATCCTTTGTATTGCTAAATTATCAGGGTTTAGGGGTTGAATCCCTAAGGAAATTGCGAAATGAACTTGAAAAAAATAACAGCTCCTTGAGAATTGCTAAAAACACTCTTTTAAAAAGAGCGCTGAACGAAATAGGCATACTAGTCCCAAACGAAACCTTGCAGGGACCAACCGCAATTCTAACTTCCAAAGCTGAATATTTTTCTCCCTTTAAAATTTTAGTTAATTTTATAAAAGAAACCTCCCTACCGAAAATAAAATTGGGTTTTTGGGACAAGAAATTTATTGATGAAACACAGATTGTAAAACTTACTCTAATTCCATCCCGACAAGAGCTTATTAGTCAATTAATTGGTTACCTTTCTTCGCCACTTTACAATCTAAATTTCGTTTTAGATTACAATTTGAACACTTTTATAAATACGTTGGACAGAATCAAAACTAAAAAAACCTAAAGGAGGTGATTTTTGTGAACGAAGTGAACAAAAAAGAAGAAAATAAATTAGATACAGAAAATGAAACTAACGAAATAAAGGATACCACTAGTGAAATAAAAGAAGCGACCAAAGAGACCGTTGAAAAAGTAAAGGCTAGTGCCCAAGCAGCAACGGCACCGGACGAAGCTAAGCAAGAAGCGCAAGAACAAGAAGCGGCTACTCAATCAAAAGAAGAAGTAAAACCAGAAAGCAAAGTAGAAGAACCAAAGGCTTCAACTCCCCAAACCCCAGAACTTGTAGAAGTTGAGGTTTCGCCAAAACTTGAAAAGATAATGAAGGCAATTGAAGAGTTAAGTGTTTTGGAATTATCAGAGCTTGTTAAAGCGCTACAAACGCGTTTCGGTATAGCGGCCGTGGCTGCCTCATTTGCGCAGGCACCTTCTACTACCACTAGCACAGAAGCTGCAGAAACCGCCCCTGAACAAACAACCTTTAACGTAATATTAGCTAACAGTGGTGCTAATAAGATTTCAGTAATAAAAGCGGTTCGAGAAGTCGTACCCACTCTTGGTCTAAAAGAAGCTAAAGATTTGGTAGACGCCGCCCCAAAACCAGTAGTTGAAGGTGTTAACAAAGAACGCGCCACCGAAGCTAAAGCTAAACTCGAAACCGCCGGCGCGAAAGTAGAACTTCAGTAAAAAAGATAAGGGATTCGGGATAATTAAAGTGTTCACAGAATCCCTATCTATAATAGTAGATTATCAAAAAGCAAAATAATCCTCTTGACAGCATTTTGTATTTAACTACTGCGCTGTCAACCCCTCTGAAGCTTATTGCGAAAGGGGGTTGACAACTTATTTTCTATTATGATACGTTAAGTAATATAAAATAATCTAATGATTATTATTGATTATTTAAAGAAGGAATATGGCATTAGGTGAAAATCTGCCAGAATTAATGACTGTCAAAGAAGTTGCTAGCTTCTTAAGAGTTTCTCCGCTAACGATCAAGAGATGGGGTAAGCGGGGAAAGTTGCCGGCAATCCGTATTAATTCTCGCGGTGACCGAAGATACAAAAAAGAGGCAGTACTTTGGTTATTGGGAGAGATGAAGAGGGAGACGGTTTAGAATTGGATTTTTTGGAAGAATTCTTTTGCAGATTTGGGTTCAACGCTTACCACCATTATTCCCGTACCTACTTCTAACCCTCCTAAACTCTTTTGCCTAGGAATAATTCTTAAGTACCAGTCTCTAAACGGATAAATATATAAATTAAAGGAAAATCCGTGACCAAATCTAGATGATAATCTTAATAAAAGCTTCTTTAAAATTATCGCGAGTTCTCTTAATTCCTCACTATTTACCTCCCCAAAAGTTTTTATTCTTCTTAAGGGCGCGGCCCAAACTTCATAAGGCCATTCAGAAACCGCAGGGCAAAAAATATTATAAAGTTTTGTCCGCTTTATAAGATTAGTGATTTTTAAGATTTTAGGTGTTCTTAAAGTGACGTTAAAGGGAAGAGCCGCAATTTGCGTATGAGGGTGGGTAAGGGATTCACCGCCACTTCTTCCACTATTATGAAAAATATAAACCTGTCCCCTTGTTTCAAGACCGCGATAGCGTTCTCGATACGTAAAGAGTATTTTTTCGTTTTGCTCATCACTTAACTCTTCAAAGTTTTTGTGATGATCTTTTGAATGAATTATGATTTCGTGAATATCCGTGAAAGGAAATTTATTTGGAACAACTCTAATTTCCCAATCGCTTTCTTGACCACTTCCAATACGGAAAATTTCTTTTTCGCTTTTTTCATCTCCAGGACAAAATGGGCAAAGTTTTTTAGTTACCGCCTCTTTTATTCCTGGCCTTTTTGATCTTTTAGAAGAAATTATTACCCAACTACCGGTAGTTGGATTTTCTAAAAACCGGAAAAGTTTAGCCAAGTATTACCTCCACCTTGTATTTACGTTTTTTAAATTCAGTAATAGTATTTGAAGAAATTTCTTTTCCGTCAACAAGGATTTTTTTTACTCCCTTATTAACTGCGTTTGGGTTTTTGACTTCGATCTCAAACAAGCTTCCCCTGAAGATCCTTTTAAAAGTAAACCCTTCCCAATCTTTAGGAATACAGGGATCAATTATTAAACCGTCTAAGGACGGTCTCACTCCTAAAATATAGTCCGTGGCCGCCCTAAAAAACCAAGCCGCGCTTCCAGTCATCCAAGAATAACTTCCCTGACCAAAATGAGGACTTTGGGGACCATAAGAAAATTCAGAGTATACATAAGGTTCAGTTTTATAAATATCTGGCTCCCTACTTCGAGTTAAAAAAGAACTTCTTTTCCAAGTCTCATAAGCCTTATCTCCCCGACCAAGCAGACATTCGGCAATTACTAACCAAGCGTTGGGATGAGAAAATATAGTGGAATTCTCCTTTGTCCCTGGCGCAAATTGAGAAATAATTCCTAAAGCTGAATTTAATTTTGTGTACGCCGGTACGAAGGTTAAAGCCCCATATTTTGTCATTAAGTAACGCCAGAGCGAATCCATTGCTTTTTTTGCTCTCTCACCTTGGGCAATTTTACTCAAAACTGGCCAAGTTTGACCATTGATATGAATTTTACCCTCTTTATTTCGGTGCGAGCCGATTAGATTACCCCTGTCGTCAGTAGCCCTAATGTACCAACTTCCATCCCAATACTGCTCGTTGATCGTTTTTTTTAAGTTTTCGTAAATTTCTAAATAACCGCGCGCTCTTACTTTATGCCCCAGTTTTTCTAACACGGGCGCCAATTCCAAAATATTTAAAGCTAGCTGATTAGCGACCATTAAAGACTCCCCTTTACCTAGATGTCCACCGGCCAAAGCATCATTCCAATCCGCGGTAAGTCGCAGTGGTATCCCCTTTGGACTTACGTGGTAAAGCGTGTAATCCAAAGCGGCGAGGATATGTTCTAATATACTTCCTTTACCATTATCAAAATATTTAACCTCGTTTTTGAGAAAACTTAAATCCCCTGTCTCGTTGATATAATTTAAAACGGTCATTATTAGCCATTGGGAATCGTCAGAATGATTAGTCACAAAACCCTCCCGTGTTAAAGGGTTCCAGGCATGAACTGTATGACCATCTTGGAATTGGTGTCCGAGGAGTTCAATCAATTTTTTCTTAACAAATTCTTGGTCAATTGGTAAAACCCCCAAAATATGCTGACACTCATCCCTAAAACCAAATTTTGCCGCCCCAATGTAATAAGAATCCATTTCTCCAATTTGGCTAGTAACCCAAGCCTGATATTTATTCCAAATATTCACGGAAAGGTCAAATTCAGGGTCGGGAGTTTTAACGGCTAGCTTACCCAGATAATCTTCCCAAAATTTTTTTAGCTCCTGGAATTTAGTTTCAACAAAGCTTCTTTTTCTGAACTCTTTTATTTTTCTATTGATAGTTTCTCTGTCCCTTTCAAGCCCGATAACTATATGAAACTTTATTTCTTCGAGAGGTGAGAGTTTAAACATTTTCATTAAAACCCCAACCGCATCTTCACTCTCACCATAATCATTAGCGCAAAAACCCTTTTCAATTACAATTGGATTAGACAAATAACGGTACTGACCAACAAAGTTCTCCTTAACACAGTCAAAACACTCAAAATCCACAGAACCACTCATATACGCCCAGTGATCCCAGGCAATACCGGGTTGATCGGGACGATCCCATCTTCTTTTGGTAGCGTAAATGGTGTTATTTTTAAAATAAACATCGTTAAAGAAAGAGTCGAAGATTCGGTCTTCTAAGTCTTTTGAAAAGCTGCCTAAGACCCATTCAACATAGCTAGTAACCGAAATATCTCTATTTCTTTCAGACAAGTTTTTTATGGTAATATCCCAAATTTCTAAATTATCCTCTAAGGGAACAAAATAGGTAACTTCAGATTTTATCTCATTGTTTATGGAACTAATTTTGTTATAGCCCAAACCAATTCTTGCTTCCCAAAAGGTAGCGTCTTTCATTACTGGCTGCCAGTTTACTGTCCAGTATTCGCCGGTTTCGTTATCGCGGATGTAAAGGTAGCGTCCGGGCCGGTCATAAAATATTGCATCTCCTGGGATACCGCGAGTTATCCGGTTAAAAGCAGTATCAATATAAAATGAGTAGCCGCCGCCAGTGGCAGAACAAAGAGCGGTGTATCTACCATTAGTCAAAAAATTTATCCAGGGACGAGGGGTATCGGGTCTGGTGATGACGTATTCTTTTCCGTCTGGAGAAAAATGTCCGTATTTACTTACCGTTTCCATGGCAGGTAATTAAATTATAGTCTTTTGAGATTCATTTCAGCAACTCGAGGCATGTTAAATGGGCTAAGAGATAAGAAACAAGACTTTCTCCACCTTGATTTCGATTTAAACCTTTGGCAGTTATTCCGTCTCTTATCCCAAAAGATTCACTGTCAAAAAGAGATACCCCTAAAATATTCGCTCCAAAAAACCAATCAAGGGCAGCCTTGGCTAAAAATTTATATTCAGGATTCTTAGTAATGGCAAAAGCCGCCGCAAAAGTTTCGGCAAGGGAACCAGCCTCGACCGGTTGTTGGTCAAAAGTGGCTTTTATACCCCCCTTGGGAAACCACCCCTTTTGACCAATGATATCAAAGTACTCTTTTTTCTTATCAAACTGGACTTCTTTCAAAAAATTCAAAGATGCGAGGGCGATCTCTAAATACTTTTTCTTTTTAAGTTTTTGGTAAGCAAACAGAAGACTTTGAGGAATTCTAGCGTTTTCGTAAGTGAGCTTATTCTCAAACCAAACCCAACCCTCTTCTTTATTTTTTTCGAAGTTTTTAATGAGCTGTTCCGCTAGTTTTTCAATTAAGGAAAGGACGGTTTTTTGCTTCGTAGCTTCAAAGTAGAAACAAGTACCCATTAAGGTAAAGGCAATTGCTCTTAAATCGAACAAGAAACCACTGTTCCAAATTGAATGATCAAATAGCCATTTTGCGCTTTCTCTTAAACCAGCACTTGAAGAATTTGCCGTTGCAAACCCGAGGGCCCAAATTGCCCGACCGTAACTATCTCCGTAGCTACTTTCGTCTTTCCACTCCCTTGAATAATCTAGAAAATTATGAAATTTACCTTCACTTTCAGCGTAACGAATAAAGGATAGAAAATAACCCGCTAAATCAATAAGTTCTTTACCGTCAAAAAGTTTATGATATTTAAGAACAGCTACTAATGCCCTGGCGTTATCGTCTAGGCAGTAGCCGTGTTTTGGGTCGGGAACAGTAAAGTGAGCGTGTTGAATCAGCCCAGTTTTATCAATTAACCTTTTTAAATGAGCAATATTTGGGGGGTTTTTGTAACCTATCATTTCTTTCTTTTCTTTTCAATCAAGACCTGGTATAAATCAAGGTGAGATAGCGCTACCGAGGGCCAAATCATTAGTCTACCGAAATCATAGGCCTTTCTTTGCACATCAAGTGCAGAAAAGGCAGATTCTAGGATTTTTATAGCTGCCTTCTCAATTGAATCCGGATCTCTAAAAGGTACCAAAATTCCTCGGCCGTTCCAAAGAAGCTCTTTTGCATATAGATAAGGAGTCGAAACACAATTTTTTCCGGCACCAATAGCGTAAGCTAAAGTTCCTGAAGCTGTTTGAGAAGGATCCAAATAAGGGGTGGTGTATATATCAAAAGAGCGCAAATAAGTAGTTAAATCGTCTAGAGAAAGGTACTCGTTGATAAAACGAACGTTTTTTTCTATCTTTAATTTTTTAACTTGCGCTTCCAGTTCCCTTCGATAAGACTCTCCCTCGGTCCTTTTGACTTGAGGATGGGTTTCACCAATTACTAAAAATAAGAAATTGGGAATTTTTTTAAGGATTTTCGGAACTGCGGAAATTGCGTATTCCAAACCTTTATTTCTTGATAGTAGATTAATAACCCCCATAATTTTGTAATTTCCTAATCCCAGTTTTTCTTTAAATGGAAGGGAGGGACCAAAGGGTAGATCGGGTACACCGTGGGGAATTATAAATATTTTTCCTTTGGGAATTTCATATCTTCTCATTAGCCTCTGGGCGGCTACCCCAACCATCACCGTAACAATCTGGCTACTAGAAGCTAATTCTTGGATGATCCTTACCATATTAGGTCTTGGGTTATCTAATACAGTATGTAAAGTAATAATAAGAGGTTTTTTGATATGTTTTACTAATTGCACGATATATTCACCTTCACTGCCGCCAAAAAGACCAAATTCGTGCTGGAGATGGACTACTTGGGTTCCAGATTGATTTATATACGAAGCCGCGTCTAAGTAGCTTCTTAGATCATCTTGATTTATTCTAAATTTGACTTCCCAAGGATAATCGTGATTAGAATTTGGTTCATTAACCGCCATAATCTCGGCCAGAGAATAAGGATTAAGAAGGTTGATAGCGTTGGTCAGATCTTTTGTGTAAGTAGCAATCCCACATTTTCTAGGAATATAAGAAGCGATATTAATAACCCTTATCGCTCGTTTTGGAATAGTTAGGTTCTTAGCTAATTTAATCATACTAGAAATTTTACCATAACTTTCTCGTCTTCTTTTTTATTCGATTGTTTTAACCTCAATTACGTCCTCTAGTGGAATGTCGGAACTGGCATGAGCTTCTCTTACCTTGTCAGCGCTTTGCGCTTCGGTTATACAATAAGCAAAGCCTTTTTCAAGACTGTAGTGGACATGGGTTGCATTAAGGCCCATTTTGCTCGCCGCATCTTTGTATTTGTGGAACCCATCTACCGCTTCTTGATCGGTCCTTGCGCCTATATCAGCCATTTTGTGAACTCCTAAAAACTGCGCCATTTTTATCACCTCCTTTTTGACAGAATAGAATCCTATTACATTACTGACCTTTTGTAAAGTTTAAGCACCTTTTCTTGACAAGCAAGCAGGGTTGTGAAATACTTTTGCTACAAGTGTTACCCCAAGAAACCGATGCCGAGGGATGGTGCGCCGTTTCTCGTAGTTTGAGGTTTTTGGAACTTGAAAAGCCTTGAATCTGGGGAATAATTCAAAAGCACGTTAACAACCTGCTTTGTGTTAACTTCTGGTTCATAAACCTGCTGGGCTCTTGCAGTTAGTTGAACCACCCTTACCTAAAACCTTCTGTTGATTGGAAGAGGTTCTAGTAGCTCTGAGCTGCGCTGCTATAAAACTCTAGAAAACGCGCTTAGGGGTTAAGAGCCCCTTGTTGCGACCACAATGAGGGGCTCTCTTCTTTTATTTAAGTCTTTCTTTCAAAACTAAATAAACAAAAAATGGAAGAGCTAATTGGCGTTTAAAACGCCAAGGTTCAACTAGTAACCTAAATAGCCACTCAAGACCAATCTTTTGAAGAAAAAAGGGAGCCCGAGGCTTCTTCCCGCTCAAATAATCGAATACTCCACCTACCCCTACCGCCACTTTTACAGGTATTTTTCCTAAGTTTCTTTTAATCCATTTTTCCTGTTTCGCTTGTCCATAGGCAATAAATAGAAAATCAATAAATCCACCGCTTCTGTTTGCTTCTATAATTGCTTTGGTAGTTTCGTTATCACCAGTTTTATCAGCCTCCCCCTCGTATGTGCCGACAATTGATATATTGGGATACTTTTGGATTAGTTTTGATTCTGTTATCTTGGCAGCTCCATCTCTTCCCCCCAAAAGAAAGATTGAATAGTTTTTTTCAGAAGCTAACTTTGTTAATTGGGAAACTAAATCAGTACCGGTAATTCGATTTTTTATTCCCCTACCTAAAAGCACTGAAGCGATAATTACGCCGATTCCATCTGTAATAGCTATATCAGCTTCATTTAAAATTTGTTTAAACTCTTCATCTCTTTGGGCCGCTACTAAGAATTCTGGGTTTGGAGTCACCAGATAGTGTTTTTTGGCGTCGTTGAGAAAATTCTCAACCTTTTCGAGAATCTGCTGCTTATTAAGATCGTCAACTTTTACTCCTAAAATTTCTTTTTTCATGACTTAATCTTTGTAGACTTTCTCGAAAACCTTAAGTGTCTCTTTAGCGGCTTTTTCCCAAGAAAACTTCCTAACCTGCTCAACTCCTTTTGATATTAAAGTTTTCCTTAAGTTATTATCTGTTATAATTTGATACATACCTTTTTTGATTTCATCAAGATTATAAGGGTCAACAAAAAAAGCCGCCTTCCCACCAACTTCAGGTAAAGAAGATACTTTAGAAGTTAAAACCGCTGTCCCGCAAGCCATAGCCTCTAAAACTGGTAAGCCAAAACCTTCGTAAAGCGAAGGAAAAGCAAAAAGGGAGGCTCCGCTATAAAGCGGCGGTAAATCTTCTTCGGAAATATAATTTAAAAACTTAACTTTATTGGCAACTTGAGGTTCTTTCGCAACCCGGTAAATTTCTTCGTATAGCCAACCTGGTTTCCCAGCAATTACCAAATTTATCGGTTCTTTATAGATCTCTATTAATTGACTAAAAGCTTGAATAAGACGGACAAGATTTTTCCTTGGCTGAATTGTTCCTACAAAAAGAATATAGGGGTTTTGAATTTTATATTTTTTTAAAACCCTAGTAATTTTGAGCTTTGAATTTTCCGGTTTAAATCTGCTTAGGTCTACGCCCTCATAAATAACGCTAATTTTGTCTTGCTTTGCACCGAATTGGTTAATTATATCCTTTTTAGTAGATTGTGATACCGCAATAAGGTGAGTTGCGAATTTTACCGAAATTAAAGTCGACCAATTCAAATAAATTTTATGGGGGAATTGATGATAAGCCGCCAGATAATTTGACCCCAAGTCGTGAATCGTGACGATAGTTTTAATCTTTGGATTTCTTACAACTGGTATTGTGTGGGCGGGAATAAATAAGATGTCGGGCGGGTTAATTAAAATGTCGTAGGCGAGACCAACTTGCGTCCAAAGTCTTGGCAATCTTAAAACCCTGGTGCTAAAGCTTCTGAAGCTAAAGGGTAAATTCTTTGGCAATTTATTTAGGTAAATTACGTAGTGATTTTTTTTATCTATTTTGCCTAAGCTTTCCAGAAGTTTTAAATTATAATACTCTGTACCGGTACTCTCTTCGCTTAAGGCTCTACTTGCGTCTACTCCAATTAACATTTCTCTCCTAGTGTCTTTTGATACTGCGCTTGTAAAGGTCTATATTTTCCAAAGCAATACCCGTACCTTGGGCAACGCAGAGAAGTGGGTTCTCCGCAACGTGGCAAGGAACTCCAGTAATTTCGGTAAAGAGTTTATCTAGATTATTTAGTAGCGAGGTTCCACCGCTCATCACAATTCCTTTATCAATAATATCTGAGGCAAGTTCGGGTGGGGTTTGTTCCAATACTCCCCTAATTGCATTCACGATTTGGTTTAAGGGGTTTCTGATACTTTCGGTTATTTCAGTTGAAGAGATTTCGATAATTTTAGGAAGACCGGCAATTGAATCCCTACCCCTAACCTCCATTTTCTTTTCTTCCTCCAAGTAAGTAGCACTCCCAATATTTAGTTTAACCTCTTCTGATGTTCTTTCGCCAATAATTAAATTATATTTTCTTCTTATATGCTGGGCGATTGCTTCATCAATTTTATTCCCAGCCACTCTAACACTATTGTGAACAACTACTCCTCCTAAAGAAATAACGGCTGCTTCGGTTGAACCTCCGCCAATATCAATAATCATATTTCCCGAAGGCAGCGCAATTGGAATCCTGGCTCCAATCGCGGCGGCAAGAGGTTCATCAATCAAATAAGCCGCACTAGCACCGGCCGATAAGGTAGCGTCCAAAACTGCCCTTCTCTCTACGCTAGTAACTCCGGAAGGTACACAAACCATTACTTCTGGTTTAAAAATTCTGCTCGGACCACAAACTTTATCAATAAAGTACTTTAGCATCGCTTCAGTAACAACGTAATCAGCAATTACCCCATCCCTCATCGGGCGAGAGGCAACTATGCCTTCGGGAGTTCTACCCAACATCTCTTTAGCTTCACTCCCAACCGCAACTACCCTACCATCTTGTTCGTCAACGGCCACAACACTAGGTTCATTAAGAACCACGCCTTTCCCTTCTAGATAAACTAAAGAATTTGCGGTTCCAAGATCAATTCCAATTCGTTTCGAAAACATAAACCACATTATAACACACCTTTTTATTTCTTTTTAAGTTCTCCGGCAACCGCCGGATCAAACATTACTTTAATATATCAACGCTTGCCATTAGATTCTAGGTTTGTTAAAATTTCACGGATGGTTAAAAAAAACTCGTCTCTCGTTAACCTTTTAAGGTTTCGTTTTTTGTTGATTTTTTTAGGAATAGCGGCAGCGCTTTTAATTTCTTACTTAATTGTTCAATTTTCCAAGGGCTATCGATTTGATATTAAAGATAAAACGCTTTCAAAAACCGGCATTCTAGCTATCTCTAGTAGCCCGCAAGGAGCCGCTGTTTATATTAACGATAAATTAACCACCGCCACCAACAATACCCTTAGTGGCGTTACGCCAGGCAAATATAAAGTTAAAATCGCGAAGGATGGTTATTCTACTTGGGAAAAAGAAGTTGAAGTTAAGGAGGAGCTAGTAACTCCAATTGAGGCAGTTCTTTTTCCCTCGGTAACAGACCTTAGGCCATTGACTTTTAACGGTGTAATTAACCCTAAATTATCTTCTGATGGTCAAAAAATTGCTTTTGGAGTGAGCGGTAATGGCAAGGACGGGATTTGGGTTCTAGATTTAGTTGATAGACCTATAATTTTCTCAAGGGAACCTAGACAAATCGTCAAAGATACTAATTTCAAATTCTCGGGCAGCGAACTCGAATGGTCGCCAGATAGTAAAACACTTCTAGTCAGAGTAACCGCAAAAAATGATTTTTACTTCACTTTAAATCCAGATCAATTAAACATCGTTCCAAATCAAATTTTCAGCGTCCAGAATTTAAAAAATTCCTGGCAGGAAGAGAAAAGAAGCGAAAATCAAGACAAATTGGCTCGTTTAAAATTAAAAGATTCCGAAATCGCCACTAATAGCGCGAAATTAATTTTTTCACCAGATGAGACTAAAGTAATTTCCCTACAAGAAAATAAAAAAATTCTTTATGATTCTAAGCCAGGAGAAATACCCAATACACCGCCGAAAACTTTCGATCTGCCAGCCGCTAAAAGTTATATTTGGCACCCAAACAGCAAAAATATTATTTTAGTTGAGGATAAGAAAATTAGTATTATTGGCGTTGATACTAGCAATAAAATGGACATTTACTCTGGAGATTTTGATCCAAATGTAGTTTTCCCTTGGCCAAATGGTTCGAAGCTTCTTATCGCAACTTCTTTTAACCCTGATAAAAAACCCAATCTTTACGCTCTTAACCTTCGTTAAGTTACTAATTTCGCGGTTACAATTAGACGCCGCAATTGTGTCCCCGGCGGGTCACAGGTTTGTAGGGTAAGAATCGGCTCCTGGGAAGAATTAGTCAGATATTTAACATCGTTAGCCTCAACCACTCTTTTATCAAAGACAATATAATCAAATCTTTCACCTTTGTAAAAAGTCGTTACCCGATCCCCAGACTCGAGCTTGCGCAGTAGGAAAAAGACAGCATTGTATTTTGGCACGTCCCAAAAATTTAAGGTTGAGTGGGCAAAGATAAAAACATTATTGTTCTGCGCATTTTTTGTTCCTGGAACTGCCGTGTTAGCTGCATGAGCTGCTCCTTGTTTTAAAGCAGCCATATAAGCCTTGAAACTGCTACTATCCACGTTCTCGACGACGGGAGCATTAACATCAATTTTTTCGATTACGATTGAAAAATCTTTATTGACAGGTTCAGATTTCAAAGGGGGCAACTGCGTCATTAAATCACCAAAGGAGGCTTCGGTATTGGTTTTGACGATTTGCTCTTTTATCTCTGTATTCACAAATTGGCCAAAGCGAAATTTCAACTCCTGGGTCAAATACGGCCAAAAAGAAAGTACGGAAAAAACAATTCCGAGCGCTATTAAGGTATTAGCTAAAGTTCTTACTAAAATAAAAAGAAAAATCCTTTTTCTCATTAATGGCGCCCCTGGAGGGAATCGAACCCCCAACATCGGACTTAGGACGTCCGCGTTCTATCCGTTGAACTACAGGGGCTAAGAATTGCATTTTACCACAAAGATGTTTAAAATTTAATTCTTTCGGGGTGTAGCTCAGTGGTAGAGCGCTGCGTTCGGGACGCAGAGGCCGCCCGTTCAAATCGGGCTACCCCGACCAACCCACTCCCTCCGATTCTATCGGGCTAGGCGGTCTGTCCTATAAAGTTTTACTTATTGACAGACTTCCGGATAGATGTTCTGCTGTATACAGCATGAAAAGGACACAGGTTTATTTTCCCGAAAAAACACTAGAGCTTCTTAAAAATGAAGCAAGAGAAAAAAATACTACTATGGCAGCGGTAGTCCGCGAGAAAGTAGAAAAAAATCTCCAAAAACCGTCTAGAGAAGAAGTTGCAAAACGTCTTAAAGCCGTAGAAAAGCTTTCTAGAATTGGTTTGCCAACTGTGCCCCAACAAAGAATGAAAAAAATCCTTTCCGAAACCCACGTAAGAGCCTATGACCTATTATCTAGACATTAATATCTATCTTTCTCTACGGCAATAACCAGCGTGATCCCTTCTATAAAGAAGGTTCCAAAATTTTAAATAGTGTAGGATCTGGACAGATTGATGCAATTACCTCCACGGAAACAATCCAAGAGATCATTTTCTATTCCCAGAAATTTACTGATTTAAGCCGAGGAATTTTAATCGCCAGACAGACATTAGAGATCGTATCGCGAATTTTACCTATAGACTTGGACACTATTGAAAGGTGTTTAGATTTGGTGTCTACGTACCCAAAAATTGATAGTCGAGACAACTTACACGTAGCTATCTGTCTCTTAAATGGCTTAACCACAATAATATCAGCTGATTCGGCACTTGATAAAATCAAAGAAATTAAACGAATTGATCCAAAAGATTTCGCTTCTTGAAACAATTGTCGCATTCCCAATATTCAACCTCGCTTTTATTGATACCTAGCTCTCCAAAGCAATGACCACCTACTCTAATACTTTGATGATAGAATCCGAAATTCATCCGACCAAGCTTAGCTTGGGAACCAGATTTTTTCTTCAAATTCGTAGGCTTGCCGCGAGGTTGTTGCGTGGACGACATTGCGAATTGCTCTTTTTTCAGAATTCGCTTTCAGGGCGCTATCGGTAGAAAAATCCCCGCGAATTGTTCCGGCAGCTGCCTTTAGCGGAATTGTATCACCCACAAGAGTCCTTGTCTTGGAAATTGCGTCTTCGCCTTCTAAAAGAAGAGTAATAATCTCGCCTCTTGTCAGATATTCAATGTTCCATATTCTGATCATTTTGCCAATTAAAAAGGGGTTGCCCGTACCTAACTGCGCAATCGGATCAAGACCAGCCTCTTCATAAGACTTTAAGCTTTTATTTCCCATACCAACTAATTGCTCTTGCGTTTGGGGATAAAGTCTCGCTATCTGCTCTTCGCTTGCCTTAATTTTTTTAGTAGCAATAATTTTTAAATCAGCCTCTTTAATACGGGAAATTATTTCTTTTTCCAATCCCTTTTCAACTCCGTCTGGTTTGATAATCAAAATCGTTCTTTCTTTCATAGTTTAAAAATCCGCTCAAACTTACTTTCTTCTTTAAATGGACCAATCACCGCTAAATTTAGCTTATTATTAACGAATAAATCTTGGGAGAGTTTTTGCAAATCAGTTGCTGTTACTTTATCAATTTCTTTAAAAATTTCTTCAGGAGTTCTTATTCTTTTTTCTAAGAGTTCCTGGCCACCAAAATTCCAAGCAACGTTCCTAGTATCTTCTAACTCTAAAGTAATTCTTCCTTTAATATAGGCCTTTGCCTTATTTAATTCCGCATTTTTTACCCTCGTTTGAGAAAGTTTGGCTAGTTCTTCCAAAATAACTTTTATCGAATCCTCGATTCTTGTTAAATCAACTCCAGCTTGAGCGACGAGCGTTCCGGTATCTTGGTAAGCCTCGATCGAAGAATGAATATAATAGGCCAAGCCGCGTCGTTCACGAACGTTGATAAATAACCGGGAAGACATTCCTCCGCCAAGAATAGCGTTTAAGATCCCTAATTTGAATCTATCGGGATGATCAAATCTAAAAGTGCGGGTTCCTAAACAAAGGTGAGCTTGGTCAGTTTTTTTGTACTTAACGTTAACTTTTGGTTTAGTTTGATTTTCTTTAACCTTTAAAAACTGCTGGGTTTTTTTAGGCTTCATCTTCCCAAAATAATCTTTAACTAATTTAAGAGTTTCCTGCTTTTCTAAATTGCCCGCGATCGAAATAACAATGTTGCCCGGTGTGTAATACTTGCCCAAATAATCTAAAAAATCGTCTCTTTTTAATTTTCTGATTACTTCCTTATTGCCAGAAATGTCCCATCCTAAGGGCTGGTCCCCCCAAAGTAAGCTTTCATAAACTTCAGAAACCTTTCTTTGGGGAGTATCCTCATACATATTTATTTCTTCAATTATTACTCCCCTTTCCTTCTCGATTTCGCTGGGGTCAAACTTGGAGTTTAGCGTCATATCGGCTAGGACATCCAAAACTAAATTTAATTGATTGCTGGCTGCCTTGATGTAATAGCCAGTGTTTTCTTTTGAGGTAAAAGCATTAAACTCTCCACCGATTCCATCGACAATTGAAGAGATTTCGAAAGCGTTTGGCCTCTTAACAGTGCCCTTAAAAGCCATATGTTCTAAAAAATGGGATACACCGTTATTATTCTTATTTTCGTAACGGCTACCGGCGCCGACAAATACGATTACGGTCGCGCTTTTTAATTGCGCCAGCGGTGTTAAAACTACCCTTAAATTGTTACTTAATGTATACTTCTGGTACATAATAATTATTCTAAAACTACTTCCTCGATTTCAAATTCACCTGTTTGGTAAACTTTAAGGATATCAAATCTTGGTATTTGTAAGTTACGTTCTCTTGAAAGGGCGCCAACAGTGCGTATTGTAACATTTTCGCTGTCCTTCGTATAGGTTGACGAGAGGTGGTGATCACCGCTAAACATCGCCAAAACCTTTTCTTTCTTAAAAAGTTCCAAGACTTCGTCTGCCTGCCTCTTCACCTTTTCCTTGAAACCCCCTTTTTCATAAATAGTCCGGTAGTTGTAAGGATCGTAAAGAGGCAAATGTCCAAAAGCAAATCTAATTTTAGACTTATTTGTTTTCAATTGATTTTTTAGCCAAGTTATTTGGGTATCTGTAATCCCTTTTTCTGTATTAGAAGTATCCATTAATATATACATAATATCACTTTCTTCGATTACTTGATAAGTTTTGCCAAATACTTTCTTAAAGTTAGCATCGCCATTTTCCCACAAATCATGGTCACCGGCAACTACATAATATTTGATTTCACCTTCCTCTAAAGTATTTTTAGCAACGGTTAACTCTTCGATTGTTCCTACCTTTGTTAAATCTCCTAAATGAATAATTAAATCAACTTGTCTTTCTTTTGCTAATTGAATAGCTCTTGCTAGATTTTCATTATCCGAGTGTGAATCCGAAAGAACAGCCACCTTGGATAAAAGTCTTTTCTCTGGGCTTTTTTGACCAGAAATTTTCGTTAGAATAAAAATTAGGAGAAGCAATATCAGAGAGGTAGCAATTAGCTTCTTCATTACATTTTATCCGGGGCATTAACACCAAGAAGATTAAGGGAAGAGCTCAAAATCGTCGCTACCGCATTTGCCAGTTGTAAACGGGCACCGCTCAAATTTTTATCAGCGGAAATGATTCGGTGTTGTTCGTAAAATTTGTGCCAATCTTTGGCTATATTTAAACTGTAGTAACAAAGTTGATGAATTTGAAAATTCTTACTTATATCTTCAACTAATTCTGGAAAGACTATCAGTTTCTTTATTAGACTAATTTCGGCTTGGTTATTAAGCAGATTTACTTTTTGGGGATCTAATTTTGGCAAATTATCTCCAAATTCTTTTCTGGCAGCTGCCAAGACACTTTTAATCCGGGCGTGAGCATACTGGACATAATAAACTGGGTTCTTTTCAGATTTTTCTTTGGCTGCCTTTAGATCAAAATCAATATGAGTATTCGGCTCATTCATTAACATAAAAAATCTAAATGCATCTTTACCAACTTCTTCTAAAACTTCGGAAGCGGTTACAAAATTTCCGGCTCTCTTTGACATTTTGACAATTTCTTCACCTCTTTTTACCCTCACAAATTGGTAAAGAATAAATTTTAATTTTGAAATATCATATCCAAAAGTAGCCAGAGCAGCTTTGATTCTGGGAATATGGCCGTGGTGATTGCTTCCAAAAATATCAATAATCAGATCATAATCTGAATTAAATTTTTCCTGATGATAAGCAATATCGTTAGCAAAATAAGTATAATTACCGTCACTTTTTACTAAAACTGATTCTTTATCTTTTAAAAATTCGTCGTTTGGCGCGAACCACTTAGCCCCGTCTTTTTCCTTAACTACGCCTTTTTTCGCAAGTTGGGTAATGCTTTCTTTTGTTTTTCCAGATTTAAAAAAATCGCTCTCCTTGTAAATTTGGTCGAATTTAATTCCAAGATCCAAACAGGTTTTAATAATCTCCGTAAGGACAAGTTCCGTCCCTTTATCAGCCGCCTTGGTAGGTGTTTTTACTGCGCCAATCTTTTCAGCAAGTTCCTTCGTGTAAGGTCCTTGGTATGCACTATTTTCTTCTAATTTATTTATCTTCGAGAAAAGGCTTTGACCAAATTTCTCTACTTGCCCACCGATATCATTATGGATATATTCCCTTAGAACTACATAGCCAACCAATTCCAAAACTCTGGCTAGAGAATCGCCAAGTGGTCCACCCCGAGCGTTACCGATATGTAAGGGGCCGGTAGGATTTCCACTAACAAACTCTATCCTCGCTTTTTTCCCAGAAGCAATTTTTGAAATACCGTAATTCTCCTTTTTGGAAATAATTTCTAAAATTTGGGACTGGAGAAATTCTCTTTTTAAGTAAAAATTTATAAAGCCCCTTTGTTCGACATTAATTTTCTCTAAATAGTCATTTTTGAGGAAGTTAGCCTCGATTTTTTTAGCAATTTCAAATGGTGACTGCTTATTGGTTTTTTGAGAAATCTCAAAAGCGACGTTGGTTGTGTAGTCCCCAAATTTTTCTAAACTCGGTTTTGTAACTACTAACTTTTCGCTAAAAAAATTTAGTTTTTCTAAAGTTTTACCGAGATCAGAAATAATTTTTTCCCTAATCATAATATCACTTAAATATTTCAAACTTATCTATTGAGATAAGGCTTCCTAACTTTCCTATCTTTCCGATTTAGTATACCAATCCCGACCATTACTTACAACTTCAACGGTTCCGTTCTTATCGGTACGGTAAATATTAGACCCAATGTCTTCTAGAAGCTTAATTGTTTCGGAAGCCGGGTGTCCGTAATTGTTTCTTTCTCCGACACTAATTATTGATACCTCTGGGTGGATTTCTTTTAAGAAATTGGACTCAAGGGCAGTTTTTGCACCATGATGAGGTACTTTAAGAACCTCGATATCTTTTAAGTCGTTGCCAAAAGGTTGGGTTTCTTTACTAGCATCTCCGGTTAAAAGAGCATCAAAGTTTGCCAATGATACAATAAGTACTATTGAAGTATTATTTAGATCAGAATCAATTATTCCCTTTTTAGGGTGTAAAACTTTTATTCTTACCCCATCACCAAAATCAATTAAATCTCCTTCTTTTGGGTAGCCGATTTTTATTTTAATCTTCGCCAAAGTTTCAATCCATTCTTGATATTCAGCCGTTTCATTTTTCGCCCCTGTTAGCCAAACTTGATCTACTTTATAGCGCTTTAAAACCTCGATAAGACCGCGTAAATGATCGCTATGAGGATGGGTCAAAATTACCAGATCAATTTTTCGATCCCAAAAAGCGAAATCACTACCTAAATAGCTCAAAACCTTATTATCTGGTCCACCATCTATTAGTATTTTATAGTTTGATATTGTTTTTATTATTATGCTATCGCCTTGACCAACATCATAAACTTTAACGGTTAAGTTATTATTTGGAAGTTGAAAAACTCCTACCCAAATAAGAGCCGCGCTGCTAACTAAAATACTAATAAAAAGTTGCTTGGGTTTCCTTAAAAATTTTGCCGCCATTACTTATCTTTAAATTTGATAACTATCCAAAAAAGTAGAAGATAATAAACTATTACTAAAATAAGACTACTACGACCAAATTCAAAACTGGTGAATGAGAGTTTTGAAAACGCTTGAACAACAAAAATAAAATAGCTCAACAGCAACCAAATAAACCAAGAGATCACCTGACCTGCCGGAAAAATTATTGAAGCTACTAACAAAAAAACAAAGCCCAAGATAGTAATCGGGGGTATGGCCCATAAAATCAAGGCATTCACGATCGGTGACAGCAGTGAAATTGTCCCAAAATTGTAGAAGATTAGCGGCGTAACAAAACTTTGGGCGGCGATTGTCGTCGCTAAATCTCCTTTTAAAAAATTAGTCTTTTTAAAGCGCGTCTCGAGCGGTTTAGAAAGCAAAATTATCCCTAAGGTAGCTAAGAAAGAAAGTCCAAAACTTAAATCGCTTATCCAGTTTGGCTGCCAAATAAGCATAGCGGCCGCAGCCAAAATTAGAATCCAAAGAGAATCTCTCTGTCTGCCTAAAGCCAAAGCAAAAAAAGCCAAGCCGCCCATAATTCCCGCTCTAATCGCTGGAGGATTTGCTCCGGTGAGTAAAACGTAAAAAACAATTGTTAGGAAAGTAAGAACAAGTACAAAACGCCGCTTTAGAAGACCAGCCAACGTGAGAACAAAACCGGCGACAACGGTAATATTAAAGCCACTAACCACTACAGTATGGATGGTGCCGGTTTTTTTCAAATCCGCCTCAAAACCCCTATCAAGAGAAGCTTTACCCAAAAGAATACCAGCTAAAAGGGAGGCGTGTGGTTCCGGTAAAGATCGCGCTACCAAATCTAAAAAATACTTTCTAACCTTAAAAATATTATTTCCTAGACCCTTTTTTTCTTCGCTAATTTTAGTGATTTTGGGAAAATCCATTATTAGATTGCTTTTTAACTCGCCCTCTATTTCTAAGCGATCGCCGTAATTAAAGGCTGGATAAATACTCGTTCGTATACGGATGTGTTGGATCATAAAATAGGCGCTTTGGCCAATTATTTTTGGTTCCGAGAGAAGAGTATCTTGAAATCTGACCAGGGCGGGAGTTTTAGGAAGAGATGGTTTTGTCATCTGCCATCTTAAAAACCAGACTCCTAACAGAAAAATGAAAACCCCCACGTATAAAATGAGTTGTTTATTAGCCATTAAAATCTAGAAAACACTGATTAAATTTTTAATCTTCTCAAAGGTTGAATTGCCAACGATTTTACGGGTTTTTAATTCCTTAATAGTTTGGTAAGGACGACCGCTGATTATTTTTTGGGCAGTTACTTTCCCTATTCCTGGTAAGGAATCTAATTCTGATTCACTAGCGTTATTAATATTAATTAAATCAGTGTTTCCTAGCACTTGAAGATTTGAACTGCTAGTTTTTTCGAGCTCAAGAATTGTCGGGATGTATATTTTCGCACCGTCCGTTAAGACTTGGGCAAGATTAATATTTTTTGCAACCCAACTCTTATCGGCATTTTCGGCTAAGCCTCCAGCGGCATTTATTAAATCGCTTACTCTTGAAGAGTCTTTCAATATGATAAGTCCTGGTTTGTTAACTGCGCCTTGAATATCTACTCTTATTTTTGCACTCGTTTCTTGCGAAATAACAATTGGTTCTTTTCTGGAGAATAAAGAAAGTTTAGAGGCGGCAAAACCCGCTCCAATTAAAATAAAGCCTAACAAGGCTAAAATTAAGGCGATAAAGTTTTGATTGACAAAATCATAAACCCTATCATTTTTTCTTTTCACGTGAAGAGTATAACCAGAAACTAACTGTCTTTGCAAGAAGATTTAGGAAAGGCTTTTGATATATCCGTTTAACCACTTGTGGTAGAATTCGACTAATTCTTTCAAGCCTCGTTCTCTAAGCTCTTTATCAATTATCCCACCACGGTGAGGGTAGCGGTGAAGTCGAAGATGGGGCGAAGAAAAGCCTTGCGAATAATGAACGAGTTCGTGGGCAATTGTATGATCAATAATTCGAGTGGGAATATTTTTGTGGCGAAAGTTACCGTTTATTTTTATTATTGTGGAATTATCTTTTAAATTTAATCTTATCGATCCAAAACGGTAGGTTGCGTCTCTTCCGAAAGAAATAAAAACAGGGTTTTTTGCTGGTACATCAGGGAAATATTCATTCCAAATTTTGGTGAGTCTTTTTTCCAACCACTCTTCTGTGCGCATAAATTTACCCGCCAAGTCAAACTTGGCTGGGACGTTCGACGTCCCGCCAAATACACCATTCGAAGGCTAGGCAGAGCGGGTTCCTTCAAGTAATAAAATTCATTTGGTAACAATGTTTAGAAGTTTACCCTCAACGTAGATATAATTTTTAGCTTTTTCTTTAATATAACGCTTTATTCTTTCGCGGTCAAGAGCCAAGCGAGTAATCATCTCCTTATCTAATTTCCGGTCTATTTCAACCTTATCTCTTACTTTACCATCGACTTGAATTACCACTATAACCCGGTCTTCTTTCAAATATTCCTCGTTAAACAGAGGCCATTTTTGGTTATGAATTGAGTATTTATTACCAATTTTAGACCAAAGATTTTCTGTTAAATGAGGCGCCAAGGGCGCAAGCAATATTAGGAAGGTTTCTATTTCTTCTCTGGAAATCTCTAACTTTTTATTAACCCTCTCCTGTAAAAAATTCAACCATTCCATCAGAGCGGCAATTGCCGTGTTAAAATTTAAATCGTCTAAATCTTGAGTTACTTTCTTGATTGTCTGGTGCATTATTTTTAAATTGTTAGTTGATAAGCGGGTGGCGCGGGCGGAGGACGTCGGCTGGGACGACCCCGTGACAGGACCCGCTTCAAGTACAAGTCTCCAAATCTTATTTACGAACCGCCAAATGCCGATAATACCCCGGTCCGAAAAATCTCCGCCTTGATCAAAAGGACCAATAAATAATAGATACATCCTTAATGCATCAGAACCGTACTTTTCTATATAAAAATTTGGGTTGATTACATTACCTCTTGATTTACTCATTTTTGCACCCTGATGAATAATTAAACCATGAGCGCGGAATTTATTAAAAGGTTCTTCGAAATTTAGGTATCCTAGGTCCGCAAGAAACATTGTTACGAATCGAGTGTAAAGAAGATGAAGAACAGCGTGTTCATTACCGCCGATATACATATCGACTGGCAGCCATTTCTTGGTTATTTCTTTATCAAAAGCGACTTTCTCCGTAGTTGGTAAACCCACCGAAGGGTATCTAAGATAATACCAGGATGAGTCTAAAAACGTATCGGAAACATCTGTCTCTCTTCGCGCGGGTAGACCGCACTGGGGGCAAGCTACCTTTACCCATTCTTCAACCTGGGCTAATGGTGACTGTCCCGTCCCTTTAGGCTGAAAGTCCTTCACGTCCGGCAGAAGAACCGGTAAATCCTTCTCGGGAACTGGCACTACGCCGCACTTATCACAATAAATAATCGGAATTGGTGGTCCCCAGTAGCGTTGTCTTGAAATAAGCCAATCCCGTAAGTGGTAATTTACTTTTCTATTGCCTTGATGATTTACTTCTATATACTCTGATATCTTATTTCTAGCTTCTTGTGAATTTAAGTCAGTAAATTTCCCACTATTTATTAATCTTCCTTCACCTTCATAGACGTCATTAGCTAAAATTCTGTTCTTAGCGATATTTGGTTCTATAACCTTAACTATATCTAAATGATACTTTTTAGCAAATTCGTAGTCACGGATATCGTGAGCGGGAACTCCCATAATCGCCCCAGTTCCATAACCGGCTAAAACATAATTTGCTACGTAGATAGGAATTGGTTTTTTTGTTAGCGGATTAAGACAGTATGATCCGAGAAATTCGCCAATTTTTTGGTCGGGCGCAACTTCTCTATTAATTTGCTCTTTTGCAGTTTTTATGAATTTTTTTACTTTTTTTAAGTATTTTGAATCAGTAATTTTTAGCATTAATGGGTTGTCAACTGCTAAAACAATGAATGTAACGCCAAAAATCGTATCCGGCCGTGTGGTAAAAACATTAATTTTGAACTTTGAAACCCTCGACCTGAGCTCGGGTCGAAGGCTTTGAACTTTGAACTCGATCTGAATCCCTTCAGAGCGTCCAATCCAATTTCTTTGCATTTGTTTAGTACTTTCCGACCAATCAATATAATCCAGATTTTTTAGCAGCTTATCAGCGTAGTTGGTAATTTTGAAGAACCATTGTTCGAGTTTTTTTTGGATTACCTGACTTTCACACCTCTCACACCTTCCGGCAATAACTTGTTCGTAAGCTAAGACAGTAAGACACCTTGGACACCAAAGAACGGCTACTTTTTTACGAACAGCTAATCCCGCTTTAAATAACTTTACAAAAAGCCACTGTGTCCATCTATAATAATCTCGATCAGAAGTTATCACTTGACGATCCCAATCAAATAGACAACCTAATTTTTTCAACTGCTTCTCCCGGAAATATTGAGTTGTATTTTTAATTAAGGTTGTCGGATGAATGTTTTTACTAATGGCGTAGTTTTCTGAGTGAATTCCAAAAGAGTCAAAACCCATTGGTTCAAATACATCCCAACCTCTGAGTCTTTGAAATCTGCCAAAAGTGTCGCTGCCGCCAAAAGCATAAACGTGGCCAATGTGTAAACCCTCGCCAGAGGGGTAAGGGAACATCATCAAGTTGAAAAAGGGCTTTTTTGCATTTTTAATATCGACTTTAAATAATTTATCAGTAGCCCACTTTTTTTGCCACTTTTCTTCAATTTTTGCCGGGTCAAACTTTTCCATATAAATAATTCTACATTTTATTCACAAAAGTCGCAAACTACTAGTGAATCTGAAACTAAAAAGGTTAATTTCTTGAGACTTGACAAAGGCAACATTGGCGATCTAAACTGTACCTATACATACCTATACAAATCTATGAATAGGTATGTAGACTGCTCGAATGCTAGAGAACTTGCCTCAAAATAACTTATCAATTGGCGAAGCTGCCCGTTACTTGGGAGTATCTATCGATACCTTGAGAAGATGGGATTCTCAAGGGATTATCAAGTCACTGCGCACCGCTGGCAATACCCGCCGCTTCCCCAAAGACGAACTAGATAGAGTAAATGGAGTTCAAAAAAAACCTCTTAATATAAGCGAGACCGCTAAGGAGCTTGGCGTGTCTGTTCAGACGCTTCGTCGTTGGGATAAGGAAGGTAAGATTGATCCAATTAGAAATGAGCAAAACGAAAGATTATTTCCTTACGAGGAAGTTGAAGAGTTCAAAAGAAGGAGGGAACCAATCACTAGCCCGATTGCTATTACTACTCCACTATCTTCTATCCAAAAATCACCTAATTTAGCATCAATACTACCCCAAAATGGGGGTAATTTCAAAACCCTTTTTTACAAATTATTATTCTTTTCCTTAACTTTAGTTTTAATATTCTTATTTCTTTATTTTCTCCTCCCCACTGCTCTCGAACCAAATTTAAAAAAAGTCGGTAGGGAAATTAGCAAGATTTTTCCCAAGGCAGAACCAAAGGTTGTCAATAACAATAATTACAACACAAATAATTACAATTTAGCCGCTGATCTCCCCATAGATAAAGACGGAAACCTAGTGATAAATGGTGTCAAGGTTGGTTCTCAAGTAATTATTGATAAAAAAGGGAACATAAATCTTACCGGAGAGCTAAGTGGAGGAAAAATTGATTCAACCACCGAAAATCTGGTTCAAAATAGTGGCTTTGAAACCCCTTCTTCTGGTTCACCAGCTTTTTGGCTATATCGGGGTAATTCTACCGAGATAAATACAACTTCCACTGCTCAAGACGCTCATACTGGAACTCAATCTTTGCGCTTCGCCCCAAGAAGCGATTCTCAAGTTTTAGGGGTGCAAAATATTTATGCGCCGACCAAAAAGGGGCGGACTTACACCCTCTCTGCTTTTGTTAAGGGAGCAGACTTACCAAAAACGGAAGATGGTACTTTAAGAATTGGCTTTAGTGCTTCTCCGTTTGCTCCCGGATTATATAAAGATTTTAATTTATCGGGAAGTTTTGATTGGTTAAATATTATTTTTACCTATTTTGATGCACAAGAAGGAAAATTTCCGGCTTTTGAAGTTTTTGGTTATGCAAACGGTGCTTTTTATATAGATGATGTTCAGGTTGAAGAAGGCTCAACCGCCAGCGTTTATAAACCAACCGATCTAAACAGCGCTGATGGTACGATTTTAGCAGATTCACAGGCTCAATTTTATCCGGCCTTTCCTGGCAGTTCTTTAGGAACGGAAAATAGTCCTTGGAATTCGATTTACGGCAATAATGCTACTCTTCTAGGAAACGTTTCTCAGACAGGGGCTGGTAAGCAGCTTAAACTCTCAAACTCAAATAGCGACCCAGTTCGCGGCCTCGGTTCTGGCGCTCTTTATTACAATACTGGGACTGATCGCGTCCGAGTTTTTGATGCGGATACTAGTAATTGGTCGGATCTTCAAGGAAGTGGTGGTAGTGGTACCATTACTGTTCAGGAAGGTGATAGTGATGTTGACACGGCAGTAACCACAATTGATTTTCTGGGGGCAGATTTTGATATCACCTCTTCTCCTTCTGGCGAGGCTAATGTGGCACTATCTTCCGCCGTTGCTCATGTAAACGCTGCGGAAACAATTACCGCAGCCTGGACCGTGGATACTGGAGGCTCACTTTCTGCCTCCGGTACTGGCACAATCACGGCAACATCAGGTGACTCGTCCACGAGCTTTTTCTCAACAGGCACTTTAGAGGTCTCAATTGGTGGTACTGGCGCCAGTACATTTACCACCAATGGTGTGCTCTATGGCAACAGTACTAGTGCCATTGGCACTACCGCTGCTGGTACCACCGGTCAATGTCTTGTTGCCACCACAAGTTCGGCTCCCTCTTGGGGTTCATGTCTTGCGGGTTCAATTACAGGCTCTGGTACTACCAATACTCTTGCCAAATTTACTGGTTCTTCAACAATTGGTAACTCTTCTGTAACTGACGACGGCTCAACTGTTACCATTGGAGCCAATGTTGGCTTCACCATGTCTTCGGGTGTCGGGACAGCTTCCCAGACCTACGCTCCAGCGGGGACGACAGCAGCGGCTACTGCCCACACCATCACCCCGACCTTTGGTATTGATGCGACTGACCAAACTCTAACTGGTTTAATTATTGCTCCCAATACTAATAGTAATACGGACGCTGGTGATGTTCTCTACGGAGCAGATTTTTCTAATATAACCGCTACGGCTTCTACGGAAACAGCTTTAAGAATAGGAGCTAGTTATGACAACGCCATTGAGTTAGAAGGAGCCACTGCTAATGCCTTTGAGATATTCCTAAGAGCGGCCGATGCCACAGCC
>Ga0209542_10004942_pt1 | contig 27027 bp, 28 predicted proteins | sample RifCSPhighO2_01_FD_184028 | JGI IMG/M metagenome (GOLD analysis project Ga0209542, IMG submission 184028) | Soil microbial communities from Rifle, Colorado - Rifle CSP2_plank highO2_0.1 (SPAdes) (version 2) | ecosystem: Environmental > Terrestrial > Deep subsurface > Rock core/Sediment ...
TGGCGGACGGAGCAATGACAACTCCGGCAGCATGCACCGAGATGTGCCGTACGCAGCCTTCAAGTTTCTTGGCCAGGTCTATTATTTCTTTTGTGTCCTTCTCTTTATCGTAGGCCGCTTTGAGTTCTGGTACTATTTCCATGGCGTGGTCAATGGTCATAGGCATTCCCTGCGAGCCCATCGGAATCATTTTTGAGATCCTGTCTCCTATGGTATACGGATGGGCGAGCGCTCTCGCGACGTCACGCACGGCGCCGCGCGCCATCATAGTGCCGAACGTTCCTATTTGCGCTACCTTGTCCGCGCCGTATTTGCTTTTTACGTACTCAATCATTTCATCCCTTCTGTTGTCGGCAAAGTCCATATCAATATCCGGAGCAGACGGACGGAAAGGGTTCAAGAATCTTTCAAAGGGGATTTTATAGTCTATGGGGTTGATGCTCGTAATTCCGAGAAGGTACGTGACCATTGACCCCGCTACCGAGCCGCGGATAGCGGTCAAAATGCCGTTTTCTTTTGCATGGCGCAGCAAGTCTCCGACCACCAGGAAATACGGGGAATACCCTTTATCAACAATGACCTTCAGCTCATATTCGATGCGTTCTTTTATTACCGGCGTCTCTTGTATATTCAACTTTTTTAGCCCTGCAAGTGTCAGTTCACGGAGCTTTTCATTGTAAGTCTTGCCGTCATCCACAATGAAGTCGGGGAAAACCCAACGGCCCAGAGGAAGCTCCAGATTGCACATGTCCGCCACTTTTACGGTGTTTGATATTGCTTCAGGCACGTCGCTAAAAAGTTTTTGCGCTTGCTTTGCATCCACGAAAGAATAGTCTCCGTCCCCGAAAGAAAACTTATTTTCATCTTTGATGTCCGAGTTGGTCTGGATGGCGAGGAGAGTTTCGTGCGCCTTGCTGTCGTCCTTTGAGGGATAGTGGGAGTCAATTGTGGCGACCAGGGGTATATCCAGTTTCTTGCTTAATTTTATTAGGCCTTCCCGTACGTTTTTTCCGTCGGTAATGTCTCCGTATTCCTGTATCTCCAGAAAATAATTTTCCTTGCCGAAAATTTCCTGGTGCTCGGTGATTATTTTCTCCGCCCTTTCTTCGTCTTTGTTAGCAAGCGCCCGGCCTAGTTCTCCGCCCAGGCACCCGGACAGCGCAATTAAACCTTGCGAATATTGCCGAAGTACTTCTTTATCCATACGGGGCTTGTAATAAAATCCTTCCACGTGGGAGATAGTTACTAGTCGCATTAAATTCTTATAGCCTTCCAAGTTTTTCGCCAAGAGGGTCAGGTGGAATCTTTTATTGTCCACCCCGGGGTCTTTATCAAGGCGTCCGCGGTTTGAGATGTAAGCCTCCACTCCGATGATGGGTTTTATTCCCGCCGCTTTCGCCAGTTTGTAAAATTCAATAGCCCCGTACATGTTTCCATGGTCGGTAATAGCCAGGGCGGGCATCCCGTCTTTTTTGGCCAAATCCACCAAATCTTCAAGCTTGGAAAGGCCGTCCAGAAGAGAATAATGGGAGTGGGTGTGGAGGTGTATAAATTGTCCTTTTTCTTCAGGCATTTTTCTTATAATAGCATACTTCGGTTTGTTGTTTTAGAGCGTTTTGTTATAATACCCACATGAAAACAATCAAAGTGGGTATCAATGGTTTCGGCAGAATCGGCAGGGCATTTTTAAAAGTTGCCTGGGATAAGCCGGAAATAGAAGTGGTGGCGGTGAATGATCTGGGGAATATTGAAAATTTGGCATATCTCTTAAAGTACGATACGGTTTACCGGACATGGAATCACGATATTTCCGTTAAAGGCGATAGCTTGGTGATTGACGGCAAATCCGTGAAAGTCTTGGCGCAAAAAGACCCTAGCATGCTGCCTTGGAAAGATTTGGATATAGACGTAGTCGTGGAGTCAACCGGCCTTTTTACCAGTTTTGAAAAATCAAAAGTACATTTGGATGCGGGCGCGAAGAAGGTTGTGATTTCCGCTCCTTCAAAAGGGGATGGCACCGTTGCCGGGGAGACGATACTCCTCGGCGTGAATGAAGAAAAGTTCGGCACCTGTGACATTACCTCAAACGCATCTTGCACCACAAATGCCGCGTCTCCATTAATCGCTATTTTACATGAAGCTATCGGAGTGGAAAAGGCCGTACTCAATACGGTGCACGGGTATACGGCTTCACAGTCACTGGTAGACGGTACAAGTAAAAAAGATATGCGAGAGGGACGTGCCGCAGCGCAAAATATAATACCGGCTTCGACGGGAGCGGCCATTGCGGTGACGAAAGCCTTCCCGGAACTCACGGGTCTTTTTGACGGCATATCGGTACGCGTGCCGGTTCCGGCCGGCTCAATAGTTGATATTACTTTTATATCCAAGCGAGCTACGACCGTGGAGGAAGTTAATTCTATTTTGAAAAAAGCCGCCGCGGACCCTCATTGGAGTAAAATTTTTGCCGTAACCGAAGAGCCGATAGTTTCAAGCGACATACTGGGGAGTCATTATGGTTCTATTGCCGACCTGCCGATGACTAGAGTCGTCGGGGGGAACCTGGTAAAAGTCATGGGCTGGTATGACAACGAAATGGGGTATACACATACCCTCATAGGTCATGTCATCAAAACAGGGAATACTATAAAATAAAAACATGCAGTTTAGAGAATCGCCTCAAGATTCCAATAAAATTTTTGAAGAAAGGTCAGGAATAACCCCTAGAGCCATGCAAAAAGGTGCGGAGCAGTTACTTACTCATCTTCGATATTTTGCTAAAAAAGCCGTGCCCGATTCTAATTTTAAGCGAATAATAGGTTTAGGTGTGGCCGGATGTTTAAGGATTAGAATGTCGGCCGAAGACGCACATTCCTTAATGGCCAAATTCTCTTCAGAACAATTAACGATTTTTAGTCACCTCTTGGAAACGAGTGAAACTATGTATAAAGGCTTAGGGTTAAAAGTGCAGGAAGGCGATGGAGAAAGTTTTACGCAAGTATCCAATCTTCAAATAAAGCAAAAACTATACACTAATAAGATTGAGGATTCCAGTGGAACACAACCAGCAGTACAGTACAAAGAATATTTCACTTTTGTTCCCGTAGGAACAGAACCAAACCAGCTTCTTTCGGAAGCGATTAAATTCTACGATGCCCTTTTTAGGGCTTTTGTCCGAATTCAAGAAGTTTCCCGCAGTCAAAATCTGGATATTCCAATGAAGTTTAAAAATAGTTTTCTTGAGTTGTTAATGGATTTAGATAGTGTTGTCGTATATGTTCCAGATCCTGAAACAGGCAAATTAATCAGAGGAATAATCAACGAAGAAATGGAAAAACAGAAAGTAAAATTAGGGAGAAAAGGCCGTGCGGCTAGTGGGTTTGACATGAAGACAGAAGGCAAAGAGTTTTCCCATCGTGAGCTTATAGGGAAAGTTGTAGCAAATGAAATGGAGAAGGACTATAAGGGCGGGCGAAAAATTACTAATTATAATATTGAACAAGTGGCCAGCTATCTTTCGCAGCAATCAGAAATTGCGGGCAAATTAACCCCGCAGCAAGTGCTAGAGATTATTTAGTTTTTCTTTTCAATAACCTCTACCTGTTAATCTATCATATATAATATACTAACGAAATAAATATATGCCGCATGTTTCTTCTAAAAAATTAAAAAAAGAAAACTTAAATAAACTTTATAGCCAATTTAGTAAAGCTTTTGAGCAGTCTGTGCGCAATTCAAAAACCAAATTCTTTTTAGGCGAATTGTTAACGAAAACTGAAAAGATAATGTTCGCAAAAAGATTTGCAGTAGTTTATTTATTATCGAAAGATGTTCCCTTATCCTACATTGCAGAGTCTTTAGGAATGAGCTATTCCACCATTTTTCGGATGTCATTAAAGCATGACATTGGGAAATATTATTCCTTGATCGGTTCAATTGAAAATAAAAGGACTGAAACTTGGAAAATTTTAGAAAAAATATTGCGAGCGGGTTTGCCTCCGCGAACTGGCAGGGGAAGATGGAAGTTTCTGTATGAAAAAAAATAGGATTCTCATTCCTTAACATATCATATATCGTATATTAAGGAATATAGTATCATTTCAATATCTCGGGTAGCGCTATTAAGTAGTTATACTTTAAATATAAAAAGATGACAACTCTTTGTCAATTGTGTTGTTTAAAAGTTCCTTCTCTATCATCCAATTATCAGAATATGCATGAGACAAGTAACTCTCTCCGCTATCTCCTATTATCAACACAGCAGTTTTGATGCCCGAATCTTTCGGACTCCGTTCTATAAATTTCATAGCATAGTAAAGAACCATGCCACTGGAATCTCCTACTAGTAGCCCCTTTTTTCTCGCAAAAAATCTCATTGTATTAAAAGCTTCTTCATCTGAAACATAATCGTGCTCGTCAATAACAGAATGGTTAATATTTTTTGGTAGCACTGCTCCTGCAGGGTATCCCGGACCAGATATAAAGTATTCATGGCCTTGAGGAGAGAAGTGACTAGAACCTCGAGGCTCAAGCGCAACTATTTTTGGCTTTATTTTTTTCTTGCTATTCTCTTTTAAATATTTACCTGTTCCACATAGTGAGCTACCAGTGCCAACGGTCCCCAGAAGGTAATCAATTTCCGGTACTTGCTCTAATATTTCTTTCCCTAGAGTATTGTAATAACCGAGTGGGTTATCTCCATTGTCGTATTGATCTAGGTTTATGCCCGCGTTTTTCTCTGCTAGGTGTTTTGCTGCTTTACGACGAATGTCTACCAGATGTCCGCCCTTGGCTCCATCTTCTTCTGTGCAGAAATGAAGTCCACCTCCGTAAGCCACAATAGAATTAAGTTTATCAGCCGGAGCATGATTGTCTACAATTGCCACAAATTTATATCCTCTTTCTGCAGAGAGCATCGCCAGGGCTGTAGCAGTATTCCCTGATGAAGATTCATATATTGTCATTCCTTTTTTTAACTCCCCTCTATTTTCGGCAGCTTCTATTAGCGCCTTGGCAGTACGGTCTTTGAAGCTTCCACCTGGATTAAAATATTCCAATTTCAAATATATTTTCCAATCGAGTCTTGCTGTTTTTACCTCTAGCATTGGCGTGTTTCCAATTAGGTCACTTAGGTTATTTTTCACGTTAGGCATATTTAAAAAAATTTTTATGGTTCATGAATTATTTTCCCTCCACAACTCACTGAGTGGTAACGAATTAAATTTAGGAGTCTCATATTCGTGCTTGGTTGTTTTGTAGGGAAACACTTTGGCGCTTAAAGCCATTTCAATAACTTTTTTCTTATCTACAGGTATATCTGAACGCCTGGCGTGTACTTTGATTGATTTATCCTTCATATAATTTACAAGATAACATGGGATATTCTTTAAACCCAGTCTATTGGCGACATAACATCGATGGTGTCCATCTAGAATTGTTTTTGTTTCCGAATCAACTACCAAAGGTACTTTAAAGCGACTTGAGAAAACCATTTTCAATAGTAAATATAAAGCATGGCTGATTTTAACCTTTTCGTGCGCTATTAATTCATGCGGGCTGATAAGAATAATATTTTCTTTGGTATTTTCAGGGCTCATTGTTTTTATTATACTATATTTTATTTTGCCAGCGGACGATTAGAACGTCGCGCTGGCGGTTGCGGTTTGAAGCCGTTTCCTTTGAAGACCTTGTGCGGGTTGCACTTCAGTCGGTTTACGGACTGGATGAAACGACCAACCCCAGTCCTCATCAATGTAGTCGCCCGGATTTTCCGGCGACCAATTAGGATCCGTAGAGCGGAGTTTTTTTACAACCCACCCTTCGGCTTCCATTCTCGCTCTCTGCGCTGCCCAATAAACAGCGTACTCTTCTTTATTCATTTTTTCTCCCCGAAGAACCTTTCTTAAAGAGTACAGATTTAGGCCGTATTTGTTAAGTTTTTTAACATTTATATAAAATTTGAGACTTTTTGTAAAATCTGTTAAAATTCTCTAGTATGATAAAAATACAACCCATCGTAAAAGATATCGTAGAAAAAGACCTTGGCGCCTACCTGGCTCTTACCGAAGGTTATATGAACATGTCTAGCTACGCGGAGCGGATAAAGAAAAACGTTGAGGATCTGGCAAAAAAGCCCGCCACCATTACGAGCATCGTGGTCTCTCTTTCCCGCCTGCGCGGAGAATTCAAAAAAGGAAAACCCCTGATATACGATATTCCTATCAGGAACATATCCACCAAGCTTCCACTTACGGAAATAGGCTATGAAAACAGTCAGAAGTTTATCGAGGAGCTGGAGTCTTTACACAAAGACATTTCCATATCCCAGGAAGATTTTTTTATCACCACCATAGGTACGGCGGAAGTGGATATAGTCTGCTCTTCCGGTTTGCATGAAAATATACTCAAGCATTTCAAAATGAAGCCCACCATAGTGACCCACGGCCTCGCCGCCGTCGGGGTTTCATTCAGCCCCGAAGTTTTTTCAATGCCGAACGTTTTCTTTTCCCTGCTTTCGGTCACCGCGAGGGCGAGGATAAACATAGAAGAATTGGTATCGACCCCGACCGAGCTGACTTTTATTATTTCGGAAAAAGATTTTACCAAAACGGTTTCTTTGTTCTCGGAATTGCACCGGAAGGTCAATAATAACGGTAAAAAATAGTTTTCCACAGATGCTGTTTTAAAGTTTGATTCAAGTGTGCTTTAATTAAATGGTGAATAAAATTCAGCCTAAAAATTCTACAACTTGTTGTTCAACCTCCAATTTAGAAGGCTGATCTTTGCGCTGTAAAAATCTCTCAACGACATACAACCCAAACACCAGCCTTCTAAACGACTGGTGTTTGTCTATGAAGATAATTTTCGATTACAATAGAACAATCTTTGATCCAGAACAACAAGAATTGTATTCAGGTGTTTTCGAGCTGATAACTTACTTATCAGTAAAACACGAACTATTTTTGATAAGTAAAAATGAGTCAGGAAGAAAAGAGAAACTGGATAGTTTTTGTATTAGTAAATTTTTTAACAAAATAGTTTTTACCGATAACAAATCCATTAAAATTTTTAAAGAAATCGTGGGCGAAGAAAATAATGTAATCGTGGTAGGTGACAGAGTCGCTGGAGAAATAACTATTGGAAATAAACTAAATTTAATAACTGTCTGGCTCAAGCAAGGAAAATTTAGCAATGAGTATCCAGTTAGTGATGAGCAAAAACCAAAACATATAATTTACGAAATTTCTGAATTAAAAGAAATAATAAAGAATTATGAATAATATAAAAATAAAATTTACTAATACTTGCACTTGCACAACTACTCAAAAATACTTGAGGTTGCTGAATGCGTTTGTAGTCTCCTAAAAACATATCCACCAGCCTCGAATGACTCGAGGTGTGGAATTTGTTCACTCACAATCAAAGAAGGAGACAACATGTATCAAAAACTCATCGACTTCGTAAGGGCTGTAGGCCTCTGGGGCGGAGAAAGGAGCGCAACGCACGCATTTCTGCTTTCGCCCAAACCACACGTCCTCACGAAGGATCAGGGTGTTCAGCTCAACGTAATCTCGCGCGCACTTCAAGGAGTTGTGCGAGGCCTTGCCGAGATTTTTACCATCGCGACGGAATCGTGCTCGGAACTGGGCCGAAAAATGCAAGCCCAAATTCCGAGCTACTTCGCGGGCGTCATGCACCTCAATCCGAACGCCATTCCATTTCTCAACAAAATCGATCTCGTAGAGGACATGGACGGAAAGTTTTGGATTGTGGAAATGGATTCGGGAAATCCAAGGGCTCTCGGGTACTCAACACTGTTTCAGGCGATGACCAAAGAAGTTCTGAACACCCCGAACTCGTTCTCGGGAGTTCTTGACCCGACAATCGATGTCATGAACGAGAAAACCGGAAGACTCGTTTGTGTCTTGTCGGGAAAGGAACGCTGGTATCTTCCGTGGTTCGAGATTTTGGTAAACGGTCTTAGGGAACGAGGCCTCAACGCAGAACTTGTCCCCGAAGGGAAGTTCGTCGTGAACGGCAAAAGCCTCGTTCTTCACATGCCTCTCGCCATGGACAAGCCTGCGGTAAGACAGGGATTACTTGAAGGATACAAGAGTGGTGGTGTGGATTTTTTGATGCCACCAAAACCGTTCTTAGGGTCAAAAGCCATGTTGGCAATTATCTGCAACATGGAACAAGACCCCGAGCTTGAAGTGATCCTTCGCTCGAAAATCTCGGAAGGAGACCTGGAGACTCTCCGCTCTCACATCCCGCCGACGGTTTTCAATACCGAAACGACTGGGCTTGATGGCGAAACCGTTCTGAAATCTTTGGTGTCGTCGGGTATGAAGGGAGTTATTTTTTCTTCTGACCCTGCGTACGCACGGACGCTTCAATACACGCGAGACGGAACGGTAATACAAAAACTGGTTGAAGGCAAGCAACACAACTTCGACCATTTCGAGCCGAACGGTGAACTGGTAAGCGACGAAAGGTATGTCCGCCTCATTGCGCATTGCGGACCCGAAGGTGTGGCGGACGTGTTTGCAACAGCCAGGACGACGAAAGCAGTCCACGGCGCTAAGGATTCAGTTCTCACTAGTTGCATCATCGAGTGATACATGTTGTTTCTCGAAAGGAGGTGGTGTAAGGCCAGTTCGCGGTATAACGCAAACTGGCCTCTTTCTATTTTTCTTGGGTTATTGCTATAATGGTTATATGAAAATCTATATCGGCACAGACCACGCAGGGTATGAGTTAAAAGAAAAATTAAAAACTTATTTTACCGAATTGGGGCATCAAGTTGAAGATAAAGGAGCATTTAGTTATGACCCGGATGACGACTACCCGGACTTTATTAGACCTGTGGCGGAGGCGGTGGTCAAAGACGCAGGAAGTTTTGGCGTGGTGATGGGCAGCTCCGGACAAGGGGAGGCCATGTGCGCGAACAGGGTTCCAGGCGCGAGAGCGGCGCTTTTTTACGCGGAAGCGATTCCTCCCGGCTCCATAGACATAAAAGGAGAAACGAGCGAGGACCCTTACGAATTAATCAAACTTTCACGTATTCACAATAACGCGAACATTTTGTCGGTCGCATCGAGGTTTTTGTCCGAGGACCAGATAAAGTTCGCGATAGAGCTTTTTATCGCTACGGAATTCAAAGGGGAAGAACGGCATATAAGGAGGATACAAAAGCTCGGATAATTTAAAACAACAATATGCAAAATAAATCACCGGAACTAGAAGTGGCGATAAAAGCGGCATTGGAAGCCGGAAAAGTTTTGGAAAAGCATCTTCAGACGGAAATTTTCAAAGGCATTAAAGACGACAAAAGCATCAGCGTTTTGGCTGACGGCGAGTCGGAAGAAGTGATAAAAAAAATAATCGGAGAAGCTTTTCCCGAGCATTCTATTCTGGGGGAAGAAACCGGGATGACCCAAAACAGCGAACATTACGTATGGCATATTGACCCGGTAGACGGAACCAGAAATTTCGCTCACGGCATACCTTTTTTTGCTATTTCTATCGCGCTTCTACATAAAGAAGAACTTCAGGTTGGGGTAGTTTACAATCCGGCCACCAAATCTCTTTTTTACGCGGAAAAAGGTAAAGGCGCTTACTTAAATGATAAAAGAATTTCCGTGTCCAAAGACGGCGTAGAGAGAAGCATGATAACCTTAAATAGAAGCAAAAATGCGGACGACGAAAAGCTTTTCCGGGAGCTAATGCACGACCTGCCGATGGGCAGAACCGTTGCCTCGGTACGTGATTTTGGGTGCACCGCTCTTGATATTTCATACGTTGCGCAGGGAGCAATGGAAGCAGTCATCAGCCTCGGATTGCATACATATGACTTTGCCGGGGGGTTACTCCTTGCACTTGAAGCCGGAGGTAAGATAACCACCCTGGAAGGGAAAGAGTGGAAATTTCCCGACAATCACTTTATTATTTCCAACGGAGTTTTTCATGACGTGCTGATAGACGCGGTCAAAAAACAAAAAGAAAAATTAAATATAATATCCCAGTAGTAAAGCGAAGCTCACTACGGGACAAGTAAAAATAAGACCCATTCGGCAAACTCAGGGTCATGGTGATATAATAGAATCATGACAGAAGTAATTGCGTCAGTATTGCCTTTTAAAACTTACGAAGAACTAAAAAATAAAATCGCGGCATTGCGTAGCGTGGTTTCGACCATACAGATTGATTTATGTGACGGTATTTACATGCCTAGCCAGACCTGGCCGTTCACTTCCGGCGGGTTCGAGGATTACGATTTTCAAAAAATAATGAACGAAGAACAAGGGCTGCCTTTTTGGGATGAGTTTGATTTCGAGCTCGACCTGATGGTGGCGGACGCTGTGGAAAATTTTGACACTTATATGAAGCTGGGGCCGAAGAGAATGATTTTTCACTTGGAGGCAATGGAAAACCCGGAGGATTTCCGTAATTTTTTGGAAGGCATAGATTTGTACATACGCGACATTATAGAAATAGGAGTTGCGTTCAAGCCTGGCACGCCGCTGGAAAAAGTTTTTTCTTTGGTGCCTTTTGTTGATTTTGTGCAATGCATGGGGAATGACAAAATAGGCATTAGCGGAATTTCACTGGATAAAAAAGTATATTCGATAATTGAGTCATTGAGAGACAAATATCCGGAACTGGCTATCGAGGTGGATATCGGCATAACCGAAGAAACCGCGCCGAAGCTGGTAGAAGCCGGAGCGACCAAACTGATTACCGGTTCGGTGCTTTTTAATTCTTATGATAAAATAGGGATGGTTGAAAGGTTTAGGAATTTATAAAATGTCTTTTTTATCCGAAGAAAACCCCGAAGGAGAGCCAAGCTTCCTACGGGGCAGGAATAAAAGAAAAAATTATGTCTTTCTTAAGTGAGGAAAAAATTTTAGAGTTATCAAAGAAGGCAAACGACATACGCGTGTCTATTATCGAGATGCTTGTCGAAGCTAAAAGCGGGCATACCGCGGGTCCGCTCGGCATGGCGGATATCTTTGCCCTTTTTTACTTTCACGTTTTGAAACACGACCCGAAGAATCCGACCTGGGAAGACCGTGACCGTGTTGTTCTTTCTAACGGTCATATTTGCCCGGTGCTTTACTCCACCATGGCTCATGCGGGATACTTCCCGGTGGAAGAACTAAAAACTTTGCGCAAGCTGGGCGCGCGCCTGCAGGGGCACCCCCACAGGGAATACTTGCCTTATGTGGATACGTCTTCGGGGCCGCTCGGGAGCGGGCTTTCCCAAGCGGTAGGCATGGCGCTCGCGGACAGAATGGATGGAAAAGACAAAGACAGATTTATTTACTGTTTTATGTCGGACGGGGAGATGGACGAAGGGAACACCTGGGAAGCAATGATGCTTGCCGGAAAATATAAATTAAGAAATGTTATAGCCATTATAGACAGAAACAATATACAAATAGAAGGAGTTACCGAAGATATTATGCCTCTTGAGCCCCTCCATGCAAAATGGAAAAGTTTCAATTGGCATGTTCTCGAGGTGTCCGGTCACGATTTCAGATATCTGAACGAAGTTATAGAGGAAGCCCAGACTATTTTTGAAAAACCTACGGTAATCATAGCGCACACTATTCCAGGTAAAGGAGTAAAGGAATTCGAGAGAAATTATAAATGGCACGGGATAACTCCAAGCAAAGAAGAAGGTGAAATGGCCTTTAAAGAGCTTCGTAACGCTAGATTTTAATATGCTGAATCCAAAATTAAAATTAAACCCAAAAGTTTTTAACAATGATGTAGAACAAGTTCCTACTCGAAAAGGTTTCGGGCAGGGACTCTTGCTTGCTGGAGAGATAGATAAAAATATCGTTGGTCTTTGCGCGGATTTGACTGGAAGCACAGCTATGGATAGTTTTGCGAATAAATTTCCGGAAAGGTTCATACAGGTGGGAGTCGCCGAACAAAATTTAGTAACAGTAGCAAGCGGTCTAGCCGCTATGGGTAAAATTCCTTTCTGCTCTTCTTACGCCATGTTTTCTCCGGGCAGAAACTGGGAACAAATAAGGACGACCATAACTTACAACGACCAGCCTGTAAAAATAGTCGGTTCGCATTCCGGCATTTCCGTAGGAGCCGACGGAGGAACGCATCAAGCCTTGGAAGACATAGCTTTGATGAGAATATTGCCCAATATAGATGTGATAAATCCATGCGATGCGATAGAAGCAAAAAAGGCGACTCTCGCATTGGCGAAAACAGGGAAGCCTGCGTACATACGCCTCGGGCGAGCGAACTCCGCAGTAGTTACCACGGAAGAAACTCCTTTTGAAATAGGCAAAGCGGAAATTTACTGGATGCCGGATATCGGTCTCGCGGAAGTGGGCATAATCGTGACCGGCGGACTTATTCATAGAGCGCTACTCGCAGCCAAAGAGCTTGAAGATGAAGGTATAAAAACTAAAGTCATGAATCTGGCAAGCATTAAGCCGATAGACGCGGAAGCAATAATTTCTCTTGCAAAAGAATGCAAAAGAATCGTGACTGTGGAAGAACACCAGGTTGCCGGGGGGATGGGTTCTGCAGTAGCTGAGGTCTTGGTACAAAATTTTCCTGTCCCTATGGAATTTGTCGGGGTAAAAGATTTATACGGTCAATCTGGCACACCGGACGAGCTAATAGAACACTACAGTATGGGGAAGGACTCAATAAAAGAAGCGGTAAAAAAAGTCCTAGAAAGAAAAAACTAAACACTTGCAAATTTTAAAAAATGTGTCATTATGTTCCTCCAAAGGGGAAGTACTTCATGGCTGAAATCGAAACACGGTGTCTCCGGTGCGGCAGCAACGTCGCGCCGCACGATGAGAGTGTGCACATTCTCAAGCCCCCACCCGTTGAAGAGGTTGGACTCGGAGACGAGTTCGACCTGGAAAGGGGTCCGCATCGCGAGCCGAGACGCCACGATGGCCTCAATAGGCCTTGGCCATAAAGAGAACAGCGTGTAGCTGACCTCTCTTTCAATCGACGAACCCCGAGCATGGTGCCCGGGGTCGTTTTTTTTAATTACAATTTATAACACGCGGGAGGGTTAACTCATAGAGCATTACGGCATGGGCAAAGACTTAATCAAAGGAGTGGTAAAAAAGTTTTAAATAGAAAATAGTCCTTGTCTTGACATAGTAGTTTCAGGCTGGTAGTTTTGAGTGGAAGGAGAATCAACGATGGTCGACCCGACTATGTTGCACATTTTTGGCAAGAAGCTGGACGGAATTCCCGGGGGAGAGGAGCTGCTGAGCAGCGACATCTCTCTCATCCTCCTCTTCCTCGCAATCAAGCGGGGAGAGGTGACGGCGGCATTGAACCCGCCGCCGGTCGACGAGCAGAGGCTTCTCGACGAAATCGGGGGTTAGCTCGACATCCCGCGTAACAGGAGTGAGGCGCGTGGCCGAACTCTTTCAATCGACGAACCTCGGGTAATCCTGCCCGGGGTCGTTTTTATTTATATAACTTTTACTTTGTAGTCAGCCGGGGCGTTTTTGAGGTATTCTTCTATTATTTCTCTGGAGAGGAGTCCGTTTTGCGCTCCGACTTGCTGTACTACTGACATGGAGTTGACTCCGGCCCAGGTCATGGCTTCAGCTAAAGTTTTTCCCGCGATGAGCGCCGCTACGATAGTAGAAGAAAAAGCATCGCCCGCGCCGGTGCGTTCATAAGGAGGTTTCGGATCCGGATAAGGGGCGATAAACAAAAACTCTTTTCCGTCATAAGCATACGCGCCTTTCGGTCCGTCGGTTATAACCACAATTTCCGGGCCCAATTCGCGCATTTTTACAAGCAGGTCTTTAACATCCAGGTCTTCCAGCCCCAATATTTTCTCAGCTTCTTCTACGTTACAAAAAAATATTTTTGCGCGTTTGTAAAATCTGGCCAATTTTTCTTTCCCAAGTTTTATCTCAAACTTTCCCGGCTGAAAAGCCAAGTTTATATCAGGATGGGCATCCAAATAGTCAGCTATGGTGTAATGAAAAGGGAAAGCTGTTTCATTTACCGAGCTGAAGTAGACCCATTTAGGGTCGTCAAAGTCCGGCAAAGTATACTGATAATTCTCATGCTTTATTAAAATAGTCCGTTCCGCGTCGTACCAAAGCACGTAATGTGAGTTTGTTTTAATTCCCTTATTTATTTTCACGAATTCGGTGCTAACATTATTTTTTTGAAGTGCCGCTAAGCAATCTTCTCCTTCCCGGTCATCTCCTAGATTTGTGACAAGGGCGGTTTTAAGCCCCAGTCGTGCAGAAGAAACCGCGGCATTAGAAGCGTTGCCGACCGCGGGAGTGATAAAGACGTCTTCATATTGTACTTTTTCAGCAAAAGGCATGCAGATTTTATAGTCAGCCGTATCCGGGACGCCCGCTATGGTTGCTTCTTTCAGTTTTATAAAGGCATCTATAACAGTATCCCCAATGGCCACAAGGTCATAATTATTTTCCATGATATGATTGTAGCATATTATAAAATATTTTAAAAATCACATATGTCTAAAAAATTTATTGTATTTTTTATCAGTTTTATCTTTTTCTCTTGGTTTGGCGCGGCACGTGCCGATGTAGTTATAAATGAATTTTCTTCTGCCTCTAGTCCGGAATGGGTGGAGTTAAAAAATACTGGCGGAAGCGATATCGATCTTGCAAGTTGGAAATTGACGGAACTTACTGACCCCACCGGAACTCCGACGGAAAAAAATTTACTTGCTCCTCTGTTTGGAACCATACCAACGGGAGGAGTCGTAACTTTTGACGTCAGTGGCTTAAATAATTCCGGTGATTCAATAGGGCTTTACGATGGAGAAACGGAATTCGACAGGGTTACCTTTGGATCCGTCAAAAATTATTCTGCAGATTTGTCTACTCCGGATGTTGAAAAATCCGGCGCCCTAATTGGCGGAAGCTGGAAAAATAATCAAAGCCCAACCAAAGGAACAGCAAACCCCGCTTCGGAAACTTCAGAAGACGAAGAGGAAGAAGAGAAAAATGACGACGACGATACTTCAGATGACGGTGAAGATGGTGGCAGTAATGACAGTGAAAGTTCTTCTTCGTCTGGTTCATCTTCTACTAAAAAAGCTCCCAAAGTGCAAATTCCCAAAGTTCAAATAATTGCTACTTCACCCGTGCATACCGGAGTGCCGTTTGTGCTCCAAGGTACGGGAACCGGTAAGGCGGGCGAAAAATTATCTCACGGCAAATATTATTGGAATTTCGGCGACGGGGATTTTAGGGAAGTGAAAGTGGGCATTACTGAAAAATTTACCCATACCTATTTTTATCCTGGAGATTACAAAGTAGTCTTTGAATATTATCCGGATGTTTTTACCGATGTTCCGGATGCGACCGCTGAAATTACGATTAAAGTTATAGAGCCAAAAGTTTTAATATCGAGAGTTGGGAATGCAAGCGATTTCTTTATAGAAATATCTAACGAGACCGATCATAATGCGGATATTTCCAACTGGCTTCTTGTAAGCCAGTATAAAATTTTTACCTTGCCTAAAAATACAATTTTGCCGTCAAAAAGAAAAACAACTATTTCCCCGAAGTTGAGCGGATTCTCGATTAAAGACAAAAATACGTTAAAGCTCATGACACCGCAAAGAGAAATAGTTTTTGATTATTCAGCTTCTCTTGCGGTAGCCCCGGCAAAACCTCCATCCAAGAAAGGCGCTCTTTCCAGCCAAGCTTCCAGTAATTTCAATAATTCCGAAAATGAAGTTCCAAATCAAGGCCTGGAAGCGGCATCATTAAACTCACTAGCTGTTGGTCAGGATTCAGGTCTGTTTTCAGGGCTGCCTGCCGTACCCATAGCCTCTTTTGTCTTTATCGGAGCCGGCGCGAGTGCAGTTTATTTTATACGTAAAAACAAGCTAAAAGCAAAGGCCGGAGACGACTTTGAAATTCTGGACGAATAACGTATTAAGGTCCGACTTTGTCTTTTATGAAGGTCCGGCCTTCGTAAAAAATGCTGGCTAAAGCAGCCGTATTTTGCTATAATTAAGGTTGAGGTTATTAATAAATTTAACTTATTTTTAGCGAAGCCTGACGTAAATACAAGCTTCGCTTATATTTATCTGTATGTGCGGCATTATCGGATACATCGGTAAAAGGGATGCGTACGCTATTTTAATCAAAGGATTAGAAAGGTTAGAATACCGTGGCTATGATTCTGCTGGAGTGGCACTTCTTGACCGGAGTGTTCTTTCCGTTTACAAAAAAAAGGGTAAAGTGGCCGAGCTGAAAAATTTCATAAAAACCGGCAGCCCGAAAAATCTTTCCGGAGTTGTGGGTATCGCCCATACCCGCTGGGCTACGCACGGTGTGCCGTCGGATAGGAATTCCCATCCACAGCTGTCCAACTCGGGCGATATAGCGATAGTGCACAACGGTATAATCGAAAACTATCTTCCGATAAAAGAAATATTGATAAAAAAGGGATATAAGTTCACGAGCGATACCGATACGGAGGTTTTGGCCAATTTAATAGAAGACATAAAAAAGAACGCCAAAGTTTCCATAGATGAAGCCGTGCGCCTGGCCCTTCTCGAAGTCGTAGGCGCTTACGCTATTCTGGTCATATCCAAAGACGAACCAGAAGCAGTCGTCGTGGCGAAGGTTGGAAGCCCCGCGGTCATCGGAATAGGAAATAAGGAATTTTTCATAGCCTCGGACGCTACGCCGATAATCGAATATACCAATAAAGTTATTTACCTTGAGGACAACGAAATGGGAATCATCAAGAAAGGTAAGCTTACCGTAAAGACAATAGGGAATAAGATAAAGATCAATCCCTACGTGCATAAGCTGGAAATGAAAATTGAAGAACTTGAGCGCGGTGGGTTTCCGCATTTTATGCTAAAGGAAATCTTCGAACAACCCGAGTCCCTCAGGAATACCATGGCCGGCAGGCTTATTTTTGCAGACGGAAATATAAAATTCGGCGGCTTGGAAAAATTTGAAAAAGAATTGAAAAATCTTAAAAGCATAACTACGGTGGCTATGGGCACAGCTCGTTTTACCGGGCTCATTGGCGAATATGCTTTCGAGGAGCTCGCAGGAATTCCGACTAAAGTAGAATATGGCTCAGAATTTACATATAGAGAAAGTGCTACTCCCAAAAACACCGGACTTCTGTCAATTTCCCAGTCCGGAGAAACCGCGGATACCTTAAACGCCATAAAGCGAGCAAAACAAAAAGGCATGCTTACTCTGGGCATAGTAAATGTCATCGGTTCTAGCATAGCTAGAGAAGTGGATGCCGGAATTTACAACCACGTAGGCCCGGAGACGGCAGTCGCCTCTACTAAAGCCTCAACTTCACAGGTATTGCTCCAGATAATGCTCGCGGTTTACCTGGGCAGGATGCACGGGTTATCAAAGAAGCATGGTCAGCAAATCATCAAAGAAATGCAAAAGCTTCCTGTGTCGGTGGAAAAAATTCTAAAACAATCGAGCGACATAAAACGCCTTGCCCGGAAATACAAAAACAATAGCAACTTTTTTTTCCTGGGTCGCAAATATAACGCAGGTACTGCCATGGAAGGCGCGCTCAAAATGAAAGAATGCTCCTATATTCATGCGGAGGGAATCAACGCTACCGAACTCAAGCACGGCCCGCTTTCTCTAATTAATAAAAATTTCCCTTCTCTTGTAATCGCGCCCATGGATAGCATGTACGAAAAGAGTAAAAGCGGCATACAGGAAATAAAAGCCCGCGGGGGGAAAGTGATAGCCCTGACGACGGAAGGCAATAAGGAACTGTCAAAAATCGTGGATGACGTTTTTTATATCCCAAAGACGCTCGAAATACTGACGCCAGTCCTGGCTTTTATTCCTATGCAGCTTTTGGCATACTATATAGCAGTGGAGCGAGGAAACGATGTCGACAAGCCGCGCAATTTAGCAAAAAGCGTAACCGTAGAATAAAAAGGGAATGAATCCCGTTAGAAGCCACGGTCGCAGTTTTATATAAAAACAATGTTTATCAAAAAATTAAAATTTAATAGCATAACAAAGCATAGTCACGGCTTATTGACCGCGACCTGCTTCTAACGGGATGAAAATATTTCCCAAAGAAAACTTGCTTAATTTTTCTTTGCCGCTGCCGATTTTTAATTCTTTACACATAGCCGACGCTATCTGCCAACGAGGCGACGAGTTCGACGTGCTTGTTGGCATGGAAAAGAAATACGCGGAACAGCTGAAGCAGCTTTCCGAGGACGAAAGCGACGTTGACCTCCAAAATTACACGGGAGACAAGGAACGTTTTGTAGTCGGGTCTTATGAAGATTGGTATAAAAAAAATAGGACTCCCTTTATACTTGTTCATAAGCAAACGGACACTTTGGCAGCCATAATTTGGTTCGGACCGAAGCCTTTGGGCAAGAAATCCATGAAGTTCGGAAGCAACGACGAGAGAAAAATAGACAGCGACTGGCACACAGTATCATTCCGCGCTTACCCCCTTTTTAGGGGCAGGGGGATGATGGTAAATTTTACCAAATTTGTCTTTGATATTTACAGGAAACACTTCCCGAATAGTGTTTTTTGGACAGGCTCGGACGACAGAAACACAGTATTCCTCAAATTTATTTCAGAGCTAGGCTTTAAAATTGACGAAGAAAATTCCGATTTACAGGCTCACTGGCAAGTTATGATAAAATAATCAAACAAATATGGAAAAAGAAAAAATTTTAGTAATAGGCGGAAGCGGAATGGTGGGAGTTTCACTTATCCTTAAGTTGCGTGAAAAATATGGTAAAGACAACGTGATAGCTTCCGATATTCGCGCCGAAAACTCAGCTTTACAAGGCACAGGGCCTTACCTGATTCTTCATGCTACCGATGAAAATGCTATCAAAGAGGTAATACATAAGGAAAAAATTACTTCCGTATATCTTTTGGCTGGCCTAATGTCCGCTGGTGCGGAAAAGAACCCGAGGCTGGCGTGGGATTTAAACATGGGATCCTTGAAACTTCTACTTGATTTAGCGGTAGACCTGATGAAAGAGACAGGACAGCAATTGAAAATATTTTGGCCTTCTTCTATAGCTGTTTTTGGGCCTACGACTCCTCGCGACAATACTCCTCAACATACGATACTAGAGCCGTCCACAATATATGGAGTTACAAAATACGCCGGCGAGCTGTTGTGCCAGTATTATTACAAGCGCTATGGAGTAGACGTGCGCAGTTTGCGGTATCCTGGGCTTATAAGCTGGAAAAGCGAGCCAGGACCCGGTACCACCGAATATGCTGTCGAGATATTTTACGGGGCATTGCAAGAAAAAAAGTTTACCAGCCCTCTTAAAGCCGACACTTATCTACCTATGATGTACATGGAAGACGCAATCCGAGGGACACTTATACTCATGGAGGCTCCTGGCGAAAAGGTAAAAAACAGGATGAGTTATAACTTTTCGACCATTAGTTTTTCGCCGGAAGATATTGCCAACGAAATTAAAAAACACATTCCCGATTTTGAGGTAAAATATGCTCCGGACTTTCGTCAACCTATCGCAGATAGCTGGCCAAAAAGCATAGACGATAGTGCTGCTAGGGAGGACTGGGGATGGAAGCATGAGTACGATCTCTCCAAGATGGTAAGCGATATGCTTAGTAATTTAAAAGTAAAATTAAGCAAATAGGAAGAGCGTCGCGCTGGTCGTGTTTAAAAGGAGGACACGACATAATTCAGCAGAATTAACTTGCGCGACGTGATTTCGCAAAATCAATGTATTCAAATAAACTTCAAGAGGCCATAGAAAAAGAACTGGAGACGCTCAGGCAAGCGGGGAAATTTAAAACTGAAAGAGAGCTCGAAGGGGCGCAGGGTCCGGAAGTTGAAATTTCGGGCAGGAAAGTTCTGATGTTCGCCTCCAATAATTATCTTGGATTGGCCAATGACCCGGAAATAGCGCAAGCGGCCCAGGAAGCTATAAATAAATACGGGTTTGGCCTGTCGTCGGTCCGGTTTATTTCCGGCACGGAAAGCATCCATAAGGTTTTGGAAAAAAAGCTGGCGCAATTTTTGGGAGTGGAAGACAGTATTTTATATTCCACGAATTTTATGTCCAACTTGGGATTTTTCGCCACTGTAACCAACGAAGCTTTTGGCAGCGCGGAATCATATATGGATGCCATATATAGCGACGAGCTCAACCATGCGAGCATAATTGATGCTTTTAAGCTTTGTAAAAAAGAAAATGTGGCCAAAAGAATTTACCCGCATGGAGACATCTCAGCGCTTGAAAAATTCCTGGAAGAGGACAAGGATAAGAATTACCGCTTTAAAATTATTGTTACCGACGGAGTGTTTTCTATGGAAGGGTATCTGGCGGACTTGCCAAAATTGCGAGAAATCGCGGATAAGCATAACGCGCTTTTATTCGTGGACGACGCGCACGCGGTAGGCGTGCTCGGAAAAACAGGCGCCGGCACAGCGGAACACTACGACCTTCACGGGCAGATTGACGTACTTTCTGGAACTTTCGGCAAGGCTCTCGGGGGAGCAGTGGGAGGATATATCGCCGGGAAAAAAGAAATCATTGAACTGCTGCGCCAAAAATCGCGCACGTATCTTTTTTCCAATTCTGTTCCGCCGTCAGTAGTCGTGGCTTCAATGAAAGCGCTCGATATGCTACGGGAAAAACCCGAACTCATCGTCAAGGTAAAGGACAATGCCGAATATTTCAGAAGCGGTGCCAAGTCGCTTGGCTTCAATGTTTTGGACGGGATTCACCCGATTGTCCCGGTTATGCTAAATGACGCCGCGAAAACTGAGGAGATGAGTCGTAAACTTTTAGAAAAAGGATTATTTGTGGTAGGGCTATGGTTTCCGGTAGTTCCGGAGGGTACAGCTCGGCTTAGGTTCCAGATTTCCGCAGCCCATACTAGGGAACAAATCGACCAGGCTCTTAAAATTCTATCCGACGTAGGAAAAGAAATGGAGCTAATTTAACCAAGACCGGTCTTCGTTAACTTGTAAATAAACGTTTTTTTGGTAGAATGAATCCATATGAACAAAATGGTTAAATTCTTTAAACAAAAGAAGTATGTTTATTGTGTGCTCGGAGCCGCAGCATTGGTAATTCTCGGGATAATTTTTTTTAATAATAAAAAAGAGACGGCGCAGACAGTTACGATTACCCATTCCGACTTTGTAAATCAAGTATACGTGTCGGGTAAAGTAATTGCGTCCGAAGACGTGGAGCTTGCCTTTGAGAAAGAGGGGATGATAGAGAGGGTGTATTTTTCGGCAGGACAATATGTTAAGGCCGGTTCTTTAATCGCAAAAATTGACGCAAAAGAAGCCGAAAAAAAAGTTCATGACGCGGAAATAGCTCTCGCGAGCGCCCGCCTCGCTTTAGAAAAATTCGAACTTGAAAGTTCAGAAGAAAATATGAATGCGGATCTGGTAAAAGCTTACGATAACGGCTTTAGCGCTGTTTCCGATGCCTTTCTGGACCTGTCTGTGATAATAATAGGCATGGAAGATGTCATGGATGATGCTGTGCAGAGAAGCAGCAGCGCTGCCGTTAATTACAGGAAAGACGCTGAGAAATCATATTATAAATCACTCGCATCATTTAATGAGAACAGGAAAAGCTTCCGGTTGGTTGATAGAAATTCTTCCGGTGCCGAGATAGAAGCCATTATTGAAAAAACTTACGAGACAACAAAAATTTTCGCTGACACAGTAAAGAGCATAAAGAATCTCGTAGATTATTTAGCGGACTACTCAGATGATCCTTCAGACTTTTCTGATTCTAAAGACACCCTGTCTGATTACACAGATAAAATAAACCCACATCTTAGTAGCTTGTCAGAAGTAAAAACAGATATAAGCGATTACAAACAATCTTTTTCCAGCGCTGATCTTGACATGAAAGATCTTGAACTTACAGTAAAACAAAAAGAAAATTCGCTACAAGACGCAAAAAACAATTTGTCGGATTATTACATCCGGGCGCCCTTTGACGGGCTCATAACCAATACAGACGCAAAAGTCGGGGAAATAGCGGCCGTTAATGCCCCGCTCGTAACTCTCATGAGTGCGAACATTTTCCAGATTGAAAGCTACGTTCCGGAAATGAATATAGCGCTTATTCATCTCGGCGACATGGCGAAAGTAACCCTGGATGCTTACGGGGAAGATATTTTATTCGGTGCGAAAGTTGTTTCCGTAGATCCTGCAGAAACCATACGTGACGGAGTTTCAACTTATAAAATAAAATTGCAGTTCGACGGGCCGGACGACCGTATCAAGTCGGGCATGACAGCAAACGTCTCAATAATAATTTTTAGCAAGCCGAATGTTATAGTCGTTCCCGGAGGAGTAGTTTTTGAGAAGGATGGTAAAACATACGTGCAAATTAAAACAGATAAAGCCACAGAAGACAGGGAAGTAGTGCTCGGGAGCAAATCTTCCTTGGGGCAAGCGGAAGTTGTTTCCGGTCTTGAGGACGGGGATATCGTTGTTCTTAACCCTGATATTTCTTTGGTTAAATAAAATTTATGTTTTCTTCATTAAATATTCGCATCGGATTTTTCCTGGCGAAACGCCAAATTAGAAGGTCAAATCCCTGGACCACAGTGCTCATCATATTTGTGATGTTTTTTACCTTTCTTAACCTTGTGGTGGTAAGTGGGATACTCGTGGGTCTGATACAGGGGGCGATAGACGCCGTCCGAACCCACTATACGAGCGATGTCATCATCTCCAGCCTAAACGATAAATCGTACATAGAAAACAGTCCGGAAATCATAAACATAGTAAAGTCTCTGCCGCAAGTGGAAGCGATGTCCGCGCGTTACCTGGACGGAGGCACGCTGGAAGCGAATTACAAAACACGCACAAGCGATAAAGAAAAACCTAACACGGCGGTGGCCTCCGTCACCGGGATAGACCCCGCTTCTGAAGACAAGGTAACCAATCTTGCCAAGTTCATAGTGGAAGGAGAATACCTCACTTCCTCAGACTACGATCAGGTGCTCTTGGGAGCATATCTGGTAAAAAAATATTTGCCGATTGACTCCCCCGGCTTTACGGCTCTAAATAACATTGAGCCGGGAACAAAAATCAGGATTAACGTACATGGGGTTGAAAGAGAGGTAACAGTCAAAGGAATAATCAAGGCAAAAGTGGATGAGCTTTCAATGAGGGTATTTATGGTAGATTCCCAATTAAGGAGCATCATTGGCCGGAACGACTATAATGTGGATGAAATATCGATTAAATTAAAACCAGGCACGGATCCGGCGGTAATCCGGGACATCTTGAAACAAAACGGAGTCGATAAAGTGGCCAAAGTGCAGACTTATGCCGATGCCCAGCCCAAGTTTATCAAAGACATGGTGGACACGTTTGCACTGCTAGGAAACATGCTTTCTTCCATAGGTTTAGTTGTAGCTTCCATAACCATATTTATTGTTATCTTTATTAACGCCATTACCAGGAGGAAATTTATCGGTATATTAAAAGGCATAGGGATAAATGAACACGCGATTGAGATATCTTACATCCTGCAATCCTTCTTTTACGCGTTTTGTGGCTCTCTTATAGGCGTTATAGTGCTTTATGCTTTTCTCCAGCCTGCCATAGCGGCGCATCCAATCAATTTTCCTTTCAGCGACGGGATACTGGTGGCTCCCGTAAGCGGCACACTGCTTCGAATCGGGCTTTTGATGGCTACCACCATTGTCGCGGGATTCATTCCCGCCCGCTTGGTCGTCCGTAAAAATACGCTTGATTCCATTTTAGGCAGAAATTAAATTAAACCAATATGATTGAAGTAAAAAATTTAAAAAAATCATTCAAAGACGGGGAGAGTACGACGGAAGTCCTGAAGGGGATAAATTTTGTGGCGCAGGATGGAGAGTTCGTTGCCATAATGGGACGTTCCGGCGCGGGGAAAAGCACTTTCCTTTACCAAATGAGCCTGCTTGACGAGCCTACCGCCGGAGAAATTCTAATAGACGCAAAAGATACCCACCTCATGTCGGTCGGCGACAAAACTTATTTCAGGCTTTCCCGGCTCGGTTACGTGTTTCAGGATTACGCGCTTCTTCCGGAGATGAACGCGCTCGAAAACGTGGCCCTTCCGCTTTTAATGCAGAATATTCCGGAGAGAAAAGCTTATGAAAAAGCAAAAGAGGCGCTGGTGCGGGTGGGTCTGGAAAAAAGGCTGAACAACCTGCCTTCCAAACTTTCCGGCGGCGAACAGCAGAGAGTGAGCATTGCGCGCGCCATTGCCCATGAACCGAAAATTCTTTTTGCCGACGAGCCGACCGCGAACCTGGACAATGAATCTTCCCGCATAATCATGGATATCTTCAGAGAATTGCATAAGGCTGGTCAGACTATAATCATGGTCACTCACGAACCGGAATATAGCCAGTATGCCGAGCGCGTGGTGCATCTGGATGACGGGAAAATAACTTCAATAGATAAAAATTAAGCAGAGTAAAGGGTTTGAAAATATGATTATTTCTGCTATATTTTCCCTATGTCACTTTCGATAGGAATGGAGTAGGCACATCACAACTTTTTCCTACTAACATTTCAAAATCTATTCCGTTTGAATTTAAAATAGAACTACCTCCACCACGTCATGAACGGATAATCGTAAGCCGTAATAAGCAGGGGAGGATTCTTCGATCTATACCACCAGAATGATAAAAACATCGTAAGTATCGTAAATACCGTCAGCTATTACGATACTTACGGTATTTACGCTTGTTTCTGGGAATTCCTCCGCTACGCAGACAGGTCCTAAAAGAATCGCAAAAGTATTGTACTCGTCTAAGGGTATTGAGATTGATAGTCTTGTATAGCTTTCATGGTTGTTTGAGCGCCTTTTACCTCTCTAAATAGTCCTGCCTTATCACAAAGCTTAATAAAACGCACAAATCGTTTAGTCCATTTAGATCTATAGAGAGGTCGTGGAATACTTTCGCGCATATTAATAAGCTCTAACCTCTTGTTTTGCTGATAGAGCATCCGACCGTGATCACTCCTACTATTGATTGTAGTACTTTTATAGCGTAACTGATGGCAACTAAAACACGCAAAGAATGTATTTTTAAGATATAGGGTGTTAGTTCTTTTTGAACAACCGCATGTAAGATATGTACGAGTTCCAAAGGGCAATTCTCTTGTAGACAAGAGGATCTTTTGTGGTTCTGTGTCAAAGGTGACGACTAAGTAGGTATTCCCATCAAAACTATGCTCTATGGAATAAAAAAGGGCAGATGGTTTACCATTATGTACGAAATTAAGGTATTCACTCTCCACTGGCTTATTTTGTCGGGCATTGCGAAGGTCATTTTTTAATAGTTTTGTGTTTAGGGCAAAACAGTTTTCCACTAATGTTTTCATACCTTAATTATATCAAAGTACCTAAAACTACTGAGTTAAAAACAAAATAATTTCTTAAATAATCATTTATTCTCAATGGTTGAACTCAGATTACGAAACATTGACAAACGCCTCCAATCCTGCTATAATTACCCCGAATCCAGTGGTAAGCAGGGACAACCTGTGAAACGCTTCCGGCGTTTGTTTCCGGAATATACCTATTGGCAAATTAGCATAGGTGAAAGCTTTTCAAAACAAAGAAGGGACACTATGGCCACGATCACCGCAAGTGCAGTTGCTCTCCGTGAGTTGTACAAGGGTGAAAAGATCGTCTTCCGTGCCACCGACGGCACTGCGACGTTCGCGAAATCCAAGAAGTACACTGGCTACCTCGACCCCGACTTCAAGAACTGGGGACTCGATGTGCCGGGCAAGCCAGCCCCCGAAACCCCGGCTACGATGTACGAGATGGACGAGAACGGTGCCAACGGCACGTTCGTCGATATCTTCGGAAGCCTCGGCGTCGATCTCGAGAAGCTGCGTGTCGCACAAGCACAGGCCGAGAGCTTCGCTCCCGACAACCGCGACAAGCTTCACCCTGAAGGGTGGGCGACGTGGTCTCTGTTCACCAAGGGAGACGAGCCGATCCTTCCGGACCGTTCCAATCTCTTCGTTGCTTACGCGCGCGTCCGCGATCGCAGGCTCAAGGCCGACGTCTACGAGTTCTCGCGCGCCACTACGTCTGGGGCTCCGAGGACCGCCGCCGCATCGTGGTTCCGACGCAACAGTAGCTCAGTTGCTTCGTTTCCACATCACAACCGCTTTTCCACGCTTCAAAATGAAGATCGTACGGAGGGCGGTTTTCATTTTGTCTCTTTGATTCTTTTTCCCTTTGACCCTTATTTTTTTAATTTTGCTATACTGTCTATGTAATCGGGAAATGCTTCTGGCTAAGGCTGTAAGCCATGATTATTTTAAAATCAATTCGAGAGTTTCGCTGGAGCTTTTCTTGCGAGAGAGTGAATTCCTTTTAAAAACAAAAAACTAAAAGTTGGTGCGGTGAGCTGGTGGGCTTTTAAGCCCAAAATAAAATACAGCACGACCTTTGATATTAAATTATGCTCAGGTCGGCAGTGTCATAGAGGGTTCATCGCACAATTCTTCGTTGCTAACGCGAACGACAACGATCGCAGGCTCAAGGCCAACGTCAACAAGTTCTCGAACGACAACGTCTGGAACTCCGAGAACCGCAACCGCATCGTGGTTCCTCGAAACTCGATGTTTCTCCTTCATTTATTTGGAGGAGTTTTCTTTTCAAGGCCTTTTTTCCAGCCACCAAGCATTCTGCCAATTTCATCCAGGTTTCCTGAAAGTGTAGAATATTTTTCACTAGGGATACATTTATTTTCCCAAGCTATTTGTAGGAAAAATTTCACGCCATCAAGTTTGGAAATTGCAGTGAGAAGACGAGCTATTTTTGTTTCTGGTGGAAGGTATATTGATATAAAGATATTCTCCAAAAGACCGAGAAAGTAATCTTCAATCTTTCCTCCCAGGGTATAGCGGTGCGCCTTGGGAAAATCGTTGTATATTTTAAACCAAACCGAGTAAGCAGTTTTTGTTTTTAGCAGTGCTGAAGGCGCT
>Ga0209542_10004945_pt1 | contig 27022 bp, 29 predicted proteins | sample RifCSPhighO2_01_FD_184028 | JGI IMG/M metagenome (GOLD analysis project Ga0209542, IMG submission 184028) | Soil microbial communities from Rifle, Colorado - Rifle CSP2_plank highO2_0.1 (SPAdes) (version 2) | ecosystem: Environmental > Terrestrial > Deep subsurface > Rock core/Sediment ...
TAACGTTTGCATGTATAGCACGATTGCTATAACTTTGGCACTTTGTAGATTAGAGGAATAGTTTGTTTATAAAGTTTTCTCTGATGTTTTTGATAAAAAATGGCAATTATTGAAAATTTTGTGCTTATACGCCTTGTACATTGGTTTTAAGCGTTACAAAAATGCCTTTTTTCAGTTCACTTTTGAGTGGTTATTTTTCACAGAGCACCAACGATATTGGTGTTTCTCCTGCTATAAAATGTCTGGCTGATGAGATTTTATTTAAACATGCTGATTTTGTCTGGTTGGCAATTACTATTTTGTCTGTTGAAAGATGATAATTCTGGTTTTGTAAAGATAATTGCAGGATTTCATTTATTTTTTCATTAAGTTCCTGGCAAGTTTGGAAGCATTCTGGTTTGTTTTCCAGAAAGCAATTGCTTAGCTCCTGTTCCTGAGATTTTTTCATATCTTTAATGAACTTAAAGAGGTTAAAAACTTTTTGGTAAGCTTTTTTCTTTGTAAAGAAAAAACCTTAAGGAAAAAAGAAATAGAATGTAAAGCTTAGGAAATAAGAAGTATAGTAGATGAATAATAAAAGAGGAAAAGAAAAGAAAAAAAGAAAAAGTTGCTTTAGGCAACTAATTCACTTAAGCTGTGCTTGCAACTATTGTTGGGCTTGCTGAGGTTCCTTTAACAGAAACTTCCATTCCCTTCAATTCAGCTACATGTGCTTTGTAGTCTTTTAAGACTTTAGCAGCTCTTTGGGTGTCTTCTGCAGCCCATCCAGCAACAATCATAGCAACTTTATCCCCATTGGTTTTCAAGCTGATAATTGCTTCGCCTTCAGATAAGCCTGTTGCAGTTCCATACGTTGGATATGCCAATCCCATGAATTCTGCTGATAGCTTATTAACTGCTGGTCCACCAACCAAGATTAAGTTGTCAGTTGTCTTTGACACAACTTCGGTGTCAATTACTGGACTTGGTGCTGTGTCAACAGCTGAGATAACTGTTGCTGACCCGCTTGTTTGGGTTGTCTTTGCTGCAGTTCCTTTAACTACAATATTTGCCTGCATCATGTCTTGAGGTATGGAAAGCCTTACCTTATCTGAAGCACCATTGCCTTTTGGATCTTTAAGAATGATACCAAATCTTGACCTATGGTCTTCATCTTTTGTTCCAAGATTAATGGCTCCTGTACCACCTGGAGCGTTCACATAAGCATAAACAAACTCTCCAGCTTCTTCTGAAGATTGTACCACTCCCAAAGCATTGACATCGTCATTGCTTAAGGTCCAGTTTGTCCATAATGTGTCTGAACTTACTGCAAGGTCTGAGTCTGCTGGCTCTACAATAATATTAATTGAAGAACCGGTGTAGTTAAGACCTGTGCTTCCTGTAGTAGCTGTAGCGGTAGAGTTTACAATCAATGCCATTGAAGTTCCAGATGTGCCTCTTATCTTGTTGTAGTCAAGGTAGCCAAAGGACGCCTGCGTGTTATTCAATACTGTACCTGCCAGCTGCGTTACACCATTGCTATTTTCATAGTAGATGCCGAGTGAAACGTTGTTTAGCGGTGCTACCCAGATTTTCTCTCCCTTAATATCAGAACTTTGGGTTCCGTTAGGGACAAAATTTGTTGCATCTACGTCAATTACCAATGCATCGTTTGCTGATGACTGGAGCAAGATTGCTACACTTGAGGTTGTCATGTTGTTTGGAATGCCTGCTTCTGAAGTTTCTGAATCAAATCCAGTGTCTCTTGACATTGTTAATTCCATATTGTCCTCATCATCTGTTGACAACGAATCGAAGCAAACTGACAAATAGTCGTTAGGGAAAGATACACAATCTCCTACTTTAGGTGGATCATCTTTGTCATCGTTTAATGCAAAGTCGCTCTTCAACCCTAAAATTGGTCCTGTAGTTCCATAACTTACACCGCTTGATGCTGTGTTCGTCAAAGAAGATGTACCTGTTGTGTGCATGCTCTTAACAATGAACTTCCAGCAGTCTGGATCTTTTGGATCTTCGCTTGAGCATGTATCATCTCCTCCGAAGTAACCATCGCCATCTGTGATTGATTCAACTGCATCCTTTCCTAAGACAAGGTTTGCTGCTGAAGCTGCCTGGTTGTTTGAGTCGTAGAACTGTGCATCGTTGTTGATTTCAACACCGTTTACAGTCCTTGTTGCTCCATTGGTTAATGTCTCTGTGACACCATCAATATTAATAAGAACATCCCCATTGCTTCCTACTCTTTCAAGTTTAACTGTTTTACCATTTACAGTTACTGATTCTCCAGAATTCATGAAGTATTCCTGACCAACCTGAGCTGTTACTTTTGTTGCTGATGCAACAGCTGTAATTCTCATTCTCTTACCCAAGAAGTCTATGTCCAATGGGTTTGAGGTTGTTGTTGCGTTGACTAAGATTGAGGAATCAAAGCTATAAATATATTGCATAGATCCTTTTTCCAGTTCTAATGCAACATCTGACTTGTAATCATCATCTGAAGATGATAATGAGGTCTGGACACTTGCATTCTTGTTTAAGTTTAAATACAACGTTTCTGAAGTATCGTAGTTTGCACTTTGGAATGTAATTGTTCCATCAAACAAAGAGTTAATATCTCCATCATCCAAAATATTGTCGATCTGATTTGATGCTGCAATATTCAAAGTTAATGGAATATCTTCTGATACGCCTCCTGTAACAATTGTTGTTGTACCTCCAGTTCCGCCTGCTACTGGAACTGCTGACAGGCCTGCTGCAATGTCAATTGCACCTGCAGTATCTTTAGCTGCTCCTGCTCCTGTTGCACCTGAACCAAGAACTAACATGTAATCAAATTGTTTGTTTGCTACATTTACAAATGGTGCTGGATATGAGCTTAAATCAGCTGCTAATGCTCCTGTTAAGGTAGCCCCAAGCATAGCTGCACCGGTAGAAATAGCTGCTATTTTTTTAACTATATTTTTTATTTTCTGCATTTTTTACACACCTCCATATGTGTTTCATATTTCCCAAAGCGGGATATGTCAAGAACTGATGTTCTTGAGCACGCCAATTCCATAAATGGAATTTAGCGTTTTGCGAGTATAGCACGATTGCTATAACTTTGGCACTTTGTAGATTAGAGGAATAGTTTGTTTATAAAGTTTTCTCTGATGTTTTTGATAAAAAATGGCAATTATTGAAAATTTTGCGTTTATACGGCTGGGGAATGAGTTTTAAGGGTTAAAAAATTGTTATTTTTCAGTTCACTTTTGAGTGGTTATTTTTCGCAGAGCACCAACGATATTGGCGTTTCTCCCGCTATAAAATGTCTGGCTGATGAAATTTTATTTAAGCATGCTGATTTTGTCTGGTTGGCAATTGTTATTTTGTCTGTTGAAAGCTGATAATCCTGGTTTTGGAGTGATGATTTTAATATTTCTTTTATTTTTTCATTTAATTCCTGGCAATCCTGGAAACAATTTGGCTGGTTTTCTAAGAAGCAATTGCTTAGTTCTTGCTCAAGATTAGAACTGCAATCTTTTGGATTGGTTGAGAGCAGGACTGAGATTGTTGAATCTGCTTTTAATTGCAAATATTGCTGATTTAAGGATACTATATCCTGGTTGTTTAGCAATAATGGCAGGGTAAATACGATTGCAAGCACTATTAAAATGATTATTAATATCAGTCCTATTGATTCTATTTGCGCTTTTTTTGACATTTTAATAGTAAACTGTGATTATTAAGTTTGCGAAGGCTTTTTTTCCCTGCAATGGATGATATAATGAAACAGGGGTTGAGATTGATTCTTGGCTGGTAATTGTTATAGGGGGCTTGTTGTATATAATATAGGTTGAACAATCTGGGTAATTGCTGATTGTGCAGACTTTTTTAGGGGGTTCTGGGTAAATTTGCTGGATTTCTATTTTCATGCTGCTTTTTAGTTCTGGGCTTGAGGTTAATAGCTTTAAAGCATCGATTGATGATTTATCGTAGTTTAATTCTGTGTATTGGAGTTCTGCTGATAAAGGCAATGTGGATAATAGATTATAAGCCCGGTTTTGCTGATAGTTATATTTTAAAGAGTCTAAGGATTTCAATTGCAGATTATAGAATAAGCCTATTGCTATGGCTATTATTACTGTTACTATGAAAATAACTAGTATTGTTTCCATGTTTTGGATTTGTCCACAATTTTTTTTCATGTTAGAATACTGCTGGGCAGTTTTGATTGATTAATTGCTTGTTGATTTCTATTATTGATTGCTGGTTTTCAATTGAAGGATTTCCAGGCAATTCCTGAAGCTTACTGTTTATTAAGGTGTAATCGCATTTATCTGACTGCAATAAGGATAGTTTGTTTTTGTAAAGCTGGGTTTTTGATTCTAATTTTTCATTGAGCAATGATGAGATGCAATCTGGCTGCTGGGAAAAGATGAATGAGTATAACTGGGGGCTGCCATAATAAGGCAATGATTCCTTGTCTGGATAGGAGATTGAAGTTTTTGAAACTGAAATTTTATTTTTTATTGGGAGAAAATAAATATACTGGTAATTTTTGTTTTCCTCTACTGGATATTTTTCGTAGTTGATGTTTTTTAGCAAAGATAAGTCCTGTTTGATTGTGCTTATTAATTCTTCTGAGTCTTTATCATAAACAAACACGTAATTAGCTGATTCTGGCAAGATGTAATAAACAGTTGAGATTTTAAAAGGCAAATTTATGTTTTTGCTCATTATTATTGCAGAGCCTTTTATTTTCCCTGCTGAGATTATGTTTTCTGTTTGATATTGTTTGTTTCCTATAGTTATTGTTATCTTTTTATTGCATGAGAATGCTGTTTCTAATGGGAAAGTTAATTCTGAGGTTGTCTGGAATGGGCTTGACTGCAGAGAAGTTATTGCTATGTCTAGGTTATTTAATAACTCGATGCTTGTTTTTTCTTCCTGCAATGACTTGTATTTTACTGCGACTGTTATGAAAAAGATTAGGAAGATTGAGCCTGCAATCAATACAAATATCCAATTGAACTGCTGATTTCCTTTTGCCATCTGCTGTTTTATATATTGCTTATTACAACCACTGTTTCCTTGTTTATGATTTTGTTTTCCAATTTAAATGCGAAAATGCTTGGGGTTTTTATGCACAAATCTTCTGCTGCTGGTGATAGATCATTTATTGTGAATGTTTCGTAGTATGAATTGTCTGGGATAACTTTGGTTTTTACTCCTAAATCCTGAAAGCAAATTCCTTTTATTCCTTCTGGAACTGATAATGGCTTGTTTGATGACTGGAATGAATATGTTGTTAGTGAATCTGGGTTTTTTGAATGAACCTGATAAACTGCTGTTTTTAATTCTGATTGAAACTGAACATATTGGGCTTTTTCTGTGAATTCCTGGGTTTTTCCAATGTATCTAAATCCGAAGAGGACTATAAATGCAATTGTTATGATTGCAAGAATGTAAATAAATGGCTGGTCTAACTGGGCTTTTTTTTTCATGACTTTGTTAATTATTAGAGGTATAAAAATCTATGCAACCAAACTTGTTAACTTTTGATAGCTTGGTTAATAAACAGTTATATCTCTCTTATTTTTATCTTATTTTCTGATGCGACAATAAATTTTTTATTTAGTTTTTTATTTAATGTTTTGATTAAGAATATCATCACTTTTAGCCTATTAGAGGGGTTGTCTATTATTAACCTCAACAATATTACTCCGCTACTTGGCTTTTTCCATCTAAATATTAACTCGCCAAAATCAGAATCGTTGGTGACTAATATCCTGTCTTCTTGACTGCTTTTTTGCAGAATATTTTCGTCATTTGCTCCCCTTAGCCAATCTCCAACGTATACTGTATCAAACCCTTTTTCTTTTAGAAAATCTGCTAATCTTTTACCTGAACTTTCATCAATTAAAAACTTTAGCATTCTTTTTTGTTTCTATTACTGGCAAGATTGTTTCGGAGCTTACTACCTCTGCTCCATAGAATAATGCTGCCTTGATGTCCTCTTTGGTTAATTGAGGATAATCTTTATGAATTTCTTTCTCTCTCATGCCTTGGGCTATTAATTTTATAATCAAATCTACAGGAATTCTTGTCCCCCTAATTACTGGTTTGCCCACCATCACTTTAGGGTTTATTACTATTCTTTTTAATAAAGCTTGTTCCATGTTGTAGAGTTTATTTATCTTTTATCCTCTTTATAATTAAAAATTGCTGTGTTTAAATACTTACCTATGTTTTTACTTTAAGCATAAGCCTTTTCCACAAGTTCACAAAGTAAACTGTGGCACAGTTGACACGCTAAAATTCCTTCGGAACACTAAAATCCATAGGGATTTTGGGTGTACCCAAGAACATGGTTCTTGGTATTTGGCGTGCTCAAGAACATCAGTTCTTGACAAGTCAACTTGTGCTTTTAGGAAAAGAAAACTAAGAATGTGAAAAGAAATGCCTTACAAATAAACAGTATACACTGGAGATGATTCTCCTGTTCCATCTAAATTTTTGCATTTGATGTAGTAGGCTAATGAATTTATGTCCTGGGTTTTTATTGAATAAACATTTTCTGACTGCTTGTTCATTACAATTCCATCTTTGAAATTGAAATTTCTGTCTGTTTTTGAGTATGAACACGAAGCTTCCTGGTTTACCTGGATGTATAAAATATTTGAAAGAACATAAACTCTCTTTATTTTTGGATATAAGGTATATTCTATCTTGAAATCAGCTTCTTCTGACTGCTCGTTTCCTGCTAGGTCAATACAACGAAGGATAAAATTATGATTTCCATTGTCTATTGTTATTTTATCTGAATGCTTCAAAGAATCTGTTTGGTTTAGTAAAATCTCTTTTCCTGAATCTAATGAATAATAGCATAATGCCTGGTTGTTTGTTGATAAAGATAAATCGATTGCTGGTTTGTTTATTACTCCAGAAGGTATGTTGATTGAATTGAATTCTAATGGCTGTGAGTATTTTATTAAAAATTGGTAGCTTTCTTCCATCTTATTTGCTCTTTCAGAATTATCTTGGCAACGGATATAAAATAAGTTATCTCGTCCTTGCGTTAAGTTGAATGTTGTTTTACATTCATATCCTTGCTCTTCTATGTTACGTAGATTGCTGCAGGTAAACTGAGATTCCATTTCTTGATAGGATTTGTCTGATTTTGAGTATTTGCATCCTGCTAATCCAGAAGCATCATCAACAAACATGTAAAATTCTGCTGAGGTTCTCGTTGAAGATATGGAAACTCCTGAGGGGACTGAAACTTGAGTGATGATAGGGGGTTGCAGGTCTGCTCCTTTCTTTACTTTGAATGTCATTGTGTAATCTTGAAGCATTGCGTTCTCTCTTCTATCTCTGCACTTGAAATAAAAACTACATTCTTCCCCCCCTTTGCAATTTGTTTTCAATAATTCCTCAGTAACATTTGCTATTGAAATACCAAAAAGATGTTCTTCAGTGTATGCTGCTTCATCTAACCAGACAGATTCTTTGTCTGCGGCATTGAAATCTTTTCCGATATTAGGACTCCATCTGCATTGTGCAAATTCATCTGTTTTAAAGCTGACAAAAACTGCATCAAATTCTGGGATTTCGTCTATTAACTTGCACCCTGTTTCTGTATGCTTTGTTTGGAATTTTGCCAGGTTAATATTGATTGCTTCGCAGCTTGTTATTCTTGGAGGAATTGCATCATCTAATTCTACTGCAACGCATTTTCTCTCTTTTGTTAAGAATTCACAGGATTGTCCCAGAGTTTTACATTTGTATTCGGTGCATTCTATCAATGGGTTTGATTGGCATTGGCTGCAGACTTCTTGGGTTCCTCCAGAAGGGGCTGTGTAAACATTGCATGTTCCTCCTGATGTGGCTGCTCCTCCTACTGCTCCACCGATTACTGCAAAGATAATTGGAAGAACAAACCATGCAAACCCCTCTACAGGGGTTAAAAGAACTTGAAATGAGATTGAGACAGCTAGGATTATTAAAGAGGTTACAATTATTGTTTTTGTTGCTGGTTTCATTTTATTGGTTTACTTATTGGCTTCTCTAACTTCTTGATTATATCTTTCTGAGGTATAATCTATCTCTAAGAGATCTTTACCCACAACCTCATAATATTTTCCATCTTTTTGGTAAATCTCTCTGTCTCCTGTTTCTGGAGTTCTATCTGTTTGTTTGTCAATTCCAAGTTTTGTTATTTGTGTGACTGCTGTTCCGATTATAACCTCTTTGGAAACTGTTTTTAATACGCCTGTTGTTGTTGATTTTAATGTTTGCTTTGCTGCTTCTTTTGCTATTGCTGGCGGTACTGTCTTTGCTGCTCCGATAACTTGAGGGGCTATTTTTGCTACACCAGCTGAAATTTTTGCATATGCGGCTGTAGATGCTTTTAATGCTTCTCCTGCTGTTGCCCCTGCCTGGATTGCTGCTGTTTTTCCAGCCTCTATTGCTACAGCTTGTGTTGCCCCATGCGCTACTTCAAAACTTATTGTATTAACTGCTGCTTGAGAGGCTGTAGATGATGCTGCTCCACCTAAAAATCCTCCACCTTGACCGACGTTGAAAAGATTATTCATTCCAGCGCCTGAGAAGAATCCTACTGCTGCACCAATTCCAGCGCCACCCCACCAAGGAAGTCCTTGCTTGAAATTTCCACAATCTCCTAAAGCAAGGCACTCAGTTTCATCACAAGAATTTGTTCTTGCGTTTCCTCCTTGTCCACAACGAGTGCTGCATAATCTTTGTGCATTCGCTGTATCTTGAGCTGCTGATTTCCAGAATTGGAATCCTGGAGGATATTTTGGCAGGCATTCATTCTTACCTCCTGTTTTAAGTGTGCAATGACTTTTTGCTGGGTCAAGAGAACCACCCAAGAAAAGACATTCTTGCTCATCTTCGTATTTTGATTCTGCTCTATTTTCTGGATAGAAGGCTTGGGAGTCTGTAAAACTATTTCCCCCTCCGTAAAGCCAGCAGTCTTCCCAACGGTTATCAACACATTTGGCAAAAGGTTTGCCTTCTTTTGTGTCCTGCAGACAGACTTTATTTCGAAAGCCTGATAAACTGCAAATCTCCACTCTGATTTTTCCTAATTGACATGAAAAGGTATAATGGTTTTGTTTATTTTCTCTTTCTGAACCTGTTTCTGGAGGAGTAATGCACCAACTCTCTCCATTTTTTCTTTCCTGCACACCCCCAAGATCTTCTTGCTTTATTGTATGTTGTTCAGGAAACATCTTACCTGTAAATGGCTGGTATTGCACAATTCCAGTAAGGTCAATAACATTTCCTGCTTTACAATTAATGTCTATGCACGCATATTGACCATCTTTATTTTTCCCGCATGAGAATCCTTTTGAGAAATCACAGTAACCTTGCTGGTTGATAATATCTGACTGCTTATTATGAATTAAACCATCATTTGGAATTCCCACCATGTTTTCAAGGACTCCTCGAGAATCTATATGATAAAGATTTCCGTCTTTATTGCAGGTTGTTGAGTAATCTTTTGAGTGGTCTCTGCATTGACCTACTAAATCCTGATTGCTGCAAAGTTTTCCTGGGAAGAATGTTCCTTTGGATAATGTGCATTTTTCTCCTGTTGTTCTTAAACAAGTGTTTGAAACGCAGCAACCTTCTTCCAAAGAATATTTTGTTGAGCATTCTTGCTGAGAGGTAACTGAATTGTCAAAGATATATTTTACTTTTTGCTTTTCAGCTTCTGTTTTACATGCTCCCGAAGTTACAGGGTATTGGCATTGATTTGCAATTACACATGCTCCTTTTTCACATTCAGGTATTTTGCAGTCTGGGGAATCAATTGGCTTCCCGACTTGGTTTCTGCACTGTGCCTTTGAAATTTTTTCTGAGCATACACCATTTTGGTTTACGCAACAAACTGGTTTGCAATCTGCTAATTGTGAGCATGAAAATGGTGATGACGTAAATCCTAAACTTGACTTAACTTGTGATGAAGAGTCGCATTTATCTTCTGTCGTAAACACACAATAATTATCTCCTGACTTGGCGCAACATACATTTTCTGCTGCAGAGGCATTTAATGCTGTAATTGGAATAATACTTACTAAAAAGATTAACATTATACATAGTGAAATTATTTTTTTCATCTTTTTATTGCAAACATTACATATTCTTTTTCTTGAGGAGAGCTTACAAGATAAATGATGTTTTTATCGTCAAGATTATTTTTGTTAATTACAACATTTCTTTTTTCATTAAAATAACTAACAGTGTCGAATTCTCCCTGCAATTCCCCTGAAATAATATCATTGATTGTATTGTAGATTGCTCCTAAATCTGTTTCTTTTGAATAAGAAAAATCTTTTAATTGCAATGTTGTTCCTGACCTGCTTACCTCCATCGGATACGTTAATGCAATTAAAACTTTATTTTCTGCAATTGTTGTTTCTGCTTTTATTTCTTTGTCATTTTTTTTAATATTTAAATTGTTGAATTTATCGAGAGAACATTTTACCAAGTCTGAAACTATTTGATTTGAAATTTCATCCTGAACTCCTTCTATAGACAATAATTTATTCGGAGAGTCTTCAGGATAAATTAAATAACTAATCTTTGCCCCCCCGTATTCTAAAGTGTATGGTGATTCTTCCAGGAAGAAGGCGTTTCTTCTTAGGTTGATTACTGACTTATCTAGAGATAATTGAATACAAGATTCAATTTGTTTTTGCAGTGGGATTAATTGAGATTTATCAAAAGGTGTTTTATTTTGTGTCTGAGCAAGCAATCTTTCTCCTAGAAAATAAAACACAATAAATAAAACGATGGCAATAATAATTCCAAGAAGGATGAAAGTCGTCACCTGGGCTCTTTTTTGCATACTGGGAAAAAGAGAAGTTCATATATAAAATATTCGTTTTAATGATTGTAAACTTCAAACATCTTTGTGATGAACTCTTGTTCGCAGGAAGATGCATTTTTCCTGCGCTCATGTAAACGGAAATATAAATACTCTATTCTTTTCCTTACTTTATCTCTAAAATCTGAGTTTACATTAAACTTTCCTTTCTCAATTTCAAGAAACTCTTCTTGATAAGCACGGTATTCTACAAGATCTGTTATGGTTGTTAGTGTAATCTTTTTTTGTTGTAATGCTTCGGATAGCTGAGTATACTTTAATGTATCTGCTTCTAAAGGTATGCCAAAGAACATATCTTGAGCGTGATACTTTTCATGTCCAGCAATAATACATGCCAGCTCCTCTTTTGTGAAATGAAAAGCGGTGCTATCGACAAATATGGGTGTTTTAATATGCCTGCCAATATTTGCTGGACTTAATGGTGTAAAAACTCCTTGAGATGAATTATATTCTTGAATACGCTCTTCTGGAACGCCTAGATTTCTTAAAAAGGCTGTTTTCTTTTGATTATTTGGGTCGTATAATAATTTTGCATATCCTTCAAGGCTATACTGTATCGAAAGAGAATCGAGAAATTTTTGCCTCTTTTGCTCCTCATTTTGGTGCTGGATTAATTTTATTTTGGTTTGGCTAGATTGTTCAGCAGAAATTGACTGGTAATCAAATATCATAAGAGGTGTAAGAATGAGAGATTTGATTAAAATTTTAATGTTAATCATTTTGGACGCGGGGAGCGAGAATAAATTCCAAGTCGAGCTTGTCAATGACTTTGTATTGGATTTTTAATGGATAATCGTTTGAAAAATGGATGTTTGCAATGGGCGAGAGTTTTGAGGCCTTAAGGATTTTCTTTAAATACTCGATTGAGTATTTTGATTTAAACTTTCCTTCTTTCAGTGATATTTTTAAGTCATCTCCTTTTTGCAGTTCAATTCTTGCCTTATTCAGGTTTCCTGCTGCTTCTATTGAAAGCTTTGAAGATTCTAAGGTTAATAAAACTGCATCTGCAACAATGTCCATGTCATCTATAGCGTCGTTGAACAACGTTGATGATATTTCTATTGAGCCTGGAAATTTTAATTCAGGTATTTTTTGGTTTTGTTTTTCCAGGTTGATTAATGACAGGTGAAATGTTCTTTTTGTGTCTGATGAAAGGTCTATTCTTAATTTGTTTTCTTCTAATTCTAATGTTACTATATCTGCTGGCTTAGCTCTACGTAAAACCTGTTTTAGATTGTCTAAGTTTATTGAGATTGAGACTGGTTCTTCTAGAGAATAATCAACGAATGCTGAGCTTAATAATCTAAAGATAACCATTGAAACGTTTGCAGGGTCCATTGCAATTAGCTCGATTTTGTCATGGTCAATTTTGAAGGTTGCTTCATTTACCAATTCTGAGATTATGTTTATGGGTTCTTTCAGTAATTTAGATTCTGCTAATGTTAGTTTCATATTCTTGGTTGATAATTGGAGTTTAAATTGTTTGTTGTTTTTTTATGCTATTATTGCAGCAGGGATTTTACTTTTTTATGGAGTTTTTGATTGATTGACGATAAGTCCTGGATTAAATGAGCCTGGATTTCATATCCATCTCCATAATTCAACAAGAACCCTGAAACCCTTACATAAGAGTTTATTGGCAGTTCTGTTTCTATGATTGCATTAATCACTCCTGAACCGTCATCTATTGAGATTTTATCAAGATTCTTGCTTACAATATAACCTGAGACAGCTATTTTCTTTTGAGTGCTGTCAATATCCTTGATAGTTATCTCTTTGTATGCTTGTTTTAACTGGGGCATAAATCTGAGAATGAGAAAGTGATTATAAAGATTGTTGGCTTAGATTAATCATTTTGTCTCCACTGATGGCTGCACTTGACACATCTGAAGAACTGGGTTTCTGCTTCATCTGAAGACCTTGTTTGAGCTGTCCAATAGAAGGCCTTGCCATGCCTGCACTTAGGGCATTCTGAATCTGTTTTTGGCAATGTTTCTATTGTTTTATCAACAACCTCTATTTTTGTTTTTTCAAGAATTTTTTCAGTTACAGATATTTTCTTTTTTTGCTTAGAAACATAATTACAGGATGTACAAGCTACCTTTAAAGGCTGCTTTTTGTTTGGCAATAAAATTGCGCCGCATTTCGGACAAAATATCATTCTAAAATCCTAATAATTGGGCAAAGAGTATCTTTATCCACCCTAAATAAGGAATTTTAAAGACTGCTCTTCCAATAATCCTCTCTTTTGGAATATTGACTTCCCCGAGATATTCTGAGGAGTCAGGATTAGCGTCACCTTTGGTGGTATAAAAGAGTTTCTCTTTTTCTACGTTTATAATCCTATGAATAATTGGGTTGTCTGAATTTCCCTGAAATACTATTATGTCTCCTGGATTAAGGGTTTTTGAGCCTCTTAACACTATAATATCGCCTTTGTTAAAGCCATTTGACATTTTCCAGGATTTAACTTGCTGCTTTGTGAATCCGTGCTCTTCATACCAATTGCCCTGGGCTTTCCACCAAGAATCAAAGTTTCCATTGTGGTCCATGCTTCCTGAGACAACCGCAACAATAGGATGATTGGTTTGCAAGACTAATCCTAAACCTGGATAAAGAAGAAATTTTACAATGATGAATGCGAGGATTACATTGACAATCCAGGATAATAAAGAGTTATCATTCCAGATAAAATCCCATATTTTTCTCCAATTCATCTTCTTTTGAGAGATTGTCTGAATAAAAACCTTTACATTCCAAGAATTTGAAATGCTTTGCTTACCTGGTCTTTTTCCCAGCCTGATTCTAAGAGTGTTTTTTCTATTTGCTCTTTTTTAAAGCCTTGTGAGAGTGTTGATTTGATGTAAGAAATTAATTTATCCTGGTTTATTTCTTCTGTTGCTTTTGTTATTTGCTGGGCTGAGTAACCTTTTGACTGCAATTGGCTAAGGATTTGCTGCTTTGTGTTTCCTTGCGAGATTAAATTGCTGATTATATCTTTTATCTCATTTAAGTTTGTGATTTTTTGCTGGGGCTGAGACTGCTGCTGGATTATTGGCTCTTTAATTTCTGGGGTTTTCGGCTGGGGAATTTGTTCTCCTGGCTCTGGAAATAATGCTTTTAATTCATCATTTGACAATAATGTTGTTGATGGCTGGTTTGATGACAATGTGGATGTTGGATGGGTGTTTTGCGGGGGCTGAACTGATGCCTGCTTTTTTTTCTTAAAATGCTTGTATGAAACAAATGATAACCCTAGAGCTAAGATTAAGGTTATTCCTATAATCATCACTGGAAGCTTTGAATCTGAACTGCTCAATGTGTCTAGATAAGGAATGGTTATTAATCCTGTCGGGGTTTCACTTGGCTTTATTGCAAGAAAAATCATAAACAAGAATACAAAACCTGCCAGTATGTAGAACGAATAAGATATGTCCTCTTTTTGCATAGACTTTTTATAGAGATAATTTCTTTATATACCTTATGTTTTTACTTAAGAGATTTAGAAAAAGATTCTTTCAATGCTTTGTTCTTTTTTCTTAATGATTCTATTGATGATTGGAGAACTTTAACCGCATCTGTTTTATGTGTTTCTACAATGATTAAAGGGTCTGAAATTAAAGGATGAGAAATTCTATAAGCTGCAAGGTTTAAATCATCTTGCTCCCATAACTCTCTTCTGATTACATTGCAGAAAGTATGGTCCTCGCCGAGAAGCTCAAATTCTATCTTGTTTTTTTCCTCTGTTACCCATCGAAGTTTCATGAATATGATGCTGAAACAAGCTTTTTTAAGGCTTTTGCTTTCTTGCGATAGGATTAAAAAACTTTCTCCCTTGCGCCTTTTGATGAAATCTGTTATTATTGCTGAGGATGATGAAAAGGTAAGAGAAACCTATGCAAGGGCAGTTAAGCGTTTTTCTGGTGGAGCAGAAGTTCATGAAGTTGGTGATGGGGAGACTCTTGTTGAGAAAGTGAGAGAGAGAGATTACGACTTAATTTTTACTGATAATGATATGCCAAGAATGTCGGGGTTATTCGCTATCGTAAATATACGGGAGTTTAATCCTCATATTCCCATTTGCATGATGAGTGGCGATAAGTTTGAAGAGATTATGCCTGAAGCAATGAAGGCTGGGGCTACTGATTATATTGATAAAGGTGATTATGAACATTTTACTGAAAAGTTAAAAGGGGTTGTTAATAAATATCTTTAGTTGGTGTTATTCGCTCTTTTTAGGATATCTAAAAATTCTTTAATGCCGATAATTTCTATTCCAAAATTTTCATAAAGTGGCTTTAAGTAAGTTAATCTGTTATCTCTTGTTACAAAAAAATCGCATTTATTTCTTTTTGCCTGCAATATAAGGACTAAATCCATAAATGGATATCCTTTTTGAGTTAATCTCTCAATTAAATTGTAATCTGTCTCGCTAATAAAAGCTTCTCCTTTTTTGGAGTTTTTCCATAAATCCAATACAGCTTTATGGACTAATACTAATTCTTGCTGTTCCAAAACAATTTCTTTTTTTGCGTCACCAAATTCTCTTGTTGAATAGCCAGATTCAATGTACTTTTGCTCTAATCGAATTTTCATAATTACCTGCCTTAATTCCCATAAATTCCAATAGGTCATTACATTTTCAAATTCACCGGATTCGTATACGCTGAGAAGTATCCTGCTTCTTTTTAGGGAATCGGGTATTTTTTGTTTTTTATCCTCTTTTGAATAAATTAAAAAGAAATCTATAAAAATGCAAGTATCCAATGCTATCTTTAACATCTTATCTGAATAATCTGCCGAGTATCCCTTTTCTAACTATTCTTTTTCTTTTAGAACGCTTTTTTGAATGTTTTTTTTCTTTAACCATCTCTTTATCGTGAAAAGATTCTTCTTTATTTAAATCTTCCTTCTCAAAATCCATAAACCTAGTTCTACTGTCTGCTTGGATTTTTTATGGAAAGTGTAGGTTTTGCCAAGCTTCATCTTTAAAGGGATTACCTGCTCTACTTTAAATCCATTGTCTTCTGACAAGGCGTTGATGAATCCTTTTGAGGTAATCTTATGAAGGGAATAGATGACATTAGAAACTTCCATTGCTTTCTCAAGAAATACCTTGTCTGCGTGCTTTTGCTTTGTTCCAAACGGCGGGTTTTGGATTACTGTATCGACTTGTTCGTTGAAATTTTCCACAGATTGATTGATGAAAATTGTGTTTTTTTCATGAATGTTTTCTTTAGCAATTGACAATGCTTTGCTGTCTGTTTCAACCAAATAGACTTTTTTTGCTCCAAGCAGCAAGCATCCTTTTGCCAGGATTCCTGGACCTGCTCCTAAGTCAGCGATTACTTTGTTTTCTATGTCTTTGTTTAGAAAAGCTGTCCATAAAATTATCGATGCTGCTTCTGAATCCAAGGAATACTGTTCAAGGTTTACATCAAACTGTTCAAAACCTTTTAATCTTGAAAGCTCTATGGCTAGTTTATTTTTTGTTAACATCGAATTTCAGTCTTATTACATCTCCTATAGTGAGTTTTTTATTTTTAAAATCTAAATCTTTTTTTCCTTCTTTTATGATTGCGGGGCTTTCGACGTTTATTAATTTTATTCCAAGAAATTGCTCTAATTTTTTGCACATTTTTATTTCTGGAGTTAATGTTCCTGATTCGATTTTATATACTATTGAGGATTTTTCTGCTATGGCATTTGCGAGTTCTTCTTGATTTATTTTTTTCTTTTCTCTTGCTTCCTTTATGAGCGTTGCGTAATTTTCGACTATATTTTCGTTGGGTTCATGATACCTAAAACCCTGCGATGCTTCAATCTTTTTAACTGGTTCTTCTATGCTGTGTTTTTGGATTACCGCACCGAACTTGGAACAATTATTGCATACATTAAGGATTGCTCCTTCTATTATAGACTGGGTAAAATCTCCTTTTGCTGTTCCGCATATTTCGCATTGCATAGTAATGTGTTGAGAGGAAATGTCAAGAACCGATGTTCTTGAGCACGCCAAATTCAACAGGAATTTTAGCGCTTAAAAAGATTATTGTTGAGAGTATTGTTTGCAAACCTCGATATCTTCCTTGTATTTCGGGCAGATTTTGCTTAAGATTATTTCTTTTTGCGTCATTCCTTGGAATTTTTCTCCGTCTATGATTAATGCGGGTGTTTGGGTTACATTATATGTTTGCTCCAATACTCCTATTAATGGTTCGTTCTCTTTGAAATCCGAATCTAAGGCGAAGATTAAAACTTTCTCGCCAAATTTATCTTTTATGTATGTTAAAATCATTCCCTGGGAACCGCAATCAGGACAATCTTTGTTTGAATAAAAATAAAGGATTGAGACAAAATTGTTTTTGCAGATTTTTTCTGCTTCTTTTACCAACAGCCAGTATCTGACTTCTGATAAGACATATCCCCTTTTTAATAATATGAAATCCTGGCTGTTTTCATTTAAGGATTTTTCAATATAGGACTCCAGTTTTAGTCTGGAGTTGTCCAATTCAAAAATATTGCTTTCCAGTGTTTTTATTGCTGCAGGGCAATTGTCCTCTTTTTCAAGATTTTTTAATATAAGATACTGGAGCTGTATACTATCGTAACTTTGCTGCTGAATATTGTTTGTTTTTTCTGACTGGGAAATTCTTTCCTTTGTTAAGATTAATCCTAGGAACAAGCCTGAAGAGAATATTAAGGCTGTTATTACAAATGCGATAATATATTTTTCCCTGCTGATTTTTCTTGTTACCATTTCTGCACCTTTCCTCTTGCCAAATCATAAAACACACCTATGATTGCTATCCCTGCCAAGATTGAATAACTTAATAAATATGCTGGAATGGTGATTAAACCGTATTTTCTTAATGGCTCTTTTGTGTGCTTATGAGCATAATAGATAAGAAGAATGGCTACTACGCTAAAGGCTAATCCGTGGAAGATGTTTGAAATGTCCAGGTCAATAAACCTGAAGCTGCTGAGGTAATTTGAAATTGGAATTGATATTTCATAATCTATTAAAGAAAGATGGTATATTTTCATTACCAATGGTTTGATAACGCTTGAATAAGAAAGATAAATAAAGAGCATTAATACGAGGGCTGATTCCACGATTAATCTGGGCATTTGGATAAAAGCAAAGTCTCCATATTCTCTGTTTAATGCCATTTGCCTATAATGGAATGCATTGACTATTGTTCCTTTGTACCATCTGTTTCTTTGCCTGTAAAATGATTTGAATGTTTTTGGAACGTTTGTGTAAACCTCTGTGCTAAAAAGCTGCTTTAATTTATAATGATGCTTTTGCAATCTTAAAGATATTTCTAAGTCTTCTGTAAGATTCTTTTCGTCGAAACCTCCTATTTTTTGAATTATACTTTTCCTGTAAGCTGAAAAAGGACCTGGAGCCACACTGACGCAGTCTAAAGACGACATTAATTTTTTATAGAATAAGTTAATCAGATATTCGCACCATTGTATTTTTTCAAGAAGGTTTTTTGGGTCTTTTACTTTCATCAACGGCAATACTGCACCCATGTCTTCCAGGTCAAATTCTGGAATAATCCTCTGCAATGCATCTTCCCTTATTGTTGAATCTGCGTCAAAAGGGATGAAGATTTCTCCACTGGCTTTCTTTAATGCATTGTTTAAGGCAGCACCTTTACCTTGGTTAATTTGATTGATTAAGATGATTCTTCTGTCTTTTCTCTCTCTTATTATCCTTTCAACAACAAATTTTGTACCATCGCTGCTTCCGTCGTTGATTACAATTATTTCCACTTTCTCTTTGGGATAATCAAGTTTTAGTGCTGATTCTATTGTTTCCCTAATTGTCTTCTCTTCGTTGTATGCTGGTATTGCAATTGTTACTGTCCTGTAATTCTTTATTGGCTTTATTTCGTCCCCTGTGCCTTTTTCAAGGAAAACAAGCAGCCAGAATACAGCCATGTATAACAATGCTGAATACCCGAGCCATACCAAGATTAAAGCTAGTGTAATCATCTTACCACCTTCCAGACTTCATTGCCTTCTTTGTCATAAATTTTTGTAAAATCCTGATTGCTGAATTTCAATACAAATAATAATCCTTGTTCTTCTGACTGCCATACCGTCCCCTGCTTCATTTCTTTTGTGAGGTAGATATAGTTTATTGAATATTTGTTTAAGAGGGATTTTGTTTTTTCAAGATTTCTTGATGAGAAAATTTCCTGGGTGTCTTGATATCTTTGGTTTATTTCCGGGGCGTATAGCTGATAATCATCGATAACATTTTTTCTTGATGCTATTGAATTTATCCAGATTCCATATGAATGATGGGAGAGCACAACCGACTCTTTGGGGGTGTTTTCTTTTATAAATAGAAGAGAGTTTATTTTTTCCTCTGATGGCTCGATATTTTTAAAATCGTTTATGAAAGAGACTGAAGAGAACAGCAATCCTAAGATTAGGATAAGAATTGTTAAATCCTTAATTATCTGCGATTCCCAATTTGAACTCCACAAATAAAGTATTCCTGCTGCTGCTAAGGGGGCTAAGATTAATGCTGAATAAATGACAAAGCTTGCCCCGATAAACAAGAGCAATATTACTGCAAGCAGACCAAAATAAATTCTTAGATGAGCATATTTTTCTTTCCAGATTCTTTTAAGCCCGAAAAAAGCAAGGAAAACAAGGAATAAGCTTATTCCAAAGTTACTCCCAAGATCTGAAAAAAGATTAAACAAAGGATTTCTTGATTCAAAATCAGGAATTTCCGGGAAGCCATATTGAGCAAATGACGGCAGGTAAAAGAAAGCCAGGATTGCTATGATTGCTGCTATTGACAACAAATGATAGACTCTTGTTTCTTTTTTGTACATTATTATTAGTATTGCTACTGAGATTACTGCCTGCTGAATCCCAAAAAAAGCTGTTGAGACAAAGATTATGCAGCTTAAAGGATTTAGCCCTGGTTTCTGCAGAGTGTAAAATCCTAAGATTATTAGGAAAAAAGGGAGCGTGAACATTGTTATTGACGAGAATGTGTAGATGAATGAGGGAGAGGATAACAAGATTACTGAGGAGATTGCTGCAAGAAGTTCGTTGCTGAATTCCTTTTTGATTATTAGATAGAATAAAAATATGCTTAATGCTCCGAGAATAACTGGCAGGATGATGAATGCCTTTTCTCCAAGAAATCTTTCTACTCCTGAAATTATGAAGATTGTTCCTAAAGGATAAACATAAACTCTTCCTGAATAACTTAGTTCATCTGTTTTTTGAATTCCTTTTTCATTAAAATCCTCTGCCAATCTTTGAATAAGATAAGGCTCTTTTCCAGATAAAAATGAATTGCTGGCTAATGCTGGAATCACTAGAAGGATTAGAGCTAACAGTGCTATTGCGTAAGGATTAACACTTAATCTCATATACAGTGGACTTTCTTTGTTTGAAGCAGATTTCATTTTCTAAGTATGCTGGTTTTTTTATTCCGTATGTTCTTTCAGCCTCTTTTGAGATGAATAAATACTGCACATTGTATTTATGGAATATCTCCAGGGCTTTTGATTCTGAAATTGTTGTGTATGCTGTTTTTATGTCTTTTAATCTTTGCTCCGGGTTCGGGGCAAGGATAAAATTTGAATCGGCCACATTCTTCATGTTTGTGAAGTATGTGACTATATTGCCCTGGGAAACGGGGGCCATCATTGTTGCACCTTCTGGTGATGATTCTTTTATTGACTCCAGGTTGCTTATTTCAAAAGGGGTTATTATTGCTGTTTTTGAGAAAAACGAGGGGATTATTACAATAAGTATTATCACGCAGATTCCCAGAATAATCAGGGCGTTTTTTAGCTTGTGTATTTTTGTTATTTCTATGTATTTTATTATCTTTGAGATGTAAATTGATGACAGTAAGGTTAATGAAATTGAGAAAAACAATAATCCTGTTGGGAGGTCTATCATTCTTAGCAATAGCAAAAGGATTATTGTCAAGACTGTGCTTGTCAAGATTGCAAGATTTTTGTCTTTTTGCTTGAAATACCCGTAGAAGATGCCCAGGCTTCCCAATACAAGCGGGATGATGCCTATTAGATAAAGAGAATTTAACACGCTTGGGGCTCCAAAATGCTCTACTATTAATTGAGGAGGGATGTTTTGCCAGATGATGTTTAATCCATATGAAAGGAATGCTTTTTTGAAAATAATGAAGTTGATAAGAAGCATGAGGAAGAAAGAGAACAAGATGCTTTCTCTTGCCTTTTTCTCAATTTCTATTGGTTCTGAGAATGCTAAGATTAAATAGAAGAGCATTGAAAATGCGAACAGGAAAGATGCTGGATGGATTAATGGCAATAAGAATGAGATTGCAATAAAGATGTATAGGTTTTTATCTGAGTTTATGTCCATCAGGCAAAGAATCATAAGATAGAAAAGAGGGATTGCCAAGGAGTATACTGAGATTTGATTTGATGTGCTGGCTATTAAAGCAGGGCTGAAAGACACTAATAATGCTGCGATTAAAGATGCTAATGGGTCTTTGGTTATTTTTTTTGCTATAAGATAAATGACTATTGTTAATGAAGCTATGAATACTTCCGGGATGATTTTCATAAAATATGGCAGAAATGAAAATAATGACAATAAGTAATGAAATAATTGCGGCTGGATGATTTCTCTTCCTGAATAACTTAATTGGTCATAATAAAAAGGGGCTTTTTCAGCGATAATATTGTTTATAACTCTTGCATTGAAATAAGAAGTGTCTGAATCAAAGTATTGCGAAGAAAATGCTAAGTACAATCTGAATGAAAGTGTCAGGATAATAATTAATGCAAGAATGAAATTAGGTCTGAGTTTCATTTTCCTTTTGCTCTAGGGCAGGGATTGTTTCTTGTTTTTTTATGGTTGCTTCGTTGAATTTCTGCTTTAATTGTGAATCGATAACATCAAAGTATTCGTAGAACTTTCCTGTTGTTTTTAATAATCTTGTTCTGCCTGATTTTTCTGAGGTTACGAACTCCAATTCTTTTAATTTCTGAATATGCTCGTAGGCTGTTGTTCCGCGCATATTAACTATTTCTGACTGCAGGGCTGGAGTTTTGTATGCTATTAAAGCCAATGTTTCCTGCGCTGGTTTGTCTAAATCTGTTTCTGATAAAAGTTTTGCTGTTATGTACAAGTATTCTTTTCTTAGGTTTAACTTGAATGTTTCCCCTTGCTGGACAATTTCCAATGCTGAGTCTTTGCTTAGATATTCTTTTGTTAATTCCTGCAGGGCTTCTTTTACAACTCCTGCAGAAGAGATGTTTGATAAGTTTGATATTTCATCTATTGTAAGAAATCTTCCTGTTGTGAAGAGAACTGCTTCAATTTTCTTATGTGTGTCATCCATGAATTTACAACGAGAGGGATGTTTTTAAATGTTGTGGGGTGTTGCTTGTTCCAAAATCTTATCTATGATTCTAGATGGATGGTTCCAGCGTGGATGAGGGGAGGTTAATTCGTCTATAACACTTGGGAGCTCTACACAAGCATAATCTTTCCCTTTCCAGTATGTCCAGCCAAATCTTTCCAATTCTTTAGGTGGAAAAATTTCTTCTGCAGCGATTTTAATTTCTCGTTTGGTTAGTCTATCTGCCAGTAAGTTCGGAATATAAATAACTGTTTGACCATAAAACCTTTCAACCGCACATTCCCCTTTTGCTAATGCTTCAATTGTCTTTTCGTCCATCTTAACTAATTCTAAATCTTAAAATAGCCGCCATTCCTCCGAGTTCTTTCAACTGCTGGCCTTCTTGAATATCTACTGAGATGATTTCTACTTTTGTTGAGGTTTTTTCTGCCATGTCCTGGAAGGCCTCAATGATGTAATCTTCCAGGTCTTCTGAGAGGAATAACATGTCAACCGCTCCCATTTCTAATGCAGATTGGACTTCTTCTTTTCCATACGCTACTTTTTCTGGCTCTTTGGCCAATGCTGTGAACAATCTTTCTAAGAGCTTCTTTTCCTTGGTTACTTCTGCTTCTGCCAATAAATCCTGGGATCTTTCAACGAGGTCTCTTAAACCAAAATCTCCCGTATAGGATATGTCTTTTAATCCTAGGACTTTTTTCTTTACCTCGTTGTTGAGATAATTTCCTGAGAAGAAGGTTTCTTTTGTTGGTCCTGGACCGCCTATTAAAATTCCTTTGATTTCTGGTTTGTTATAAAATTCTTTATTGCTCGCATCTCCAATTCTCCTATAAAAATCATGCGCCGCTATCTCTCTTAATCTTGCGAAACGTAGTGCTGACTGTCCTCCTGCTTTTATTTTTCCAGGAACTCCTGATGTCATGGTCAATAGCTCTGTTATTGCGGTGCCTTTTAAGATTCCGATGTTGCCTTCTCTGTTGTCCAAGACAATTAAGCCATACATTTCTTTTACATCCAGCATTTCTTTTAGAATATCCAGGACAAATGTTTGGTCGCATCTGTATAATCTTGTGTTGATTGGTTCTGGAGGTTCGATTGAGAAAATTTCAATGTCAACTTTGCTTTCAGTTTCTGAGACGTTTCCTGCAAATGCTGCCAATCCATTTTTTGGGGTTGCTTTGAATAATCTTAGATGCCGAATCATTCTTTCCAAGGAATCTATGACTCTTTTCCTATTGTCCTTTGATTTGATGTTCTCTGCTGTTCCTTGCTCTTGTTGTAAATGTTGGATAATTTTTACTAGTTCATAACCTGCAGGCACGTAGACTGAAACTAATTCTGTATGCCTTCCCCGGATTACTTCTAATTGGCGTACGAATTTCTTTAACCTTTGTTTTTCTTTTGAGTCCATGCTATTCCTGTTTTAGTTTTATTTCGAGTTCTTTTCCGAAAGAAATCTCTGAATTTGTTGTTGAGATTAAATCTGCTATTAAAGATTTATCAAACTTTTTCTTATACTCATTTGGTAATTGCAATAAAATAGGCTCTTTTAATGATTTGTTTTTTTGTGTTTTGAACATCCTTGCCTCTTTGACAACTGAAAGGAATAATTTTCCTGTTTCTTGTAATTTTTTATTCTCTTCTTTTTTACTGTGCTTTGGCCATGATAATAAATGAATGCTGGATTGTTTTTCATAAGTGATGAAATATTTTTGATAGATTTCTTCTGTGATGTAAGGCATGATTGGAGCCCAGAGTTTTAGAATTGCCAATAATGAATGGTAGAGAGTGTAGAGGGCTGATTCTTGCTCTTTTTTTCCACGTTTATCTGGATTGTATAATCTGTCTTTGATTATTTCTAAGTAGAAATCACAGAAGGTATTCCAGAAAAAATTGTCAACCTCTGCTCTTGCGTGCTGGTAATCATAGTTTTCAAATGATTCTGTGCAAGATTTTGCTAATTCGTTAATGTTTGCTAGCATCCAGGAATCTATGGTTTCTAATTTCTTTGGTTTTTTTAATTTGTAATTCTGCAAATGTTGTATTGAGAATTTTGATGCATTCCATAATTTATTTACTGTTTTTTGGCCTGTAACTAGGTTCTTTTCCTGAAATGCGAGGTCTTCTCCTAATTTTGATGATGATGCCCAATATCTTAGAGTGTCTGCTGAGTATTGCTGGACAATATTTTGCGGTTCTATGATATTTCCTTTACTCTTGGACATTTTATTTCCTGATGGATCAAGAACCCAGCCAGAAATCATTATGTTTTTCCATGGATTTTTTTTATTGTGCAATTGGGATTTTGCCAGTGTATTGAATAACCAGAATGTTATTATATCATGAGATTGGGGGCGTAAGTCCATTGGAAACAATTTCTTGCGCAGTTTAGGTTTTAATTCAATTGCTATTTCTGGTGTTAATGAGGAGGTTGCCCAGGTGTCTAGAACATCTTTTTCTGGTGTAAACTTATTGTTCCTGCATTTTGGACATGATTTTATTTTTGGTTTGTCTACTAAGGGGTCTACGGGTAATTGTGATTCTTCTGCCAATATTTCTTGCTGACAATTCGTGCAATACCAAACGGGGAATGGAATTCCAAAGTATCTTTGCCTTGAGATACACCAATCCCATTGCAATCCTTTAATCCAGTTATCCAAACGATTTTGCATATGCTCTGGATGCCATTTCAATTGCGAACCAGCTTTGAGGAATTGCTCTTTTAAATCTAAATATTTTATAAACCATTGATTTGTATTAAGAATTTCAATTTCTGTTCCACAGCGTTCATGGACATTAACAATATGTTTTATAGGTGTTTGTTTGGTTAATACTCCAAGATGTTTTAAATCTTCTAGTATTTTTTTTCTGGCTTCTTTTATTTTTTGTCCTTGATATTTTCCTGCTAATTCTGTCATTAATCCTTGTTTGTTGATTGCTATCTTTAATGGAAGTTGATGTGCCCGATACCATTCAATATCGGTTTGATCTCCGAAAGTGCAGCACATAACTATTCCAGAGCCTTTTTCCATTGAGACTCTTTTATCTTCCAAGATTGGGACTTCTTGATTGAATAAAGGAACAATTGCTTTTTTTCCTAAAAGGTGTTTGTTTTTTTTGTCTTCTGGATGGATGAAGATTGCTACGCACGCTGGAAGTAACTCTGGTCTTGTTGTTGCTATTGTGATTTCCTCGCCTGATTTTAATTTGAATTTTAAATCGTTAAATGTTGATTGGAGTTCTTTATCTTGCAGTTCAACTTGAGCTATTGCTGTCTGGCATTCTGGACAGAAGATTGTTGGGGATTCTTTTCTGTATTCTCGGCCTTGTTTATATAAATCTATGAACGATTTCTGGGAGATTTTCTGGCAATGCTTATTAATCGTCGTGTAGAATAAGGAAAAATCACAGCTCATCCCTATGCGCTTCCAATCTTGAATGTATTTTGGTCTGAAATTAGTATTGAGTTCCTTTAAGCAAATATCTATGAACTCTTGTCTGGACATTTGCGTTGCTTTAATGTTTTTTTCTTTTTCAATTAACCTTTCTGTTGCTAGGCCATTGTCATCTGTTCCAAAAGGGTAGAACACATTATAATTTTGCATTCTTTTGTATCTGGCTATAAAATCTTGTTGCGTGTATGAAAAAGCATGGCCCATGTGCATTTTTCCAGAAACAGTTGGAGGTGGAGTGTCTATGGAGAAGAGTTTCTTTTTACTCTTTTCATCAAATTTGAAAATTGATTTCTGCTCCCAAAACTTCTGAATGCGTGGTTCTGCTTCCTTAGAATCGTAGTTGCCTAATTCCATGAAGAACTTGTTTTTGAGAAGGTATATAAAATTGTTGATTATTCACTAAAAAATTATGCTATTTGTCTAAGGCTTTAAGAGTTTCTCTAAGGTCTCTTTCAGCAGGATCATTTTCTCTAAAAGATGGGAGATTAGTTACATCTCCTACGCTATGTATTAGTCGATAAGCATCTCTTATGAGCTGTGGTTCTTGTATTTGATTAATCCCTGCTTTTGTTGAACTATATGATGCTACATCCCATTTCCCGGTTGCAACATTTACTCTTTCAATGATTATACCATGATTGATGCCTGGTTCTGCTACTCTATTAAAAAATTCTTCTATCCCGCCAGCGTGGACTACATTACCCCCTTTTTCAGGAGTTATTATGTAAATGTTGCCTTGTCCATCTTTGAAAGTTGCTCCTTTCATGAACTTTTCGTAACCTAGTTTTGCAGTGATTTCTGACCCTTCTCTAACTGTCTCTGCTATATACTGCCTACTTTTCAAATTGCTATCCAAGGATGTTGGAATCTCTGCAGATGAGCTAAGCTTCTTTAAAGAAGATTTTCCTGAGCCGTCTGTCACAAGATCAAAATAATTTCCATCATTTGCAATAAAAATAGTGGTTTTACCAGATACGTCTATTATGTAAGTTGTAATGCCTTTTTCTTTTAATACTTGCTGATTATCTACAGCCCAGATTAATGCTTGGTACTCTTTTTTAGATAAGCTCTGCTCATAGGTTTGGGCTTTCCGTGTTTCCAATGCCCTTAAATAGTTTTCTAATTGCTTCTGCGTGTTTAATACTCTTTCTTTCTCAGCTCTCAAAGCAGCAGCTTTATCAGCTGCGTCCAATGCCTGGGCAATAGCATCTTCAGCACCTTCTCCTGCTGCTAATCTGCTTTGGTCAACCAACTCTTGAATTCTCGAAT
>Ga0209542_10004946_pt1 | contig 27018 bp, 25 predicted proteins | sample RifCSPhighO2_01_FD_184028 | JGI IMG/M metagenome (GOLD analysis project Ga0209542, IMG submission 184028) | Soil microbial communities from Rifle, Colorado - Rifle CSP2_plank highO2_0.1 (SPAdes) (version 2) | ecosystem: Environmental > Terrestrial > Deep subsurface > Rock core/Sediment ...
CGGGCGCGGCGACGGCCTGCATGAACTGGCCATGCCGTTGCTGATCACCGGCACGCTGGACGACTACCACGCGCGACACGGTGAGCTGCACGCCGAACGCCTGCTGCACTTTTTCGCCCTGGACGCGGCCAACCCGGCCAGCATCTACAGCTGCCTCGGTGCTGCGCGGGCCAGCGCCCATGCGGTGCGTGGGCGAATCACGGCCGACATGTGGGAAAACATCAATGCCACCTGGCTGGATATCCGCGACATCGCCCAGCAAGGCTTGAGCCGCTACGGCATGAGCCGGTTCTGTGAGTGGGTCAAGGAGCGTTCGCACCTGTTTCGCGGCGCGACCTACGGCACGATCATGCGCAACGATGCTTTCCGCTTTATCCGTCTGGGCACTTTCATCGAGCGCGCCGACAACACCCTGCGCCTGCTGGACGCACGCTATGAAATGGCCGGCGACCAGGCCGAAGCGGTCAGCGATGGCACGGCCCACGCGTACTACCAGTGGAGTGCCTTGTTGCGTGCGTTGTCGTCGTTTGAGGCCTACACCGAGATCTACCGCGACGCCCCCGGCGCTCGGCAAGTGGCGGAGCTGTTGCTGTTGCGCGCCGATGTGCCGCGCTCACTGCGGGCCTGCAGCGAAGAGATCGACCAGATCCTCGCCAGCCTGCCCGGCCTCAACGGCCGCCCGGCCCAGCGCCTGGCCGCCGAAATGGATGCGCGCCTGCGCTTTACCGCCATCGACGAAATCCTCGAGGAAGGCCTGCATGCCTGGCTGACCGACTTTATTCCCTTGGTCCGCCAGTTGGGCGACGCCATCTACAGTTCCTACCTGGAGGCGGCATGAGACTCTCCATCAGCCACGAAACCACCTACCACTACGACGATCAGGTGCGCGCCAGCATCCAGTACCTGCGCCTTACGCCCCACGACAGCGAACGCCAGCACGTACTCAGTTGGCAACTGGATCTACCGCGTCCGGTGCGCGCCCAGGTCGACCCGTTCGGCAATATCCTGCATGTGCTGACCCTGGACGAGCCTCACGACGCCATCATCATCGGCGCCCGGGGCCAGGTCGATATCGACGAGTTGCGCGAGGCTGAGCACGAGAGCCAGTCCGCCTACCCGTTCCTGCGCAGTACGCGGCTGACCGAGCCCGACGAAGCCCTGCGCCGCTTTGCCGAGCAGCATTGCCATCAGCGCCGCGACCGCAGCGCCTTGATCGACCTGATGCACGCGCTCAACCACTCGATGGTCTACACGCCCGGCGCCACGGAGGTCGACACCAGCGCCGCGCAGGCCTTCGCGGGGCGTGCGGGGGTGTGCCAGGACCACACCCATGCGTTCCTGGCCTGCGCGCGCAGCCTGGGGATTCCAGCGCGGTATGTGTCGGGGTATTTGTACACCGAGGACAGCACGCACCTGGCCAGTCACGCCTGGGCCGAAGCCTGGCTGGACGACGCCTGGTACAGCTTTGACGTGACCAACCAACTGGCGCGGCCGGAGCGGCACCTGAAACTGGCCGTGGGCCTGGATTATCTGGACGCCTGCCCGGTACGCGGCATGCGGCGCGGCGGCGGGCATGAGCAGATGCATGCCAAGGTGTCGGTGGCGCCGACGCCGCTGGTTTCGGTGCAGCAGCAATAGCTCAGGGCTGCTGCTTGCGCCCGGCCATATGCTTCAAATACTCCACCAGCAACGCCAGCTCGCTGTCGGGCAACACGCCGACGGCGAAGGCCGGCATTTTCGCCTGGGGCCAGCGCCGCAGGCTTTGTGGGTCGCGGATATAGCGCTTGAGGAAATCGCCGCTGAAATATTCGGTGGGGTTGTAGGGAAGGTTCAGGTCCGGCCCTACCTGTGCATCGCCAGCCCCATTGAGGCGGTGACAGGCCAGGCAGTTTTTCTGGAACAGCGCAAAACCTTGGTTGACCGGATCATTCGCACCCAGCTTCGGATCGGGCAACAACGCCGGAAAACGCTCGGCAACCGTCTTCAACTGCTTGATCCCGGAGATCTGGAACGGCCATTGCTCGGGGCTGATGTGCCCGGCCTGAGGGTTCGTCCACACCAGGTAGAACGGCCCGGCACTCGGCTTGTCGGCCGCCAGCGCGGGCCACGGATCGCTGGGATCTTCCACCGCCAGCCAGGCGCGGGCGCCGTGTGTTTCCAGCAAAGGCGCGGCGCTCAGTTCGGCGGCGAACCCGTCGAGCGCGATGGCCTGCAGATGGTTTTCCGTCTGCAGACCCGGTAGGAGTACCGCCAGCGGGACTGCGCGATACGTCATGCTTCGCTTGTAGGAAACGTCATCAACGATAGGCACCGTCTGTGCATCGGGGTGCTTGAGCAGGTCTTCGGTCTGCCAGGTCTTGCTGGTGTGGTCCAGCTCGATGGTCAACTGCGCGGCGGCAACGGGCAGGGCGAGGAACAAGGCGAAGAGGGCGAGGATCGATTTCAAGAGAGAGGCCCGGTGCGAGAAGAAGTGGCGCCTAAGATACCGGAAAATTCCCAGGCAAAACGGCAGCCCCTGCAACAGGACCGCTATACGCAATGTCCTCGCAGGAGCTGCCAAAAACTGCAAGCCTGATGTACAGAATGGCGCGTGTGATTCGTCACCCAAGCACCTTGGTCAGGTTGGGCAAGATCAGAATCAGTGTGGTGGCGAACAGAATAAGTCCCGCCTGACGTATTTTCGAATGCTTGAACATGGCTGACTGCCTTTTGTTGTTATTCCTGAGCGTCAAATGCGTGCCGGTTTATTTCAGTATCGCAACGTGACGTGTCGCTTTTCTTACAGCTGCTCCAGCAAAACCCGGCAGCAACTTCCTACTGAGTGAACCTTAGAGCCCTCGTTCTGCGTGGCTTAGATCCATTTCATATCAACTTGTCATATTTTTTACTAAAAAAGGTATGAGGCCTATCGCCATCTTGGCGCCAATGCCTTGGCTAGACCGCTAAAACGATTAATCAAACGGTTGCACTCATCTGCTACCGTTCGTCCGAGCGAGGGGGTCAAACGCAATGAGCGCATCCGTCATTGAAACCGTGTCAATCGGGCCTAAGGTAAGGGCACACATGCACAGCGGTTCGAGGATGTCATGACCCAAGCTTTGATCTTTGATGCGATACGCACGCCCCGGGGCAAAGGCAAGGCCGACGGTGCCTTGTACAGCGTCAAGCCGGTAAACCTGGTGGCGGGTTTGTTGACGGCGCTGGCCCGGCGCAGCGACCTCGATACTCGCCAGGTCGATGACATCGTCCTCGGCTGCGTCACCCCCGTGGGCGACCAGGGCGCCGACATCGCCAAGACCGCCGCGCTGGTGGCGGACTGGGACGTCAGCGTCGCCGGTGTCCAGGTCAACCGCTTCTGCGCCTCGGGCCTCGAGGCGGTGAACCTGGGCGCGATGAAAGTGCGTTCCGGCTTCGAAGACCTGGTGGTGGTCGGTGGCGTCGAGTCGATGTCCCGCGTGCCCATGGGCAGCGATGGTGGCGCCTGGGTGCTCGATCCGCAAACCAATCTGCACAGCCATTTCACGCCCCAGGGTATTGGCGCGGATTTGATCGCGACCCTGGAAGGCTTCAGTCGTCAGGACGTCGACGCCTTCGCCCTGCATTCCCAGCAGAAAGCGGCCCGGGCGCGCGCAGACGGTTCCTTCAATAAGTCGCTGATCGCGGTGCAGGACCAGAACGGCCTTGTGCTGTTGGACCACGATGAATTTATCCGTGCCGACTCCACCCTCGAAGGCCTGGGCAAGCTCAAGCCCAGCTTCGAGATGATCGGGCAGATGGGCTTCGACGCCACCGCGCTGCGGGTCTATAGCCATGTCGAGCGGATCAACCATGTCCACACCCCCGGCAACAGCTCCGGTATCGTCGACGGTGCCGCGTTGATGTTGATCGGCTCCGAGGCCAAGGGCCGCGAGCTGGGCCTGCAAGCGCGGGCGCGGATTGTCGCCACGGCGGTCACCAGCACCGACCCTACCATCATGCTCACCGGCCCGGCGCCAGCCACGCGCAAGGCGTTGGCCAAGGCCGGGCTGCGCGTCGAAGACATCGACCTGTTCGAGGTCAACGAGGCGTTCGCCTCGGTGGTACTCAAGTTCATCAAAGACATGGGCATCGACGCCGCCCGGGTCAACGTCAACGGCGGCTCGATCGCCATGGGCCACCCGCTGGGCGCTACCGGTTGCGCGATCCTCGGCACCTTGCTCGACGAACTGGAAGTGCGCCAACAACGCTATGGCCTGGCCACCCTGTGTGTCGGCGGTGGCATGGGCATCGCCACCATTATCGAACGCCTCTGAGCCCAAGGAATTGTCATGACCCAAGCCATTCGTTACGAAAAAGGCCAGGACCAGATCGTGGTCCTGACCCTCGACATGCCCGGCCAGAGCGCCAACACCATGAACGCTGTGTACCGCGAGGCCATGGCGGCCACCGTGGCGCGGCTGCAAGCGGAAAAGGACGGGATCGCCGGCGTGGTCATCACCTCGGCGAAGAAGACGTTCTTTGCCGGTGGCGACCTCAATGAACTGATCAAGGTCGACAAGGCCCACGCCAAGGAATTTTCCGACAGTGTGCGGGTACTGAAGGCGCAACTGCGCAGCCTGGAAACCCTTGGCAAACCGGTGGTCGCCGCCATCAATGGCGCGGCCCTCGGCGGCGGCTGGGAGATTTGCCTGGCGTGTCATTATCGGGTCGCGCTGGACGACCAGTCGCTACAACTGGGGCTGCCGGAAGTCACCCTGGGCCTGCTGCCGGGCGGCGGTGGCGTGGTGCGGATGGTGCGCCTGTTGGGCTTGGAAAAAGCCCTGCCGTATTTGCTCGAAGGTAAGAAGATCCGCCCACGGCAGGCCCTGCAAGCGGGCTTGATCGACGCGCTGGCAGTGGATCGCGACGAACTGCTGGCCAAGGCCCGCGCCTGGATTCTCGCCCACCCCGACGCCGCGCAGCCTTGGGACAACAAGGCTTACCAGATCCCCGGAGGCACGCCGTCCAGCCCGAAAGTCGCACAGATGCTCGCCATCGCGCCCTCGATCCTGCGCAGCAAAACCAATGGCTGCTTGCCGGCGCCGGAGAAAATTCTCTGCGCGGCGGTGGAAGGTGCCCAGGTGGATTTCGACACCGCGCACCTGATCGAAACCCGCTACTTCACCGAGTTGGTCACCGGGCAGGTGGCGAAAAACATGATCGGCACCTTCTGGTTCCAGCTCAATGACATCAACGCCGGGCGTTCGCGTCCTGAGGGTTTTGCGCCTTACCTGACGCGCAAGGTCGGCGTGCTCGGTGCCGGGATGATGGGCGCGGGGATCGCCTATGTCAGCGCCTGTGCAGGCGTTGAAGTGGTGCTCAAGGACATCAACCTCGCAGCCGCGGAGAAAGGCAAGGCGCACTCGGCCACACTGTTGGACAAGAAGGTCAGCCGTGGGCAATTGACCGCCGAGCAGCGCGAAGCCACCCTGGCGCGTATCCATCCTACGCAGTCTGACGCCGACCTGGCCGGCTGCGACCTGATCATCGAAGCGGTGTTCGAAGACCGTGAGCTCAAGGCCAAAGTCTCTGCGGCCGCGCAAAACGTGGTCGGCCCGGACGCGGTGATCGCTTCCAACACGTCCACCTTGCCTATCAGTGGCCTGGCCACGGCCGTGCCGGATCAGACCAGGTTCATCGGCCTGCATTTCTTCAGCCCGGTGGACAAGATGCCCCTGGTGGAAATCATCAAGGGTACACAGACCTCGGACGAAACCCTGGCCCGTGGTTTCGACTTCGTCCTGCAAATCAAGAAAACCCCGATTGTGGTCAACGACAGTCGCGGCTTCTTCACCTCGCGGGTGTTCGGCACGTTCACCAACGAAGGCATCGCCATGCTCGGCGAAGGCGTGGCTGCGCCGATGATCGAGACCGAAGCGCGCAAGGCCGGTATGCCGGTGGGGCCGCTGGCGGTGTCCGACGAAGTGTCGCTTAGCCTGATGAGCCATATCCGACAGCAGACAGCCAAGGATCTGCAGGCCGAAGGTAAAGCCGTGCCAACCCATCCGGCGACGCAGGTGATTGATCTGTTGGTCAACGAATACCAGCGCATGGGCAAGGCGGCGGGGGGCGGTTTCTATGAGTACCCCGCAGGTGGGCAGAAGTATTTGTGGCCGGAACTGAAAAGCCGCTTCGAACGCCCCGACCAACGCATTTCAGCGCAGGACGTGCGCGACCGTTTGTTGTTCATCCAGGCCATCGAAACCGTGCGCTGCGTGGAGGAGGGCGTGTTGATGTCCACCGCGGACGCCAACGTCGGCTCGATCTTCGGTATCGGCTTTGCGGCGTGGAGTGGTGGCGCTTTGCAATTTATCAACCAGTACGGCTTGAACGACTTTATTGCACGGGCGCGCTACCTGGCCGAGCAGTATGGCGAGCGCTTCTCGCCGCCGGCGTTGTTGCTGCAGAAAGCCGCACAGGGTGAAGTATTTCGGTGATCAATGCGGGGCTTGCTTTGCAGGTACATTTCAAGGCAGGCTCTGGAGGTGTTCAATATTCCCATCGCCGTGTCAGGTATTTTTTATGTCGCTACGCGTCTGCATCCTGGAAACCGATATCCTGCGTCCAGGCTTGATCGATCAGTACCAAGGTTACGGGCAGATGTTCAAGCGCCTGTTCTCCAAGCAGCCGATCCCTGCCGAGTTTGTCGTGTACAACGTGGTGCAGGGTGAATACCCGTCGGATGATGAAGTGTTTGACGCGTATCTGGTAACCGGCAGCAAGGCCGATTCGTTTGGCACCGACCCTTGGATTCAGACGCTCAAAACCTACCTGCTCGACCGCTATGAGCGCGGCGACAAGTTGTTGGGCATCTGTTTCGGTCACCAATTGTTGGCGTTGCTGCTAGGCGGCAAGACCGAGCGCGCCGGCCAGGGCTGGGGCATGGGCATCCACGATTACAAAATCGATGCCAAGGCGCCGTGGATGAGCCCTGAGGTACCGGAGCTGACGTTGTTGATCAGCCACCAGGACCAGGTGACCACCTTGCCGGACAATGCCACGGTCATCGCTTCCAGCGAGTTTTGCCCGTTTGCGGCGTACCACATCGGCGATCAGGTGCTGTGCTTCCAGGGGCACCCCGAGTTCATCCACGACTATTCCCGCGAGCTGTTGGAGATTCTTCAGACAACCTTGGGCGAGAAGGTCTACAAGAATGGCGTGGCTAGCCTCGAGCGCGACCACCACGGTGTGACCGTGGCGGAGTGGATGATGCGCTTCGTCGCGCACAAGCCTGAAGCCAAGGTTAAAGCCAGCCCGAACGCTTGAAGCTGACCCACAAGCCGCTGCACCCTACGGCGATGAACCCCAGCACGCCAAAATAACCGTAATGCCATTGCAGCTCGGGCATGTTCTGGAAGTTCATCCCGTAAATCCCCGCCACCGCCGTGGGGAACGCCAGGATCGCCGCCCACGCGGCGAACTTGCGCTGCACCACGCTCTGGCGCGATGCCTCCAGCAACACACCGATCTCGATGGTCTGGCTGGCGATGTCGCGCAGGGTGGCCAGGTCTTCCATCTGCCGTGTGACGTGGATTTGTACATCACGAAAATACGGGCGCATGTTCTTGTCGATGAATGGAAAACTCAGCTTCTGCAGCTCTTCGCTGATCTCCACCATCGGTGCCACGTAGCGGCGCAGGCGCAGTACGTCACGGCGCAGGCCGTGGAGGTTCTGGATATCGTGCTCATTGAGTGAGCTGCACAGCACGTTGCGTTCCAGCTCATCGATCTCGGCGTGGATCGCCTCGCTGACCGGCTGGTAGTTTTCGGTGACGAAATCCAGCAGTGCATAGAGTACGAAATCTTCCCCATGCTCCAGCAACAATGGCCGTGCCTCACAGCGCTGGCGCACAAAACCGTAGGACGCTGAGTGCCCGTTGCGCGCCGTGATGATGTAGCCGTTGCCGGCAAAGATATGGGTTTCGATAAATTCCAGCTTGCCGTTCTCGCGCACCGGAGAATAAGTGACGATAAACAGCGCGTCGCCGAAGGTTTCCAGCTTGGGGCGGCTGTGTTTTTCCAGGGCGTCTTCGATGGCCAGTTCATGCAGGTTGAACTGGCGTTGCAGGTTGGCCAGCTCGCGGGCGTCGGGCTCTTCCAGGCCGATCCAGACAAAATGCCCGGGTTTGGCGGCCCAGGCCGCGCCTTCGTCGAGGGTGATATCGGTAACTTTCTTTCCGGCACTGTAAACAGCGGCCGCAACAACTCTACCCATGGTGCCGATCACTTCTTATCAGGGGAACAGATGTTGGGCAGCTTAGCTGGAAGCGAGTTCTATTGTTATGGCACTTTGCAGTTCGTGGTCCATCGCCTTGATGCATTCATCCATCTGCGCGTAGCAGGCTTGCATCAACGCCGGGATGTCATCCGCCGTCAGTCCGGTGGTAGGAATCGGCGGCAGCGAGCGTATGCGTACATCGCCACTGTTCCAGCGATTGAGTTGCATATGGGTGACGTAATTGCTCACGCACACCTGCACGATGGGCACGCCAGCGGCAATCGCCATGTGGAACGCGCCTTTCTTGAACGGCAGCAGGCCCTTGCCCAGGTTGCGCGTGCCTTCCGGGAAGACCCAGATCGACGTGTCCTTATGCTGCAACGTCCGGGTGGTGGTGAGCATCGCACGGCGTGCCTTGTACGCATTGCCGCGGTCGATCAGCACGTTGCCCGCCAGCCAGAACAACTGGCCGAACAACGGCACCCATTTCAGGCTTTTCTTGGCGATACACACGGTGCGGTGCGGCACCACGGTGCCCAGCACAAACAGGTCATAGTTGGACTGGTGGTTGGCGATGATCAGACAACTGCCGGGCTTGTTGCACAGCGAATCGACATCGGCCTTGACGCGCAGCCCCAGTATTCGCATCGCCGGCAGCGCATACAGGCGCGCGCACAGACGGCTATTATCCGGGTTGAACGGCCGACAGATCCCCAGCAACACGCCCAAGCCGCCGGCGAGGATAAAGTGCAGGCCCATCAACGACATACGCAACAGAAACAGCATCGACACGGCACCATCGAGACAAAAGGTGGCGCAGTGTACGGATGTACACTGTATTCGGCAATTGCCCCGATAGAGGTAGGAGATAGGCGATGTTTAAGTACATGTTTCAATAAGTGCCAGCAGGGGCAGACTAGAGCGGCCAAGGATTAGTCGGTTGTTTTTGTAAGAAAAAGCCCGACTCAAGGTCGGGCTTTGATACGGCGCATGCAGGCGGCTTAGCTCAAAATATGGCCCTGGTCCTGGATGATTGCTTCGTCCAAGGCTTCGAGCAGGGCTTTGCGCACTTTCAATTTGGTCTGCTTGTGGGCGTTCATATTGAGCTTCTTCAACTGCCGCGCTGCTTCCAGTGCCGCGGTGTGCAACGCTTCTGGCGCCACCACCTTGTCGAGGAAACCGGCTTGCAATGCGCCTAGCGGGTCGAACATCTCGGCGTTGATCACCGAACGCTGAAACGCCGACTTGCGCAGACGATCGCGCGCCAATTCGATCCCCGCATGGTGCATGGTCATGCCGATCGCCACTTCATTCAGGCCAATGCTGAACGGGCCCTCGACCCCGATCCGATAATCCGCCGACAACAGCAGGAACGCGCCCTTGGCCACCGCATGCCCAGGGCACGCGACGATCACCGGGAACGGATGCGCCAACAGGCGCCGCGCCAGCGTCGAGCCCGACGTCACCAGGCCGATCGCCTCTTTAGGACCGGCGGTCATCACTTTCAAATCATAGCCACCCGACAGAATCCCCGGCGTTCCGGTGATGATCACCACCGCCCGATCCTTCTCGGCCTGATCCAGCGCTTCATTAAATGCACTGACCACCGCCGGAGAAATGGCATTCACCTTGCCGTTGCTCAAGGTCAGGGTCGCGATACCGTCTTCCAGGTGGTAGGAGATCAACTCACTCATGACGTGGTTCCTTGTAGGATTTGTTATAGAGGTGCATGCGCAGACGTTACTCACCACGCCCGGCCTGGTAAAGCGCTGTGACTGACTGGCCAGTCAGGCTTTCCCTCTATACCCGGCGGTAAACCGCCTGGGGCAGGGCGCAGCAACCGTCCCAGACGCGTGCCGTCGATGCCTGAGAATGGCAGAATCATCGCCCTCGCCTGGCCCGTCACGGAATACCGGTCTAACCGCATGAAAATTCTGAAAAAAACCTTTGCCATCAGCAAGTCTTTCGACTACATTAGCGCGCCTCGACAGACTGAACTGGTTTGACGAGATACGGTGAAGTGTCCGAGTGGCTTAAGGAGCACGCCTGGAAAGTGTGTATACAAGAAATTGTATCGAGAGTTCGAATCTCTCCTTCACCGCCACATTTAGAAAAGCCCGTGAATTCAGTTACTTAGAGTTCACGGGCTTTTTCGTTTGTACTACTAAATTGTACTACTCTCGCTCAACCTCACGTTTTCAGCGTTACGCTCGCGACCCTGTGTTTACCATGCTTCAGGAGTTCAACTGAAATTGGTCACACTGCGGGTTTTCGTTTTGGCAGGCGAAGGGGATCGACCCTCGTTATTAGCTCGGGAAGCTAATAACGATTAGTCGCAGTAAATTAAGATGAGCGTTGATCTTAAGTAAAGAATCGGGAGTTTTTAGGCACTTCATTCTTTAAGTGCAAGCCTCCTTCTGCTAGCTGGGAACTTTGTTTCTGTTCTGCGCGATCCTCTAAATAAAGCTCCGCGCAACGCTGCCTCTTCAAATGTAGCAAAGTTCACGTCGGCTTTCATGAAGTTGGCTTTTACACAGTTGGAATCTTCGAAGTCAGCCTTGGCTAAAATGGCGTTTTGAAAATTTGCGGATATGAATGAAGAATATGAGAGATAACCCTCGGTAAAAATTGCATCTTGAAAATTTGCGTGATCCGCTGTTGCTTCACTTAGGATGATTCTAAAACCCTGAACGTTGGATAAATTCGAATAAGATATATCTGCGCCGTAAAGATCGGCGAAGTCCAAGTTTGTATAAGATAAGTCCAGCCAAGAAAGGCAAGATGCTGCTAGGCATGATTCAGGGCCGGATCTTTGCTTTTGAATTCTTTTAAACCATGAGCCGAAAGTAGTTGCATCCGGATGGTCTAACTTGGTGATAGCTTTATTTGCTCTCGCTGCGGCATTTAGAGCAGCTAATAAGGCTTCTTCTGAGTTTCTCGAATTATGAAGTGCATCGTGAAATGTTTTAATTTTATTAATTTTTTCAATAGGCATGCCGAACTTTAAAACGTGATTGAGGAGAACCGTAAAAAAACTCTGTGCGCGTAGCGTTTGTGTTTTTGTGAGTAGCATTACTTCTGAGCGTAAAAAGATATGGATGTTTTCTGAAAGTGCGGTTGGTCCACTTGTTTCTGCCCAGTAAACGAGTGCGTCAGTAGTGCTCCAGCCTCTTCCTCGACCTATTGTCTCTCTACGGTCCATCTCGTCAATAATTACAAGCATCGAGCGAACAATCCGGCGGGCAGCTAGGTATTCACCGAAACTCTTATGTGTGAAGATAAAAGTCGGGTCCCCTTGGGGCCTATTGCCATGTTGCCGAAAGAAAAATGCCGCAAGTAAAGAGGTTATTCCGACTTTTGCGCCATCTTGAAATGCATCGAGTTGCTCACCGAAGCCGCCAGACCGACAATAATTTTCAATTTCGCTTACGGTAGTTGTTCTTCCATCACCGTGCCAAGAGGCCAAACCTATTTCTTCAAGAATTAGTCCAAAATCTTCTGAATCCAATTGTCGGATAGATTCTGGTTTTCTACCGTTTTCATAGCCTCGTTCGTATACAGCTTGAACAAGATCTTCGTAAATTTGATTTAAATTTACTCCGGCCGAGAAATTCAATTTACCTCGGCAGAAGCTAAGAGCTAGAAGATAATTCAGAAGGGGTTGAGATGTGATTTCAACAAGGTCAGAACGGTCAAGCTCTGGTGGTATGCCCTCATACATTAAGCCCGTAAGGGTGCTGTAATTACTCCACCATATATTTCTGTAATCAATATCCAGTAATGACATTGGATCGTCATACTCGCTGTGGTCGAGATCACGATCAGCCTTTGTGCCAGAAAAATAGGGCAAAATTGTTAGCACCTGTCGGGGCAGGCGGAACTCAGACTCACTGTCTTGCATTACTACTTCGCGACCGCTAAATATAACTCTCAAATTAAGTGAGTGCATGTTTAATCGGTCAACAGTCTGTTGAACTGATCGTACAAAATTTCTGGCTGTTGACGCTGCGGCTCGTCCTTGGCTCGATAGTTCATCAAGTCCGTCTAAAATTATTAAGAGATCAGAGCTTCTTCCTTCTTTGGTTAGAGGGTTTGCCTGAAGAATTCCTTCATCTCTTACAAAGCGTCCTATTTCCTCTATAAAATCTCTTGTTGGGTCAATATAGTGTAGGGGTACGAAAAGTACTTTGTTCTTGTTCTGAGATGCAATGTGAGCAGCATATATTTTTGCAAAAGAAGATTTTCCACTTCCGGGGCCGCCACTGATTGCGCGAATAGCATCATCTTTTTTTGCAGAGTCCAGCCATAGGTCTAGCTCGTCAATCAGCTTGACAACGACTCTCTTTTTATGTCTTCCGTTTTTTTGTATTTCTGACTTTGAAAGTACGGTGTCGTAGTAAGAGTTAAGTGGTATGTATATTTGCCTTAGTCCAAAGGGTTCCCCGAACAAACTTTCATCTAGTCTCTGGTTTAGAGATGCGTGGTATATATCCCATGCTGCCTCCCTCTGAACAGAGTTGAGGAAAGGTGACATTAAATCTGTTCTAATGATTTCATACTTAGAGGCTGCCGATTGCCACTCTTTGTGTAGTGCGAGCGGAAAATATCCTGGGAGGCGTGCTGCAATTGTTTGAGCTTTATGAGTTTCTACGCCATTAAGCATTAACCATTCAGCTAAAGCCATAGCTGTAGCAGTAATTACAGGGAATTGATTTGGTGTTTCAAAAAAGTCAACATTAACATCAGTGGTTTCTATGTGTGCTTCTAGTATTTTTATAAACTGTGTAGCATCGACATCATCGTCTATCTGTTCTTTACTATCGATGATTAATGCATAAATAGAAGACTGTAAGGAGCGCTCGAGAAGTTTGTATGTTAAAGATTCTGAGCTGTATTCATCTATGCCGATTGCTCCCAGTGCGTCTATTCCATCATCCGGCAATTCTTCGAAGCGACCCGTTATGGCATGGCCTATACCCTTTGCCAGAGACTTCGCAAGCTCTCCGAAGTTTAAATTAAGCGGGCGGCTAAACATGGATTTTGATTTTGTTGCGGCTATAGATGTATCCGTACCTAGTGTCATTAACGTCCCCTGTTTAAGAAATATAATATTAGATCATTATTGATTCTACTTTTCATGATGGCTGAACAATATCATACGTGGATGTTTGAATCGATAGGGTGCGAGCCAGGTAGTGGCGATGAGCCCCATACCCTTTGATTAGCCAGCTTTTGCTGAAGGTAGATCCAATCCGTCACTTTTCTGCGTAGATCGGAGAGTCAAAGCGGGGAGTTCAGAGCTGCTCGGCGCTCCCATGCAACTCTACGGTTGTTTGATCGCGAGGTTGTATGGAACATTTTTTGCCCGAGCGACGAATAAAATTTTCTGCCATAGAGAGGTACTTTACGCCGCAGTTTTAGCCTGACCCGTCCTCAGCCAGTATTCCTTCAAGCTCTGTAGTCAGTTCTGGCAGTGTGATCCCAAGGACTTTGCACAAATCACGGAGCTGCACGATATCCAGGCGGCGCGTCCCGCTCTCAACGTCACTCATGAAGGATTGCGGGCGCCCCAGCGCTTTTGAGCACTGGACTTGAGTCAGGCCTGCTTCGTTCCGATGCTTTTTCAGTAGTGACAAAAGCACAGCGTGTTCGTGTCTGTAGATCGTTTTGGCCATGGTGATCAGCTATGGAAATTAGCTGCTCAACCTATATCTGCTTTTCAGATATCTGAATTTCAGATATTTTGTCTGCCAAGACCCATTCTTAAGCAGGTGAGCGCAGTCATGAACGAACGGATCTATGTGCTGAACAGTCAAAAGAAGACGACAAGTCACGTCTTGCATCTTTTAATGTGCGTACCGACCGTCGGATGTTGGGTAATTATTTGGTTCCTTGTCACGATGCAGAATAATCGGCATAACAAGAGTATAGACAAGAAGATTAGTCGGATCTTAGAGCATAAAGAATCTGGGAAGTCTGATGTGGAGGCGTACCAGGCAATTCGTAACGAAGATCAATATAAGAACAAAGTACTGTTGGTCATCATTATTGTGATTGTCTTCATTATTTATCTTAGCTCCCGTCACTGAGTGGCGTTGTTTAAGAGAGGGGGCGATGTTGCATTTGTAAGCCTCTACTAGCTTCTTAAGTGTCGCGTATACTGTAAGGCGGGGTCGTGAGCTGCCTGACAAGAGGAAAGCTCTCAAGTCGCACTACAGGGCCTTGCAGAGTGACAGCTCGCGGTTGTGCAACTAGCCTCATACTTTCCCAGCATGTAGCTTGAACTTATACAGGAACTTACATACGCAAATTCAGGTTGACAAAACAGGGGCGTTCTGCGTATATTCGCATCCTTTCCAGCAAACCAACACCGAGCGCTCTCGACTTGCCCCAGTGCAACGTCAGGCGGCGGTTTCGTGCTGCCTGGAATTTGACCTATCTAACTACCAGAGGCAAATGCCTATGAAATGAAAATTACAGGAGCACAACTATGGCGGCACCATTTTTTTTAAATCTTATCGACTACACAGAGTCAATCCAACCGGCACCGACGAAGCGTGGGCGAAAGCCACGCAGCATGGCCAATCCCATTGCTCACATCATTGCCGAGCTATCATTCCCTGAGGCTCGCCCTCAGTGGTTTGACGACATCGTTTTTGGTAGTTGCCTCAACAGCGCAGGTCAGTCTGGGAACGTTTGCAACGTATCCATGGACGAGGTTACCGGTGCGCTTCACTTGCGTACATTCGTAGTTCAGCCCCTTCTCGATGCTGGAATGGCAAGGCGGAAAGCCCAGCGCGTGATAGCAGCTGCACGCCACGCTGCTCACGGGTTATTCACCTATCTGATTCGACGACCAGAGCTGCTTGAACGTTACGAGGAGGAAGCGCGTATTGAGGCCAAGCTGGCCTACTCCCATGTTGCGCTTGTGCCGTATACACCGCTAAGACAGGTTCCGCGCCACATCGAAGAGTTACGAGAAACTGGAGATTACTTAGCATACGGCGAGGCACTCCGAGAGTTCCGCCTTCAAGGAACTCATTAGCGTCGGAAAGAAGAAAGACCGTAGGTCTGAGCAGATTAAAGCAATTAACGTCGGAAAGAAAAGAAGCCAGTGCGAATCACTAAAGTTGAATCGCCCATAGAGTGACGTTAGTCGTATCGTCCCGATTCTGGATCAGCTCACCAAGTACATACCCAGCATCACCACAACCCAAAATGCTCTTGCTTTTTATCTGCTACACCGAAGGTTGGGCAACAGTTGTCAGCGAGCGCTGACGGAGAGGAGAACTGCTGAATGCATTCGCATTCGTGTATGCACGAAAAATCTAAGATCAAGATCAAGGGCAGAAGCGGTTTTGTGGTGATCCTATTTTGTACTGGCTTCGGCAGGACCGGAGGTCTTGTGGTGATACTTCCACCGGGAGGTGGAGACATTGGAGTGAATCAACTTTACAGCTCACGCTGTTACCACCTTTTGACTAGATGGGACCATAAGGCGACATATGATGCTGACTCACTCCATTGGCGGACTAACTCTTCGTGCTATCGATGGCAAAGTTAATGAACGCTGAGCAAGTGATCAACATAAAGCGGGCGTCAGCCTGGGTAAGTGTCGATTCGTTATCCATCAGGGAGTGACGAATTCCGCTTGCATCGTTGCTATAACCGTAAAGAGCGGAGAAAGCATTTTTGAGACTTGGATGAAGGCTATGATGCTTTTCCAAAACTTTCAGTGCCTGGCCTAGCGTAGCTTTGTCATCACCTACAAGTTTCTTTGCCAGAGACTCAACAGCGCTAATGCTTTCTTTGATGGAGTTTCGATAGTCTGGGTTGAGCTTATCTGTAAGGAGCCCTAACGAAGTTTGAAGATGCGTCCTCGCACCTGCGTATTGGTCAGAACTCGCTATCGCTCGCTCTATCTCATTTATTTCTTCGGGTGATGTGACGGGTACTAACTTCCCGCCTACAAATCGATAAGCTGAGTTCTCACGCACTAAGACTTTGTTGAAGCCATCTATTAGAGCCTGCCCCGTGCCTCGATGATTCATCTCTACCACAAACTCGATAAAGCTGTACGTCACATGCCAGCTCATTTTGTAATAGTTTAATCTGAGTTCCTTCAGGAAATCTGGCCAGTGGATTGGCAATTTATCTATGGGGGCTTTATAGAAGTCAGTATAAAGTAACTCCGTAAAATTTTTGAAGTTTGAGTACCGTATCCAGGTTGAAAACGCTGGCTCTCGCGATTCGTATCCAGCAAAGCATTTTGTAGTTAGCACATTCCAGAGAGAGTTTTGCAGTGGCAAATCAATATCATCAACTTGTGCAACTTTACCCGCCGGTGCTAACCCCATGCGCTGTGAAAAACTCAAGTGTTTCATATCGTCAGACATACAGTTCCCTTGCGGTAGTCAATGGCACAGATGGTAACTGATGGCTTAGTGCCTGACTATGATCATCGAAACCTCGGCCATATCTTCAAACAACCTGGGCTAAACCCACCCAATTCCTGTGGTCGCTGTAAGCGTTCCATCTAAGTGTGAGAGTTGTAGCACGTCTGTAGCCTAGTGTTTCCGTGGGGTATGCCAGAAACGGATAAGCTCGCCCTTGTGAGAACTTAGCGTCAAACCAGTTTCCAACATTCAGGACGCACAAGATGTGTCCAAATAGCGAAATTCAGCAAGACGGCGACACCAAGCCTCGCCCAAGCCTTAGCTGGTCTACGATCCTTGAACCACAACGGAGGATGCCTCTCATGGATGACCTGAACGAAGTGACCGCCGATGCCCTGGAGCTGCTTATGCTGAACCAGAACGCTCTGGGCGCTGCCATCGAAGAACTAAGTAACTGGGTACGGGATCAAGGTGGGATAGAGACTCACGCCAACATCGTCGGCGCCCTGGAGACGCTGGACACAAGCAATGAAGGCATTGCTAGCATGATCAGGGTTCTACGCAGGTAGCATCATCAAACGACCGTTAAACGATACCGCTTATCGGGTGGGTAGATTGGTATCATCAAATATGGGTTTACAGATTGTTGATACCAATTCATTATGATCCCTCCATTGTTGATACCTAGGGGGGGAAGCAAATGAGCCGTCTGTTTGGATATGGTCGTGTCAGTACGACAGAGCAAAACACCGATAACCAATTGGTGGCTCTCACCTCCAAGGGTTTTGATATAAAGCCCACTCGCTGGTTCTCTGAGCAAATTAGCGGTGGTGTTCCCGCTCTACAGCGTCCTCAGTTCAGTAAGATGGCCGAACGGATGGAAGCAGGCGATACGCTCGTGGTATTGAAGTTGGATCGCCTCGGACGTGACGTGCAGGATGTGCTGGCTACTGTGTCCCACCTCGCCACTGTGGGTATCCACGTCCGCAGCATGGACCTCGATGGCGTAGACCTCACCAGCGCAGCCGGGAAGCTACAGCTAACAGTGTTAGCAGCAGTTGCAGCCTTTGAGCGTGATCGCATCAAGGAACGCACCAGAGAGGGCCTTGCACGGTCTGACAAGAAAGGTGGTCGTCCAGTGGCTGTAGACACCACGGAAGCAGTGCAAAAGCTCAAGGCTAAAAGCATGACACAGGCTCAGGCAGCAGCGGAACTCAAGGTGAGCTTGCCAACCATCAAGAGACATTGGAACAAGGTTTGATGTAGACGTGTAACGCCTCTAGAGCCCGCTCATGGCGGGCTTCGTTGTATCAACGCTCGTACCACAGCACTAGGCTTAACGCCTGCGAGAAGCGAGCCCGACGGCACCCTGCAACACACTTATTTTTATATCAAGACGGCTTGCCAAGCCCACTGACGCAGGTTGTTTGATACCGGTAGTAAGTATCTAGGCAAGACCAGATTATTCTCCAGCCAGCCACCACCAGATCGCCTCTGATGGGCATCAAAAAAATCAGCGGGACAGGGTAGGTCAGGATTATTTCTGGCTGGATGAGAATCAATCACCCATCGAGTTGCAACCTGTTCTGGCGGCCGGGTGACTTTTCGCCAGAATTTGCCTCCGCCTATTAGCTAAGACTTACACATGGTTTGGGTAGTAAGTGAAACAGTGCCCCCAATAACGGAGGCTGTTTAGCGTGCAGTGAAGTGCTTCAGTCCTAGAAGAGTCGTTGAGCAAATAGCGACAGGCTGCCATTGATAAGAATGTCTTTGAATCTCTTTAGGCAGTCATCTTCAGACAGTTCGTCTTTACTGTCTACAGAAATGCTCAAAACATTACCATCAAGCGTTACAGTAGCAGCATCGAATCCGTTCTTGGCATCTTCTAAGCAGGCTCTAAGTCGCGCCTCCTTTTCTTCCTCCGACCAATCCATGTTCTGAAACGGAATGAGTGCGAATTTGTAGTTCAGCATTGTTTTTTCTCGGTAGAGGTAAAGATGCCATCTTATCCGTTCCGGTCATTGATATCAATGCACAAGTTGCCAGTCGTTGGTACTAATAAATTTGATATCTTTGGTTAGCTGTTGCTCAAGGGTATTTTGTTAGAGGCGTTTTTTTGTTTTTCGGTAACATTGTGCAATGTCTGACTTGTAAAGTTATCGAAACATTCGCCACCCGGTTATAGTCTTGAAGCTAATGTACTTGGCTAGCTGCCCTTCAAGTAAAATCAAATCCTTTTCGAATGCAAATCTTGCCTCAACGCTTTTTTCGTGAAGCAGGTGTTCTGTCTCCTGACTGACATTAGTCGCACCTGACTGGGTTTCTTCATACACTAAGATTTTGTTTCCGAGCGTCATGATTCTATTCAGCGTTTCGAATATCTTGTCATTCTTGTCAAAAAGAAACTGCGACTCGCGGTAGCACTTCACAAATTCGACACTTTTGGTCCTCATGCTGCCTTCAACCTTTCCATAGGCTGATTGGTAGTATTCAAGAGTCGCTAAGTACACGTTAAACCGTTTGTTGTACAAGTCCAGTTTGACCTTCGCACTTGCTATCTTCATCTGTGCAATACCCACAAGCAGCGTCATGACGCCTACTACAGCCAAAACTCCACTAATGACAATCGTAGCGGTTGGGGTCGGAGCAGCACTGGCAGTCCCACCACTGGAAACAAACACACTACAGAAGCTGCAATAGTCCATGTTACGTCCTTAGTTGTGTTTCAGAGAGTAGAAAATTAGCTGCCATTGATATGAAGGACAGGCAGTTTAGAGATTGCCGCAAGCTTCTGTGCGGTGCTCGCACCCTTGGAATACACATCGTGCGTCACAGACCCTGTCTCATGCCCAACCAACTCTTTAGCGAGTGCGTCAGGCACATCCGCCCTGATCAGTTCAGTTACTACCGTGTGACGAAAGCTGTGGAAGACATGGAGCTTACTGAAACCTGCCGCCGTGCGCAGTCTGCCAAACGCCTTGGATATCGCGTGTGACCTTTTTCCATACTTGTCTGCCGACTCTGTAGGAATGAGGAAGGCGTCTGTGCTGTCCTTGCTAAGTCGATCTACAGCAGCCAACAGGCTTGGATGAATCGGTACCACACGCTTACTCGCCTTGCTTTTGCTCTTTGGAAAGTCAAAGCACGGAACACCATCAACTGCAATCACGCTGTCTTTAGTCAGTCGGCAAAGCTCTTCAATCCTGGCCCCGGTGTACCAGCCCAACGCAATCAGGTCTGCAAGCGGTTGGTCATCATTGTCCAGCGCAGCACGTTGCAGCTTGAGAGTATCAGCCCGAGTGTAGATTTCCCTGTCCTTACCTGCTGTGTCTGCGCCCCCACCCTGTGGCAGATCGTGACCAACGAATGGATTCACCTTGTCCAGATACATCTCGCGCCAACCCGAATCGTACTTCATCGCCCATTTCCAGAACGCAGTGCCAGCCATCAAATACTGACTCAGTGTCGCGGGTGCCCGGTCTAGGGATTTCAACCAAACGTCTACGGTGTCGAAGGTCAGAGACAGGGAGTCTTTCTTCAGGAAGTCTGTCAGGCGTTCCATCTTCCCAACTTGCTGGTCTACGTGTTTCGGAGCGCCCCCACGGCTCTCCCGGAACTCTCGAAATGCCTTGAGTCTGGCGGGCGTGATGGGGGACTTTGGTTTATGGGCATCTTGCGTCGCGAGTATTTGTAGCGCCTCTGTCTCTTCCATTGGGGAGAGTCCTTGCGTTACACCAAACACCTTCGCCATGAGCTGCTGCGCCATTTCTGTAGCAAAGTCGATGTTAGCCACTTCGCCATCCATGCCTGTTATGGCGTAAACCCGGTCTGCCTTCTCCCGGCGTTGCTTGCCCTCTGGCGAGTCGTCAAAGAGCCCCCGGTAAAGCGCTTCAACATCCTCAGGCGCGAACTCCAATGGTTCGTCAGCCTCCCCGAGGGCGACGTCTGTTTTGAGCTTGCGTGTGGCCTGTGCAAATCGATGAGCCACGTTTGCTACGGGGTCTTTCCACGTATCCCCACGGGCAGCCCGCTTCCCTCTGGTCTGTGCAATCTGGGCCTTCCATTCGGCTAGCACCACCAAGCGACGTTCCATTGCTTCGGAGCGTAGGCCGGTCTGTAGTGACCGAATGAGAACGGTCTTGCCGCCCATCGCTGCCCGGACGTCAGCAGGCACAGCAAGTCTGCAATACCATGTGGATTCGCCGCGTTTCTGGATCAGGTTATCGGCCATGGGGTCACGCTAGGAGGGGGGGAGTGGTACAGCGAATTGTACTACTCAATTGTACTACTATCCAAGCTGAAAGCCCCGTAGTCCGGGGTTTAAAGGCTTGTAAGTGCGGTTAATTCGAATCTCTCCTTCACCGCCACATTCTGCAAACACAAACCCCTGATTTTCCTAGTGAAAGTCGGGGGTTTGTGGTTTCTTGCGGCTGAAAAAAAGGCCATATAGGCCCAATGTGGGACTGACGCTGTTTTTTTCCGTCAGCCTTCGGACACGCTCGCTCGGCGCGTTCAGAATTGGCAGGTGGGCTTCCAGGCTGGTTAAACGGGCTGCTTCGGTCAACGATGGTCGAAGAGGTGCCTGCGAAAACAAGGACGATTCATCCTGCATCGAATCGTTTGCAATTCTTCCGCCCATCCGGACTGCGTAATATGACCACCCGACCGAAGCCGAAACTCAACCTTCGTATTCTGATTCTTATCTTTGTAATGCTTTCGGCAATCGCAACCCTGGCCAACAGTTTTTGGGTGACGTTCACGATTCAGAAGCAGGAGTTGATCGAGAATGCGCTGGAAGTGAACAAGGCCTACGCCTCTCGGATCGCCCGGAGTGTGGAGCAGGTACTCAATTCCGACCTCGATAAATTGAAATACAGCTCGTTCGTCATTGGCAAAGCGTTTGGCGATAAGCAGAATTTGACGGAGGAAGCCCAGCGACTGTTTGGGCAAGACGCCAGTTTCAACTCCGTGTTGATCGCCGATGCGACGGGGACAATCATTGCCTCGGCTCCCGAAAACCTCCACCTCGATGGGCGCACGCTGCAACACCGCGAGCCTCTCAGCCTTCGCGTGCCGATAATCAGCAACGCGTTCAAGTCCATGGCTGGCAATCTGGTGGTCTTTGTCAGCCACCCCATATTCGACGCGAAAGGAGAGTACCTGGGGCTGATCGGGGGCAGTGTCCGACTTGAGCAGAGGAATACGCTCCAGGCGCTGATGGACACCAATGTGCGCAAGGACGGGGCGCATGTCTATCTTGTCGACAGCGCCCGCCGGGTGCTCTATCACTCCGATCCCGAGCACATCGGGACAGTCGCTGGAAAGGGGTTGATCGACGACGCGGCGCTCAGTCGCGACGGGGGAACATTGCAGGCGATAGATGCCGATGGCGTGCAAATGCTCGCCGGTTTCGCCAGGGTGCCCATCAGCGGTTGGGGGGTGATCTCGCAGCAGCCGCTCGATAACATCCAAGCCATCCTGCGACACACCATGGCCAAGGTGGCGCAGGGCATCGCGCCGCTGGCGCTGTTCGGAATCGTGTTGATCTGGTGGCTGGGCGCGCGAATTTCGGTGCCGTTGTCCAGGCTTGCCGATTGCGCCAAACGGCTGGATTCGCCGGACAGCTACGAACGTATCAGCGCAATCCCGACGCGCTATTTCGAAAGCTGGCAGATTCGCAGAGCGCTGCTGCTCGGCGCCACCCTGCTGCAGGAAAAGATCGGCAAACTCAACCAGCAAGCGCAAACCGACGTGTTGACCGGGCTGGCCAATCGCCGGGCGATGCAGGACGTTCTGTTGCGCTGGCAGGATGCTGACAAAGCGTTCGCGGTCGTGTCCATGGACATCGATCACTTTAAGCGCGTGAACGATACGTTTGGCCATGGTGTGGGCGATGAAACGCTGCGCGCCATTGCGGGGCTCATGCAGCAGAATTCTCGGTCCAACGACCTGCCTTGTCGGGTCGGTGGCGAGGAGTTCGTATTGTTGTTACCCAATAGTTCGCTTCAGGTTGCAACGGATGTCGCCGAGCGACTGCGTGCCTCGATCGATGCCGCCAACATCGAAACGGTCGGGCACATCACCGTTTCGCTGGGCGTCGCGCTATGGCATCCCGGTGGCGATTCGATATCCGCTGTGCTGGAGAGGGCTGATCAGCTTTTGTATCAAGCCAAGCAAAGCGGGCGTAATCGGGTGGTAGCGGAGCAGGCTCGATGGGAGGCTGTGGCTATCGGGTCAAACCTTTAATGCCGATGCCGATGATGAATATCCGGAAAATGTGGATGGCTATGCTTGATCGGGCTATGGGTATGCAGGTGACTGTGCGGTATCGCCGGGTCCCACTCGAACGGGTGTTCATGTTGATGGTGCTCATCGTGGACATGCCGATGCCCGTGTTCCGTCGCCTCATGCTGATGTGCGTGGGCGTGGCGCTCGGTCAGGTGCAGCCACACCCCTGCGGCCATCAGCGCTGCAGCAATCCAGAACGCGCCGTTCACCGACTCGCCCAGTACCAGCAAGGCCAGCGCGGCGCCGAGGAACGGCGCGGTAGAGAAATAAGCGCCGGTACGCGCACTGCCCAGCCCGCGTAAGGCCAGCACAAACAGCACCAGGCTGATGCCATAGCCGAGAAACCCGACCAGCAAGATCGGCGCGAGCTGCGCCAGGCCGGGGATCTGCGCGCCGAGATACAGCGCCAGGCTGCAGTTGACCACGCCCGCGATCAAGCCTTTGGCGCCGGCGATAAACAATGCGTCCGAGGCCGACACTTTACGTGTCAGGTTGTTATCGATGCCCCAGCACAGGCAGGCCACCGCCACGGCGAGCGGCCCGGTCCAATCGTGACTGTCGGCGCCGCCTTGGGGCCATGACAACGCCACGCCACCCAGCACAATCGCAATCATCCCGAGGACGATGCGACGGTCTGCGTTTTCCCTGAACACGAGCCAGGCGATCAACGCGGTCAATACCGATTCAAGGTTGAGCATCAGCGACGCGGTGGCGCCCGAGGTGCGGGTCAGGCCGAACATCAGGGCCACGGGCCCGAGGATGCCGCCGAACGCAATGGCGCCGAGCAGCCAGGGCCATTCGGAGGGGGTCAAGCCGGTGGGGGTCCAGCCGCGATCGCGGATCAGGCGCACGATGGCGAGTCCGGCACCGCTGCCGAGGTAAAGCAGGCCTGCGAGCAGCACGGGCGAGAGGCCCAGGCCGAGGCTTTTGGCGAGCGGGGTGCTGGCGCCGAACAGCGCGGCGGCGGCGAGTGCGTAAAGGATACTGAGATTCATGGGCCATCCTCGAAAGGTTGGCCCATGATACGTCGCTTGCTCAGGTTAAATCCCGCGCAAATAGAGCAACGTCCGGCTTAGTGTGCAGTTTTCAGCTTGACCACATCACCGGAGATCTTGGTGGTGTAACCGCTCAGCACCCAAGCCCAGAACCATTTTTCCTGGACTTCGGTATTGATCAGCGCGTCGCCACCTTTTGCCTGGATGGCAGCCGTCTGGGCGCGGACGAAACGGCTGTTCTGGCCGATCGGGATAACGCCGAACAGCATGATGCCGGTGGCGCTGGCTTCACTGTGACCCAGCACGGTGTATTGGCTGCTGTCGTATTGCGGGGATTTGATGGCGGTGCCGGTGCAGCCGGCGAGGGTGAAACCGAGAACTGCTGCTGCAACCACTTTACTGACGTACTTCACTGAGTAACTCCATGGACTGAATCCCGAGATTCAATTCTCGGGGGCGATACTCTAAACGCTCCTGTAACAGATTGAAATCAATCGCCCGTCGTTCAGGCTTGCACATACACCCAAGCCGTGAGGCCCGATGCCAGCGCCACGCTGACCCGCTTGTAGTCGGACACTTCATACGCATCCGCCGCCGCCAACTCCTGCTCGCTAATCTGAAACACCATGCCTTCAACGCTGGCGCCTTGTTCGGTGCTCGGCGCGACGATCGGGTGGTGGGTCTTGCCACTGGTGGCCAGCACTTGCGGGTCGGTAATTTCTACCCAGTTTTTCGAGTAGCCCAACATGGCATCGTGCTGGCCTGCCAGTTCTCGGCCGAAGTTGGCGAGTTGGACGGCTTTGTCCTGCAGGGTGCCGTAGGAAAACAACAGCACGGGAAATTCGGCGTAGCGTTCCATTCTGGTTCCTTTGAACGATTAAGCGAGGAGGTCTTCATAGAATGCGCCATACGGCTTGCTCGGGTGAGCGATCTGGATCTCCAGAATCCACAACCCTGCATTCGGGTAGTGCTCGAAGTCGCCGAGGTTGCCGCCACGATGGATCGCGTGGGGAAAGTCGCTGACGCGGTGGCCCTTGATGTCGAGGTTCAACTGCCAGCCCATGGCCTGGGCTTGTGCCTCGGCGTAGCGGTAGAGTTCGAGGCCGATGACCTGGTCGTTTTTCCAGCGCGCTTGCACGCGGTCGAACAGCGCTTTGGCCGCGTTGGCGCAGGCGATCATGTCCGGGTCGGTGCCGGTGGTGAACGTGGCGCCGGCGTCGCCTTCGTGACCTTGCCAGACGGCGCCCATGTCGATGAAGAAAATATCGTTTTCACCCAGTACCGGGTCGCCGTCGGAGTGTTGCTTGAAGGCCTTGAGGGTATTGGCGCCGAAGCGCACCAGCAGCGGGTGCCAGATGCGCTGCATGTCGAGGTCGGCGAGGACGTGTTTGCCCAACTCGCGCGCTTCGGATTCGAGCATGCCGGGGCGGATGCGTTGGGCCAGTTGTTCGATGGCCTGCCAGGTCATGGCCTGGGCGTAGCGCATGGATTCGATACTGTAGGCTGCGCCCACGGCTTCTTTGGGTAGTACGGACACCGGTATCTCCTTGTGCGGTGGTTAGCGTTATGCGGTTTACTATATAGCGATGGGTGTTGGGCGCCCAAGCGAAATTATCAGAAATGCAGCCCCGCCAGGCCGCCCAGCACCAAGGCCACACCGCCCGCGGTATACGACAGGCGCTTCAACCATTCCTTGCGCGTCAACAACGTGATCGCCGCCAACGAAATCGCGATCTGAATCGCCGTCATCGCCTGGGCCCAGCGGTGATGCTGGTGCAAGGCTTCTTCGGATTTCTGATCCCATTCCCGTGAGGTTGCCTCCAGCTTTTCGGCCTGTTTGCGCACGTCTTCCTTCTGGCCCTTGTAGCGCTCGCTCTCATCCTTGTAATGCGCGGCGTCCACACCGGGAATATGGGTAGCCAGTTCCGCCAGGTTTTGCCGGCTGGATTTGGCCTGGTAGTAGTTCCACTGGTTGGCGGCTTCGGTCTTGAAAATGGCAGCGTTGTTCTTGTCCATCGCCGCTTCGCTTTCGGTGGAGCCGGCCTGGTAGCTGAGCATGGCGCCAAGGGTGGCCATCAGCGCGGTCATCACGGCAATGCGGCTGGCGAAATTGTCACCGCGCGCGTGGGCATGTTCGGTGGTGTGTTCGATGTGTTTTTCGTGGGGGCTGGGGACTTCGAAGGCTTCGGTCATGGCGGCGGCTGTGAAGGGATTGAGGGATTTTCATTGTTCCTCAGCGAAGCTGTCTCAATCCTGTACGTAACGTTGCAAACCCGCCACCAGCGCATCAAACGTCGCCCGGCAGCGCGGGCTGTTGCGCAGGTCTTCGTGCATGGTGACCCAGGTGTCGAGTTTGAGCGCGAATGCCTCCGGCAGTACCCGGCGCAGGCGCGTGTCTTGTTGGGCCAGCTTGACCTGGCATCCGCCGATGCCGGCGCCGGCACGGATCAGCGCCAGTTGCGCCAGGTCGCTGTCGCTGCTGAGGGCGAAGGTGCCGCGCTCGAAGCCTTTGACGGCCAGGCTGCGGATAAACGCGTTTTCCCGGTCGTAGCCGATCACCGCGTGGTCGGTCAGGTCTTTCAACTCTTGCGGCGTACCGTGCTGGTGCAGGTAATCGTCGCGGGCATGCAGGCCGACTTCGATCAGGCCGATGCGCTGTGCCAGCAATTGCTCCTGGCTGGGGCGGACCATCCGCACGGCGATGTCGGCTTCCAATTGCAGCAGGTCGCTCAGGCGGTTGGTCAGGACCAGTTCGACCTTGAGCTGAGGATGCTGTTGGCGCAACCGCGTGATGATCGGCGGCAGTACTTCCACGCCGACCACTTCACTGGCGGAGACACGCACCACGCCGCGCACTTCGTCGCCCTGGGAGGAGGCGCTGCGTTCCAGGGCGGCGGCCGTGCGCTCCATGGTCTCGGCGTGGGCCCTCATGGTGTGAGCCACTGCCGTCGGCAGCAGGCCGGTGGGGGAGCGAGTGAACAGCACCACGCCCAGGGCCGTTTCCAGCGCGGCAATGTGCCGACCGACGGTGGGCTGTGTGATGCCGAGCTGCCGTGCGGCCCCCGACAGCGATCCTTCCTTGAGTACGCCAAGAAACGATCGG
>Ga0209542_10004947_pt1 | contig 27015 bp, 28 predicted proteins | sample RifCSPhighO2_01_FD_184028 | JGI IMG/M metagenome (GOLD analysis project Ga0209542, IMG submission 184028) | Soil microbial communities from Rifle, Colorado - Rifle CSP2_plank highO2_0.1 (SPAdes) (version 2) | ecosystem: Environmental > Terrestrial > Deep subsurface > Rock core/Sediment ...
TGCGTCGCACGACTAAGAGAAGGAATTTCGTTTAGGCCAGTTCGTATGACCGTTCCCTTCTGCGACATTGCAACCAGCTCGCCACTTCCCGCTCCGATAAGTACCGATGCCCCAACAAGCTGTTTGGTTTTGAGAGTGATAGACATGGTCTTTATGCCAGAGCCGCCGCGTCCCTGTGTCTTATATTCTGACAATTTCGTTTTCTTTCCGTATCCGGTAGACGAAAGAACCAGAAGCTCCGCATTAGTCGCCCCCTTTGGAACGATGCCTGAGCCAACGACCGAATCGCCCGAGCTCAGTTTTATGCCGCGCACCCCTCCTGCCTGTCGCCCCATTTCGCGGACATCAGCTTCTTTGAATCGTATCGACTGACCTTTAGAGGTCGTCAGCATAATATCATCCCCTTTCCGAACGAACTGCGCGGATATTGACGCATCACCTTTATCGAGGGTAATCGCGAGGAGACCGCTTCTGCGCACTTCGTGAAATTTATCTGCCGAGGTCTTTTTTACTGTTCCATTTTTCGTAGCCATAAATAGAGCAAGGCCTTCTCCAGCTTTGACACCTTTTGGCATTGCAAGAACGGAAGTAATCTTCTCATTCTGCTCCAGCGAAAGATAATTCATTATCGATTTTCCCTTTGTTGCCCGCCTTCCCTCCGGAAGTTCGTACATCTTTAAGCTGTAGACTTTGCCGCGATCCGAGAAAAAGAGGATGTCGCAGTGTGCGCTTGCGGTCAAAAATTGCGTGACGAAATCTTCTTCTTTGGTGTCGAGGTCGGCAACTCCTACGCCGCCGCGTTTCTGTCTCCGGAATTCGGCAGGATTTGTCCGCTTTATGTATCCGCCTTCAGTCAGCGAGAGTACATACTCTTCATCGGCAACGAGATCCTCTGGAGAAAGAAGCTTTGCACCGCGCTTTACGATCTTGGTGCGGCGGTCATCTCCGTATTTTTCTATGACTTCTCGGATCTCTTTTTTGATAACTTCCATCAATCTCTTTTCACTCTTCAAAAGAGAGATGAGAAATTCTATCAATGCCTGAGTCTCCTTCAGTTCATCCTCGATCTTCTTGCGCTCTAGGCCCGCGAGTTTCTGAAGACGCATTTCCAAGATCGCATTTGCCTGAATCTCGGAAAATCTAAAGGTTTTCATCAGGCCCGTCCTAGCCGCATCAACATCCGCACTTTTCTTAATGAGCTTGATTATCTCGTCAATATGATCCAGCGCCTTCTTAAGGCCGAGCAATATATGTTCGCGTTCCTGCGCTAGGATAAGATCGAATTTCGAGCGCAGTGTAACCACCTCTTTCCGATGAGCGACGAAATATTCTATGAGCGCCTTTAGGGAAAGCGTCTGCGGCACGCCGCCCACGAGTGCGACGACGTTGTAGTGAAAAGTCTCTTCAAGCTGAGTGTGCTTATATAAATAGTTGAGGACTGTCTGTGGATGGCCAGAGCTCTTAAGATCGACTACAACTCGAATATCCTTGGTCGATTCGTCCCGTATATCCTTTATGCCCTCAAGCTTCTTTTCGTGCACAAGGTCGGCGATCTTCGTCAAAAGATCCGCCTTGTTAACGCGAAACGGTATTGAGGTAATGATTATCTGAAAATCGCCTTTTTTATTTTCAGTTATTTCCGCGTCGCCTCGGACCACGACTCCGCCACGCCCCGTAGAATATGCGTGCCGTAAATCGGTTTGGTTAAATGCGATACACCCAGTCGGAAAATCGGGACCCTGTACGAATTGAAGAAGATCTTCGGTAGTAGCATCCGGATTTTCGATTATGTGGATCGAGGCTTCGCAAACTTCACGCAGATTATGCGGAGGAATATTGCTTGCCATTCCTACAGCGATACCTAGGGTGCCATTAAGAAGCAGGTTCGGAAATGCCGCCGGTAAAACTGAGGGCTCCTCTTTAGTGTTGTCATAGTTCGGGCGAAAGCCGACTGTTTCCTTCTCGATATCTTTCATCATTTCTGATGCAAGCTTAGACATTTTCGCTTCCGTGTATCTATACGCGGCCGCGGAATCTCCATCGATCGATCCAAAATTTCCTTGACCGATGATCAAGGGATATCGCATAGTAAAATCCTGCGCCATTTTGACCATCGAGTCATAAACGGCAACGTCCCCGTGCGGATGATATTTTCCAATAACATCGCCGACGACCGTAGCTGATTTGCGTGTCTTTGCAGAGGCGGTGAGCCCGGATTCATGCATCGCGTAGAGTATTCGTCTGTGCACGGGTTTTAGTCCGTCGCGAACATCCGGAAGAGCTCGTGCAGTTATTACGGACATCGCATAGTCGAGATATGACTCACGCATTTCCGTCGTTATGTTCCTCGAAATAATGTTCGTCCTGGCGGCAGAAAGAGGCGCTTTTGGTGCCCCATCATCTTGCCCTTTTTCTTGCCTTCCACGAGCCATATTATTGAATAATTATAGCAAAAAAATAAGAAATCTGCCTGTTTTATTAGAGTCTAAAATCTCTACTCTCTTGCACTATTATTTTCGATTTCTAGATTCTCTATCAATTCTTGGCGGGCATTATCTCGAACCTCAATATCCAATACGTTTCCCGAAGGGTCAGTCGAGGAGGAAATGTCTATGTCAGAATTACCGATAGTTCTGAAAAAATAAATTATCCATCCAACAAATAGTATAGAAACTACAGTGACGGCGACAGCTGCGGCAAAAGCTCTTTGCTCATGTTTCGGACGTTCTCTCAATTTTTCCAAACTTTTACGCAGGACCATATTTAAATGTGCAATACCTTTTTAGGCACTAATCACAACAACCTCATTTTCTTTTCCAACGACATCTCTTGGTTTCAAAGTCAGCTTATCTACGGGCTTAGTATGATCTTCGCCGGCCTCCTTAAGGAACTGTTTAAGATTTTTATCATTGTAAAGAATTGGAATTACGATCTTTGCTTCAAGCTTAACCGACAATTTCTGCGCATCAGCCGGAGAGAGAACTCCCGCTCCGGCTATAGGAATTATCAAAATGTGAGGTGAATCCATTTCCAGCACTTCCGGAGGAAGCTCAGCACTCTCGAGTGCCCCCAAATAGAGCATGGAGAGGCCGTCGAAGCGTACGGCATATACGGCGTTGATTCTTTTTTTTCCTCCATATGAAGAAGTCGACGGAAATCCAACAGCTGTCATATCCTTGATTTCATACTCACCCGGACCAAGGATTGCGACGGGCTTTCTGTCGCCACGCGCGGCCTCTTCCGCGCCGTTCATGTCTTCATGATTCAGAGAAACAAATGCTACATCTGCTCCGAAATTCGTCGGCTTAAAATCTTTCGATTGTTTGGAAACCGGGCCAAAAACTATTGTAGTATCTCCCGCACTTGCACGTATACAGGCACCACCATGATAAGTAAGGATCATGTTAAGGGTATTAATGTTGAATCATACATCAAAACGCCGCCCAAAAAAATAGCGTAGCCCACATTCTTTCATCCACACATCTATGTTGTCGGGAATAATCAAAAAGGCCACGTGATATACTTAGGTACCTATTAGACTATGGGCATAGTTATTATTACAATTCCTGGGAAAGCTAAGGCATCTTTTGCAAGAGCCCTGAACGATCGCACGAAAGGAGACGTTGAACTGGTGATTGTTCAAAAAAACCGCAGATATAATCTTTTCGAACGTATTAGACGACTTTATAATTCTGTCGGGATCGGAAAACTTCCAAAGGAGCTTTTATATGCCAATATTCTCCGTTTTAACCACCGCTTAAGAAATAAACTGGAATATTTCCGTGACACTTCTTTTGACGATACATCAGCGCTTTCTCCTCGAACCATCGAGGTCGATTCGGTCAACGGTGCGGAGGTTCACGAGCTGCTGAAAAAATTATCGCCCGAGCTTCTTGTAGTCTGGGGCAGTACCATTCTCGAGCCGCATATAGTCAAGTCTGCAAAACGAGCCATTAACCTTCATATGGGATACTGTCCTCATTATCGCGGCGCTTTGGCGAACCAGCACGCCGTTTTGCGGGGAGACGTTGAGCATGTCGGTGCGACTATACATTACGTAAACGGCAAACCAGATGCCGGAGATATCCTTGAGGTGATAAGGGCAGACACTTCCAAACATCCGAGGGAGCTTCTACTCGATGTTAACAATAGAGCATTTGAGAGGTTTGTTGATATTGCAGAGAGGTTGGCGGCGGGCGAGAATCTGCCGGCAGTCCAGCAGGAGAATGATCAGAGCAACGTTCTTCTGTTAAGAGAATGGGTTCCTTCATTACGATACCGATTGGGACGCAAGATGCTCGAGTGGGAAAAGGAGAAACAGAGAGAAGTCGCGTGGAGAGACGCCATCGCACAAGATGTTTCCGCCTACGAAGTTAACACAGAGCGGATTCAGAATTAGAAAGGTCTTCGAAGTTGCACATTCGCGCTGGCGCGCTCAGTACGCCCTACATTCGGCCTGGTGGCCTCAGTATTTCCTCGCTCTCGCTCGGTCATCGCTCACGCTCGGTTGCACATTCGCCGTGCTCGGCTCAGTACGCACTCGCTCACGCTCGGTTGCGCCCAGCGGCCGATTCGTATATATTGTCGCTCGGAGAACTGCAATATTAATTAATGGAGCAAGTGGTTCATACCTTTCTGCCATGACAGTAGCGGGAGGAGCAGAGGGCACCAGTTGTTACTATCATGAATGATACACAAATTGTTAATACGCCTGATTTAGATTCTGAAAAAATAGAGAATGGAGAGCTGGAAATAAAAGCAAAGGAGGGGCCGATGGCCGAACTCCTCAATCAAACGCCAAAAGCCCCCTCCCCCGACGACGTCGTTGAGGGTCCTATTATTGCCATAGGTAGGGCGCGGGTTTTCGTGGACCTTCATCCTTACGGAACAGGAATAATTTATGGAAGAGAATATCTATCGGCGCGCGAGACATTGAAAAACGTCAGCATCGGAGACACGGTCACAGCAAAAGTCGTCGGTCTCGACAATCCGGACGGATACATCGAGCTTTCATTGCGCGAGGCTCGTCAGGCGCTTATATGGAATGAGGCAGAGTCAGCCATGCTTAAAAAGACGACGTTTGATCTTCCAATAACGGACGCCAATAAGGGTGGTCTTATAATAAATTGGAGCGGTATTAACGGATTCTTGCCAGCTTCGCAACTCTCATCAGCCCATTATCCGCGCGTCCCCGACGGTGACAAAGAGAAAATATTCTCGGAACTGAAGAAGATGGTGGGACAGAAACTAGAAGTAATGATAATTACGGCAAATCCGAAAGAACAGAAGCTAATCTTTAGCGAAAAAGGCGCTTCTACGACGGAGCGTTCCTCCCTCGTCGAGAAATATCATATTGGAGATGTTCTCTCTGGCATTGTGACGGGCGCAACTGAATTCGGCGTGTTCGTGAAGCTGGAAGAAGGGCTGGAGGGATTAGTGCATATTTCTGAAATGGACTGGGCACTCGTGGAAAATCCTAAAACCAGATACAAGGTTGGCGAAGAGATACAAGTCAAAGTGATAGAGATCAAGGACGATAAAGTCTCGCTTTCCGTAAAAGCTCTTATAGACGATCCGTGGACGGCGGCGGCCAATAAATATAAAAAGGACCAGAAGGTGGATGCCGTTGTCATTAAATACAACAAGCACGGCGCACTCGCCTCAATTGAAGAGGGCGTAGCCGGGCTGGTCCACATTTCTGAATTCTCAAGTGAGGAAGATCTGCGGGCCAAACTGGAGCTTGGAAAAGTCTACCAGTTCGTAATTACATTCTTTGAACCAAAGGACCGGCGTATGACTTTAAAGCCAGCCTTCTAACCCCGACGCTACAGTCGGGGCTCCGACTTCAGCTTCGCCGAACGTCGGAGTTAAATTTATTCATCGCGCGCACTGGCCCATCAGTAGCGATCGTTTCAAGAGCTTGATCAATTCTTCCAAAAATTCTTTTTAATTCATCAAGCTCATGCGGCTTCCATTTGTCCAAAATAAAATTCATAACCCTGATTTCGCCTAAAGGCTTTCGCAATACTCCCGCCGCCGTAGAAGGGGAAACGCCGAGGCGGATGCGATAGAATTTTTTCGTCTTCAGTTTTCGCATTATAGAATCTATGCCGCGGTGCCCGCCGCTGCCGCGATTGAAAGCGATTCTTATAGTGCCCAAGGGGAGGTCCAGATCATCATGGATAACAACCAATCTTTCAGCAGCTTTTCCCGATTTCACAAATTTTGCGACCGCATCACCGGATTTATTCATAAAAGTGTTAGGCAGGACCAGTGCTACAACAACGCGCTTAACCAAACCCTTAGAAACGAGTGCCGCCGCTTTTTTATCCTCTATCCATTCGCTCAATTTTGCCGATTTAGCGAAATGTTCGACGGCCATGCGCCCGGCGTTATGCCGTGTCCCCGCATATTTCTCTCCGGGATTCCCCAATCCCACAATGACCCAAGCCATGAGAAAAGTTATTAGTTTTTAGTTATTAGTTTTTAGAAAAAATCTGGAAAAAATTCTAAATCTCTGGCTCAATACCAGATAACAGTATCACAAATACAGATATCACATCGCCCTCAAACTAAAAACTAAAAACTCTAGACTAAAAACTATTAAATGCTTGGTGTCAACGGCGCGATTAGAGTAAGCTGGTCGCACATGGACCCCGTCATTAATGTTTCCCCTAATGACACTCCAGAAAAAGGTGGCGCTGAATACAGTTCAGATACAAAGCAGTCTTCTCATTCGATTTTCAAATATACTTTGTTGGCGCTTGGGCTTGCGTTATTCATCCGCTTCTTTATAGCTACGCCATATGTGGTAAACGGCGCGTCAATGGTGCCGACATTCTATGATTGGCATTATCTGATCGTCGACAAGCTTATTTATGATATTTATCCTCCTGAACGCGGAGACATAATTGTCTTTAAACTGCCGCAAGACCCCTCAAGATCGCTAATAAAACGCGTAATAGGCCTTCCGGGCGAAGAGGTTAAGATCGAGGACTCTAAAATAACCATCTTCAACAGTGAGAATAAGGATGGGCTTGTTCTTTCGGAGCCCTATCTCGATCCTAAGGACGTAGTGAGGGGTGACCAATTAGAAATTACTCTCGGAGAAGGCGAGTATTTTGTGCTGGGAGACAACCGGCGCGCTTCAGCAGATTCTCGTCTGTGGGGTAAGCTCCCCGAATCATACATAACAGGACGCGTAGATCTGCGTTTGTTTCCTCTGAATATGATCGACATTTTCCCCGGCGAAGCTCGATATGAGTAACTAAGTATCGTTGGAGATTTTTTGGACACTCTTACTATAATTTTCTAAAATATGCTCCGTCTTAAAGATACGAGGCATCCCAACACGGCAGATTTTCTAGATTCCGCAATACGAATAGCTGAATATTATGGTTTCAAATCCCTAGAAGAAACCGCTCGTCGAGAGGACGATAAAAGAGACCCTACTGTCCCCAAAGAAAGAAGACGTCCGATGCCTTCCGCCGCAGAATGCGAAGCAGAAATGTCTTTTGCACGTCGCGACGAGCGTGCCCTGGTCACATCCGCCAAAAAATGCCTCTCTCATGTTAGAGCGAATGATGCGCGCTTGCTCTGGCGTGTATCAGCAGGCTCTCTCAAGGAACGCTCGAGCCTCCCCGGAATGTCACTTGAGCTTCATTGCATAGGCTCTGGCGGTGCTATTGCAGAAGCTCTGCTTCTTGTTGTCGCAGACGCGATAGCCGCAGAAGCTGGAATCAAGCAGAGAATATTATCTATCAATAATATAGGTTCATCAGATTCATCCAACCGCTTCGTTCGTGATGTGGGCGTCTATTTGCGCAAGCACATTGAAAGCATCTCCCCCACTTTGAGGCCGCGCATGTCCCAAGATCCCCTCGGAACGCTCGTCGCTCTCATTGAGCGAGGGCATCCGGCAATCTCACGCGCCCCGCAATCAATGGAATACCTCACTGAGGAAGAGAGGCGCAGATTCTGGGAGTTATTGGAGTATTTAGAAGTATTCGGTCTCCCATATGAATTAAACCCGCAAGTTCTCGGAAGCCGCGATTGCTGGGCTCATACACTGTTTGAGATCTCCACAACCGATGAAGAGTCCGGTGCGCGTATTTTGCTTGCTTCCGGTGGAAGATATGATCCTTTGGCCGTTCGATTCATTCCTACTCCGGCAGCGATGATTTCGGTAGTATGCGAAATTCGCGGCAAATCTAAAGTGAAGCATGTCTCTTCTGCATCTCCAGTCATTTTTTTCGCCCATTTGGGGGGGGAAGCTAGAAGGCGCGCGCTTGGCGTCATGGAAATATTGCGCCGATCGGAAATACCCGTACATCAATCATTATTGTATGAGCGTATAGGAGAGCAGATGGCAGCCGCTCGTCAGTTCGCAGTTCCATACATTCTAATCATGGGGCACAAAGAGGCGATGGAAGGCACGATACTCGTCCGCGAGGTCACGACAAATGCTCAAGATGCCGTACCGCTTCCTGAATTGCCCCAATATTTGCGTCGCCGGCATATCGGAGTTCCAGCTTAGAAAGTTCAATAAAGCCAAGCTGAATTTGCGCTCACCCACTCTGGGTGGTATTCTCCGCGGATGGCAATCAATGCAGAAGTCCAAAAAAGCGGCAACGAAACCGCTCTTTCGACTATCCGGAAATTCAGTCGTCGCGTACAAGGCACCGGCCTTATTCGTACAGTCAGGGCTGCGCGTTACTTTTCGCGAGACACATCAAAGACCGTCAGAAAAAAGCGAGCCCTCAAATTGCTGAAGCGGAGGGCGGAATATAAACTCCAGATCAAGGAAGGGAAAATTACGGAACTAACCGGACGGCGAGGCGGTATCAATCGCGGTTCTGGATTTTCCGCTCATACTGCACGCCCCGCTTCGCAAACACCATCGGCTCGCATTCCTCAAGCCGTTACCGAAATTCCGACAGCGAAAGAGGGAGAGGGATCTCCCACGGCTCAGTAGTACATGCGAAATAGTAGTCTAAAATCCCTCCGCCATCGCGGAAGCTCTGCTGTGGTGGAGATCAGGTCGACAATCCGAGCTCAGCTTCCCAGGATCGAATTTGGCAAGATCGCAAAGAAAATTCTCGGCGCGGGATACACCCTTTCACTTGTGATTTGCGGCGACACACTAACAAAACGCCTCAATCGTGAATTTAGAAAAAAAGATTATCCAGCCAACGTTCTATCCTTCAGTTTGTCAAAAAATGAGGGCGAGATTTTTCTAAACGTGAAAAAAGCCCGGAGAGAAGCAAAGGCACTTACAATCCCGTGGGAGAGACGCGTGACGCATTTATTTGTCCATGGTTGCTTTCATTTGAAGGGCTATAAGCATGGCGCGAGGATGGATGTATTGGAGAGAACGTTCCTCAAGCGGTTCGGTTTCAAATATTAGTTTACTGGCGACGTAAAGCGAGCGAAGTGAGAAAGCGACGCTTTCGCACTTCCGAGCCGGGGAGCCAGAAACTGGCCAACGACCTGCGATCTCGAAAGAGCCAGTTTACAGTTTACAGGTCACAGTCTACAGAAAATGTGGGGATGACTGTCCACTGTAAACTGTAAACTGTAGACTTATGCTTATTGTACAATGCGCTCATGCGGAAATTTTATACAGGAATAGACATTGGAACTTATCACGTGAAAGTTGTTATAGCCGTCCCGCCCCTTTCTCACGAACTTCCGATGCAAATCGTGGGCGTCGGTAGCGCAGCGTCGAAAGGAATGAGACACGGATACATAATCGATAAAAAAGAAGCGACAAAAAGCGTCAAGGAGGCAATAGCACGTGCATCGTCCGCCGCAAAAGTGTCCATAAGAAATGCACGTGTCGCCTTGGGTGGCGTCGGCCTTGACGAGATCAGGTCGACCGCAGAAATAACTCTGACGCCTTCGGGAGGAATCGTTACTGAAAGAGAAGTCGAGCGCGTGCTGAAAGAAGGCCAAAAAAGAGCAGCCTCCAAATTAGTTAATAGAACTGTAATTCACACACTTCCCTTAGAATTCCGAGTTGATGGATCGAAGGTATTCGGCAAGCCTCTGGGCCTCCAGGGCACGAAACTTGCCGTCGATACTCTGATAGTTACGATGCTATCCCAGCATCATGATGATCTCTCCGAAGCAGTCGAGGCGGCAGGAGTTGAGGTTGAATCGGTAATGGCTTCTCCCATTGCCGCGGCGCTTGTAACTCTCACAAGCTCTCAAAAAACCGCAGGGGTAATGCTGGCCAACATCGGCGCGGAAACTCTTTCAATAATTGTATATGATAATGATGTTCCGGTTTCTCTCAAAGTTTTTCCAATAGGCTCTAGTGACATTACGAACACGATCGCACTTGCATTTCAAATTCCCCCACCGGAGGCAGAGCAAATGAAACGGGGCGCCGTCACTGGAAGTGATATTTCACCAAAAAGAATGAACATGATAGTTACCTCACGACTTCGCGACATGTTTCTTCTTATAAATGCCCATCTCAAATCTATAGGCAGAAGCCAATTGCTCCCCGCCGGGATAATAATCACCGGCGGCGGCTCCGGCCTTGCCAGCGCTTCCGACATAGCGCGCACCGTCCTCAAACTTCCTTCGCAAATAGGACTGCTGGGAAATTTGCCTCGCACTGGCGCAGCAGACGCCACATGGGCAGTAGCTTTTGGCCTTTGCCGAGCCGCATACATGGATGATCTGTCCTCTTACGGCGGTTCAATGAGCGACTTTATCAACCGCGGAGGAGAGGCAATTCGGCAACTTTTCCGTTCATTGCTGCCATAGTCTTGTCTTTTCTCAAATCGCACGCACGGTAAGATGATGGCTCCAAATTGTCAACGTTGACTCATAATTACATATGCTATGATGCTCAAACTATGACCAAGCAGGTGAGGCCGGACGTAGAATCATTTGCGCGAATTCGAGTGATCGGTGTCGGCGGATCCGGAGGAAATGCGGTCAATCACATGGTGTCCTCGCATGTTGCTGGCGTGGATTTCATCGCCATAAATACGGATGCCCAGGACTTACATAAATCAAAAGCAAAAAGGAAGATCCACATCGGAAAGACCCTGACGCGGGGCCTAGGAACTGGAATGAATGCCGATATAGGCAAGCAGGCGGCAGAAGAAACGCGGGAGGATGTTCAAGACGCTATTAAAGGCTCTGACATGGTTTTCATCACTTGCGGCATGGGCGGAGGAACAGGAACGGGCGGTGCGCCCGTCGTAGCAAAAATAGCGCGAGAGCTCGGAGCTCTCACCGTAGGAGTCGTCACTCGACCGTTCGGATTTGAAGGGGCACAGAGAATGCGCCTCGCCGAACAGGGCATGAACGAGCTTCGCAAGGCAGTCGATGCGTTAATTGTCATTCCAAATGATAAACTGCTCGCGATTGTCAGCAGAGAGACCGGAATAAGAAATGCCTTCGCGATGTGCGACGATATTCTGAAGCAAGCCGTAGAGGGTATTTCTGATTTGATCACTACGACAGGCATCATAAACGTTGATTTTGCCGACGTGCGCACGATAATGCAGAACGCCGGCAGCGCCCTCATGGGTATCGGTTCGGCCGTCGGAGACAAGCGTGCTGAGCTTGCGGCGCGCGCTGCCATCAATTCACCGCTTCTTGAGGTTTCTATACATGGAGCAAAAGGCGTTCTGTTCTCGATTGCAGGAGGAGAGGATTTGGGAATGCTGGAGGTACAGGATGCGGCGAATGTAATAACAGAAGCAATAGATCCGGATGCAAAAGTCATTTTCGGAGCTGTCACAGATGACGCACTCAAGAAAGGTGAGGTCCGAGTTACCGTTATCGCAACAGGATTTCCGGAAAGCGCCGTACGAACTCCCCTTTTTCCGGCTTCATCGCGACTAGTGGCGAAGAAGGATCAAGATGTGCCGCCAGTATCGCGAATCACCAAGATGGACGAGAATGCAAAAAAAGAAGCAGAATCTTATGCATCATCAAAAATCGAAAAGGAAAAGGCAAGGACAGCCATTAAACAGCCAGAGCCGGTTGCCGCATCCATGAAGGATGATGATGACGATTGGGGTCTATCTTTCCTTAGAAGAAAATAGAACAGAAATAGCGTGTAGCGTGTAGCGTGTAGTAGAATGCAGCATGCATTTATTTTCTGAACGCTATTCGCTAAACGCTCTCCGCTATGAATGATTTAATTATTGTAGGAGGTGGGCCTGCCGGAGCGGCCGCAGCAGTTTATGCCGCGCGGAAGCGTCTTAAAACTGTGCTTGTCGTCGAAGAATGGGGCGGGCAGAGTAATGTCTCGCCAGATGTCCAGAATTGGATAGGCACGACTTCCGTATCCGGCGCGGATCTTGCGAAAGACCTGCGGAAGCACGTCGAGAGCTACGTTGGCGACTCCCTATCTATTTCATTTCCTTCCAAAGCTGTTGGCCTCGCGGTAAATAAAGGCGCAATTGAAGTGGCTTTGAAGAATAATGAAAAGATCTCGGCGAGGGCGCTCCTCATCGCCTCAGGCGCAAATCGCAGGAAACTCGATGCGCCTGGCGCCGCAGAATATGACCAGAAAGGGCTCACGTATTGCGCAAGCTGTGATGGGCCTCTGTTTGCGGACAAAGATGTCGCCGTCATAGGCGGAGGGAATGCCGCATTCGAAACCGCATCCCAGCTTCTTGCTTATTGCAAGACAGTAACCATCGTAATTCGCGGCGATACTTTTCGAGCGGACGAAATTACAACAAAGGCCGTGCTTTCTCACCCGAATGTCCGGCTCGCCAAGAATGCGGAACTTCTTGAGGTGATAGGAGGGCAATTCGTTACCGCACTTCGATATAAGGATATGAAGAGCAACGAGGAAAAAACTCTTCCCGTCGAAGGAATTTTCGTGGAGATAGGCCTAATCCCGAATACAGATTGGGTCGGCGACGTATTAAGGAAAAATAAGATTGGTCAGATCATTACCGATCCTAAAAAACAACGCACCTCTGTCGAGAATATATGGAGCGCAGGAGATTGTTCAGACGGCCTATATCATCAGAACAACATCGCCGCAGGAGACGCAGTAAAAGCGCTCGAGGATATATACCTCGCTCTGCGATAAAAAAATAGCTTGACATAGCTTATTGGTTGAGCCATTGTGGATGCCGTTAACAGGAGGCGAACATGTGGATCCTACCGTAGCGGTCCTCTAGCGAGGTGAGAGTTACACCATTGTTTTTGGACCGCGTGAACAAAATAGAGTTTTGTCGCACAGCTCCCTGGTCAGGGAGCGAAGGTTGCGGTAGACCGTGGGCCCAGCTCTAGAGATCGCAGAATCCTCGGAGCAACAGTAATGGGGCCCAAGATGACCAGGATCTTTTCCTGCCGCCCTGTCCAGAGGTAACTCTTCCATCTGCATCACCATCTGGATGGGTGCCGAGCCGCTTGGGTGGAAAGTGGCGAAGCACATAGGACGCGAACGGGAGATGGCGCACTTAAGACGCCCTCGTCAAAGAAGCACTTGGCCGCAAGATTAGCGGCCATTTTCTATTGGACGATAATCGTACCGAAGGCGCCCAACTTCAAGTGATTGTGGTATTTCCACGAACCGCTCTGATTAAATGTATATGTGTAGCTAATACCGGCGCTGCATTGATCGAATGAAGGCGTCCCAGTGTAACCGGGAGCACAATGCTCCTCAAGCGTAGTGCCGTCGTAGACCGTGTGCGAGGGGTGAGCCGCTGTTGCGACCCAAATGTCCCCTGCCGTGCTGTTGAAAGTGACGCGACCGCCTTTAGGAATAGTAACCGTGTCTGGCGTGAAGCTTGATCCGTCGTAAGTAACAACGACCGGTGCTATTGTCTCTCCGGTGGTCGGAGCATTTTCCGAACCAGCCGCTGTGCTTGATTCGCCGGGCGCCGCTGGGGCCGCGTCTTTATTCCCTAACAAATAATATCCGAGTCCTATTATGATGATTATCGCAAGGACCCATAAAACTGTTTTCTGCATATCTGTATATTGTTATTAATAAACTTTACGAGTATAACACAGGAGCGGACAGGCCTCGTAAATGACTTTACTTCGGGCCTTCCGACATGAATTCGCGACCATGTCCGATATCGGTATTTACTGGGATCTTGCTCTCACACAGCTCGCATTCGGCAGAAGGCCATTGATCAAGTTCAACATTAACGAGGGACACGAATTTTGAGACACCGCCAATTTCCTCTTTAGTAACTGCGCCTCTATTGCATATAACGACCGCTCCGACGACGTTTGCTCCAGCGCCCCTGGCGACTTCGACGACTTTCCGAATCGAGCCGCCGGTAGTTGTTAGATCTTCGACTATAAGAGTACGTTTGCCAGAAATTATTTTATCGTAGCCCCGTTTAATGATAAATCCACCCAAGCCGTCTTTTTCAGCATAAACGCCATAAACCTCGCGGCCGCTCAAATCGCCAAGATGGTATGCCACCCATTGAGAGAGTATCGCCGCCCCGATCGCAGGCCCGATGACAGCTTCGATGTTGTCGTCTTTGAAACGCTCCGCCATTTCCCTGCACACGATGGAAGTTTCGTGAGGATAGGCATACATAGCGTCTTTCAGAACGTAGGACTTACCGTGAAGACCGGAGGTTAATACAAAGTGTCCCGTGCGGAACGCACCGACTTTTTGCAAAATTTCCAGAATCTGATCTTCAGTAAGTGACATGTTGAAAATATTACAACGCTTTCTTGATTAATTCATTAAGTTTGAGAGCTTTTACCCGCGCCGCTTCCGCAAAATCGGGCCCGCCGGAAGCAAAAATAATCGAGCGCGAGGCATTCACTATTAGCCCTTTCTTTCTGCTATCAATTCCGGCTTTGATGGTTTTGTCTAAACTTCCGTCTTGAGCGCCGATGCCGGCAACAAGAATGGGCATGTCGCCGACTATAGAGCGAACCTCGCCAAGCTCTTCCGGATAAGTGGCTCCCACCATGACGCAGCAATTACCGTTCCCGTTCCATTCAGAAGCGGCAAGACGTGCGGCTCCCCTCCAAGATAGGGATTGACTGTGATGGCATCGGCTCGAAAATGCTCAAAGAGCGACTTGGCATAGTGTTTGTTTGTATTGCCGATATCACCGCGCTTGCCGTCGATGATAACCGCCGCATCCGGCGCCACTTCGTTGATGTATCGCACAGTATCGACAAGTGCAGCAAATCCTTCCTCACCCTCCGCCTCATAGAACGCAGGATTCGGTTTATAAGAGCCGACTAGATCGCGTGTTGCGTCAACTATTGCCTTATTAAAGGAGAATATTGTTTCCCTCACTGTTGCCTTCCGAACAGCTTCAGGGATTCTTTCCAATTCGCTATCAAGGCCGATACACAAAAAATTGTCGAGTTCCCATCGACGTTCGAGCATTTCGCGAAAATTTCGGCTGGTCATTAAAAATCAATGATATCAGAGCGAGAATTAAAAGAAAATCGCCTAAATTACCTGTTAGCTCTTCGAACAATTGCGTCCGTCATTCTGGCAACTCGAGACATCGCCTTTACGTCATGCACGCGAACCACGTCTGCGCCGCGCTCTATGCATATCGCAACGGCCGCCGCGGTGCCTTCGAGCCGCTCTTCCGGGGGAACGTTGACTGTATAGCCTATAAAGGACTTCCTTGAAGGTCCGACAAGAATTGGAAATTTTAAATCCCTCAGCTCATTCAATTTATTTATTAACTCTAAATTCTGCTCTACCGTTTTTCCAAATCCGATGCCCGGATCGATGATAATATTTTCGCGCAAAACTCCCGCGCGAACGGCCTTATCAATCGAGTCTTTTAATTCGCTCTTAATGTCAGATAAAAGATCGCGATATGAGATACCAATGAATCTGCCCCCGAGTCCTTTTTGCATTTCGGCACTATCGGCAGAGCTGCGATTATGCACAATGATGAGAGGAGTCTTATTTTCCGCCGCGACCTTCGCCAGCTCCGGATCTTTTGTAAGACCCCATACATCATTTACAATGCTCGCCCCAGCGCGAATCGCTTCACGCGCAACCTCGGATTTGTATGTATCGACAGAAATGGGAATGGAAACTTTTTTGGCTAGTTTTTCGATAACAGGAATAACCCTTTTTAATTCCTCGTACGCCGAGATTGGCACTGCGCCAGGCCTGGTTGATTCTCCGCCCACATCAAGGATATCTGCGCCATCGCTTACCATTTGAATTCCTTGCAATGTCGCAACGTCAGTCCAGTCTTTTGCCCGCGACATAGTGCCGTCCCCAGAAAAAGAATCAGGCGTGGTATTGACGATGCCCATAATGTAAGTGCGCGCACCCCAATCGAATTTCTTTGCTCCAATCTTGATCATATATTTACTGAAGTCTTTATAACCTCCGAAGAAATATCCCCCAAACTCTTGAGTAATTCTCTCACGGAAACTTTGAGAATAGGATGTCGCAGATCTGGCGCTATATCGTTAAGTGGAGCAAGCACGAACGCCCGTAGGGCAAGTCGCGGATGCGGAATCACTAGGTCGGGTTCGTCAACGATTTCTTGGCCATAGAACAAGATATCAATGTCGATGATTCGCGGACCGAAGCGCTCTCCGCCCAAACGGCCCATTTCCTGTTCGATTTTCTTTATAAATTGCAAAAGTTCTCTGGCACTCAAATTGGTGGCGCCTTTCAGCGCCATATTCAAAAAAAGCGGCTGTGCCAAAATATGCTTTGGTTCCGTCTCATATACGGGCGACCTCTTCTCAATCGTGATCTCGGCGGAAAGCTCCTTTAGCGCCTTGCGCAAGTTATCCTCACGATCACCGATATTCGATCCCAGAGATAGGTAAACCTCCACCCCGTTAGAAGTCATAAGCAAAAAAGAATTTTAAATGTATTAAAAATTCTTTTTTGCTCACTCGTCCCCGTATTGATATGCAAAAGTTGTACCTTCGCCGCTTTTATTTCCGATGTGCACCATTTTAGACTTCTAACGGGGTCCATGCTATTGCGGAAGCACTATTGTCACGCCCGCTAAGCCTGCTGTTACGGCTTTCGGCTTTCTAATCGTCACTGAAATACTTTTTACTTTCTCATCCTTCAGAATACTTTCCGCGATCTCACGAGCGAGTGTTTCTAACAAATGCTTCGACTGATGCTCAATTACCTCGCGGGCAATTTCCAGGAAGTCTTTGTAATTTACAGTGTCCGCGATATTGTCCGACTTTGCCGCGTTATCTGTATCAACTTCTGCAGAAATATCCAGTATGAATTCCTGCGAGTTAGCTCGTTCTTGCTCGCTCACGCCGTGTTTGCCGAACAGAATTAATTTCTCAAGAAATACCTTAGACATGATGATTCGCGAGGGCGAGGCCATTAAGAACATCGGACGTGGGTTTTGCTATTCCCATGCTGTAAAAATGTATTCCGGGAACGCCGTTTGCAAGTAAATCCTTGCATTGTGCAATCGTTGACTCAATTCCTGCCTTATAAATATCTTCCGGATCATTGAAGCGAGATATAGATTCCTTAACAGATTCAGGAATATTCGTGTAAAAGATCCGCGGCAGGGATTCCAGATGCTCTTTTTTGTAAAGAGGTTTTATTCCCGGAATTATCGGCACGCGAATTCCGATCTTCGCGGCTTCATCGCGGAATTTATAAAACGCGCTATTGTCGAAAAACATTTGCGTAATTATGAAGTCCGCGCCGCAATCTACTTTGTGCTTCAGCCATTTTAGATCAGTTTCGAAGTCTGGCGCTTCGAAATGTTTTTCAGGATAACCCGCAACGCCGACGCAGAAATCGGTTTTCTCAGCGTCGTCAATTGGGTCAAGATAAATTCCCTGATTCATTCTTTGAATTTGCTCGACAAGCTCGCTCGCATACTCATTGGCGAATGAAGTGCCGGAGGTGGCAGGCGCAGCGTCGCCGCGTAGTGCCAATACATTTTTGATCCCATGAAAATGAAGTGTGAGAAGCACATCCTCTGTCTCGTCCTTAGTAAAACCTCGGCAAATTACGTGCGGGGTTGGCTCAACGCCAAATCGAGATTGCGCTGCGATACAAATTGCATTAGTGTCGAGGCGTTTGCTTTTGATACGTTCAACTTCCTTTCCGCCGACAAGCTCAATACTCCTTGCGTGGGCGTGCGATGTGACGCTCATAAATGCTGGCTTATATTTCATCAACGCCTCGAGTTCTGCAAATAATGCTTTTATCTTGAAGCCCTTTTTTGGAGGAATGATTTCAATCGATGTGAACGGCTCCCCCGAATTTTTGATGAGATCGGTGACTTTCATTGTATGAATATTGCCGGGTTAATCGCGGCAATAAAACAATAATACGCTATATCCCGAGATGGCGAAAATCGGAAAGCAGCGATATTAGAGTCGGAGAATTTATTTCTTAACTTCCTTTCGCAGGATCTTCACTGCCTCCATCATTCGCTCAAGTTGAGTCCATGCTTCATCTCCGCGGGTTTTGAGCCCGCAATCGGGGTTAATCCAAATTCGGTGAGGATCCATATCCAGGGATTCCGGAATTGCTAGAATTTCCTCTACTGTCGGAACGCGAGGAGAGTGTACGTCGTAGACGCCAAGTCCGATAGAAGCCGGGAACCCTGATTCTTTTATATAAACCGACAGCTTCCCTTTCGATTTGCTGTCTTCTATAAGGAGAACATCGGCACCCATATCTTTGATGGTGTCGAGAATATCCTTGAATTCAGAAAAGCACATGTGCGTGTGAATTACACTCTGGTCAGGCACATCTGCATAGACAGAGCGAAATGCATTCACCGCGTGCTTCAAATAGTTGGTATGAAGTTTCTTATCGAGCGGAAGTCCTTCGCGGAGCGCGGGTTCATCAATTTGAATGTGTTTAATGCCCGCATCCACGAGATCTTTCACTTCATCGGAAAGAGCTCCTGCGATGTCATAGAACTGTGCCTCAAGCGAAACATCTTCGCGCGGGAATGACCATTTGACTATCGTGACGGGCCCTGTGAGCATTCCTTTAACGGGCTTTTTTGTGCAGGACTGCGCGAAAGTAATCCAAGGCACAGTGAACGCCCCATCTTTGCGGCTGACCGGCCCCGTTATCACAGGCGGGCGAACATGCCTCGTACCATATGATTGCACAGGCCCTTTTATTACGGCATATCCGTCAAAATTTTCAGCAAAATACTGGACCATGTCGTTTCGCTCGAACTCGCCGTGCACTAAGAGATCAAGTCCGAGCTCATCCTGTTTCTGGACGCACTCTTTCGTCTTGTCCTTAATGAATTTGTCGTAATCCGCTTGGCTTAGCTTTTTTTCCCGCAACTCTTTGCGGGCGTTGCGAACCTCGGCTGTTTGAGGAAAACTTCCGATGGTAGTAGTCGGATATGCCTCATCGCTGACCCAATAATCTTTTCTATTTCTTTCGAATCGCTTTGCCGGGAGATCGACATCTTTGAAATCAAATTTAGAGTACTTCGCCTTCCCCGCCTTAATTGCAGTTAGCTCTGCAATTTTTTCCTCGGCAAATGAGAAGTTCCCATCTTCCCCCTTAGCTGAAAGCGGAACATGCATGAGTGAACAAGAAGGGCTTATATAAAGCTGGTCGTTGGAGATCTTTGACTGAATTTCCTTGAGAATCCTCTCTGTGCGGGCTGATACTGGCCAGACATTGTGTCCGTTCAGAACGCCCGCTATCAAGACCTTGTCCTTGGGAAAAGATGAAAGTAGAGAGAGGTTTTCGGAGCCATCCCAGAAATCGAGGCCAATGCCTGCAACAGGAAGAGAGAAAAGCTTTCCCGAAAAATCGCTGACGCCTCCGAAATAGACGTGTAGGTGGACTTTATTTTTTAGACTCTTGAGAAAATTTTCATACCCGTCCGGCATTCCGTGCGTGATGAATGATGGCTCTTCAAGTTGGATAACTGTGTGGGCCGGAAGAGAATTCAGAAATTTCGTGTATTCCGCAGAAAGTATTTGGAAAAGTTCCGCCGTGCTCTTTGATGTGCGATTAATAGCGTAGGAAAGAAGAGTCCATGGCCCGATAAGAGCGAGTTTGCGACGCGAATCTGACAAATCCGGCAGCGGCGCCTCCGGCTGCCATGCGAAATCTCTCTCTATTTCTGGCTGGACAATGTGATAGTTCGTATTGAACCACTTCACCATCGGCGAAGCCGCCCGATCCTCCACGCCGCGAGCTATCCCAAAATAAACCGGCAGAGACAAAGCATCCTTGGGTTCTCCGAACCGGAGAGGCACTATGCCAAATCGAAATGCCGTTCTCAATAGCCGATCATAGAGATCAATATCGCCCACAGGAATCAAATCAAGGTCCTTTTGCGCTTCGATATTATATTTTTCGACGGTCGAAAACACTTCCTGAACCTCTTTTTCAGTCACCTCGCCCTTCCAATATTTCTCGACTGTCTGCTTGATAAGCGACTGATAAACATTTGGAAATCCGATGTTTGTTATTTTCATCTGAAGAATATAACAACCAATCTCAAGAGTGTCGAGATTTTAGTTAAGATTCTTGTTTGTATACATAAAATACTGAGAGCTTGCGAGAGACTGGCAATGAGATCTCCCGCGTCTCGACGCGGTCGCTTGAAAAGAAAAAAGCCCGCTCCTTGCCAAAGGGAGCGAGCTCTCAAAGCAGGTAAGCCGCAGAAAAGAAATAGCCGGCGGATCCTAAACGAAATTACAAATTCGTTGGATCGCCGCCGGCCAAATCGCCAACGAGGAACGCGACGTATTTCAGTCGCCGTTCTCGTCGGAGAGAGTACCGCTGTCCCCACCGTAGGTGGGGGCGGACGTCTCCCGTTCTGGCACGGGGACGAGTATCTTCTCGTCCTCCGCGTTTGGCGCCGATGCCAGCGGCGCCTCTGGAGTGCTCTGGTTCATAAGGCCTCCATTTGGTTTGGAACCTCCGCCATTGCTAAAACATACCCTGGCAGAGGTACCACGAACACCGATTTTGCCTTACTACCGAAGCATGAAGTAGATCGGTATTCCGCCAACTACTTCATAATCTAAATTCTACGACCCGCCCCAAGCCCGAGCAAGGCCTGCAAACAGGGTCTCTAGAGAATGAATTATATTTTATCCAACGCCTGCGAGAGATCCCCTATCAAATCTTCCGCATCCTCTATTCCAATAGAAAGCCGCAAAAGCGTGTCCGCGATACCGATCTTTTTTCTTTCCTCGGGAGGAACATCCGAATGAGTCATTGTGGCAGGGTGATTTATCAAAGTCACCTGATCTCCGAGACTTTCCGCAATGTAAATTAAGCGTAGAGATTCCATAAACTTTATGGACGAATCTAGATCGCCGACTAACTCGAAAGAGAAAGTGCCGCCGAAGCCCGATGCCTGTTTTATGGCGACTTCGTGGCCTGGATGAGTCGGAATTGTTGGGTGATAGACTTTTTTGACTTTCTTATGTTTGTTTAAAAATTCCACTATGTCCCGCGTATTCTTTTCATGCTTCTGCATTCTTAGCTCTAGCGTCTTGATGCCTCGCAAAACCGAATAGGAATCAAAAGGTGAAAGAATGCATCCCGCGGCATTTTGAAAAAATCCTATTTTTTCGGCAAGCTTCGAATCTTTAGTAATAATACTTCCGGCAGTTACATCGCTATGCCCAGAGAGGTATTTCGTCATCGAGTGAACGACTATATCCGCGCCCAGATCAAGAGGTTTCTGGAAATATGGGGTACAAAACGTATTGTCGACTACCGTCAGAATATTTTTACCTTTTGCGACTTTCGCGACAGAAGCAATGTCGACTATTTTCATCAGTGGATTAGTTGGGGTTTCTATCCAGATCATTTTTGTATTTTTCTTTATGAATTTTTGTGCATCTTTGGCGTCAATAAATTCTGCAAATGTGAACTCAATGTCAAACTTTTCGAAAGCTTTGGTGAAGATGCGCCGCGTCCCGCCGTATACATCATCTATACATAAAACATGGTCGCCGCTCTTAAGAAGCAGCGCCACGTTCGTTATCGCGGCCAAACCGGATGAATAGGCGAAGGCGGCAGTGCCGTTTTCGAGCACGGCAAGATTTTTCTCCAGTGCGGCGCGAGTTGGATTTCCCGAGCGGGAATACGCATATCCTCCAGTGGGTTCTTTGAGTTTGCTACGGGCAAATGTTGTAGAGAGATGTATCGGAACAACCACGTCGCCGCTTCCGCCTTCTTTAAGATTCGGCTCGCTTCCAACGTGAACTGCATCAGTTGCAAAGCCGCGCTTATGTTTATTGTTTTTGGCCATAATTATATGAATCCATTATCTCTCATCCACTTATCATCATAAAACTTGCTGACGTAACTCCTTCCCGAGTCCGGCAGAACGACAACGACAACGGCATTTTTATCCAAGTCCTTAGCGATTTTCAATGCACCGAATACAGCGAGTCCACTCGAGCCGCCTGCAAAAATGCCTTCTTTTTTGACAAGTTCTCGCGCCGTATCGAAAGACTGCTTGTCATTAACGACAATGATTTCATCAATGCTCGCCAAGTCAAGCGCGCCGGGCATAAAGTCTTCTCCCGGCCCTTCGACCTTGTATGCCTTCGCTTTGCCTTCAGTCTTGTAAAAATAATGATGTATAAGCGAGCCCTCCGGATCGACGCCTATGACTTTTATGTTTGGGTTTTTCTCTTTCAAGAATCTCGCCGCTCCCGAGATAGTGCCGCCGGTCCCCACTGGCGCCACATAGTGCGTCATCTTCCCTTCCGTATCACGCCATATTTCCGGGCCAGTCGTTTTGTAGTGCGCCTCGGTATTGGCCCGATTGAAATATTGATTGGGATAATATCCTCCGCGTTCTTCTGCAATGCTTTTAGCAAGATTGATATACATGCGCGGATCGTCCGGCTCCACGTCGGCGGGAGCGCGCACGACTTCAGCCCCATATGCCCGCAGAACTTGTTCTTTCTCCATGCTCATCTTTTCCGACATTGTACAAACGAGCTTGTATCCCTTTATTGCCGCGGCAATAGCGAGCCCGACGCCGGTATTGCCGCTTGTCGGCTCAACGATCGTTCCACCCGGTTTCAACAGACCCTTTTTCTCCGCATCCTCGATCATAGCGATGCCGATCCGATCTTTCATGCTCCCGCCGGGATTCAAATATTCGAGTTTCGCCAAAACGAGCGCATCTATGCCTTCCGCTATTGCATTGAGTTTGACAAGAGGCGTGTTACCTATGACTTCCAAGAGATTCTTTGCGTATTTCATCGTAACTTGAAATTTACAAGATATTTGGGACTTTACAAATGCCGCAACTGCTAATCTTCTAATATTCCGATCATTTCTGCGACGATGTCATCGGTATTTCTGCCTTCAGTTTCTATTGTGACGTCAGCATATTTTTCATATAGAGGGGTGCGTTCATCATACAGTTCTTTGAAGGTCTTGCCTTTAAGGCCCACAATTCCTCTGCCTACCGTGCCAATACGCGTCTCCAGAGTCGGAAAGGAAACTTTTAAGTAAATGACAGTTGAGATTTCTTTCAAATGCTCCATTGTTTCGGGGCGATACACAACACTGCCGCCCGGAGAGATTACTATGTCGCGCTTTCCTATTGTTCCCACAATTATCGCCTGCCCCTCCATCGTAATGAATTTCTGCTCGCCCATTTCATCCAAAATATCTTGGAGTGGTTTGCCGTGTGTTGGTTCTATAATCGCCCTGTCCACATCAAGAAAATCAAGCCCTAGTTTCTCCGCAAGCCGCCGTCCAACGAAGCTTTTCCCAGCCCCGGGCATTCCTATCAGAGTTACGTTCATCCCGTTAGAAATAGGACGCGGACGCACGACATTCCGCGCACACTATTTTATTATCGCCAATAAGTAAACATATCCGTCCATAGCTTGCTTCGCGTCCGCTATTTCTAACGGGATTCATAATTGATATGCGTGAAATATAACAGAATTACAAAGCAGCACTAGAACACTGCCAAAAGCCACGTATGCTGGACCTATACGATTTCCAGGTCTTTGGAGTATTTTCCGAGGGTCGCCAAACTATTCATTTTTGCGCGGTGAAGGAACGCTTTCTGTGCCGCCGGAATATTTTCCGACTTCCCGCTCCATGCTCTAAGCGCGGAATCCTGGAGGGCTCTGCCATAAGAAAATGTCAGGTTCCACGGATGAGGACCCATTTTATTTATCGCATTTAAATTCTCTGTCGCCTCGACTTCGCTCTGGCCGCCCGAGAGAAATGCTTGCCCTGGCAATTCATCAGGCAAAACTTTGCGGAAAAGATTCACGGTGCGAAGAGCTATTTCTTCCGGTGAGGCCTTTCCACTTGGATTTTCTTTTGCAGGAAGAACCATATTCGTTTTTAAGATCATTCCGGAAAGAGCCACGCCTGCTTTTTCTATTTCTTCAAAAATTGCTCTTAAAGTTCTGTCGCTTGCCTCTTCGCATTTTTCGATCGGATGCGTCCCGTCCATCAGCACTTCCGGCTCTACGATAGGCACAAGCCCGGCCTCTTGGCAGTGCTTTGCGTAGGCGGCCAGATCCTTGGCGTTTTGTCGAATGTTCGCGTCCGTGGGTATTCTCTCACCGATTGTAATGACCGCGCGCCATTTTGCGAATTTTGCGCCAAGTTCTGCATATTCCTTCAACCTCTCCGGGAGCCCTTCTAAACCTTTTGTCACGTTTTCATTCGGCGAGCTCTCCATTTCTTTCAGTCCCTGGTCGACCTTTATGCCGGGCAGAACTCCCGCATCCTCGATAATGGAAACAAATCTGCGGCCGTCCGCATGGCTCTGCCGGATCGTCTCGTCATAAAGAATGACTCCTGAAATATATTCTCCAAATCCCTCCGAAGTGAAAAACAGCCCGCGATATTCGCGTCGAAGATCTTCTGTCGAGGGCACGCCGATTTTCGCGAATTTTTTCTCTATCGTTCCGGAGCTTTCGTCCGCAGCCAGAATTCCTCTTCCTTTTGCGACCATCTGACGAGCTAATTTTTCAAGCTCTTCCAAATTTATTTTGCCGGGCATATAGAATTCTAATTCTAAACAACTTTCGGCTTATGCCACCAGTGGTGCGTGGTGATATATCGCAGTGTCTCACTTTGCCCGCGTATGACCACAGACTGCGTAATTATTTCGCCATCTACATATCGAACCCCTGAAAGAAGCGGGCCGTCAATAACGCCGGTTGCAGTAAAGCCCAAGTCTTTCCCCTTTGCTAACATATCGGATGAATAGACCGTCTCTTTTTTGAGGCCAACTCCCGCAAGAAGTTCCAATTGCTTTGGGGAATATTTCTCATCACGCTCCTTAAATCTGCACAATATCTCGCCGCCCATTATCTTCAGAGCCACCGCAGCAAGGACAGCTTCGGTCGAGCCGCCTATTCCCATCATTACGTCGATGCCGGATTTCGGCATGCATGGAGCGATGCCGCCCGCAACGTCGCCATCCGTAATCAGCCGCACCCTCGCGCGTGCCGCGCGGATATCTTTTATCAATTGTTCATGGCGTGGGCGATCCAAAACTACAACTGTGACATCTTCTATGTCCTTGCCTATCGCTTTGGAAATATTTTTCAGGTTGTCCGAAACCGGCGCATCAATATCTATTGCATTCCTTGCTTTTTTCCCCACCGCAATTTTCCACATGTATGTATCCGGCGCGGAGAAAAGAGAGCCGCGCGGGCCGTTTGCAGCCACACATATAGCATTGTATCTGCCGAATGCGACGCTATCCGTGCATTCGAGCGGGTCCACCGCAATATCTACTTCCGGCTCTCCCCCCTTTCCGATCTTTTCGCCGGTGTAGAGCTCGGGCGCTTCATCCTTGCTTCCTTCGCCGATGACGACCGTGCCGGAAAAATCTATGTCATTGAAGCGGATACGCATCGCATCCACCGCTGCCCCATCGGCCGCCTTTGCATCACCCTTGCCTACCCATTCCGAGGCGGCGATAGCCGCCGCTTCAGTAACTCTCACGAATTCAAGCGCGAGATTGCGTTCCATAATTAATGAGGAACATTATAAACCCTCAAATGCGTCGCGTCATCGAGGCGAGTTTCTTTTGCTTTGTTTTTTCTTTAATGACTTTCGGCGTGTCAAAAAGACTCAAGCGAAGCTCTGCAATTAATACATCGTATGTCATGAAAAGCCGATGCACCGTGCCGGGAAGGAATCCGTGCTTGTCCTCCTTGATGACCTGCGTAAGATCATCGAATATTTTTGAGCCTAGACCATTACCGTACTTTTTCGCAAAAAAATTGAGGCCGGTCTCTATTCTGAATTTATGTTTATAAAAAACTGGCAGCATATCCCACAATCTTCTCGTCAACGCTCTTTGTCCTCCCAGGAGGGGTCCGATTTTTATGAGTGGCCCAGCGAGCCCGGACATATAAATGTCGCGATTGCACATTCCAATGAACATCTCGATCCGGCCATCGAGAACAGGATTGATTATCTGATTGACGATATCGTGCGTGAGTCCCTTCAAATCCGCGTCGCAGAAAAAAATAATATCCCCGCTTGAAGCCAAAACGCCGCGGTCCATCGCGTGTCCCTTGCCGCGATTGCGTTCATTTCTCAAATATTTGACGTTGTATTTCGATATAACTTCGCCCGTGCCGTCGGTCGAGCCATCATCTACGACAATTATTTCTGATAGGGCCGGATGCGTCGTGAGCACATCCAAAATAGCTCCTATCCTAGGAGCTTCGTTATAGACCGGCACAATTGCGCTTATTCTCCGATTACTTTCTTTTTTATCCATGCTGATATAAATTTATAACCCAAAACGAGCAAGATTATGGCTATTATTCCATATTCCAGCTGATTTATATATGGGGCGATGTGAGTAGCGCCTTTACCAGCCAGAAACCCTCCGGCAATTATGAGAGCATGGTAAAAGGCAGTCCCGAGCGTATCATAAATAGTGAAAGTCCTAATAGGCAGCTTCTTGTGGGCGAAATATACGATGGCAAATATCCTGATCCCGTACAGGAATTTAAGATACAGCAGATGATAGTGATGATGCTCCCCCAGCATCTCGTCCAGTTTGGCGACCGCTTTTTCTTTGTGGTACCAGAATTTTT
>Ga0209542_10004949_pt1 | contig 27010 bp, 24 predicted proteins | sample RifCSPhighO2_01_FD_184028 | JGI IMG/M metagenome (GOLD analysis project Ga0209542, IMG submission 184028) | Soil microbial communities from Rifle, Colorado - Rifle CSP2_plank highO2_0.1 (SPAdes) (version 2) | ecosystem: Environmental > Terrestrial > Deep subsurface > Rock core/Sediment ...
ATGACGACGAACGTTTGGATGGGACACTTCGTGTCCCGGGTACCCGGCGATTCAAGCCGGGGTTATCACCTCGTGGAGGCTGTGGTCACCCGTGGCCGCTGCATTCTACTCGATGCTGCCTATCTCGACTTCGGTCGAGGAGGTGAATATCGAGAATGGTTTGCGGGAGCGGGTTGCAACAGCGTGGTCTCGAAGTCGCTCACCGTCTCACACGAGCTCATTTTCGCACAGTCGTCGGGGTCGAAGGGTGGTGGGGCAACCTACCTCTGGCTCTGGACGGGGATTTTCTACAATCTCACGCCCAGGCTGGGTGGCGACATCGTCTTCTTTCCCTACCTCCCCCTCGACAAGGCGGGTAAGCGCCAGTTCGTGATCGAGCGGGCGAAGCTCGAGTACAGGCTCCATCCGGCCATCAAGCTGGGTGCTGGTTATGGTGCCTACCAGATAAGCGGCGAGGAGTGGCAGCACAAGCCGTTCATCACCGTGACCCTAGCCCCGTTTGCCGGCAAGTTCGGGAGCATGGAATTCTGGCTCCAGAAGATGCCTAGTGGAGCCCAAGTGCAGACCAGGTACCAGATTATGTTCAAAGAGAAGAAGTAGCGGGAAGAAATAAGGCCCCGCGGTAGGAAGCTCTGCTTCCACCGCGGGGCTTCTTACTTTGTGCTAAAATATTACTATGCAACGATTGGTTCTAATTTTTTTAATTACTTTTTCTATTTTACTAACATCTGGTGCCGCGATTGCGCAAGATAGGGCCGGCGATGCTAATTCGGACGTGCCGACGAGCTATGTCCGGAATTCGGAAATACAGAATATCAAAAAAATTATCGGCAAGAAGACGCCTGATTTTATCGCCAAGCCGGTAATTGCCGTGGTGACCGCTCTCGAGAACTTCCGCTTGGCGCAGGCAGAGAAATCCGAAGGGAAGGTCTATCACTTTGTTTTTGCCAATGTTTTCATTTTCTACGGAATTTTTATAATAATTTTATTTTTGCTGCTCCGCATAATTTGGCGTATAATCTTCTGATATGGCGGTCCGTATTGTTTTTTCCATTACCCTTCTCGCATCAATTTTATTCCTGCCCTTTTGGGTTTCTGTGCTCCTAGCTATCGTCGGAATGGTCTTTTTTCCTTCCTATTTCGAAGCGATTTTGATCTTATTTATTTCCGATTTGCTCTATGGCGTCCCCGAGGCCAGGTATTTTGATTTAACTTTTGTCTCACTCATTCTTTCGGTGATTCTTTTCCTGGCGATCCAGTTTTTGAAGAAAAGGTCAATGTTTCAATTCATCCAATGATCCGAAAATTCTTCAGGAAGAAAAAAATAGAGAACGCGAATTTTTTCGTCGAGCCGGACGAAATATTCCTTGATTCGAAAAATCCCGGGAATTTCGATCGCCAACAATTCGAGGGCCGGATCGAAAAATCAATTTCCAAAAGAACGGTCATCGGCCTCGGATCAGTTTTTTTGGCCATCACTTTAATTTTTGGCGCCCGGCTCGGCTATTTGCAGATAACCAAAGGCGAAGCTTATCTAAAGAGAAGCGAAAATAATATCCTCACCAGGGTTCTCATTTTTGCCGATCGAGGAATAATTTATGATCGAAACAAGACAGAACTTGCTTGGAATAAAAAAGTTGATGATGCAACCGGAGAGTCAAGTCTGGTTCGCGCTTATTTGAGCCCCGGCTTCTCGCACATCTTGGGCTATGTGAGCTATCCGGCCAAGGATGACAGCGGAAACTGGTGGCAGACTGAATTTATAGGAAAAGACGGCCTGGAGAAGCAATATGATGAAGAGCTGAGAGGGGAAAACGGCGCGAAAATCGTAGAAATCGATGCGGGAAGGATTATTCACTCGGAGAATATCGTAAATGCCCCAATCCGAGGAGAAGATCTTATTACCTCTATCGACTCGCGTATCCAGAGCGAATTATTTAAATTGATAAAAAATCTATCGGAGGCGAGCGCGTTTAGCGGAGGCGCGGGAGTGCTCCTCGACGCGCGGAGCGGGGAAGTGGTTGCCGCGATCAGCTACCCGGAGTACGACCCGGAGATTTTATCTTTAGGCAAGGATAGCGCCGCGATTGAGAAGTATCTCGGCGACAAGCGCAAAGTTTTTCTCGACCGCACTATCTCCGGACTCTACACCCCCGGCTCGATCGTAAAACCGTTTCTGGCGCTTGGGGCGCTGGCCGAAGGGGTGATTGACCAGTATAAGCAAATTCTTTCGACTGGCTCGATCTCAATTCCGAATCCATACGATAAAACTAAAGAGAGCGTTTTTAAAGACTGGAAGGCTCACGGCTGGACGGATATGCGAGAGGCCATCGCAGTTTCTTCGGACGTATATTTTTACACGATTGGCGGGGGATTTGAAGGGCAAAGGGGGCTCGGGATTCTGAATATTGAAAAGTATGTGAGAATGTTCGGGATCGGGCAGGCCTCCGGAGTAGATCTTCCGGACGAAAAAAGCGGGACGATACCGAGCCCGGAGTGGAAAATAAAAACCTTCGGAGGCGATCCATGGCGGGTGGGGGACACATACAACACCGCGATTGGCCAGTACGGTTTCCAGGTGACGCCGATGGAGATGGCGCGGGCGGTGGCGGCAGTTGCCAATTACGGGAAATTAATTATCCCTCACTTTCTTCTTAACGATTCAGCCAGACAAAATCAAGTTACCGAACTTAACCTCGATAAGTATTTTTTCGATGTTGTGCACGAAGGCATGCGTGGATCGGTGACTTACGGTACCTCGAGTGCGCTCAATGTGCCGTATGTGGAAGTCGCGGCCAAGACCGGAACGGCGCAGCTCGGCGCCGCCAAGAACCGGATCAATTCCTGGATTATTGGCTTTTTCCCATACCAAAATCCGAAATACGCCTTCGCTATCATGATGGAATCCGGGCCGACCAGCGCCTCGGGCGCCTCCGGGGTCATGCGCGGGCTCCTTGACTGGATGAGCGTGAATGTGCCGGAGTATTTCCAGTGATTTGCTTATGATACAATATGTGAAGCCCGCCCAAGGCGGGTAAAATTATTAGTAATATTAAAACTTATGCAAAACTTTATTAAAAAGTATTGGGTTTATGGTTTGGTTTTAACGGGAGCCGTTGTAGGGCTTGGAGCACTCGGGGCGCTTGCCCAGACTGGTCCCAGTTCGAATAGCGGGCCGGGGAGTTCCGGGCCGGTCATCTTAAATATTGGCCCGAACGGGAACACGCTTCTGCGCGGGGTTATTAAGTCAGTTGGCACCGATTCCTTGGTCGTAACAAGCTGGGGAGGGGACTGGAATATCAAGGTAATGCCCACTACCCAGATTATCAGTCTTAATAGAACACTTGCTGATTTCCAGGTTGGCAATTTTGCGGGGGTTCTGGGCACAACTTCGCAGGACGGGGACTTTGTCGTTGAAGCGAGGATCGTGCGAAGCTGGGGTCCGAGGGCTGATAGCGACGCCGATGGCATCTCCGACGACCAGGACAGCGACGATGACAACGACGGAGTGCCGGATGGGCGAGATTCTCGAGGAAGGGATCACGATGATGATGGGATAATGGATGTGCTTGATCCGGATGACGACAACGACGGAATCCTCGACGTGAATGAGAGGGGGCGAGGACAGCGAGATCACGACAATGACGGGATTTCCGACGGAAGAGATGATGATGATGACAACGATGATCTCGACGATGATGAGGATCTAAGAGATGATGATCACGACAACGACGGCGTCTCGGATAAGGACGACGATGACGATGTCGATGATGATGACGATAACTCTGGCTCAAACAGCGGTTCGAATTAGTAAGAACGCTGAATGCCTAACAAAAAGCCCTCCGACCCGGGTCGGAGGGCTTTTTGATTTACGAGAATAATTTTAGCGAGTTACTTCAATAGTTTCTCCCAATTCTGCATTCGGAGCAGAAACAGTTACTCTGTCATTTGCATCAACAGTAACTTCGTAATCCACATCCCCGGCATCCACATCAGTGCAGACGCTAATTGCCGCGCCCTCTGAAGCAGAATCTGGATCGGTAGGCATCGCCGGCAAGTAAGTCGGCACCAGATCCACACATAAGTCCTCATCAACCTCTGGCGTGGCCGCAGCTGGGATATCCGGCAAATCCCCCTTGTTATCCGCTAGATACTGGCCGATCGCATTCAAGATCGCATTCACGTTAGAAGTTCTTTGTGAATTGTTAGCTTGCGCGAACTGGCGAGCCGGGTTGATGGCAATAAGCACGATCGCGGCCAGGATGGCGATGATGCCGATCACGACCAAGATTTCAATAAGAGTAAAACCCTTATTTTTATTTGATTTGTTAAAATTCATGTTTATAAAAATAGCTTATAATGGTTCGACTTTAGGGGTTTTTTATATCATGAGTTGATAAAAAAGGCAACTAGGGGCAAGGGGATAAGTCTGCGCATTCCCTGAAACTGGTTATTGGTATTTTGGGCTCATCTAAATTTACTTCCGCATAGTAATAGGTGTGAGCGTTGCTTACTTCAGCCCACGCCTTAATTTCCCCGCCAGAAACTTCATATTCGCACTTTTCTCCGTCAATATCTACTTCACCGCTTCCAGAAAATGAATCATCCAGCGCAAATTCGAGCCTCACGCGTTCGATACAGGCTTCCGCCAAGGCGCTACTTTCCGCTTTTAATTCCGAATCGAAAACGTTAAACCTTCCGAGAAACCCGGAAAAGGAAAGAGCCACCGCCGAGATAAGCAGAACCGAAGTAATGATGATTACCGAAAATAGTGCTATGAAGCCAGCGCTGGAGTTTTTCATATTTTTAAGAATTTCGAGATTTCGGAAACAACTCCATCTATTGTAAGAGCTGCCGAGAGCATTCTGGCATCCGAATCGAAAGAAAAATTCAAATCTTCGACTGAAACATTCTTGGTGGTAAGAAGATGAACGTCTCCTTCGATTTCCATCTCGATGTCGTTTTCACCGTTCAGGCGGATTACTATCGGATCCGGAGAAACACTTTCATTTTCAAGGCTCAACTGGTTGGGCGTTCCGACATCAATGCTGTCGCTTTCGGCTCCGGTGAATGCCCAGTCAAATTTTTTAAGAACAAAATTAATTTCTTCTTCAGTAGTAACTTTTCCGGAAGTGTCGATGGCGCTCTTGGAGAGATAAAAAGCCGTTGCCACAAGAGAGCCCATGATAATGGAGAAGAGCGCGACATAAATAATCATTTCAATTATGGTGAAGCCTTTGTTTTTCATGATCCGGTAATTATTGAAATATAACCTTTGTCGTTAGAACTTTGTGAGCCGACATAAACATAATTTTCCTCGCAGTCTGCGGCTGTGCCCTGGAGACCTCCGCCCGACCCCGGCGGAAGGGTTAGGGGAGAAGCGTATTCGCTGATACTGGAGGGGTTATCTACTCTCCAAGTTTGGAACTGACCGTTGGAAGTAATCAAAAACGCCAAATATTCGCGAACAAGTATTCCATTTATACTGCTTGCGGAATTCATTCCACCTAATTCAGGAAGATAAATATTGGGGTTTAAATTATTCAAAATGTGAAAATCGTTTCCCGCGTTCGGTACAGTTTTCCCTAGGTATAATTTGCTCCCCACTAGATATAAACTTTTTCCGTTTCCCGCACCAGTTCCCGAATTGAAATTCCCTGCGGGAGTCGGACTTCCTGGATTCGTAACGTTGAAAATTTTTAATTCTTGAGTATTGGGTGATGCGATATATGCATAATTGTCTCTGACAAAAATGGTGTTAATTCCATTTCCGATTTCTACACTAGATAAGATAATTGGGCTAGTCGGGCTGCCTCCGCCCCCTCCGCCCCCAACATCCAAAATATAAAACTCTCTTCCGCTGGTCGCCCTGGCCAAGCCCAGATACATGATTCCGTCTTTATAAAAAACGCTCGTTCCATTTGCCAATTTGTTCCCGGTTGTAATACTGTTGATTTTAAAGTTCCTGGCGACATAAGGACTCGCCGGATTGCTCATATCAATTACTTGCAATTGAGCGCAGTTGTCGGCTTCGGTACAATCGTCCGGCGAACTGTCGTAGGCATTTGCCACATAAGCATAGCTTTCACCGTCGACCGCTACCGCATTTAGCCCTTCACTGATAGTTCCGCTGTTATCCAGCTTCCCCAAAGGGGCGGGCATAGATCCCGGCTCGCTGATATCTAATATGAAAAAAGTTTCGTCGTTATTACCGTGGGTGTTATTTACCGTAACATACATCTTTTCATTAAAAGTCTGGATCGATGTTATAGGGAAACCGCTGGAAGTATCTCCCAAAATATCAGCGCCGAATTCGTACTCATCTTTTGTGGGGCTGGTCCAGTCGCCGGAGAGTACCGAACTGCAAGTATCACCTCCGTCGACTGCCTCTGGGTTGGTGAAGAGAGTCGTGAATTCAACAATTAAATTTCTTCCGCCTTCAGCGGGCCAGCTCACCGTGCTTGTTACTTCCTTGGTGAATAGATCGGTTTGGGTTACCGAGAGAGTCTTCGTGTAAGTAAGCGGCCCGCTTGTTTCCGTTCCACTTGTAGGATAGACTAGATTGAAATCAAGCTCCGCATCGGCCCGTGCATCTTCCAAAAGCTCCTCTGCCATCGCGATTGCTTCGGTATTTGTCTCGGAGTCGACGTAGATGGATTGGCCACCGTTTAAGATAAGGATGACGGCAGTAATGTTTAAGACAAGGATCGCGAAAGCGATAAGAAGTTCGAGAGTTGCCGCGCCCTTTTGTCTTTGTATTTTCATTATATTACCACTCAATCAGGCCGCTCTCGTGGACGGTTATCGTCTTCGACCGAATGCTATCGGAGAGGATTATATCACCAATATCTTCGGTTTCGCCGGAGAGCTGTTCGAAAGTTACGTGATCAATGCCCGTAATCTCAATATTTTCATTTCTACCTATCTCTTCATCTCCGTCTAAAATATAGTTGTCGGAATCGATAGTGACGTTGTGCTCCTCCGCTCCCACGTTATTCATTGCCCGTGAGCGCGCTTTCTGCAGTACCGAAACTAAGGTTGACCGCTCGCTCGCGAGCAGTTCTCGGCCGAAGTTCGAGGAGTCAATAAAAGCGCCGGCGGCGAAAAGCAAGGTAATTATGCCGACCACCACCAGAATTTCGATCAAAGTAAACCCGGTAGTGAATTTTGGTGAAGCGCTTTTAGCGCGCGGCTTCGTCGCGTCACCAAAATCTACTAACCGGGTAAAGCCTCGTTCCATATCATCTGTGCAAGCTTTGCGTAATTGAATAAATTGGGGTGATGACGGATATGGCGACAAAGCCGACCAGAAGCCCCATCACGATCATCAGGACCGGCTCCAAGGCGCTGGATAAATTCTTCGTTAAATCATCAAATTCGTTCTCATAATATTCGGAAAGGTAAACGAAGGTATTGGAAAGATTTCCGCTCTTCTCGCCGATACTCAGCATATGCGCGAGCATTTCCGGAAAAAGGGCGGGGTAGGCCACTACCAGGTCGGAGACGCTTTTGCCTCTCATTATATTTCGAGAGAGGTCTTTGAAAGAATTTTTATAAGCCCGATTGTCGGTGGTATCTGCGGTAATCAGAAAGGCTTCGGTCAAGGTCACCCCGCTTTTCAAGAGAAGCCCCATCCCTCGGCAACTGTTGGTCAGGTTATAATTTTTCGCGATCTGCCCGAAGAGCGGCACTCGCAAGATCAGACTGTCGGAGAAAAGGCGCACGCCCTGGAGATGTTTCCGAGCAAGGTGGAAAGCGATAGCAAAGAGAATAAGCCCCCCAAGGATAAAAAGCCCGTAGTCGCGAATAAAGGCGCTTAAAAAAATTACGATCCTGGTGCTAATCGGGAGCTGCGCGTGGAGGCTTTGGAAAATCGGAAGGATCTTCGGGAAAATATAAACGATGAGGAGAGTGACGATGCCGAAGGTGGCGGCGGTGATGATAATCGGATAGAACATCGAGCTTAAAATTTTTCTCCGAAGCAATTCCTTCTTCTTGAGCTCGTCCGCGAGGTAACTCAAACTCTGGATCAGAGTTCCGCTTGATTCGCCGGCGCGGATGATATTGATGGTGAAATTTCCGAAGACGCCCTTGAATCGTGCGAGACTTGCCGCCAGCGACTGGCCATTGGCGACATCGGAGATAATTTTGTTGAAAATTTTTATGTCCTTCCTCGACTTTGCCTGTTTTTTGATGACATGCATGCTCTCGAGCATCGGCACTCCCGCCCGGATCAAGAAGGAGAGACGCTTGGCGAAGAATGTCTGCTTTTTGATGGAGAAACTGGCGTAGGAAAAAAGAGAGAAATCCAAATATTTTCCGTACTTGCCTAAAGTGTTATGGAGCGTTTTATTCATGAGTCACGCGCAGGACCTCTTCGATCGTGGTTTCTCCCTGAAGCGCCTTCTGCAGTCCGTCCGCCAGCATTGAGGACATGCCCTCGCTCCCCGCGAGCTCCTTGATTTCTCGGGCGGGAGCTTTGCGGAGGATCGCCTTCTTTACATTCTCGGAAGCGACTAGCACTTCCGCGATAACCAATCTCCTCCGGTAGCCGGTGCCGTTGCAGGCGGCGCAGCCACGTCCGTAGAAAAACCCCCGATTATTTTTGAGCATATCAGCTGGCAGAACTTCAGCCAGCCTTTTTTGCTCTTCTTTGGTGAGCGTTTTCTTTTCTTTGCATCCCTTGCAAATCTTTCGAACCAGGCGCTGTCCGATCGCGATCGAGACGGTGGAAGCGACCAGAAACGATTCGATTTTCATATCCAAAAGGCGGGGAAGAGTGGTGGCGGCATCGTTGGTGTGGAGCGTGGAGAGGAGGAGGTGCCCGGTGAGCGCGGTGTTCACCGCGATACCGGCGGTTTCGGTGTCTCGGATCTCTCCGACCATGATCACGTTCGGGTCCTGGCGGAGAATCGAGCGGAGTCCGTTGGCGAAGCTAAGGCCGGTTCTCGGATTTACCTGGATCTGCTCCACCCCTTCAACCGCGTACTCAATCGGGTCCTCGATGGTGATAATCGAAATGTCTTTGGAGTTCAGCATCTTGATCAGAGTGTAGAGAGTCGTGGTTTTTCCGCTCCCGGTCGGACCGGTGACCAAGATCATTCCGTTTTGCCTTATCAGAGCCTGAAGTATTTTGTTTTGATCCGAGGCGGAAAAGCCGAGCGTCTCCAGGGTAAAGCTCTCCGCCCGGTCGGAGAGAAGGCGGAGCACGGTGTTTTCTCCGTGATAGGTTGGGACGATCGAAACGCGGATGTCCACGCTCCCGGAGTCCGAAATGATGCTGCGGAAGCGCCCGTCTTGGGCGGCGTTGTGCTCGTCGGTGCGAAGACCGGAGAGAACTTTTATCCGAGAGATGATCTCCGGATGGATTGCCTTTGGCAGGGTGTATAAATCCTCGAGCACCCCGTCTACTCGGAATCTCACACGGACTAATTTTTCTTGAGGATCAATGTGAATATCGGAAGCGCCGAGCGAGGAAGCGTGCCTAATCAGCTGATCGATCAGATTGATAATTGAGAGATCCGGCCCCAGGGCGAGCTCTCGCTCGATGATTTTTTTGAATTCATGCATATATTTTGGGTTTCGACATCATAACACAAGCTACGTCTTTAACGCAAGTTTTTATTGATTTTATTTACTTGTTTTTTCTAAAGGACATCATATTATTCTATCGGACATAGTAATGTTCTTTGAAATGTCCTTTAGAAAAATTCATTGATGACCGGTTGTGATTTTTATATTTTATCCCCCAAGTTATCCACAAAGTCAATTGACAGATATTTGATATGTGGTAATTTTTACCCTAGATATAGATTTTAGTATTGAATATAAATGAAATGTCGTCAAGTTATTATAAGCTTATTATTCTTGATTATTTTATGAAAAAATTTATAAAAATAGTTTTGTTTATTTTGGTTTTTGGTTTCCTTAGTTTTGGTCTGGCTTCTGTTGCATCTGCAGGAGATTGGCATCAGGATGAAGATGGTGAAGAAACTGGATCGATCACTGTCTGTAAAATTGTTCTCGACGAGCAAGGAAATTCAATTGCCGGAGGAGAGGGGACTACTTTTACTGTTCCTTTCGTAGATGAAGATTATGAAGGCGAGGCGGAAGATGTTCCCGGGGATGTGGAATTCACTCCCGCCTTGGACCAAGATAATGTTTTTGGAAGTTATAATGGCGAATGCTATACGGTTGAAGATCTAGATTTCGGCCGATACTACTACGGGGAGGAAGAGATTTCACCAGAAAATGGCTGGGAAACCCCACTCTATAATGACGGAGCAAGCGGTGAACCAAGCGACCTTTCCGATTTCGGAGAATTCAATACCAACCTCGATGAGAGCTATGATGATTTTGACGGCGTTATCAACATAAGCGAAGGTAATCCCGATAGGACTCTTATTGTGGTAAATCAACTTGTTGAGGAAGAGGAACCAGACACTGCTACCATCGTCGCCACCAAAATCGTCTGCGACAGCGAAGAGGATTTGCCGAATTGGGGAGAGGGTGGAGAAGATATTACAGAAAATACAGCATCTAATTTTTTAGAAAATAATGAAAACTGCCAGGAAGAAGATTGGACTTTTGAATGGGCAGGTAGCCAGACAGAAAATCCGGGAGATAATCAAGAAGTCGGGGGTGATCCATGGACTTCATTTTCAGGAAACGTAACTGTTCCTGCCGGAGATCTGGTCTGGGTTCGTGAACAACTTCCGGATGGATACATTCCCTTTAGCGGAGATACCGAGAGTGAAGATGGCTGGGACGAAGTTTCCGCCGAATTTTACTGCAGCAACGACGTATTGAACTATGACAACTATGATTTTATTAATCCGGTGGAGGAAGGGGAGACCTATTACTGCGTCGGCTTCAATGTTCCTACAGAAACGCAAAACTCCTGCCCGGTGCCGGATACTCTTCAAGATGAGACAGAAGAAGAAGTAAATGAAGCCCCGGACGGAGAGGAAGACCTGCAAGATATTCTTGATAGTGAAGGATATGGAGTTGATGTCCAAGATGACCAAAAGCAATATCAGCTATGGAATGTCGATTCTGGCAACGAAGTAACTATCAACGCGGCATTCATCGCCGAATACGCCGGCAATAACAGCGTCTTTGGTTATTACAAAGACGGCGACCTTAACACCTTCGTCGGAATCTTCCGAACCGGTGATGTTCCGGCTCCTTATGACGGATTGCCGCTTGGGACCAGCGGTCCATTTAATGTAAACACCGGCGGGGCAGATACGATCGGCTTTGCCATCAAGACCTATTCAGGAGACAGCTTGGCCGGGACGTTCGCCACCGAAAATGCTCTTAATCCTAATTCGAGTGACCAAGTAGTTGTCTACAACCCGGAAGCCGGCAAATATGTTCTTGCCTTCGAAGATATAGAGGGTGAAGGAAGTGACTATGATTACAATGACTTGGTTGTGGAAATAACGCTTGACTGCGAGGACTTGGAAACTCCTCCGCCTCCGCCTCCAGAATGTTCCGACAATGTGGACAACGCCGATCCGGAAGACGAGCTCGCGGATGAACTTGATCCGGGCTGCCATACGGACGGCGACGCGAATAACGAAAACTCTTACGATCCAAATGATGATGACGAAACCGATGAAGCAGTCGAGCCGCCTGAGTGTTCGGACAATGTTGACAATAGCGACCCCGAAGATGAACTTGCTGATGAGCTTGACCCGGGTTGCCACACGGACGGGAATGCAGGCAACAGTGAATCTTATAATCCGAACGATGATAACGAAACTGATGAAGTTTCAGGAGATCTTCCGGAATGTTCCGACGGTTCAGACAACGAAGGCGATTCAGAGATTGATGAAGATGATCCCGGATGCCATGACGACGAGGACGCAAACAATCCAGATTCCTATGATCCCAACGATGACGATGAAACAGACGCTAATGATATTCCTAGCGGCGGCGGAGGCGGCGGCAGTGGAGGCAGGAGCTCGAGGTCTTCCGGTCAAGTCTTGGGCGCGGAAACACCAGCTCTTTGCAATTGGACAGTAGATACTTACATGCGCCGAGGTTACCGCAACAACGCGGAACAGGTCAAAGTCTTGCAGGAATTCTTGAACTGGTACATGCATTCCGGTCTAGTCGTGGACGGTCTTTACGGTCCTAGAACCGAAGCCGCGGTCAGAGCCTTTCAAGTGGCTCGGGCGGACAATATCCTAAAACCCTGGAGACTCACTTCTTCTACCGGTATCTTTTACAAGACGACCCTGGTTGAAGCGAAGAACTTGATGTGTCCGCAGACTCTACTTCCGGTTCCTACGGACTTGGTTAATTGGAGCCAGAATTCCGCCCAAGTCCCAACCAGAATCTAGAATTTACTCCCAGCAAAAACCGCACCAAGTGTTTGGGAGCGGGTTTTGCGCGTTTAAAATTTTCATCTCTTAGTCGGATAAAGGACAAGAGAATGTCCTTTAGAAACGAGTGAAAAAGATACAAAGAAAAATTAAAAGATCTTAGCAAACTTGACATATTGTGTATAGTATGCTAGGCTGCAACAAGCTCCCGGAAGGGACGTTAGATGACTTGCTTCGTAAGAAGCCTGTTTCCTAATCTAGCGTCCCTTTCGGGAGTTTTCGCCGCCAATTTTAATTATACACCGGAACAAATACGGGGAAAAGCGCAATCCACAGATTGTCCCCCGAAACTCTTGACGCGCGGGGAAGATAGGATATAAAATGGGTTCGTCAGCTTAATACAGAGCGTCTTTTGAGGGGAAACCAAAGGATGCGTTGAAAACGAGTATGAACCAGGTTTCCCGCACAAAAGAATATTTCAAAATAGAGAAGCCGCACGAATTTTTTCGTGTGGCTTTTGCGTTTATGGGTGGAATGCAAGAGAGAGGGGACTAGGGGAGTCCCTTGTCTCTTGGGTTCCAAAATCCAAGAGGCCCCGACGCTTCAGTCGGGGCAGGTCGATAACGCGGAGTCTTTCTTCCGTTGGCCCTTAAGGGACAGAAGAGCGGCTCTGGATTATTAGTAAATTAAATAAAAAAAATATGAAAAAGTTTATTGCAGTTTTTGCTGTCTTGATGCTTTTAGGCGCTGCCTCACCGGCATTGGCCTGGGGTTGGTCAAGCAGTGACATTACCGTCACTAACAATAACAGCGCATACGTCAAAAACGACGTGGACACGACTGCCAGCACCGGAGGCAACGATGCCAATGGCGGCAATGGCGGCGGTGGCTTTGGCAATGATGGTGGCAACGGCGGCGCAGTTGTTACCGGTAATGCCGGGGCTTTGTCATCTGTCTATAACGACGTCAACTACAACGATACAAAAGTTAAGTCCAGTTGTGGTTGCAAGGGTGACATTACTGTTGAGAATAATAACAACAGCGCTAAGGTGAAGAACTACGTTGATACCAAGGCAAAAACCGGTTACAACGACGCCAATGGTGGCGACGGCGGCGGTGGCTTTGGTAATGATGGTGGTGACGGAGGTGCAGTTGTTACCGGAGATGCCGGGGCGGCTTCCGGAGTTGAGAACTACGTCAATACGAATATCACTCGCGTTCGACGCTAATTCCTTGAAGGATCTTCCCACGTCGCGTAAAGCTATGCGGGAGGACCTTCGGGCCCCTTCCCATCTTGTTTGGGATAGAAGGGGGTTCGAGGGAATGAAAAAACTTGCCGGACAAATGGTTATAGTCATCCTCTGGTTTGGCCTAGCCACGCCGCTTTCTGCCGTGGAAATCATCAACAATGTTTCGTCCTCGGCTTCCACTGGGGGCAACTCGGTCGGTCCCGGGGGAGAGGTTATCCAGGGGGAAAGTGAAGTGCGAGTAAAAATTTATACCGAAATTGACGGCGTCGTGGTGGAAAACATTGATGAGACAGTAGTAACGCCCGTCCCCTCGACAGGTTCGGGGCAAGCCGATGAAGACGCGGTGATAGAAAAGAGGAGTTTTTTGGCAACGTTCTTGAGTAAAATTTTCAATTATGTTTTCTCAATATTTTAAATTAAATAGTTTGGTATTGATTCTCGTTTTAGTTCTTACGCCGTTTTATCCCCTGCAAGTCAGAGCGGAAGATGCGCCGGAAGCTATTCCGGAAGAAGCGCCGATTGAAGAACAGACGACCAGCGGAGACTCAACGATAGAGACGGGAGACGCGCTGGCCGAGACGGAAATTATTAATGAGGTTAATGTAAATGTAGTCGAAGTAGAGACCGTACCGGCAGAGGAAGTTGTAGAGAATCCCCAGCCTTCGCCGGAGGCTTCGGCGGGCGAGGCCGAGAACGCGCCCAGTTTGGATGTTTCAATTGAAAACGAAGCGTTGGTGGAAAATGAATCGGAGACAGAGGCAGAGACGGGCGAGAACAGCGCTTTGACGGAGGAGAACGCGGCGATCGATACCGGCAACGCCTATGCCGGCGCCAACGTCGTCTCGGTAGTCAATCTGAATCTGATAGAGTCAAACGGTTTCTTAATCCTCCTCAATAACTTCCTCGAATCTCTGGGGCATATCGATCTCCGACCGCTGGCTTCCCCGGAAACGCCCTCCGACCCTGACCCTTGCGACCTACCGGATTGCGGCGCCATCACGTCCTTGAAAGTAGAGGCGGAAAACAAAGCGGGGATTTCAAACGTGGTTATCGTGCGGTCTAGGACAGGCGCAAACTTGGCGGAAGGAAGTAGCACTTTGATAAATACCGGCAACGCCTACGCCGGAGCGAACGTGGTCAACATCGCCAACACCAATATCATCGACTCAAATTATCTGCTCTTTGCCTTCAATAATTTCGGCGGCTGGGACGGCGACCTTATTTTCCCCAACGCTGATTTTTTCTCTTCTTTCTTCGCGCCATTCTCATCCGCGCCAAGCACCCAGCTTTCAAATGTCAATCTGGCGGATGTCGAAAATGAAGTCGAAACTTCGGCGGAAACTGGAGAGAATGAAACAGAGAGCGATGAGAGTTTGATCGAAACCGGCGACGCTCTTGCCGGCAGCAATGTTTCAAATATCGTCAATGCCAATCTATTCAATACTTCCACCCTTTTCGTCGTCTTCAGAATTTTCGGCTCTTGGAACGGCTCGGTCTTCAACGCGCCGGAGGGCATAAGTTGGTTCGAGACCCCGTCTGGCATTCAAATCTTTTCTGAAGGAGCAGGGGCTTTCGGGGGCGGGGGTAGAATGGCAGTGGCGACGGAGAATACCACTGATATTGCCAATCAGGTAAGGGTGTTCGCTCTCACCGGAGAAAACAAAGCGGGAAGTGCAAACGGTGCAGCTTCTATAAATACCGGCAACGCCTACGCCGGCGCGAATGTTTTAAATGTCGCCAATACCAACGTCATCAGTTCCAACTGGATTGTCGCGCTCATCAACATTTTCGGAGATTGGAACGGCAATGTCTCCTTCGGCCAGCCGGACCTCTGGGTCGCTACCCAAGTTGAAGGCCCGGAGACTTTGAACCCGGGTTCGGAGGTAACATTTAACACGACCGTTGCCAACCGCGGCGACGCGCCGGCCAGCAACGTAGTGTTTAACGGAGGTTTCGAATTGCCGTTCATCGGTTTTAATGGCCCGGATTACAGCGAGATATACTCCCGGGAGGTTGGAGATCTGGACCCCGGAGAAACAAGAGAATTTTCATACAGAGCGAAAGTAAGCTACGATTTGCCGCCCGGAGATACCCTAATCGATCATAGACTCGAGGTCTCAGCCTCTGAGACCGACGGCAATCCCGACGACAACATCGACACAGTTTCTCTCTTAGCTTACCGATCAAGACCGTCCAGGAGAAATTCTAACAAGCCTCCCGCTCTTTCTGTGTCTAAAACAAATTCCGCCAGTGCCTCCGTCTCCGCGCCCGGTACAGTAGACTATACGATTGTAGTCGAAAACACAGGAGGGTCGGCATATGAGAGCGTTCTCTATGACACTCTTGCAGACGAAGACGGCAACATCAAAGCCGAAAATAATTGGGAGCTGGGAGAGATATTCCCGGATGAAGAAATTACCGTAACCTACACGGCTGTTTTCAATGAAAACACCACTTCTGGAATTTACACAAACTCCGCTTGGGTGGAAGCCCAAGGAGCGGACTCCGGCATCGCTACTTCTCTGGTAACTATCGTTGGGATTGAAGGCGAAGTCCTAGGCGAAAGCTGTGGCCTCTTTCTAGATAAATTTATGCGCCAGGGCGTGAAGAACGACACGGAACAAGTTAAAAAACTTCAAGAATTTCTGAATAAAGAAATGGGCGCCAACCTGCCGGTTACGGGTTTCTACGGCCCGCTTACTTCCCAAGCCGTCAGGGCCTTTCAGGAGAAATACGCCGATGAAGTTCTCGCGCCGTGGGACCTGGGAGGTCCTACCGGCATTGTCTATCAGACAACTCTTCGATGGATAAATCAGCTTGAATGTCCGAGCTCCTCAATCGAGATGCCGTCTCTTATCGCCTGGTCGAATAATCCGAATGTCCCTCCGATGCCCGCAAACATCAATTCACCAGAACCGACCCTCACCCCGGTCTCCATCATCGAGAATGCCGAAAATCCCCAAAATACTACACAAGCAAACCCGCTTACTCCGTCAACTTCAGGATTCTTGGGTTTCCTGAAAAATATTTTTAAATGAAAAGGTGTGGCGGTTTCTTGACATTTATTAACCCCCGGTATACGTTATAATATTATGGAAGATTTTAATAAAAATAGTAAGACAGCCCTGCTAGGTTTGGTTTTAATCTTTTCTTTGTTCGCCCTGGGTAATGTTGGCGTTCTTTTTGGGCAAGGCGTACCGCAAAAAGAAATCTGTAACGGCCAAGACGACAACGGCGACGGAGTTGTGGACGAGAATATCAATTGCGACCATTACTTGAGTTATCTTTTGGATAAATCAATTAATCCGATAAATGTTGTCCTGCGCGACCAGTTTATCGATCCCACCGACTTCACACTCGTTTTGATTGAAAGACTTTTGAATCCGGTCAGAAAAATCCATCAGGGGTTCACCTTTAATCCGAGAAGGCCGGACCTTCACTATCTAGCCTATCGGCTTCAAACTCCCGCTTCTTTTACACCTCGTTCGGTACAGATTGAGAACCAGTTTGAAAAAAATATCATCTCGGTTACTAAGCCTCGTTATTTGCTGACGCCAACCGGCAAGAAGAAAACCGGTATCCCAATCGAGAGGATATTGTCCACGGTGCCGCCGGCCGCGGCAAATAGGCTGATTGCGGCAATCGTGCCACCAATCCCGCAAAGCGCCAATCACTATCTATGCTATGACGTAGCACCCTACGACATTGCCGAAGGCGTGTCGCTAAGGGACCAATTCCAAAGCAGGCAATTTGAAGTGCTTCGGGCGCGTTATCTCTGCAATCCCGCGGAAAAGACATACAATGGAAAAGTGAGCGAAATTGTTGATGAAAACAATCACTTGATGTGCTACGAAGTCATCCCGCACAATCCGCTAAATCGCAAGGTGATTACCCATGACCAATTCGGCATTAAATCGCAGAACGCGGTCCGAACGGAAGAAATCTGTGTTCCGACCGTTAAAACACACCTACCCGCCGCGTGCACGCACCCGGACGAGCAGGGTACGGCGGTAATCTTCGATGAAAACACAAAACTTCAAAATACCGATGGTCAGTTTGTAATTGTAGAACCGGTATTGGCAACGGTTGGCCTGACGGCAGACGCTCTACTCCAAAGCGGTCCCGATACGGTAGTAACGCGCGGCGGCACACCAGCGGCAGGAGAGACGTACACCTTCGACACCGAGATGCTTCAGCTGTCGCTCTCGAGCGGCGGCGTTCTGAATTTACCGACTAACTTCGAGACCCATGTAGGACCGCGGACGCCGGGAGATCCGGTGCAATCGTTTGACACGGAAATGCTAGAGTTGCAAGGACAGCTTCCTATCGGGGACCCGGATTTCGATTTGCTTCGCATTACCGCGGGAAGCGACTTCGGTCTGCCAAGTCCCGGCCACACCACTTTGACGCGATTACCGGATGGAAACTGGAACGTAGACAGCTTCTTTGACATTACTTATCGCATTGACTTTGTTGGTAAGCCCGGCGGATCTTGGTCCGGCCAAAGCGGATCAACTACCGGCACGATTAGAATGGGGGATACTTGTCCGGAGGATTCTTAAGTTTCCTGAAAAATATTTTCAAATGAGCATTGTAAAATCGATGTTTTTTGAGTTATCCACCAGGAAGATCTTGTGGTTTCTTTGATAGAGCGTACAATGTAACCGTAATAATCACTGAAATTAACATGAAAAACAAATATATTTTCTTAGCGTTTGTCTTTGGTTTGGTAGCATTGCTTGGTTTTAATTCCGCTTCCGCCGACCATTCTTGGGGTCCATACCATTGGGCAAGAACGGCAAATCCGTTTACTTTGAAGCTGGGAGACAATGTCAGTTCCGCTTGGGATAGTTATCTTAGAACCGCTTCAACAAAGTGGAGCCTGTCTAGCGTTTTGGATACTTCGGTCGTGTCGACTTTGAGCAACAGAAATTGCAGGGCGACTCTCGGCCGAGTGGAAGTTTGCAACAGAACCTACGGCAATAACGGCTGGCTGGGACTGGCGCAGATTTGGCTAACTTCTGGGAGCCACATCGCGCAGGGAGTGGTTAAATTGAACGACACTTACTTTAATACTTCAACTTACAACAAACCGGCTTGGAGAAACATGGTAGCGTGCCAGGAAGTCGGGCATACCTTCGGCCTCGATCATCAGGACGAAAATTTTTCGAACAAGAATCTGGGAACCTGCATGGATTACTCGAACGACCCGGCGCGCAACGATGGGGCAGGGGACAATCAGTATCCGAACGCTCATGACTTTGCGCAGTTGGAAGAAATTTACGCGCATCTGGACGCGACCACTACCGTGAGCGTGTCTGCTCCGGCCAAAGGGGCAAATCAAAGTTTTGAAAATCCGAGGGATTGGGGGAGGAGCGTGAGGCAAGACCGGCAGGGGAGAGACAACGTTTTCGTCCGAGACTTGGGCAAGGGGGAAAAAGTTCTCACCCACGTCTTCTGGGCTGAATAATCCACACAAGTTTTCTTGACACAAAAACCCTACTATGGTATACTATGCCAAAGTAGGGCTTTTGCTTATGCACTATTTATCCACAAGGCAAATAGACATAAGCGGGAAGTATGGTAGTTTTTAATCAAGAGTTATATTTATAAGTTTAATTGAACTATTATGCAAAAAATATTATCTAAATACATGTTTCCGGTGGCGGTAATAACAGCATTCGTCATGTTGCTCGCTCCGATGGCCACAGTACCGCAAGTTGCTCTAGCCGCGGATACGGGGCTTCTTTCTCCGACCGCAAAGGATGGAAATCACACAGATTGGTCTAATGCTGAAAATGCTTTCAGTAGCAATAATGTTTATTCAACTGAAACTACGGAAGATGAAGATCAAAGTTTTGAAGATTTTGCTTTCAGTATTCCAGACGGTTCAATTATAAACGGCATTGAGGTTTCGATCGAAGTAAAAAGTTCGGACTCATCCGGATGCCAAGCCGAAGTACGAATGTGGTCAGAAAGCGACAACGAACACACAAATTATATAACTCAAGCGGCTACTGGAATTGATGCCGTTTATGTACTCGGTTCTTCTTCAAATTTATGGGGATCGACTTGGGTCCCTTCAGATTTTACAAATGCAAACTTCCATGCTGAAATTCAGTTTGACGATGTTAGTAATAGCAGTGGCGGAACCTGCAACAGCTCCACCGTTTCTCTAGATCACATCCAAGCAAAAATCTACTACACCGAAGAAGTAGAACCAGAAGGGGATCTTTCCATCACTTGTAACAGCGTTTCCGTCTCTGGTTCCACCTGGACGATGAGCGGCACCTGGATAGCAAACGATTTCCCCGGACTGTCGACCCAGTACGATGCGGCGGTTTTTTCTCCCGCGGCGACCCTAGCCGACTCCAGTTCAAAAGATGTTCCTGACCTTTTCTCCATACTCACCGGCCCCATCGATACAGTTGGCGGGCCCCAGGAAGACATGTCCGGTTCTTGGTCCAATCAAGTTATTTTCGGCTCTGTCCCTTCAGCTATCTTTGCTACCCTCTACCACGCCGCAGTTCCGGGGAATGAATCTTCCGGAGACGCAACCTGTTCCTTTACTCTCCCTCCGCAATGTTCTAACGGCATCGACGATGATGGCGACACGTTTGTCGATTTCGGCGACGACCCGGGTTGCACCAGTCTCGAAGATGATTCTGAATCGCCAAACCCAGTCACGACCGGCACGCTTACTCTTTTGAAAAACGTTACCAATAATAGCGGCGGAAGCGCAGCCGATACCGACTGGACGCTTTCCGCTTCAGGCCCGACCCCGATTTCTGGGGCTGAGGGCGACGTTGCTGTCACCAACGCGACAGTTTCTCTCGGCTCTTATGATCTTTCAGAAAGCGGTCCGGAAGGCTATGGTGCCAGTGATTGGGAATGCACCGGTGGTACGCAAGACGACGGCGATACCGTAACCATCGCGGCTAGCGATAATGTAACCTGCACTATTACCAACGACGACCAGCAAGCGTACATCGTGGTTAATAAAATAGTTGTCACCGATAACGGCGGCACAGCAGAAGCTGATGATTTTCTCTTAAAAGTTGACGGCAATTCGGTATCAGATGAAGTTGCTTACGCCGTAAATCCCGGTGCGCATGTTGTCTCGGAAACGAATCTTCCCGGCTATGAAGCGGACGATTGGGGCGGAAGCTGTGATTCGGAAGGAAACGTGACGGTGGCTCTCGGAGAGACGAAGACCTGCACCATTGCTAATGACGACATCGCGCCGACTCTGACCTTGAATAAAGAACTTGTTCAAGATGACGGCGGGGATTTATTTGACAGCATTTTAGATTTTATTCTTTCAGCTGTTGGCCCGGTCACTCTTTCGGGCACCGACGGGGTAGAGAGCGACGAGACCTTCAAAGCGGGAGAGTACGCGCTCTCTGAAACTGGTCCTTCCGGTTATACCGAAAGCGCTTGGGATTGCGAGGGCGGCTCACTGGAGGGTTCTTCTCTTTCGCTTGGTCTAGATGAAGACGCCACCTGCACCATCTCCAATGACGACATCGCGCCGACTCTTACCCTGGAGAAAACCGTGGTAACAAATGACGGCGGTGACGCTACCGAGGATGATTTTCAAGGAAAAATTGACGGAAACGATGTTGCCTGGGATACTCCGATAGCTCTTTCAGCAGGAGATCACACCGCTTCTGAAGATGCTGATGTTGATGGTTATTCCGCTTCCGACTGGGGCGGAGACTGTGACACCGATGGATCTATTACTCTAGCTCCGGGAGAAAATGCAATTTGTACGATAACCAACGACGATGTTGAGGCTGGGCTTACCATACAAAAAGTAGTAACGACCAATAACGGCGGCAACGAAACAGAAGAAGATTTTCAGGGATACATCAACGGCGAACCTGTAGACTGGAACAACACGCAAAATCTTGACGCCGGCACCTATACGCTCACCGAAAGTGAAGTATCCGGCTATGAAGCCGGCGCGTGGGAATGCGACGGCGGTTCTCTGGATGGCAATGAAGTGACAATCGAGGAAGGAGAAACAGTTGTTTGCACCATTACCAACGATGACATTACGCCGACGGTTACGCTTATCAAGAACGTTGTCACAGACAACGGCGGAGAAGCAGGCGCAAATGATTTTGGTCTTTCGGTCGGCGGCACGTTCGTTGACTCGGGCCAGACCCTTCCGGTTGATGCAAATATTCCAATCGAAATTCTGGAACTTAATCTCACGGGCTACTCTTTTGTTTCCATTACTGGTGACGAGGGGTGTCCGCAAAATCTTGGCGACGACGTAACACTCAACCTAGACGAAGACATCACCTGCACAATTACCAACGACGACCAACCAGGCACTCTCATAGTGAAGAAAATAATAGAAGGGGGCGATGCTGACGTGGGAGACTTCTTCTTTCAAGTAAATGGCGGGGAAGAGACTCCGTTTGAAGAAAACGGTGAAAAAGAAGTCACGCTGGATGCTGGAACCTATTCGGTAACCGAGGTAACAGACCCGAATTACACGGCTGATTATAACAATTGTTCTGAAGTTGAAATTCCAAACGGCGGAGAGGCGACTTGCACCATCACCAATACCTTTGTTCCGACACCGGTGCTCGGCTGTACTGATCCTGGCGCTACCAACTATAACCCCGAAGCGACACAAGACGACGATTCCTGCACCTATCCCCAAAATCTCACTCAATGCTCCGATGGGCAGGATAATGAAGGTGATTCAGAGATTGACGAAGCTGATCCCGGATGCCACACCGACGAAGATGCCGGCAATCCGGATTCCTATGAACCCGGCGATGACGATGAAACAGATTCCGGTGATGTCCCAAGTGGCGGCGGAGGCGGACAACGCAGTTCTTCGCCAGGCCAAGTCTTGGGTGAGGTCACCGAGCTCTGCAGCTGGGACGTGAACACCTATATGCGCCGGGGATACCGGAACAATGCGGGACAGGTGGTAATCTTGCAGCGCGACCTTCTTAACGGCTACATGAATTCGGGCTTGGCGGTGGACGGCATGTTCGGTCCCTTGACCGAAGCCGCGGTCAAGGCTTTCCAGCTGGCAAAGAAAGACAAAATCTTGACGCCCTGGGGCTTAATTCTCCCAACCGGTATTTTCTACAAGACCACTTTGGTTGAAGCCAAGAACACCATCTGCCCGGAAGAAATCCTACCAATACCCACTGACTTGATTCCTTGGAGTCAGAACCCAACCCAGGTTCCTCCGAGGTTCTAATATAGAAGTAAGTCGCAAAACAGGCTCGAAAGAGCCTGTTTTGTTTTAAAAAGAGAAAAAGCATGGTAAAATCCCATTAGAGGTTGCAACGGGATTGACTTTTAAATTAAAATAGTGTATAATCATAAGTATAATGTTTAAATGGCTTAAAAAATACTTTATTCCGCACGAGGGGAATGACTTTCAGCCGCATTTTTTGCGGCACCAGACGATCACGCTGCTCCTCTTCGCGGTTATCGTTATTGAACTTGGATTTTTGGTTCAGGTCTTTATCGTCTTTGATAAGACGAAGTTTTTGGCCTCCGTTCTGCCCGGGGTGCTCACCACGCTTACCAACGACGCTCGCGCGGAGAATGATCTCCCCACGCTTTCTCAAAATCCGCTTCTGGCCGAAGCTGCCCGGCTTAAGGCGGAAGACATGGCGAGAGAGGGATACTTCGCCCATACCAGTCCTGATGGCGTGACACCTTGGTCTTGGCTGGCGCAGGTGGGTTACCGCTACGCGGCGGCCGGAGAGAACCTGGCGGTAAATTTTTTTGATTCAGAGGACGTTGCCGAAGCCTGGATGAATTCTCCTTCGCACCGCGCCAATATTGTCCGAAGCGATTTTACGGAAATTGGGGTTGGCATAGCGAAAGGCACCTATCAAGGCAGAAACACAATTTTTGTGGCGCAATTTTTCGGGAAACCGCTTACGGCATTTGCCGCCCCGGCCGAAGCAGAGCCCGCTCTCCCAACGCCAACCCCAACTCCTAGCCCGATTCCAAGCCCCACCAGTGTAGCCACCGCTCCGCCTCCTCCATCTCTTAATGTAGTCCTGGGTGAAGAAGCGCCCCAAAAAGCGGAAGCCCCGGCTCAGAACCCGGTAAGAACCTCTCTGGAGAAAGCCCTGACTTCGCCTCGGCAATCCGTCGGCTATGTCTACTTCATGGTTGCCGTTCCTCTTATTCTTGCCATCCTCCTTACATTTTTCATCCGGATCGAACGGCAGCATCAGGCATTTCTCGCGCGCGGAGCGGCTCTCTTTGCGGTGGTTGTGCTCCTTCTTTTTGTGGATATGCGAATTCGCAACCTCCAGACCGAAGTGCCCAATAATATGGGCGACCTTACCGCGAATGTGATTTACGCGAGCGAATAGTTTGCAAACAAAGCTCTTGCCGGGTATAATGGATCTATGCGGAAGGGAAGAGTGTTTCTTGTTTTGGGAATCTGGATCGCGATTTTGCCTTACTTCGGCATACCGCACTTCTGGAAAAATATTCTGATGACCCTCTCCGGTCTGATTCTCGTTTATATAAGTTACTTGATTTATCGAGAAGAGAAGAAGGAAGTGACTTACGATAATTTTTCCGAAAATCGCGAACCTTAATCCAATGATCGAATTTTTTAAAACCAGGCGCGCTTACGCCACCGTTCTCTTGTGTGTTTTTGTCTTCGGTTTGGGGATCTATCTTGGGTATAACAATCGCCCGGCGATTGAAAAGGTCCTCACTCTAACCGGCAAAGAAACCGCGGTAGCAACGACCACGGACTTTTCTCCCTTTTGGAAGGTCTGGAACGTTATCAATGACAAATATCCCGGAGCGGATAAGGTCGCCGATCAGGAAAGAGTTTACGGCGCGATTACTGGCCTGATCGGCTCTTTGAACGACCCCTACAGCGAATTTTTTACCCCAGATGAAGCGAAAATCTTCGAGGAAGATATTTCGGGGAATTTCAGCGGGGTTGGCATGGAAATCGGCGTCAAAGACAAGGTGCTGACCGTGATCGCTCCCTTGAAGGACACTCCGGCCTACCGCGCGGGCATTAAGTCCGGCGATAAAATTTTAAAGATTGATGAGACGGTTACCGCCGGCCTCGGCTTGAACCAGGCGATCAAGCTCATTCGCGGAGAGCAGGGGACAACCGTTTCGCTTTCAATCCTGCGGGAAGGGGAGCAGGAGCCAAGGGAAATAAAGGTTGTCCGGGATATCATTAATATTCCGACGCTCGACACCGAACTGCGCAAAGACGGAATTTTTGTCCTGAAGCTCTATAGTTTCTCCGCCAGTTCTCCGTCGCTCTTTCGCGACGCGATCCGACAATTCTCCCAAGCCAAAACCGATAAGCTTCTCCTTGATCTCCGCGGGAATCCCGGGGGGTACCTGGAAGCGGCAATCTCGATGGCCAGCTGGTTTTTACCGGAGGGGAAAGTCGTGGTCACCGAAGATTACGGGGAAGAGTCGGAGCCGAAAGTTTATCGGAGCAAGGGCTACAATGTTTTTAATGATAAGCTCAAGTTCGCGATTTTGATCGACGGCGGGTCGGCCAGCGCCTCGGAGATTTTGGCCGGCGCGATGCAGGACCACCAGAGGGCGATCCTGGTGGGATCCGAAAGCTACGGCAAGGGCTCAGTTCAGGAAGTGGTGAATGTGACTCCGGACACGCTCCTTAAAATTACCGTGGCCAAATGGCTCACCCCGAACGGGAACCTGATCACCGACAAAGGCCTCACCCCGGACTATCTGGTGGAATTTTCCAAAGAAGATTCGGAAAGTGAAAAAGATCCGCAGATGGATAAGGCGGTGGAGTTATTAAATAGCTGGCCAGGTCTAGAATCTAGCACCTAATTTTCATGCGTGTAATTTTTTTACAAGATGTGCCGAGGGTGGGGAAGAGGCATGAGGTCAAAGACGTGAACGACGGCTACGCGATGAATTTTCTCTTGCCGAGGAAGCTCGCGGAAGTTGCCAATCCAAAAAATTTAGCGGAGCTGGAGAGGCGGAAGAAAGAAATTGTGGTGGAGCGGAAAGTGCAGGAGGAATTGCTTCTTAAGAATTTGGAAGAATTGAAAGATAAAGTTGTCACGATCCGCGCCAGAGCCGACGAAAAGGGCCACCTTTTCGCCGGGATTCATAAAAAAGAAATTGCCGAAGCGCTGGCGCGGGAACGCCTACAAGTTAGTGAAGAATTCATTGACCTCGAAAAACCAATTAAACAAGTAGGGGAGTTTGAAATTCCCGTTAAAGTTGGAGAAAAAAAATCTTCATTTAAATTAGTAGTGGAGAAAGAATGAAATTAAATCCTTTAACAAAAGAAGAAGAGAAAGTAATAGAAGGGAAGGGGACGGAGGCGCCGTATTCGGGAGAGTATGAGAATTTTAATGAAGAGGGAGTGTATGTATGTAAAAGATGCGATGCGAAACTTTATGAATCAAAAGATAAGTTCGACGCCAAGTGCGGATGGCCGAGCTTTGATGATGAGATAAAAGGCGCAGTCAAAAGGACGCTGGATGCCGACGGCAGGCGGACGGAGATAACTTGCGCCAACTGCGGCGCGCACTTGGGTCACGTCTTTGAAGGGGAAGGGATGACTCCGAAAGATATTCGCCACTGCGTGAACTCGATATCGCTTAAATTTTTCCCGAAGGCCTAGCTTTTTTAATAAAATCTATTATAATTACAAATGGAACCTAGGTCCTGAACAAGTCAGGTAACCGGGTTCCGTAACCCCTCTACGCGGAGCTGTGCAAATGATTCACCCGCCGCAGCTGGTTCTCTCCGATCGTTACTCGCATTCCTGGTCGTGGGAGGACTGGATGCTGAGGTTCACCCAACCTCCGTAAGCTGTAAGAGGGGAAGTACGCCGTTCGTCTGGCTCTGCCGGGCGAACGGTTTCCCTTTTTTATTGAGAAATTTTTAGACTACATTTGCCACTTTTTTTACCACGGTCTTGCCGTGGAAGGAGACCTTTCGCTTGGAGCTGAATTTTACCGTGCCGTCTTTGAGAGCAAAGAGAGTATGGTCTTTGCCCAACCCGACGTTTGAGCCGGGGAGTATCGGAGTCCCGCGCTGGCGGACGATAATATTGCCCGCTCGCGCGCTCTGCCCGTCAGCCAGCTTGGTCCCGAGGTATTTGGGGTTCGAATCTCTTAAGTTTTTGGCGATTCCGCCGGCTTTTCTATGTGCCATATAATTAGCTTGCTAGCTTATAGGTTATAGCTTATAGTATAACCATCTTATGGAGAAAATCAAGGCTTTTATCATAAGTGACAAAGGAAAGGATATTGTGACCGTTTTAATCGTCGTTTTGGTCGGTTTGGGCTCGTTCGAGCTCGGCCGGCTCTCCAAAGAATCCGATTCTTCCGGTATCAAAATCGAGTACCCTAATCAAGAAGCAGGCGTGCTTGGAGCGGACACAAATCAGGTGGTTACAAA
>Ga0209542_10004951_pt1 | contig 27007 bp, 20 predicted proteins | sample RifCSPhighO2_01_FD_184028 | JGI IMG/M metagenome (GOLD analysis project Ga0209542, IMG submission 184028) | Soil microbial communities from Rifle, Colorado - Rifle CSP2_plank highO2_0.1 (SPAdes) (version 2) | ecosystem: Environmental > Terrestrial > Deep subsurface > Rock core/Sediment ...
TGAAATTCCTGAAGACGCATACAAAGTATGGGCGCAAGCAACAGCGCAAGAACTTAAAGATCACCCAGCTCGGGTCTTTCCTGGTATTCCTGAATTACTAACTAACTTGTCTAAAAATCCAAAAGTAAAGCTCGGACTTTTGAGCGGGAACAATCCATGGCGCGCAGAAGTGAAATTAAAATCTGTGGGTCTTGACACATTCTTTAGAGACCCAAACACGAATCAACTAAACGGTGTATTCGGAAATATGGCAGAAAGACGAGATCAGCTGTTTGATATTATTAAGAAGCAGGCAAAGGCAGGAGATCAATTTGTCATAATTGATGATTCTCTTATAGGAGCTGAAATGGCACAAAAACATAATATTCCAATAATCATGGTAGCAACAGGCAAAGCAACAGAAGAACAGTTAAGAGCTTTTACGCCTTATGTTTTTCCTGATTTTGGAGAAACTAGATGGCAGCAAGCAGCTCAATTAATCGAAGCAATGTAGGATTTGGTATAATTTCCTCATGATTAACGACAATTACTGCATCTTCTATATTGTTCGTCATGGAGAAACAAAATGGAATGTGGAAGGAAAGCTACAAGGTCATGCGGATTCACCTTTGACTGAAAAAGGAATTACTCAGGCAAAGATACTAGGTGAAAAATTAAAAAATACCCGTTTTGATTTAGCTTTTTCTTCAGATTCTCTTCGAGCGTATAAAACCGCTGAAATCATTGCATTGGAGCATAAAATTGCTGTAAAAACAACCCAACTTCTTCGGGAAAGAAGCTTTGGTAAATGGGAAGGAAAGAATTATTCTGTTTTCTCAAACGAATTGAAGCATTTGGTTGATAAATTTCTTTCTATGTCTGATGAAAAGAAAAAATCCTTCAAGTATCCTGATATGGAAAGCGACGAAGAAATAGTTGCTCGTTTTATTACATTTCTTCGGGAAACAGCAGTTGCCTATCCCGGGAAAAGAATTCTTGTAGTAACGCATGGGGCTATGATGCGTATCTTACTTATTCACCTAGGACTTGGGACATATGAAGAAATTCCGCCGAATGCAGTGGATAACGGTGCGTATATGCAACTTCAATCTGACGGGGTGGAATTTTTTATAAGAGAAACAGAAGGAATTAATAAACATTAAGCATTTTCAAGATAAGAATTTTCTGAAACGAAAGGGAATATGGATTTATCGAAAAAGCATTGTGTTCCTTGTGAAGGGGGAATGCCCCCATTGCCAGAAGAGAAAGAAAATGAGTTATTAAAACAAACTCCGAATTGGTCAATTCTCAGAGATAAAACCCATATGACCCGTCGAGTATTTACTTTTAAAAACTTCAAAGATGCGATGGTTTTTGTTAATAAAATTGCAGATCTTGCGGAGAATGAGGGGCATCATCCGGACATTAAAATTACTTACAATAAAGTAAGACTTGATCTTTTTACTCACGTTGTTGGCGGACTGTCGGAGAACGATTTTATAATTGCTTCAAAAATAAATCTTCTTTGAATCAGGATTAGAATAATTTTTTGTACCTGAAGTAGAAGATCATTAAGAAAATAGAAATGATAGAAATGGCAATAATAACGTAGAAAGTAGTAAAAGGACCAAGAAATGTCCACGAGCCTGCCTGCAGTCCGCCCGGCAGGAAGATATTCATTCCATAGAACGTTCCGAAGATTGTCGCCGGGATAGTCAGGGTAAAGATAATTGTCAGCGCCTTGATAGACTCGTTTGTTTTGGAGACGATGAAAGACTCATTGCTATGAGCTATTCCCTCGATAAGCTCCCGGCTGTCCTCCAAACGATGTCCTATTTTTTTCAAGTGGTCATGAACGTTGCTCCAGTAATCAGTCATTTTTCCATTCAGTTCTTTGTATTCCCCTTCTTCCAAGTGTTTGAAAAGAGGTAAGATTGGTCTTACCATGGTCAGGAAGAAAACAATATTCCGTCTTGTAATAGAGATTTCCTCAAGAGCAATTTGGGTTTTTTGGCTCTCAAGTTCCCGATCAATTTTTTCAATCATTACGATAAGCTCATTTATTACAGGGAAACAGGAGTCGACTAATGCGTCAATTATTTTATACGCGAGGAATGCGCTTCCCTGGCCCATGAGGTCATTTCTATTGCGAAGTGTTTTCTGACACTTTACAAAAATGTCATTAATAGGAGGGAGAATTCCTTCATGAAGAACAACAACGTATTCTTTTCCGATAAATAAGTTAACATGAGTTGTAAGAATTCTTCTTTTTTCAGCTGCCGAAAACTGAAAAAGAGGTATGGAGGAAAGAGCGGCATGAGGAATATTCAGGAGATTTCCAACTGTGCTCTTATGTTTTACTTCCTGTCCGTTTTGCTTTGATTGATTGCCATTTTGTTTGAAATAAGGAAAATCCAGAACAATGAGAACGTAATCCTTGTGCACCTCAATCTTCGGGACCTGTGTCCTATGGATATAATCATCAAGGTCAAGCGGGCTAAAGCCAAAATTGTTCCGAAGGTCTTTAATATCCAGTTCATGAGGATTAGCGACATTTATAAAAGATATTCCCTGAAAGCTTACTGTTTGTGTATTCATAAATTAAGGATATATATAAATTCTAGACCTAACTTGCTATTTGTCAATCCCTAATTCGACCTTGACCAAAGATGTATTTTATATTATAGTTTGGAAGAAGGCAACGAGACCCTATTATAGGTTATTGACAATTAGCAGATGATATGATAGATTGCTAATATATTATGAAGCTTATAAACAACAATATGGAGAAAACAGTTCCTCTAATCCCAATACGTGATGGAGTAATATTCCCAAATACAGATTCAGTTTTAACCTTTGGCAGGCCAAAAAGCTTGGCGGCACTTGAAGCATCATTCACAAGCGAAAGAATTGTATGTTTTGTTCTTCAAAAAAATTCAAAACTCAATGATCCTACGCCTGTAGATATGTATACGGTTGGAACTCTTTCTCGAATCGAGCGGATGACTCGAACAGAAGGAGAAATAATAGCACAAGTGAGAGGAATCTCAAGAGTCAAAATTAATTCAATCGAAGAGCAAGGATCGTATCTTGTGGCAAAAGTCGTTGAAATGCCAGACGTTGTAGACAATAGTCCTGAGATAAAAGCGCTTTGCAACCATCTGACAAATGAATTCAGACGCGCTATGAATCTTGGGAAAAGTGTTGACTTTTTGGTATTTATGAATATCATGTCTGACAATTCCCCGTATGAGTTTGCTGATCTAATTGCCTCAGTTCTAGATGTTAAGCCTTCCGAAAGACAAGAACTTCTGGAAATAACTGATGTTAGAAAAAGACTAGAGAAAATAACAGATTTTCTCTCAAAAGAACTAAAGATATTGGAGCTTGAGAAACGTATTGCCTCAAAAACCCAGGAGAGATTTGAAAAAGGAGCAAGAGAAGCAATACTTAGAGAAAGACTCAAGACTATTGAGAAAGAGCTTGGCGAGGAAGAGGATAGCGGAACCAGGGAATATCTGGAGAAGATTAAGAAGGCAAAAATGCCTGAGGATATAGCGGAAAAAGCGAGAAAAGAGGTTAAAAAGTTATCCCAAATGGCTCAATTCAATCCCGAAGCGGGTTATATAAGAAATTACTTAGATTGGCTGGTTGCTCTTCCATGGGATACGAAAAGTAAAAATAATGTAGACATTAAAATTGCAGAAAAGATTTTAGATGAAGACCATTACGGTTTGAAAAAAGTTAAAGAAAGAATAGTTGAGTATTTGGCAGTTCACAAACTTTCCGGGAAAATGAAAGGGCCGATACTTTGTTTTTCAGGACCTCCGGGTGTTGGTAAAACATCAATTGGAAAGTCAATAGCAAGGAGCTTAGGAAGGAAATTTGTCAGAGTTTCACTTGGCGGAATAAGAGACGAGGCAGAAATTAGAGGCCATAGGCGTACTTATGTAGGGGCATTGCCGGGAAGAATTATTCAGGGAATTAAAGATGCAGGTACGCGTAATCCTGTATTTATGCTTGATGAAATTGACAAAGTGGGAACGGATTTCAGAGGCGATCCATCGTCTGCGCTTTTAGAAGCACTGGACCCGGAGCAAAATTATCAGTTCTCAGATCATTATCTGGAAGTTCCTTTTGATCTTTCAGATGTAATGTTTGTAACAACAGCAAATGTGCTGGACACTATTCCTCCCGCTTTAAGAGATAGGCTAGAAATTATAAATTTTGCTGGATATACTCTGGACGAGAAATTCAAAATAGCTCGTAACTTCTTATTGAAGAAACAAATTGAAAATCACGGTTTGACTACAGATAAAATCGAAATTACCGATGGGGCAGTTAAATTTACGATAGAGCATTACACAAGAGAGGCAGGAGTTAGAAGTCTTGAGCGTCAAATAGCAACAATACTTAGAAAGGTAGCGAAACTTATTGCCGAAGGAAAAAAGGACAAGATAAAAGTTACGGAAAAAGATGTCACAAAGTACCTTGGTCCAGTGAAAATCAGCTCAACTCTTCTTGAAAAAAAAGATGAAGTTGGAATGTCAACCGGGCTTGCATGGACAGAGGCAGGAGGAGATATTTTATTTATCGAAGTTGCTCTTATGCCCGGGAAGGGTCAGCTAATTCTTACCGGTCAGTTGGGGGATGTGATGAAGGAATCCTGTCAGGCCGCGATGTCCTACATTAGAGCTCGCGCAGGACAGCTTGGGCTTCCTGAGAGGTTTTATCAAAAAATAGATGTGCATATTCATGTTCCTGAAGGAGCAGTTCCGAAAGACGGCCCATCAGCCGGAATTCCAATCACAACAGCACTCATCTCGGCTCTCACTAAAATTCCTGTAAATAGAAAAGTTGGAATGACTGGAGAAATTACTCTTCGGGGAAGAGTTATGGAAATTGGCGGACTAAAGGAAAAAGTAATAGCAGCTCATAGAGCAGGAGTCAAAACAATTGTTCTTCCGAAAGAAAATAAAAAAGATCTGGAAGATATTCCAAAAGAAGTATTGCATGATTTGAGATTTAAATTCGTTTCCCACATGGATGAAGTATTGGGTATTGCTCTTAAAGAACCTCTAAAGGTAAAAAAGATTGAGTCTTCCCAACATCAACAAGCCTTCCTCCACGCGTAAGCAATTTATTCCAAGTCCTTAAAAAAGCGAAGCAATATATAGTTAGGAGAGTTTGAGTCGGTTGGGCTTGTAATTTCAGTCCGAATTGTACCATCATATCCTTCATCTACTATCACAGAGTTTGTATGTAATCTACGCGTAGGCACGTTTCCATCTATTGATGGATTCTTGTCTATAAGAGCATTGATTCCAGTCCCAAGCCGTATAGAAGAGACTGTTTCTCCTATCCAGTGAAGTAGAAAAGAAGATTTCGGAGCTGGTTCTAGGTGCCTGTCAATTATTTCCCTGTAATCTATGCCTGTTTCGTCGGGAATTTGAAGCGGAGAATTATCTGAGCTCTGTGGAGTCCACATTCTCTTCTCGGGGTTAATTCTTAGAACTACTCCGCTTGGAAGCAACTTCCAGTCTTTTCCTCTTTCTCCATTCAATCCAATTTCTCCATTTTCGACAAGTCTCGATAGTTTCTCTTCCTCCCGTATTAGTTCTGGTTCTATTGTTGTTGGATCAATATACAGTCTGAATAGTCCCGATCCTTCTGAGAAATGAACTGGACGATTTGAGTTATTGGCAACAAGGACATGAACTCTATTTTCCCGCCTTTCATTTTTAGAATAAACTTCGCATTCTAAAGTTTCTGCAATTAATTGTCCGGCAGGAGGAAGAACGTCAACTCCTATTTGAGCATATCTGCTTCTGGTTGATGAGACTGCATAACAAAAAACATCAGAAGGTAATCCTTCAAATGGCGCAAGGTCAGATGGAAGAAGAAACGGAACATAGGAAGCAAATCCACATCTCAGGATAAAATCTTTTGCTATGGGTATATTTTGGCTTTTCCAGAATTTTTTTCCTACTCTTCTTTTTAGTTCTTGACGGAAGGGTATACGATACAAAAGTCTATCTAAGCCTGTCTCATCTCTGTAAGTGGTCGGCTGCTCTTTCATTGAAGGGTAATTATAGCAGGTTGCTAAGCCCGAAAGAAAAATATATGTAGCGCCTACGGGATTCGAACCCGTGATTTGGTCGTTGAGAACGACCCGTCCTAGACCACTAGACGAAGGCGCCTTATTATCTATATTTTACCTCAAATAGGATCATGTCACAAGCTTGGGAAACATGATGTATACTATGAGAAATGAATAGCTGGCGTAAAACAATTTGGACTTTTATCCTCATTGCTCTTTTTCTAATTCCAGCTTACTTCGTTTTGTACAAAATCTACATGCCACGCGTGAATGCCTTTGGTTGTTTTGATGATTGTTTTAATTATGTCGCCGCGTATTTCATCCTTCATGGAAAAGAACTATATTCAGAAATTTACTTCAATCACCAATTTCTTATAGTGCATATGAGCGTTGTAGTTCAATATCTTGCTCATCCGGAGAATATTTACGAGCTCGTGTTGCGTCATCGGCAATTCCTCCTACTTTTTAGTTTTCTATTCAATTTTTTATTGATAAAACGTTTTTTCTTACCAGGAATATTCTTTGTCTTATTTTATGAGTTTAATAAGTTTTATATTTTTGGCGATCGATTTCTGGCTGAATCTTTTGTTGTATATCCGCTTGTCTATATGATTGGTCTTATATGGAATAAGATGCATAAAAAACATTTATCTTTGTTTGACTATATTTTTTCCGCAGGGGGTACATGCTTTGTAATTTTTATGCGTGAGCCATATACTCTTTCTGTGTTATTTTTATTTGCAGCTATTCTATTCGGAAGACCATTCTCAAAAGCCAAGCGTATTGGATTATCTTTCTTTGTAATTCTGACAACCTTAATCATTTTCTCTCTTCCGCTTAAAGATTATATTTTAAGCCTTGTAGTTCATGCTCGTAACATTGCGATTATGGAAAATGCACAGAATGATATTCTGGGTTTGGGATTATTAAAAATTTTTTTCTATCCTGTTTTCCTTCTATTTGGGGGGGAATGGAATATTTTTAGACAAATTTTGATTGGATTAGCAGGCGTTTTCCTCTTTTTGTATGGATATTTAGGATTTATAAGAAAACAATTTGCTCCAATTATAGTAATATTTGTTGTTCTTGGATTGTCTAATATTCGAGTAGTAGATCCTGGAAGTATTTTCTATGAAGCATTCCATATGATTCCTTGGTATGGGATGTTCGTTTTTCTCATATTTTTAGCAACGCAAGAAGTATATCTATATCGGAAAAAGCTGGCTTTAGGATCGTGGGTTTTTCTTATTAGTCTTTTTTCTTATCTAATTTTTTCGCCTGCGCATTTCATCCATGAAAAAATAGATTCACATGGGGAGTTTATTGTTAATTATGGAAAAGAATTGCAAATAGGAGAAGTGATACGAATTCTTTCTCGCCCATCAGATACACTTTTTCTAGATGGCTTTGATGACCTTATTTATTGGCAAGCAAAACTTCCTTCTCCATATAGGTATTCTTGGTACACATCAGGAATGCCATTTATTGATGTATATGCAAAGGAACGCCTAAAAATGTTTCGAGAAAACCCTCCTGATTTTTATTATGGGACATGTCCCAAAGATACTGCGGTAACCCATATAATGCCATCTTTTGTCAGGCCAAATTATGCGCAGCTGACTTCCTTTGGTAAGCCAACTTGCGTGTATGTCAATAAAAAGAAAATTAAAGATATCTCAAAAGAGCAATGGAAGAAGGCAAATGAATTTTTATTTGATACGCCGGAATCTTTCTAGTATAATTTTGGGGTGGATAAGATATTTTTGTCAGTTATCATTCCATCCTACGATGAGATGGCCAATCTTCAAAAAGGAGTTTTGGATAAAGTCGAACATTTTCTAAACAAAAAGAAATTCCCCTATGAAGTGATTATAGTTGACGACGGGTCAACAGATGGAAGTGTTCAGTTTGTAAAAAATTTTGTAAAAGATAACAAAAACTTTAAACTCATCGAAAATCCTCATCTTGGCAAAGCAGGAACTGTTACGAAAGGTGTTCTTAGCTCGCATGGGCACTATGTTTTGTTTGCAGATATGGACCAAGCAACACCCATCGAAGAGGTAGATAAGTTATTGCCGTATTTTGAGCAGGGATTCGATATTGTTATTGGTTCAAGAAGCAGTAATCGCAAAGGAGCGCCATTTACCCGTATTCTTATGGCCCGGGGCATGATGTTTTTGAGAAATTTTCTTATTGGCATTAGGGGAATTTCTGATACCCAATGCGGCTTTAAGATGTTTCGGCATGAAATCGTGAATTACCTTTTTACAAAACTAAGAAATATTCATTCTTCTCAAGAAGTTTCAGGGTCAAGTGTCTCAGCTGGATTTGATGTTGAGCTTCTTTATTTGGCTCAAAAAATAGGATACAAGATTAAAGAGGTTCCTGTTAATTGGCTTTATGTTGAGACAAGACGTGTTAATCCTGTGATAGATTCAATTAAAGGTTTTGTTGATCTTATTAAGATAAAAATTAAAGATATTAAAGGAGAATACCGCTGAAAAAATTTTCAATTTTCAATTTTAAATTTTCAATCTTTAGTTTAGGATATTTGATTGGGATAATTGGGTTGTTTTTTTATTCATTTACGCAGATTGACCTTGGTCTTACGCTGTCTCAATGGTCTATTTGGCAGGTTGCGCAGAAATTTTTTCAAAATATAGGATATTTTCAAAGACCGCTTTCAAGCTTTATTTTTGTTTTTATTGTTTTAATGCTTTTTTCTTTTTACCTTCTAATTCTTTGGACTGTCAAAAGGAATAATTTTACAAAGAAGCAAGCCTGGTTTTTAATTATTTCGACTGTAGTTATTCTAACCTTTTCTTATAACTCTTTCTCCTATGATTTATTTAATTACATATTTGACGCAAGGATCATAACAAACTATCACCAAAATCCGTATTTACAAAAGGCATTGGATTATCCTTACGACCCAATGCTTTCTTTTATGCATTGGACACATAGAACTTTTCCATATGGACCGGTGTGGCTTGGGTTAACAGTGCCGTTATCTTTTGTCGGTATGCAATTTTTTCTTCCAACATTCTTTATTTTTAAAGCACTCATGTCTTTGAGTTTTCTGGGAACAGTATTTTTTATTGGTAAGATTCTTCGGAGGGTAAATCCGGCTGCAGAGGTTTTTGGTGTAGTTTTTTTCGCACTAAACCCATTGGTTATCGTAGAAAGCTTGGTCTCCTCACATAACGATATAGCTATGATTTTCTTTGCAATATTTGCTATTTATTTGATAATGAATAAAAAATACATTCGTTCATTAATATTCCTCATTTTGTCGATTGGAATTAAATTTGCCAGTGCTTTTATATTTCCCGTTTATTTGTTGATTTATTTTTTTGAAAAAAAGAAGAAAACAGCGAATTGGGAGTTTGTATTTTCATTAATTACGATTCTTATGATAATTCCTGTTATTCTAGCTTCATATAGGACCAACTTTCAGCCGTGGTATCTATTAAATGTTCTTCCTTTTGCAGCACTAGTATCTCGTAGATATTATTTTTTTATCCCAAGTGTCGTATTGTCGTTGGTTTCGCTCTTTCAGTATTTGCCGTTTTTGTATCTTGGCAATTGGGATGAGCCGGTTCCATCGATACTTCTTTGGATGACAATAGGTTCAATTATTTTATCAATAGTTCTTTGCTGCATTTGGTTCACCAAACTGCGTTTGGTCACAAGAAGGTAAAATGGTAGAATAATATTACTATGAAGTTTTTTCAAAATCACAAACTTGAGATTTTTGTATTATTTTTTTTGGCTTTTCTATACTTTTTCTCACGTTTTTATAGCATCTTGTCTTTGCCAATTTTCACAGATGAAGCTATTTATATAAGATGGGCGCAAATTGCAAAACAGGATGCGAATTGGCGATTTATCTCTCTAACTGATGGCAAACAGCCTATGTTTGTCTGGCTAGCGATGATCGTTATGCGTTTCGTTTCAGATCCTTTGTTAGCCGGAAGACTTGTTTCTGTGGGCGCTGGATTTTCTACCTTAATTGGAATGTATTTCTTAGGAAAAGAATTATTCAGAAGCAACAAAATTGGCCTCATATCAAGTTCTCTATATGTAATCTTCCCGATGGCTTTAGTCTATGACAGGATGGCTTTATACGACAGTCTTGTTGGGACATTTGCTGTTTGGAGCCTATTTTTTACAATTCTTCTAGCGCGGAAAATTCGTTTGGATGTCGCACTTCTTCTTGGAATGACAGCGGGGGGAGCGGTGTTAACAAAGACCTCTGGGTTTTTTACCATATATCTTCTTCCTTTGTCTCTTCTTTTGTTTGATTGGAAGAAAAAAAAAGATTTGTTAAAGTGGGTTTTCTTGGTTGGGGCTTCAATTATTCTGACTTACATGCTTTATTCAATTCTCCGGCTATCACCATATTTCCATATTATAGATGAAAAGAATGCGATTTTTGTTTATCCGTTTAACGAGTGGATTAAGCATCCTTTTTACTTTTTGATTGGCAACTCAAGAGCCTTATGGGATTGGACGGTCCGGTATCTAACATGGCCTCTTATAATACTTGCATTATTGTCTTTTTTTATAGCAAAGCCATTCTTAAAAGAAAAAATTCTTCTTTTCTCATGGTACATTATTCCTATTGTTGGACTGGCAGTTTTTGGTAATGCACTATACCCTCGTTTTATTTTCTTTATGATGCTTTTTTTATTACCCTTAATTTCTTATTCTTTAGTGATTTTATATTCAAAACTTAAGAATAGGTATTTATTTACCATTCTTTGTCTATTTATTTTTTCATTTTCTTTTGTTACTGATTATTTTATACTAAATGATTTTTTTCATGCGTACATTCCCAGGTCTGATATCAACCAATATAAAAGTGATTGGCCTGCTGGTGGAGGAGTAAAAGAGTCAATTGAATTTTTCAAAAAAGAAGCGGAAAAAGGAAAAATTTATATTGCAACTCAGGGTACTTTCGGATTAATGCCTTTTGCGTACGAAATTTATCTCGTACAAAATCCCAATATTGCGATAGAAGGAATCTGGCCAATAAATAAAGAAATTCCCCAAAAAGTTCTCGAAAAAAGCAAACAAACTCCAACTTATTTCGTATTTTATCAGCCATGCACAGAGTGTTCGGATGTAAGCGTAGGCTTAGCTCCTCCGTCATGGCAATCATTGGAGCTCATCTACCAATTCAAAAAAGAGTCTAGGGAAAGATATCTTTCGGTATATAGGGTATTGCCATGAAGTTTATCCGCTATTATTTCTTAATCCTAATCTTATCCTTTTTACCGCTTGTCGGTATTTTTCTAACTTCACAACTTCCTCATACTCATGATGGATTAGTTCATCTGGCAAGAATAGGAGCTTATTTCAAAGCGTTACAAGATGGACAATTTCCAGTGAGGTGGGCAGGAGATTTGAATTATGGGTATGGAATGCCTATTTTTAATTTTATGTATCAGGTGCCCTATATCATTTCTTCATTTTTTGTTTTTTTAGGTCTAGGGTTGGTTAGTGCTTTTAAAATTACTTTGGCATCAAGCTTTCTCTTGTCAGGCGTTTCTATGTTGGGATTTTCTTTGAGTTTTTTCAAAGATGTAAAAAAAGCTTTTTTAGCAACTCTTTTTTACCAATTTTTTCCTTTCAGGCTTATCGAAATTCTAATAAGGGGAAGTTTTGGAGAAGTATATACGTATGCATTTTTTCCTCTGGTATTATGGGGCGTAGTATTGCTTTTTGGGAAAGTAAATTTTATAAACATTCTCATAACATCTTTAGGTACGGCCCTTCTTATTCTTTCTCATAATGCGTTAAGTTTGGTATTCTTTCTCATCGCTATAGTTTTTATATTATTTTTTGGAGGTAAACCCAAAAATTATATAGCTCCTTTTTTCTCACTCTTCATTGGTCTTCTTTTATCAGCTTTCTATTGGATACCTGCGATTTTTGAGCGTCACTTTACATATGGGGATTTATTTATGAAAGAACTCTATATCTCTCATTTTCCTCCCATTCAGAATTTTTTTATTCCTAATTTTTTTAATTCTACAAGTCTTCAGACTGGAGGAATTTCAATTCAATTTGGTTTTTTTCACACTCTAGTTTTTGTTCTCGCTCTTATTGCTCTTTTTTCAAATAAAATTAAAAAAGTAGATAGCAAATTAATTATTTTTAGCTTAACAATATTTTTTGTAGCACTATTTGTAATGCAGCCAATGTCAAAGTTTATCTGGGAAAAGATAGCACTTCTTCGTCAATTTCAGTTCTCATGGAGATTTCTTTCAGTCATCGGATTTTCAATAACTCTTATGTCAGTTTCAATATTTTATTTTAGTTTTTTCAGAAAAAAAATAGTTTATTTTGTTTTTCTTTTTCTGTTGATTATCTCAACTGTCTATTATTGGAGACCGGTTTTGGGTTGGGACAAAATAAATGAAGACGATTATTGGAATTTTCCTCTGACAACAACCTATTTTGGAGAAACAGATTTAATATGGTCAGAAGGCCCTGCCAAAAATTATCCGTCGCAGCGAGTTGAGGTAATTGATGGAAAAGGGTCTGTTGGGGATATAAAGAAAAAATCCAATTTACTTATATTTAAAGTTAGCAATCAGTCTCCGATCAAAGTCGTAACTCACATTCAATATTTTCCTGGGTGGAGAGCATTTGTTGATGGCAAACAAACGCCAATTGAATTTCAGTACGGAATCTATAGGGGACATATAGTTTTTCAGATACCTAAAGGCCAACATGAGGTAAGACTTTCTTTTGGGGAGAGTAAAATAAGATTGATCGCAGATATGTTAACCGTTGTTTCGATTATTATTTTGGTTTCTTATGGTTTATTTCTAAAATTTTTTAAAAAAATATGAAAAAAAATTTTCTTATAACTTTGTTTTTGTGTTCAGTTATTGTTATTGCGTTTTTTTATAAGACTGTTTTTTACAAGCAGGTTCCTTTTCCAGGCGATCTTTTAGTAGCCGAATATAATCCATGGAAGTCTTATTCTTTTTTAGGGTACAATCCTGGGTCGTATCCCAATAAAGCTCAGTATTTTGATACATTAAGACAAATCTATCCATGGAAAACATTTGTTATAAATTCTCTTGAGAATAGTAGTTTTCCTTTATGGAATCCACACAATTTTTCTGGATCTCCTCTTCTGGCTAATTTTCAATCAGCTGTATTTTATCCGTTTAATTTTGTATATTTTTTATTTCCTCAAATTTGGGCATGGACAAGCCTAGTTATGCTTCAACCCTTTTTGGCATTAATTTTTACATTTCTCTATTCCCGTAAAATTGGAATCAGTAGGCTTGGATCTTATTTTGCCTCAATATCTTTTTCTTTCTCATCTTTTATGACTGTATGGCTTGAATATAACACTATTGGACATGTAATATTGTGGCTTCCTCTTATTCTTTTATCTCTGGAAAAGCTTTTCGAAAAAAAAACCGTTATCTGGCCGCTTATTTTAGCATTTTCGATTGTATCTTCGCTTTTTGCCGGACATATTCAAATTTTTACGTATTTATTAATGTTTGTTTTAATTTATACTTTTGCAAGAAAAAGAAAGGTATCTTTATTTTTAGTTTGTTTATTTGCTTTGTCTTTGGGAATAGGTGCCTTACAAGTAATTCCGGGAATAGAATTAATAATGCAAGCAGCCCGAAGCGCACATTCATACGATTTAATAGTTAATAAAATTTTAATTCAATCTTGGCAGCTCGTAATGTTATTTGTTCCCGATTTCTTTGGCAATCCAGCAACACGTAATTATTGGATACAAGATACTTATGTAGGGGATGTTATCTATATAGGCTTGATACCATTATTTTTTGTTGCACTTTCGTTTTTTATCAAAAAGAATTTTTTTGTAAAGTTTTTTATATTAACTACAGCTATATTTTTTATTTTAATAACCCTTAATCCTTTAACTCAACTAATTTATAAAATAAATATTCCATTGATTTCAAGTAGCAGCTCAAATCTTTTAGTTTTTATAATTTGTTTTTCGATGAGCATCCTTTGCGGTTTTGGAATAGATGTATTTATCAAAAACAAATACTCTTTCAAAAAAATTTTCCAAATCTTAATCCCTTTCATTTTGGTTTTTGTTGTCTTATGGTTTGTAGTTATTATCTTGCCAAAATTTCATTTATTTGGTTGGGAAAATAATCTTTCCATTTCCTCGCGTAATCTTTTGTATGCAACAAGCATATTGATTCTTGCAATATCATTATTTGTTATTGCAATTTTCAACAACAAGTTAAAACACGCCATCGTTATATGCTTACTTCTTATTACCATTTGCGACTTGTGGAAAAATTTTCAAAAATTCAACCCTTTTTCTCCAGTCGAATTTACTTTTCCAACGACGTCAATATTTGAATTTGTAAAAAACAATAATGGAATTAATAGATATTGGGGCTATGGGAGTGGGATTATTGAGGCTAATTTTGCAACACAAAACTTAGTTTTTTCAACAGATGGGTATGACCCTTTATATCCAAAGCGATATGGAGAATTTATCCAGGCATCAGCAGACGGGAAAATAGCAACTGAATTTACGAACAGAACAAGATCAGACGCTTTTATTGCTAACGGGGATGGTGAAGAAAAATTCGCAGAGAATCATTTTAGGCTGAAGATTCTTGATCTGTTAGGAGTGAAGTATATTTTAGATAGAAATGAAAACACAAGTATCCAAGAGGATTTTCCATTAGATCGTTTTTCGTTAGTTTACGAACAGGATGGATGGAAGATATTTGAGAATAAAAAGTCAGTCCCACGACTTTTTTTAGCAAATAATTACAAAATATTTTTTGGTAAAGAAGATTTTGAAAAAATATTCTTTGATAATTCCCTTGATGCGTCAAAAACAGTTTTGTTAGAAGAGTATCCAGGTTTTCAAGCTAATGACTTAGGTAAGATTGGAGAGCTTGACCTAATATCTTATTTGCCTCATGAAATTAATATTAATGTTAGGACAATTAGTAAGAATATTCTTTTTTTGTCAGACACTTACTATCCAGGCTGGAAAGCGTATATAGATGGTAAGGAAACCAAAATATATAGGGCAAATTATGCTTTTAGGGCTATAACTGTTCCAACAGGGGATCACCGCGTTAAATTCATTTTCGATCCTATGTCTTTTAAGATAGGATATGTCATTTCCTTGGCAAGCTTGGTTTTGTTGATAGCTCTACTATTGACTGTAAAAAAGAGGCCGTACGCTATATAATATAATTGTAGATGAGTAAAAAAGCCGTTTTTATCTTCTTTCTCATAATAGTTGTTGCATCTTTCTTAAGGCTTTATAAAATAACAGACGTTCCTCCCGGAGTGAACCGTGACGAGGCGTCTATTGGATATACCGCCTATTCGTTATTAAATACAGGAAAGGATGAATATGGAAGAGCGTTTCCTGTTTCATTTGAGTCTTTTGGTGATTGGAAATTGCCTTTCTATATCTACGCTGTAATGCCATTAGTTTCAATCTTCGGACTTTCAGAATTCGCTATCAGAATTCCATCCAGCATCTTTGGTATTTTGTCGGTATTACTTACCTTTTTTTTAGTAAGAATTATTTTCAAGAATAACTTGCTAGCACTTATAGCTATGTGTCTGGCTGCTATTTCTCCATGGAGCATTCACTTATCAAGAGTCGAATCAGAGTCAAACACTGCTGTGTTTCTAACGCTTTTAGCAGTTATATGCTTTTTTAAAAGCATGGAAAAAAGGAAATGGCTTATTATTCCAAGCTTAATATTTTTTGCTTTAACATATTTTACATATGCAGGAAGTCATATCTTTACAACTTTACTTTTGGGGGGACTTTTCTGGCTATATAGAAACAAGATGTCACGCGCAAGAGTTACGGTCATCGGACTTGTGTTATTTTTTATAATGGTTGGATTTATTTTTTACCATACTCTTTTTGGTGCGGATAAAACAAAATTGTCTGGAATAAGTATTTTTGGAGACCCTTCGATTGTTCACGCAAAAATAGAGATTCCAAGAAACGAGCACGAAGATCCAAGCTCATTCATATCTAAGATCACCCACAACCGTTTGGAATTTGCACTCGAACGAATATCTCAAAATTATCTAAATTCGTTTTCGCCCCAGTTCCTGTTTATAAAAGGCGGAGATAATAAAGCGCATAATATTGAGGATTTTGGAAACATGTATCTTGTTGAAGCACCCTTTCTCTTTTTAGGATTAATCTATTTGATCATTAGAAAGAAAACAAAGGAAACAATATTAATTCTTTTGTGGTTTTTTATTGCTCCAATTGCAGCAAGTATAACCAAAGATGCACCACATACAAATAGAATGTTCGCAATCTTTCCAATACATTCCCTAATTGTCTCATTTGGAATTTATTGGTTGTTAGCTGAAATATTAAAGCAAAAATTATTCAAAAAGATGCTTTTGGGTTTTATAGCTGGGCTTTTCATAGTTAACATATTGATATATGTGGATAGATATTTTGTTCATTTTCCGCGAAACGAAGCAGAAAGTTGGGGAATTGGCTACGAGGCCTTAAATGAGTTATTGAGTTCTTCTTATTCTTCAAAAAAAATTATTATGACTCGACCACATTACTCGCCTTATATTTATCTTCTTTTTTATAGCAAGTATGATCCAGTCACATATCAAAGGGAAGTACTGAGATATCCGCCTACGCAGGATGGATTTATTGATGTTAAAGGATTTGGGAGATATGAATTTAGAGATATAGATTGGGATAAGGATTTACAAAAAGATGCTATTTTGGTTGCATGGAGTTCAGAAGTGCCAGAGTCAGTAAATAATTCTTATAAAACAAAAAAAATCACATTGCCGAATGGTGAATCTATGTTTACCATAATAGAAGCAAAATGATCCTTCGACTTTGCTCAGGATCATACTGAGTTTATCGAATGTATGAAAAAAACTTTTTTTTGGATCTTACTTATTATTTTGGTCTCGATCCCCGCTATAGCAGCACTTTTACCTTCTGGGTTTTTCCTAACTGATGATGGCGAATGGATGATTATACGATTTTCTTCGTTTTATCAATCATTTGCAGATGGTCAATTTCCGGTACGTTTTCTAACGCGCCTTAATCACGAATACGGCTATCCAGTTGCAAATTTTTTGTATCCTGGTTTTATGTATCTTGGGATTCCGATTCATGTTTTGGGATTTGGATTTGTGGATACTGTCAAAATCATCTTTAGTGTCTCTATGGTAGTATCAACAATCTTTTGTTATCTATGGCTTTCAAGATTTTTTGATAAATTCTCAAGTTTTGTTGGGTCGATATTTTATTTATATACGCCATATCATTTGTTTGATCTCTACAAAAGAGGATCGGTTGGAGAAGTATTGGCACTTGCCATCCTACCATCTATTCTTTGGCAGATGGAGAGAAAAAATCTCTTTTTGTCATCAATTGGCATTGCTTTTTTAATAATTTCACACAACACATTAGCTGTTTTGTTCTTAGGGTTAATAATTCTCTACATGAGTCTTGACATTTATATTTCAAAAGATAAAAAACAAACCCTTAAGAAGTATTTGTTAATGGTTATGTTTGGCTTGGGAATATCAGCATTTTTTTGGATTCCTGCGTTTTTAGAGCTTCAATATACTATTTTTTCTCAAACACAAGTTTCTAATTGGGGTAATTATTTTGCAAACCTGAATTTAATTGGTGTCTCAACACTTTTTGTTTTACTATTAACTATAATATTTTTCCTTACTGGAAGGATTAAAATTTCCAAACATAGATTAACGGTACTGTTATTAATTATAGGAATAATGTCAGTTATCTTTTCGAGTTCACTAAGTACTGCATTGTGGAATATTTTTCCTGTATCTTTTATCCAGTTTCCTTTCCGGCTATTATCGTTAGCAATCGTTTCTGTTTCTTTTTTGATTGCCTGTGTTATTTCTGTTTCACCAAAAAAACTAAAAATACCAATCATAGTTCTGAGTTTAATTTTTTTGGTATTATCAGCGAAGCCATTTCTGACGCCTTCTGAATTTTTCGATAAAGGAGAAGGTTTTTACGCGACAAACATGGATACAACAACAGTCAAAAATGAGTATATGCCAAAATGGGTAAAACAAAATCCAGTAGAGCGAAATGTAGAAAAAGTAGAGATAGTAGAAGGGATAGGGATAGTGAATAATATTTCTTATGATTCTAAAAAGATCTCTTTTAATATAGAAGCCAGAGATGATATAAAAGTTAGAATAAATACAGTTTATTATCCTGGATGGAAGGTTTATATTGACAATAAAGAATCTCAGATATATTACGAGAATGAAAAAGGAGTTATGGATATAAGCGTTTTATCGGGAAATCACGTTGTTGAGGCTAGTTTTGTAGAAACACCAATGAGATTATTAAGCGATATGATTTCTCTTGTTAGTGTATTTACTCTTCTGGCGTTTATTCTAATCGAAAGCAAACGCAAATTAATAGGTAGGCAAAAAGATTAACAAGTATGATTTTTATAAATAAATATTATGGATTAATTTTGGTTCTAATCTTATCTTTTTGGGCGATAAAGCCACTTTTTGTTAATGGTTTTTTCCCAATGCATGATGATACTCAGGTGGCAAGAGTGTTTGAGATGGGTAAGGCCTTACGGGATGGAATGTTCCCCGTAAGATGGGTTCCTGATTTGGGATACGGGTATGGATATCCTATTTTTAATTTTTATGCTCCACTTTCCTATTATTTCGGAGGGTTTTTAACACTTTTGGGATTCGATGCGCTATTGGCTACAAAGATAATGATGGCAGTAGGTATTTTGCTTTCCGGTGTTTTTATGTATCTTTTGGCAAGAGAGTTCTGGGGAGTATTGGGGGGAATTTTGTCTGGCTTGTTTTATGTTTATGCTCCCTATCATGCTTTGGATATTTATGTCAGGGGAGATGTGGCGGAATTTTGGGCTTACGCGTTTGTACCATTAATGTTTTGGGGATTCTATAAAGTATTTAAGGACCCAAGATGGAAATGGGTAATAGTTGGTTCATTAGGATACGCTGGAATCATTCTTTCGCATAACTTAACAGCAATGATGGTAACGCCTTTTTTGGCAATTGTTACATTGTTATATTGTTACATTGCTTACCGAAATAAAAAACTATTTACTATTTACTATTTACTATTTACTATTTTGTTGGGTTTGATGATCTCCGCTTTTTATTGGATTCCTGCGCTTTTGGAAATGAAGTATACAAATGTTTTATCTCAGATTGGAGGAGGCGCTGATTTTAGGGATCATTTTGTTTGCATAAGACAGCTTTGGGATAGTCATTGGGGATTTGGAGGATCAGCGTCAGGATGTATAGATGGCTTATCTTTTAAAATAGGGAAACTTCATATAATTTTGTCTTTAATCTCCATTATTTCAGCAATTTTATTTTTAAGAAAGAGAAGGGAAAAAATTTGGTTGATTGTACTTTTATCTATTGGATTTATTTTGTCGGTTTTTCTCACCCTTGAAATATCAAGACCTATTTGGGAAGCATTGCCTCTCGTGGAGTTTTTACAGTATCCATGGAGGTTTTTACTTATTGCGTCTTTTTTTGCTTCTTTGCTTTGTGGGGTAATTTTCCTTAAGTTGGATAGAAAAATTAAATATGTGGTTATTATATCCGTAGTCTTTTTACTAATTTTTTTCAATAGTCGGATTTTTAATCCTCAAACAATTTTTTCAAGAGTGGCATTAGATTATACAAACGAAAAATACTTGAGATGGACCATATCTAAAATTTCTGATGAATATTTGCCTCGTGACTTTGTAAAACCAAATAATAAAGATGAGGTTCCTAATGCGATAATCGTTCCAGAACTTGGTGATTCAAAGATAGCCATTGAGTCTTTGAAAACTCATAGCATAAGCATAATTACAAATCAAACTGATGACACAAATTTTTTAATAAATATTGCTTATTTCCCGGCATGGAAAATTTTTGTAGATGGCAAAGAGAAGCCTTTTAAAGTATTGAACAGCCGTATTTCTATCCATATTCCTTCAGGAAAGCATAAAATTGATCTAAAATTTCAGGAAACTTTGTTGGAAAAGACTTCCAACGCAATTTCCCTGCTTGGTATATCAATGATAATTATTGGTATAATTAAATTCAGAAGCAAAGTGAATAAATGAAGAAATTGAGCGTTGAGATTACAGTGCCTGTCTATAATGAAGAAAAGGAGTTAGAAAAAAATATAACAAAACTCTTTAGATTCTGCAAAAAAAATCTGAATCATTACGATTGGCATATTACTATTGCAGATAATGCGTCTTCGGACAATACGCCGATAATCGCATCTTCGCTAACGCAAATGTATCCTGAAATTTCATATTTTAGACTTGAGCAGAAAGGAAGAGGGAGAGCAGTCAAAAGGGTATGGAGCGAGTCAAAAAGTGATATTTGTGCGTACATGGACTTGGATCTTTCTACGGATCTTATTCATTTACCTAAAATTATTAGCGTATTGGACAGTGGATATGATGTAACGATCGGCTCAAGGCTTGCTCGCGGAGCTAGGGTGGAGGGAAGAACTATGCTTCGTGAATTAACATCAAGAGCCCTAAATTTCTTTTTCATACAATTTTTTTTCCAAACGCATTTTACTGATGCGCAATGTGGGTTCAAAGCTGTTACGAAGAAAGTAGTTAAAAATGTTATCCCCAAAGTAAAAGACAATGAATGGTTTTTTGACGGAGAGCTTTTGATAATAGCAGAGAAAAGCGGTTATAGGATTTATGAAGAGCCAGTTCATTGGGTAGATAATCCTGGATCAACAGTCCGTTTGATCTCGACAATCTGGGGAGATTTGATGTCAATATTGAGACTTTTGAGAACAAAACCATGGAAAAACTAGACTATAGTTCGATTATCAAGAGATCAGTCCGCGGGGTTTTTACACTGATATCGAGAACTTTTTTTCTAAACATCATATCATTTGGTACTTTTTTGGTTATTACCGGTTTTCTTCCGCCGAAAGACTTTGGTATTTATACTGTAATTATTGCGATGCAAAGGATAATATCTTTTTTTACAGATTTTGGCTTGGGTGCCGCTTTGATTCAAAAGAAGCAAGAACTAAGGAAAGAAGATGTAAAAACAAGTTTTACAATACAAGCAGGAATATCGCTTCTTATTTTTCTTTTAGTTTTTGCATTTCAGGGAACACTTTCTAATTTTTTTAATTTAAATACTGATGGTCTGCGACTTCTTTTAGCTTTGGTTTTTACAATATTTTTATCTTCATTCAAAACTATTCCATCGATTCTTCTTGAAAGATCTCTTAATTTTGGAAAATTAGTTTTTCCTCAAATAGTTGAGTCTCTTGCTTTTAATATTATTCTTGTGACCTTAGTTATTAATGGATACGGGATTAATTCTTTTACCTGGGCGTTTTTGTTGTCAAGCTTACTAGGGATTCCGTTTTATTACTTAGTTTCTCCTTGGAAAATTGGGATTGGAATAGACAGAGTTTCTTTGGGAAGCTTAAAATACGGCCTACAGTTTCAGGCAAAGAATATTTTGGCTACCATAAAAGATGATCTTTTGACAGTGATACTGACTCGCTTTTTAACATTTACAGAGATTGGGTATGTGGGTTTTGCCCAAAGGTTTGCATTTTATATATACCGCTATGTTGTAGATAGCGTTACCAAAGTAACATTTTCAGCATATGCAAGAATTCAGGAAGATATTGATTTTTTAAGAAAAGCAATCGAGAAATCTTTGTTTTTTATTGGTACAGTTATGTTTCCTTCTCTTTTTGGATTAATCATTATCGCGCCATATCTAATTGAATTTTATCCAAAATGGAACAATAAGTGGGAGCCTGCAATATTCAGTATCATATTTTTCTGTCTTAACGCAATTATCTCATCTTTCTCTGGAATCTTAGTCAATGTCCTTGATTCAACAGGAAGAGTAAGGACAACGCTTCGGCTGATGGTAATATGGACAATATTGATTTGGGTTCTTACTCCGATTTTAATTTATTTATATGGATATAATGGTGTTTCTGTAGCGTCTTTTTTGGTTACTACGACAATTGTATACACAATTTATTTGGTCAAAAAAATTGTCAGATTTAGTTTCATAAAGAGTATTTATAAACCAATGTTTGCAACTATTTTGATGATTGTTTTGGTTTATGTATCCTTAGAAATCTTTGTTAAGGACGCGCTATCCCTTATATTTGTTATACTTATTGGTGTATTAGTTTATATTGTAAGTTTACTTATTCTAGCACGTAAAGAGTTGGGTCGGGATATAGTACGTTTCGGTATAAAAATATGAAAAAAATATCTATTTCTGCAGTTGTCTCGGTATTTAACGGAGAAAAAATTCTTAATAATTGCCTTAGATCTATGTCGTTTGCAGACGAGATCATAGTTATTAACAATTCGTCAACTGACAATACTTTGGAGATTGCCAAGAAATATACAGATCTTATTTTCACAAGACCTAACAATCCAATGTTGAATGTTAATAAGAACTTTGGTTTCTCAAAAGCTAAGGGAGAATGGATTTTGTATCTTGATGCTGACGAGTGCGTTTCTCCTGAATTACAAGAAGAAATTAAAGAAGAAATTGGAAATTCCGTTAATGGATACTTTATTCCAAGAAAAAATATCATTTTTGGTAAATGGATTGAACATACAGGATGGTATCCAGATTATCAATTACGACTTTTCCGAAGGGGTTTTGGAAAATTTGAGGAACAACACGTACATGAAATGATAAATGTTGTTGGGAAAGTAGAGAATCTCAGGAAAGATCTCATTCATTATAGTTACGTTTCTGTTTCTCAATTTTTGCAGAAGCTTGACATGTACACGCAGAATGAGGCTAAGAATTTAATCGAAGGCGGATATAGATTTAAATGGCAGGATGCAATTGCTTTTCCCGTCAAAGAATTTTTAAGCCGTTTTTTTGCAAGAGAAGGATATAAAGACGGCTTTCATGGACTGATGCTTTCTATTTTTATGGCGTTTTATCATTTTGTTATTTTTGCAAAGATATGGGAAAAAAGAGGATTTGAAAAAATTGAAAAAAATCTTATTGAAGAAACATCGATGGAGGTCAAAAAATCCTATAAAAATTTTATTTTTTGGGTTGGCAGCGAAAGATTAAAGGTAATCAAAAATCCACTAGAAAGAACAGTCTACAAAATAATTAGGAAAATCCAAGAACTTTAATTTTTCAAAAACTATGAAAAGTGTTTTTATATCAATATTAAATTTTAATGGGAAAAAGAATACATTGGAGTGTTTGGATTCCTTAAGGAACATAGATACTAAAAATTTTAAACTTACAATTATTGTTATAGATAATGCGTCAACCGATGGTTCGCCATCGGTAATCTCAAATCTCATCCGTTCGACAAGCTCAGGACAAATCTCAAATCTCAAATTTATTCAAAACGAAAAGAATTTGGGTTTTTCAGGGGGACAAAATTCAGGGATAAGATATGCTCTTAGTAAGGGAGCTGATTATGTTTTGATCTTAAATAATGATACCTATGTTGACAAAAGTTTTATTGAGGAATTATTAAAAATATCAGAGAGGGACAATAGTATTGGAATTTTGTCCCCAAAAATTTATTTTGCTCCAAAGTTTGAGTATCATAAGAATAGGTATTCAAAAGACGAGCTGGGAAAGATTTTTTGGTATGCGGGAGGAGAAATGGATTGGAGGAATGTTATTGGTCGAAATAGAGGAGTTGATGAGGTGGACAAGGGACAATTTGATAAAACAGGTGAGACAAGTCTTGCAACAGGCTGCTGTATGCTCTTAAAAAAAGAAGTTTTTGATAGGGTCGGGATGTTTGACGATAAATATTTTTTATATTATGAGGATGCAGATTTAACCATGAGAGCAAAAAATAAAGGCTTTAAGGTTGTGTATGTTCCCAAATCTGTAATTTGGCACAAGAATGCAGGGTCAGCCGGTGGTTCGGGCTCTAGCCTTCAGGACTATTATATAACACGAAACAGAATGTTGTTTGGCTTTATACATGCAAGCCTTAGATCAAAACTCGCGCTTGTTAAAGAAAGCATGAAGCTTTTATTAAAAGGCAGGTATTGGCAAAAAAGAGGGATATTAGATTTTTATTTAGGAAGACTTGGAAGGGGGAGTTTTGACTTATGAGTAAGATTTCGGCTATTGTTATTACAAAAAATCAGGAGAATATTATCGCAGACTGCTTGGACTCTTTATCTTTTTGTGATGAAATAATTGTTGTTGATGGTGGATCTGAGGATAGGACATTAGAGGTTGCAAAAAGAATCGGCGCTAAGGTTTTTCAAATTAAAACTTCTGATTTCTCAAAACTTCGGGAATTTGGACTATCTAAAGCTAAAAATGACTGGGTTTTATATGTGGATACGGACGAAAGAGTAACTCCAGAATTAGCAGAAAGTATTAGGAATGAGGCATTGAGTGTTTCAAGTAGTGAGTTTTCAGCTTACAAAATTAAGAGAAAGAATTTCTATTTAGGAAATAACGAATGGCCTTATATGGAGAGACTAGAAAGGCTTTTTAGAAGAGACAGTCTGAAGGGATGGAGGGGGGAACTTCATGAGAGTCCGATAATCCATGGGAAGGTGGGAGAGCTTAATGGTTATTTACTTCATTATACGCATCGCAATCTTACATTAATGCTTAGTAAAACAATTGAATGGTCAAAAATAGAAGCAGAGCTACGTTTTAAAGCAGGACATCCAAAGATGGTTTGGTGGAGATTCTTAAGAGTTATGGCAACATCTTTTTTTGACTGGTATTTTAGACAAAAAGGGTATAAGACGGGGACAGTGGGATTAATAGAAGGCATGTATCAGGCTTTCAGTATTTTTATTACCTACGCGAGATTATGGGAAATGCAGCAAGAAAAAAAGTAATTAGTTCTAATTTATATAAACTATTTTGTACAATACTCTTTTTGATCTCGGTTATACAACCAATATATGTATTACATAAGGAAAGTGCAGCTTTTTTTTCCAGAGGATATATGTCTCGTTACGATGCTTTAAAGGAGGTATATGGGGGATCTCAGTATGTTAAGAAAAAAAATGCTGGAATTATACCTGATCAAGCCCTTGAATCTTTTGCCGGAGGAGCCTTCTTAAAAGGAATAAATCCTATTCTTATAATTCACGACCAGCCACCAATGGGCAGATATATCCTTTCTTTATCTATTTTACTTTTTGATAATGTGAATATGATTATGGTAGCATTGCTATTTCTTTCCGGTCTAGGAGTTTTTCTTATTGCTCGTTTAACTTTAAATAATACTTTATTTTCACTTGTCCCACTTAGTATCTTTATCAACGAGCCTTTATTTATTAATAAATTTTACAACTCTCCTCTTCTTGAGCCGATACAGCTTCCTTTTATAATATTTTCTATATATTTTTTTATGCAGGGAATTACTAAGAAGGATTATGTTAAGTGGTTTATTTTGACATCTGCCATGTTGGGATTTGTTATAAGCATACGTTTTTTTATCCTTGGAGTCATTCTAATTATTACAATGGTTTTATATTTTTTAATTAAAAAACAATTTAACAAGAGATTTATAGTATTTTTGACGACGTTACCAATTGCCGTTTGTATTCTCTTAGCCTCTTATCTGAGAACCATTCAGTTGGGGAGTTCGATTTTGCAAATTTTTGGCATCCAAAAATATATATACTATTATCATAAGTCGCAGCTTTCTTTGCCATTTTCTTTTTGGGACTTATTACTTTTTAATAAATGGCATACTTGGTGGGGAACAAGGGAGATAATTTCAGATGTTCAATGGATAATTATTTGGCCAATTTCTGCATTTCTAACAGCAGTTTTTTTTGTAGGAGGAATTTTTAAGAAAATATTATTTTCGGAACCTGAAAAGATAATTCTCATATGGATTGTTATTTATAGCTTATTCCTGTCTTTAGGGGAAAGTTCAACTCGATATTTTCCGCCACTGTTGCCTTTTATCTATATTATCGCAACTTCTTTTTTAATGAAGATAGTCAAACGTTGATATGAATAAATATCTTTTAAAATTATGGCCAATTATTTTTATATTTATTGTTTGGTTTATTTTTTCGCATCCATATTTTTTAAAGAATAAAGTACCTTTCCCGTCAACGTATCAAGTTAATAATTTTGCTCCTTGGAGCGCAGACGGAAAATTTGCTGGACCGGTTAAAAATGGGGCAATGCCGGATATTATCACTCAAATATACCCATGGAGGTATTTGGCGATTGAAATGTGGAAAAGTGGCCAAGTGCCCCTATGGAATCCTTACAGTTTTTCAGGCACACCGCTTTTGGCAAATTATCAGTCAGCTGTTTTATCTCCGTTTAACGCTCTCTTTTTTATACTACCTTTTGTAGACGCGTGGAGCATTCTTGTATTGATACAGCCTCTAATGGCCGGAAATTTTATGTATTTATTTGTACGTAGTTTGGAAAGAAGCAAGATAGGAAGTCTTATTGCTTCAGTTTCTTTTATGTTTTGCGGATTTATTACTGTTTGGATGGGGTATGCTACTTTGTCTTTAGCAATTCTTTTTTTACCCTTAGCGCTTTTTTGTATTGAAAAATACTTTCAAACAGACAAATGGAAGTTTTTATTATTACTTTCAATGAGCGTACCTCTGTCTTTTTTTAGCGGGCACTTCCAAATAAGTTTATATTTTTTGATAAGTATTTTTTCCTATATAATCTACAAATTTTTTGTGACAAGAAAAATACTTAATACATTATATTTAGTACTTTATGCGCTTTTTGGCTTATTTATATCAATGCCGCAAATTATTCCGTCAATAGAGTTTTATCTACAGTCTTTTAGGAGTTTGGCATTTGCCAAAAGCGAAGTGATTCCTTGGGGTTATATATCTACTTTTTTAG
>Ga0209542_10004952_pt1 | contig 27001 bp, 27 predicted proteins | sample RifCSPhighO2_01_FD_184028 | JGI IMG/M metagenome (GOLD analysis project Ga0209542, IMG submission 184028) | Soil microbial communities from Rifle, Colorado - Rifle CSP2_plank highO2_0.1 (SPAdes) (version 2) | ecosystem: Environmental > Terrestrial > Deep subsurface > Rock core/Sediment ...
TGATACAGAAGCAGATTTTTACTATACTGCGCCGAGTCCGCATTTTAAAGGAACAGACGTACTCAAATGGCGATTGAACAAGATTGCGGGCAGGCTGTTTCGATATCCATGGCCCTCGCGCAAAGGTTTTGAGACCTTGATAGATACATTCAAACAGCATAATCAGAAAGCAGTCTTCTGCATTAGCGGGCATCTTTATCTCAAGGAATGCGACGGCCCTTATCATTTTGGGATAAGAAAACCTGAAAACCCGTGGTATCACAAGATTATCGGAAAAGACTGGTACCATTGGGACAAGGGGGGCAGTTACAAAACGCTATCAGGCGTTTATCTTGGAGATATTATTGAAAAAGAAAATAAGAATCCGTTATTTGAGTTCGGCTTGCACGGATTTGCGCATGAAGCCCTTACGCTTGAATCGCGGGAAGTTATTGATTCCATTGTCAAAACTGCAAAACATGCTGCGTCTTTAGTGGGAATTACGCCGACTTGGTTTGCATGCCCATTTGAACTGACTGAAGATGAAAATGACCCTGACAAAGTGTATTCGATGGTAAGAAAAAATGGAATAAATAAGATATTTTACTCTGGTAAAGATAATGGACTCCAGATAAAGAGATATTTTGCGGTTTCTCCAGTAATAAAAGAGCACGGAATGGAAAAGTACTGGATTTCAGATTATTTTGAAGGCACTTCGTCGCGCTCACATATGCGGAAGATTATGCATGATGTCGAGGCACATCGCAATAAAGATGCAGTCTATTGCCTCGGCACGCATGACTTCACGCATAAGAACGCAGATAATGTGAACGTGATTTTGAGATTCTTAAAGGACGGCGGATTTTCGTAGGCTAATCTTTCTTGTATAAATGCCTGATAAACCTAGCTTTCTGCAAAGCTTTTCTTAGAAAAGGGTATGTTCTATTTGTTGAGAAGACTGGCTGTTCAGTGATTGCTCCGCCAAAGCGCTCCTTAAACTTGTTAATATTATTTATTTTTTCTGACGGGCGAGAGTCGGGGTCGTAGCCGCCTAAATCAAAATAACTAAAACCCTCTTTCTTTGCATACAAAAGAATATTCCAATACAGAAATGGCATGGCTTGAAGCTTGAGACCTTCGTCGGAAGCAGTGGTTAACGAGAGCGTAGCAATCTTGTTATTTTTATCAAGGAAAACGAGTGCGCCCGCGACAATGTTTTTTCCGTTATAAATCCCAAATATTTGAGAAATGCCCTTGGAAGAAAGTTCCTTGAGAAATTCTTTTTGTTCTGGCTTAAAACCCCCGATAGATGCAGTATGTTCGTACAGAGCATATAAGGCGTTTATTTCATGTGCGGTCTTTAAGGGCGTAATAGAAAGATTGTTTTTCTGGGCGGTTTTTATTCCCCATCTGATAGACTTTTTTTCTAACGACTGCCATAACTCTTCTTCTAACTTTTTCAAATCTAACAGGATAGTATGATTGGATATCTTAGTGTAACCTGCTTGAGAGAAAAGAGCTTCGGAGCTAGATAACACTGTTGGAGCAATCGTAGCGTAAAAATAAGAGGAGGCTTCTATTTTAAATTGTTCTAGTAGTTCTTTACCGGATGATTCGTTTATAAAAAGAGGCGTGCCGTGTGCTTCAAGAATCTCTTTTCTGCCGATGGGCGAGCGAATAATTTTCTTATAAGCCATGATGCCTCCGACTAATTTCCCATTTTCCCTGACTGAGATGACAATGGACTGTTGACCTGATTTTCTCTTTGCTTCATTGAACATCCAGCTTTGATATATGCCTCCGTTGGCTTGAGACCATAGATTTTCCCATTCTTCTTGTGTGGGGTCTTGCATAGCTTTCTAATCATGAATATAGTTATAAACCTTGGCGGTCCTCATCAGGCATGCTGACAAGAGCATTAGTTTTTATTAAGCACTGTTTAGAATGGAGCTATTTTAACCTGCGGTCTGCGCGCTATTTCAATTTCGACGGTAAACGATACTGCTATCTGTATGCGTTCTATAACGCTACATGGACCGCAGAACGAAAGATAGAGATTCCTATATTTCTCGAAATCGTGAGACAGACTGGCGGCGCGATTTTAGAAGTCGGAAACGTGCTGCAGCACTATGCCAAGGTGCGACACGATATTGTGGACAAATATGAAAAATATCCCGGAGTTGTTAACGAAGATGCTGTTGATTTTAAACCTAAAAAGAAATACGATTTGATTATAAGCATCTCGACCCTAGAGCATGTTGGTTGGGATGAGTCAGTTAAGGACCCTGAAAAACCCCTAAAGGCAATCAAGAATCTTATAAGCCTGCTGAAACCGCAGGGAAAACTCGTATTTAGCTTCCCTCTTGGGTACAATCCTCACCTAGACAAACTCATCTCGCATCCGCCGTTTAAGATTGCACACAAGTGGATTCTGAATGTGCGGGCAGAGGGCATGACCCCCCGCCCGTCAAAGAAAATCTGCATTGTGGAGATTGAAAAATGAAAGACGCAAGTTTTATAACGACTTCTAAAGTGATGTATGCAGATGGTCAAAACAGATGAAGGGTTTGTGCCAATAACCGATTATAAAGAGTTCAGGAAGCAATATGATTATGGCGACCCGAATTATTCCATTTATTACAAGTTTTTTAAGCGACCTATTTCTTATCCTCTTACTTGGCTCGTGTACCGATATACTAACCTGCGACCGAATGCACTCAGTTATATTGGATTTTTCTTTGCGATTCTATCGACCATCTTTTTCTGGCAGGGTACTGCAACATTTTTCTTACTTGGCGCAATCAGCTTTTTTATTTATGATATCTTTGATGACTTTGACGGAGTTATTGCGCGCTCCAAAAATATCCGAAGTCGTCGCGGTGGGTGGTTAGACATCCTTGCTGGCTGTGTGGGGAAGATGATGGTGCTTGCTTCTGTGTCAATTGGCATGTTCAAGGCAACTGGAAATGAGTTCATGCTGCTGCTCGGGCTCATAGGTGTCGTGGGTATGGCTGCTGTAAATAATCTCGACCATGTGACTAAAATACGATTTTCAGTAGTGGTGCAAAAGAAGCTCAAGTTTATTGAAACTAAACCAGATTCCAAAACGCTCGCAGGCAAGTTAAGCATCCTTTCAGAGATTTTGCTTAACGCGTGGTTTATACTGCTCATCCTTGCCGGATTATTTGACTACCTCGAAATCTTTCTTTTATACAGCGCAGGTTACTACGCAATTTATCCTATATTGCTCTTCTTTTATCTTAATAGAAAATATAAAGACGCTTAGATTTTTTGTTTTTGACTGATTTTATTAAACAGGTTCTTAAGTTTTTCCATAGTTATTTTTACGATTTCAGGATAATCGCCTCCCAGTCTCTTTATTCTGAGCTGATAGGTTTCTGTATTCAAGACTGCGTGAGAAATGAGGTCCATTCGGAGGCAGCTAAAATCTCCTTCGATGCTCTCCCATAGTTTGACGTATTCGTGATAGTCTTCTGCCTTATTAGTTGGGCCGTAAGTGATGTCGCGTCCTGGTCTTTGTGCTAGGTGTTTAATAGCAACCTCTGGCGAGCACACGCATTCCACCACAATCAGGGGAATGTTGTTTCGCCTCGCCATTTCGTAGAGTTTTTCCCGTGCCTCGCGAAGTTTGTAGGCAGAATCGAATATTACTCCTTTGCCTCTCTCCAAAAGCGTCTGCGCTCGCGTGTACATATATTCATTTACCTTCGGGGTGTCCTTGCGGTCGAATGTCTTGAAACCCATGAGTTTTCGCACATCATCGGTATTGAAACGCGTGTAGTCTGATAGATTATCAACTGCGTGAACAGAAGCAAACGTCTTTCCTGTTCCAAGCAAACCGCAGAAGACAAGTATGGGTTTTTTCATTTTTCTACTAAATGATAATGGGATATAAATTTATCCAATAATGGGGACGATTGCTTTAATAATTGAATTGTGAAATAATTGATTCGATGCAATGATGCCATTTCTGCATTTTGCTGTTTCTTTCAAAGAATAATCTATGGGTTTGCCGTAAAGGTCAGTTACCTTGCCTCCTGCTTCTTCAAGAATAATGGAGGGGGCGCAGATATCCCAGACGTGCATCGTATTAATCCGCGAGCAAATATACGCGGTTGCAGTTCCTTTGGCGACTTCGACTACCTTAAATGCGCTGTGCATTTTGCGTATTTCTGAGGGCTGCAGGGAATTCAATAATGCAGTTAGCTCAGAATCCTGACGCGAGTCAGAAACAAGAAGAGAAAGATGTTCCGAAAGACTGACTTCTAACTTTGTTGTCTTTCCGCTTGTCTGCATAAATGCTCCCTGACCTTGTGCTGCATACGCAAGTTCATCGATTATAGGGCGATACGCGACGCCTAAAACCGGCTTGCCTGCCTTAACTAAACCAATAAGCACTCCGAAGTCTCTTCCTTTGGCAAGATAGTGTTTAGTGCCGTCAAGCGGGTCAATTATCCACATTCCTTCTGTTTGTTTTTTAGTTTGCCTCAGGGGATTCTCTTCATCCAGAACAGCATACTTAGGGAATCTCTTAACTAACGCTGTGACAATAAACTGAGCGACCTTTTTGTCGACATCTGAAACAAGCGTCCCATCAGGCTTTGTGATTATTCCTGTTGGATTATTGTAGTTCTCTATTAAAATAGCTCCGGCCTTCAACGCAAGGTCTTTGGCGAAATCGAGTTCAGAATCAAAGACCATATTGATATATTTCCAAATGGGGTTTATAAGACATTCCTTTAGTAGGCTTGGGAGTTAACTATGTCTGCGAGAAGCAGGGTTGTAATTGCCCCCACACCTATACCGCAAACGTGATTTTCTAAGGGCGAATCAAGTCGAGGCTCCATGCTTTCTAAGCGTAAAAGTACTTCATCAAGAGACAAAGCCTCTAGGCGAGAATGCTCCCATACGTCGGGAGCGAGACCTTCGGCTTTTAATTGCTCTGCAACTTCATCTTGCGGTTTTCCTGCCGAACATAGCCAGGTATAACGGGATAGCCCTCTGACGTGCAAATCTAATATCTCTTCTGAATCTGCCTTAACATTCATGCTATAAACGAATTTAAGTCCGGTTGGACCCACTTTTTTGGCTTTGAATACTCCTTGAATATGCGAGTTAGCGCGCGTAGAACTTATTCCCAACTCTTCTTCAAACTCGTGACCAAGTGCGATTTCTAAAGGATTCCCTTGGCGTACAAATCCTACGCCCCCTCCTGGTGCGAGCGCGAAGCAATCATCAGCCATAGTTAATACACGAGAAGCAGTTAATTCCTTGCCGAATCTCCTTCCCCTTGCGCCTACAATAAGTTTATCATCTTGAGTGAAGACTCCTCCAATAACTGCTAAGTCGTAGAAAGGCGCAACAACTGGCTTTCCATCATGGTCCAGTATTTTCCCTTGCTTTGCGGCAGCAATATCGACTGAGGTCACTGGAGCGAGGGTTAGCTTCCCTTCAGCAAAGGCATTATGAGGATTAGAAGGGCTAAAGTTTACAAGTGCAGCAGTCTCTTCGGCATTACCCCTGAACTCAATACCGTAGTGTCTTGCGATGGCTGCGTAATTCGGAGGATTTGTTGCAGAGCCATATAACTCACGGGGAGCACGGCCAACAAATTCAACAGGACTATCACTCACAATTACCCCGGTCCCATATGGGAAAAATCTGATGCACTCAGCAAAATCTTTAAATTTATCTTCAATAGCTCGAACTCGAGTTGCATCTGGAATGTCCTTGAACATAAACTGAGTTCTGGAAAGGGCCTATATAAATCTTTTTGTTGATGCCACTTGAAAGTTAATCATATTTAAAGATTCTGGAGGAGATAGCTTTATTTATCAAGAGCGTGAAAGTAAGAGATGTGCGGCATAAATGGATTCAACTTTGAAGACAGGAAGATTCTTGCTAGAATGAACAGCGCGACCGCGCATCGTGGACCTGATGGAACAGGAGAATTTGTTGATAGCGTGTCTTTGGGACACAATAGACTGGCTATAATCGAGCTGACAGACAAGGGAAAGCAACCCATGTGCAACGCAGATGAGAGTGTCTGGCTTACATTTAACGGAGAGATATATAACTTCATGGAACTAAGGAAAGAACTCGAGAAGAAATATGCATTTAGAAGTCATTCTGATAGTGAAGTTATTATTCATGCGTATGAAGAATGGGGTGAGGAATGTGTGAATAAGCTGAACGGCATGTGGGCTTTCTGCATCTATGATAAGAAAAAGAACCTCTTCTTTCTATCCCGCGACAGACTCGGCAAGAAACCAATTTATTATTATGCAAAGAAGAGGCAGTTTATTTTCAGTTCAGAAATAAAAGCACTCTTCGCACATCCTATTCGCAAGGAGCTGGACGAAAAGGCCATTCCATCATTCTTATCTTACCGATATGTATTGGGCGAGGGAACGTTTTTTAAGGATGTTCGAAAAGTATTGCCTGCGCATAATCTAATTTTTGATTTAAAAAGCAACAAAATAAAACGAATTTATGAGTATTGGGATCTTGCGCCGCAAGAATTCGAGGTTGACGAAAACGAGGCAAAGGCGCGAGTAACATCGCTTTTGAAGGAAAGTGTGGCTTATCGCAAGATATCTGATGTTCCGCTTGGGGTGATTCTTTCAGGCGGGCTTGATTCGAGTCTTGTAACTGCGCTTTTGGCTAAGCAGGAGGATAAGCCTGTCAACACATTTACGGTAAAATTCAAGGAAGAGGGTTTTGATGAGACTGCTTTTGCACAGACTGTATCTGACCAGTATAAGACGAATTATCACGAGGTTTCTATAAACACCTCAAATTTTCTTGAGTTAATGCGAAACTATAGCGCGTATCGTGATGAACCTATCGGAGTGCCTAATGAAATTGCGCTTTACCTTCTTTCAAAGAAAATAAAGAAACATGTGACTGTCGTGCTCTCTGGCGAAGGCGCTGATGAAATCTTTGAGGGATACGGTCGCAAGTTCAGCAGTGCGCGCGATTATGAAATATTGCATAGGCTACAGAAGCTGCCGAATGGGAAAGAAATCTATCGAACAAAGTTCAGCAAGCTCTTCGAAAAATATAAGGGTCGCTTTTTCGACTCTGCAATTGACCATTTTATGGGTGAATACATTTATTGGACTGAAGAAGAGAGAAACACAATCCTCAAACCTCATTTGCGCGATTCATCTAACGATTTCTTCAAGAAATATGCTATGCGCCATAAAATGCCCTATCAACAGCTCATCTCGTATCTCTTCATAAAGATTCATCTCCCTGCTCTGCTTAATCGCCTCGATAGTTCTACCATGGCCAGCGCGGTTGAGGGGCGTGCGCCCTTTCTCGATTACCGGCTTGTTGAGTATGTGTTTAATCTTCCCTCTCGTTATAAGACGCGCTGGAACATAAGTGAGAAAGAGATGCAAGATCTTAATGCTACTGGTGACGAGTTGAGTGAGAAAGAAAATATTCCAAAATACTTACTGAAGGAAATTTCCCGCGAGTATCTGCCTGACTCAATTGTCGACCGCAAGAAACAGGGTTTTCCTCTGCCGTTGGATAATTGGTTCAAGGGAGAGTTTGAAAATATTGCGAAGAAATATCTGCTTGGCTCTGAAGCAAAAATTGCGCACTTTGTAGACCAGTCTGCGCTTAGGCAATTGCTCGATAGCACTGAACAGAGAAAACGATGGGGGCAGAAGATTTGGATGCTTCTCAGTCTTGAACTCTGGCTGCAGGAATGGTTTTCTTAAAGCAAGATTTATAAATAACCTCAGAGCCTAATTTATATGAAAATAATTATCCTTAGCTCTGGAACAGGCAGAAGACTCCTTCCCCTTACGGCAAACACGCCAAAATCCCTTATTGATCTTGGAAATGGCAAAACTCTGCTGGAAACGCAGATAGAAAATATTGCCAAATCAGGGGTTATTGATGAAATTGTAGTGGTAATCGGATATTGTGCAGACCAAGTTGAGGCTAAAATAAAGAAATACCGAAGAGAAGGTCTTCGCATCAAGACTGTCTATAACCCGTTCTATGAAGTATCGAATAACCTGATGACTCTTTGGATGGCGAAGCACGAGATGAATGAGGACTTTATGATTACAAACGGAGACAATATTTTTGAGTCAGAGGTGTTTAGCGAGCTTGCAACCAAGAACAAAAATGGCATATTTCTTACAACCTCGCTTCGCGATAGTTATGGGGAAGATGATATGAAGGTTATCATTGAAGATGGTTTGATTGAAAAAGTAAGCAAACAAATACAGGGAGACAAAGCAGGTGCTGAATCGGTTGGCCTCACACTCATTTCTGGAGAGAAATACAGGGAAATATTTAAGGATAATTTAGAGGAACTTGCGCGCGAGCCCGAATATGTCCAGAAGTTTTGGCTTGAAGTGTTTAACCGAATGATATCAAAGGGTGTGCGCGTGGCTCCGTTTGAAATAGATGGAAAACGATTGTGGGTGGAGGTTGATTTCCACGGCGATTTGAGCGATGTCATTCGAGGGCTTATGGAGAAAAAGCTTTCCAAGATTTCAGGGGAGCAAGCCCATCATATACGCAAAGAGATTAACGCGCTAAATAACCCCAGATTGAAAGAAGAGGGCGTTATGAATATTATCGAATCTGTTCCACGAACTAATGAAGATCTTGCAACCATTGTCGGCAAAGAGGTGTTATCGGACGCAGAGTCCCAGCAAGTGCTTTCCATTATAGAACGATACCTCACGCATTAGTTTTTTCAAGAATCGCGGAGAATTTTTCTATATTGGATTTATTAAGTTCGTCGAGGTCGATATTTATCAGATGTTTTTCATAGTATTCAGCATAAGGAGTTTGGGGAAGTTTCCAGATGGCGCGAGCTATGGGATTCGTTGAGAAACATGGCACCCATCCGCGGCCAGGACTGAAACCTGTGCGCTCAAGTGCGGCGATAGTCTCTTCTTTATGCGGCACCAGCAAAGGAACGCATTTTGCAGATCCGGATTTAATTTCTTCTTCCTTGACGAGCAACATGCGCCTGCATACAGGAGATTTCCTGAGACGTGCATAGAGCGCAACACAGATTATCTGCTTCTGCTTCGGGTCGTATCTGGAAATCAATGCGCAAAACATAGCCTTGCCAACTTTTGAGAGTAGCGCAGGAAATATTGTCTTAGAAGTTGAGATAGATTTAGACCCGTTATATTCTCCCCTCAATGCTCTCTGGAGCAAACCAGAGAAGGGCAGTTTTTGCATGAGCAGAGGGGTATCCTCTCTGAGAGATTTAATCAGAGATGGTGAACTAAAGAGCGTCTTCTCGATGTTCCTTCGATTATTGAGATATAATCCTCCAGAGAAGCAGGGCATTTCTTTAACGAAACTGAATATCGCAGCATGCCCGTATAACCCCAGATAACTCTCCTTATATGGGACTTGCAGAGCATGCGCGCAGTCCTCGATGAGGACGATTCTTTTTTCATCGCACAGCTTCTGGTACTTCTCAATATCCTTCGGTATTCCGTATGTATGCACAAGCAGGAGTGCTTTTGTCCTTGAGGTTATGGCTGCGCGCGCATGATTAAAATTCATATGCGCCGAGTTCTTTTGGCAATCGATAATATGCGGCGTTATCCTGTTTTGTATAAGCAATGGAACAAAAACATCCGAGCATATCCATGAGGGGAGAATCATCTCTGAGTCGTGCAGACCGAAATCGTCTATGGCGGCCTGCATTGCCGAACGACCGCGATTAAGCGCAACAAAGTTTCCTTGCGTTGATCTCGCGAAGAATTCAGCAATTAGATTATCTAAACTCTTTTCGCTGCGCAGACAGAAGCGAATCGCAGACAGAATTTCGGAAGGGGACAGCTTTCGCATCGATAATCGGCGCATAGAATATTTAAAAAGATGCTGTTTCTCTAAACGCATGGCGCTGCCAGCAAGATTTATCAAAACTCGTATCAAGAACAAGAACCCCCTTGTATCTGTAATTATTCCAACGTACAACGAAGAAAAAGATATCAAGGCCTGCTTAGACAGCATTGAGAAACAGACTTATAATAATATAGAGGCGATTATTGTAGACGACGGCTCAACTGACAAGACACGAGAAATAGTTAAGAAGTACAGGCAGACTAGACTTATACGGCAGGAACATCAGGGCCCTGGAGCTGCGCGCAATCTTGGGGCGCATGAAGCTAAGGGAGAGATACTTGTGCTTATTGATGCGGACATGGTGCTTTTTCCGGATTATGTTGAGAAACTTATCCAGCCAATTATCGAAAATACTGCCTTGGGCACCATAGAATCGATTCAGTATAATATTCATGATACCAGAATGCAGGAATGCTGGGGCAGCGTGGTGAGAACCACACAACTGGAGGGAATAAATAGTGCTACTGTCAGGGGTATTGCGCGAAAAGATTTTCTTGCGCTTGGAGGGTTTGATAAGCAATATGGCTACGCAGACGACAGAACTTTCTTTTTAAAATACGGCATTCGCTTTTTGATATTGAAAGACGTAACGTGCTATCATAAAACTCCCTCGACATTTAAGGGGGTGTATAAGCACAGCAGATGGATTGGCGCCTCATTGCGCAAAAGTATCTTCAAATATAAAGCGATAAGGATGTTCGCTCCTTTTGTACTATCTGTTCTTTCGCCTATTGCAATACCAATTCTTTCGATAAGAAAATGCTATGAAAATAATAACTTCGGACTCTTTTTTCCGTGGATGCTCGTGTTCATGACAGCCCGTTATTTTGGAACCGTGGCAGGCATCTATCGAGATTTTTATCTTCGGACGAATGTGAGATGATTGTACTTACAACTTGGTAATAACTTGATACGTTCGGGAGACTTTATAAATCGCCCCTCGTAACTTAGGTTACGATGAAAGTCGAAGAGATTAAGCGCTGCAGAATCTGCGGGAATTCAGATTTGATACCGATTATCGACTTGGGCGAGCATGCGCTCACCGGAAGATTTCCTGCGCAACACGAACCTGACCCTCCGATAGCGCCCTTGGCTCTTGTTAAATGCAATGATAAAGATGATTCCAAACAGTGCGGACTTCTACAGTTGAAACACAATATGGAAGCCGAAGAGCTTTATTTTCATGACTATGGTTACCGCTCTGGGCTGAATAAAACTATGACTGACCATCTGCACAATATTGTGCAAGAGATTGAACAACGCATGCTGCTCAAGGAAGGAGATATTGCTCTTGATATAGGAAGCAATGATGCAACCCTGCTGAAAGCTTATAGCAAGCCAGTGCAACGCATCGGCATTGATCCAACTGGCAAGCAATTTAAGCAATTTTATACAGAGAATATAAAATTGGTGCCTGACTTTTTTAACCACGATAATGCAGAGAAAATAATGCATGGAAAAAAGGCAAAAGTAATAACTTCCATTGCCATGTTTTACGATTTGCCTGACCCGCTCGCATTTGTAAGAGATGTTAAATCTTCTTTGGACAAAGATGGCGCATGGATATTTGAGCAAAGCTATATGCCGACTATGCTGGAAACTAATTCATTTGACACTATTTGCCATGAGCACTTAGAATATTACGCGCTCAAGCAGATTCAGTGGATGATAGAGCATGAAGGCATGAAAATTATCGATGTGTCATTTAACGATATTAATGGTGGAAGTTTCAGGACAACGGTCTGCCACGCAGATTCATCTTTTGTTCCTGAAAAAGATAAGATAACTAGTATTTTGCAGGAAGAGCGTGAAAAAGGTCTTGACACGCTTGCGCCTTATGAATCTTTCAAAGAGCGCGTTGAAGAAGTGCGTGCTAAGCTCATAGGTTTCTTAAAAGAGGAAAAGCGCAAGGGCAAAAGCATTTATCTTTATGGTGCCTCGACCAAGGGCAACACTTTATTGCAGTATTTTGGGCTTGGACCAGAGACGTTTACGGCGGCTGCCGAACGAAATCCTGAAAAGTATGGGAGACGCACTCCGCTTACTAATATCCCGATTATCTCTGAAGTTGAAGCGCGTGCAGCCAAACCTGATTATTTTCTCGTGCTGCCATGGCATTTTAAGTCAGAATTTTTACAACGTGAAAAAGAATTTATGGAAGGAGGAGGCAAATTTGTCTTTCCCCTGCCTCAGTTTGAAGTTATAGGAAATTCTTAACATGGAAAATAAAAAAGCTCTAATTACAGGCATTACAGGGCAGATTGGGAGTTATCTTGCGGAGCTGCTCATGGAAAAAGGGTATGAAGTTTACGGTCTTGTGCGAAGAACCTCGCTTGTAAATGCGCGGGAGCGCATCGAGCACATTGACGGCATTAAATTAATTTATGCAGATTTGGGAGACTCGAGCTCAATTAATCATCTTATACAGGAAATAAAGCCTGATGAGATTTACAATCTGGCTGCACAGTCACATGTTTGGGTGTCTTTCAAAATGCCGGAATATACTTCAGATATTGATGCGCTCGGAGCCATGCGCATATGCGAAGCAGTCCGCATGCTTGGCAAACCTGTAAAGATATATCAGGCTTCCACGTCCGAACTTTACGGGGGAATTTATAATTTTCCTGTTAATGAAGAGACTCCGTTTCATCCGAAAAGCCCATATGGTGTGGCAAAACTATACGCGTATTGGATTATGAGGAACTATCGTGAAGCGTATAAGATGTTCTGCTCTAATGGCATTGTGTTCAACACAGAGTCTCCGCGCAGAGGTGAGAATTTTGTGACGCGGAAGATTACCAAAGGAGTGGCAGACATCCTGCGCGGAAAGCAGAAACAACTGCGGCTTGGAAACTTGAATGCCCGGCGCGATTGGGGGCATGCCAAAGATGTTACACTTGCTATGTGGAAAATATTACAATATGACAAAGCAGACGATTTTGTTATTGCCACTGGCGTGTCGCACAGCGTGAGGGAGTTTGTCGAACTTGCGTTTAAGCATGTGGGCATTGAAATAAAATGGAGAGGTGAGGGAGTGAATGAAGTAGGATATGATGCCGCTACAGAAAAGACGCTTGTCGTAGTTGATCCGCTTTATTTCAGGCCATCGGAAGTTGAAGTGCTCATTGGTGATGCCACAAAGGCGAAGAATCTTTTGAAGTGGGAGCCACACTATGCTTTTGAAGAAGTGGTGAGGGAAATGATGGAACATGACCTCAAATAAAAAGAAGGCGCTTATTACAGGCATTACAGGGCAGATTGGGAGTTATCTTGCAGAACTGCTCATGGAAAAAGGGTATGAGGTTTACGGGCTGATTAGAAAGAAACTTGATGAGGCAGGCATGAAGGTGCATAAAGAAAACGGCATAACTGTATTTGAAGGCGATCTCGACGATCCTATCTCTATTGAACGAGTTATAAAGAAAGTTGAGCCAGATGAGATTTACAATCTGGCTGCGCAGTCTGACGCGCAGGTTTCATTTCATCTAGCAGAGTATACGCTGCGTATCAATGGCATGGCTCTTATACGAATCTGCGAGGCTGCGCGCTCACTGCCCAAACCTGCGCGTGTCTTTCAAGCAGCCAGTGCGGAACTTTATGGGGGAATGCTCGAGGGCGCAGTTGATGAGAACGCGCCATTTCATCCACGCAATCCTTACGGAATTGCCAAGCTCACAGCTTATTGGATTGTGCGCTATTATCGCGAGAAACACGGTTTGTTTGCGTGCAATGGCATTTTTTTTAATGCCGAATCTCCAAAGCGGGGAGAGAATTTTGTGACGCGAAAAATTGTGCAAGGCGTAGCGGCGATTAAGACGGGCAAACAGGAGCGACTTGCTCTTGGAAATCTAAATGCAGTGCGCGACTGGAGTCATGCAAAAGACTTTGCGCAAGCTATATGGACTATGCTACAGGCAGATAAAGCAGACGACTATGTAGTGGCTTCAGGTGTGCTGCATAGTGTGCGGGAGTTTGTCGAACTTGCGTTTAAGTATGTGGGCATTGAAATAAAATGGAGAGGTTCGGGAGTTGATGAAGTAGGATATGATGCTAAAACAAACAAGACTCTTGTCTACGTGGATTCAGCTTATTACAGGCCGCATGAACTGCAAAAATCGACTTTCGGCAACGCTAACAAGCTGAAAGCGCTTGGATGGACTCAACATTATGACTTTAGTGCTTTAGTAAAAGAGATGATTGAAGCTGAGATGAATAAGACTTAGAAGAGACAATAGTAACTCTAAAGTAGTAGCTTAGAAAGATTTAAAAAGTCGGATTGTGAAGGATTTTCATGAAAATCGTAGATGGATTGAAAGCGCCTCCACGTTTAGATTGCATTCTGGTGCCTTTCTTCCAGAGCAATAGACCTTGGTTATGCACAGATATAGTTGCTTATTCGGACTCTGACCAAGGAAGATCTATTCTTCTGGTCGATCGAAACGAACCCCCTGTAAGGGGAGTCTTGTGGCTCCCTGGTGGAGGAAAACCTAAGAATGTTGGCTTGGAGGCTTTCGTGAATGACAAAATGGTAGCTGAATGTGGCGTTGGAATTGGAAAAGATGTCCGACTCGTGAGACAATTGGGAGCTTGGGATTTCAGTACCGCTGATGACCTGCCACTTGTTCCGGGTCTGGGTGTAGTTGGCGTTGATAATGGATTTCATGCGGTTTCTATCAATTATCTCGTTGAAGTATCTCCAGATGCAACAGATAGAATTAGAGTGGATAGTACAAGCGCTCGTCATCACTGGTTCAATATGGCGCAGTTACGAGCATATGGCGCGAGCATCGGAGGATTTCATCCTTACTTTGCTGAGACCGTAAATGCGGCGGCTCCTGAATTGGGCCTTAATCCTAAGCTGGCTCTTGCAGAAGTAAATGTTGCAAAATACGGTTCACCGGTTGATAATTTTGAGGGGTAATTCTCGACATGAATTTTGACGGAAAAGTTGCGATTGTAACCGGTGCTGGTTCTGGTATTGGCAAGGCAATTGCAAATCATTTTGCAGATTTTGATACCTGAGTTGCTGTTTTTGATGTCGAGATAATCGGGGGAGGGGTAGTATCGCCAATATTACTTCCGTTCAGGGATAGCTGCGCATCATCCTGTGAATCCTGATGCTCAATAACTTTTAAAAACCAGCAAACGCCTATTTTGCATGGCTCTTCGTGTAAGAAAACTAAAAATAGCAATCGTAACAGAATTCTTGTATTTTAAGGGGGGTATAGAAAAGAGCATTCTGGCGTTGCTTGAGGAGTTTGAGAAACGCGATATCGCTTTTGAGGTGTATGCTGGATTGTATGACCCTGAAAAAACATTTGCAGAGTTTAAACGCTACAAGATTCACGCGTTTCGCAAAGATAAATTGCCTGACGCTATCAATGCCCTGTGGCTGCGTCGCAAGTTTGGCGCACTGCGGCTTAAAGGATATGACGGCTACATTTTGTTTGGCTCGCACTCGATTGCGGCAGCCAAGCATCATCATCCTAATGTTTTATGGTCGACGCGTCCGCTTGCTTACGTGTATGGATGGGACGGCAAAGGTCCAGATATTAACACGCGCTATTTGTATGGAAGAAATTTCATAAGAAAGATTGCGGTATCGGTTTATTTAAGATTATTGCGACAGATAGATCAGAGGCAGATACGACATGTGACTAGGATTCGCACTGTCGGAATGCTTGCTGAACGCGCCCTGCGCAACGCTTATCCTAAAAAAGAAATCTCTGTATTGTATGCGCCTGTTGACACGCAAAAATATGCTTACGTGAAGAAAGGAAGTTATTACCTGAATGTTGCACGGCATGTGCCTGATAAGAACGTGGACAGAATTGTGCGCGCATTTCAGAAGATGCCTGACAAGATGCTGTATCAAGTTGGCGACGGAGATGGCAGCATTCAAAAATTAGCGGCGAAGGCTAAGAATATCAAAATACTTGGTTTTAAAAGCGAGAAAGAATTGCGAAAACTCATGGGGGAGAGCATTGCTATGATTTCTGCGTCAGAAGGAGAAGATTTCAGCATGAATCTAATGGAGAGTCTCGCTTCTGGCAAACCTACAATATCTGTTAATTTAGATAGGAATATTGGAAAAATGCAAATGACTGATACGGGGGTTCTAATGCCAAATTCTCAGTCTGAAGAGATTATTGAAGCAGCGAGGTTAATTAGTGCTGATAAAGCAGAGAGTATGCGCAAAGCGTGTGAAAAAAAGAGCAAACTCTTCTCAAGGGATAATTTTGTTAAGGGTTTGTTGAACGCCCTTAGTTTACCTGATTAAACCGTTTTAGGAACGACTGCAATGTAGTTCTCTTCGTTGACCTGCGTTATTTTATATCCGTAATTGGCTAGCGCCCCACTTATCATTGCCAATTTTCTGCCATCCCAAGCTTCAAACAGGATAATTGGCTTGCTTTGAGCAAGTATTTTCTTAGCTCCATTGAGAACCTTGAGTTCTGCGCCCTCAACGTCGATTTTTATGGCGCTAACAGCGCTCTTTTCCTTTATCGTATTGTCGAGCGTGTTTGTAGGGAGAGTTAATTTTTGCGTGTTGTTGAGCTTAGAAAAAGAGTTCCCTGCGGGATGATACTCACTTTTCCAGAAAACTGCCTTTCCGACTTTGTCTGAACAGGCAAAATTAAATGCCCGAACTCTTCGAAGAGCGTTTAATTCGATATTGTTCTTTAGAAGTCTGAATGTCTCTGGAGCAGCTTCAATGCTTACAACATTTATACTTTCGCCATATTTCTTGGCCACATTTAAGCTGTGCTTCCCAATGTGCGCACCCACATCGATAAATATACCTGGCTTCAACTCAATTCCATCAAACAAGTCGCTTTCGAATGCCGAACAGGCGACAGTGCAGTTCTCCATTATCCTGCCACAATTGAATAAGAGACCATTTGATTTTAGGATTACATCTTTGTCGAATTTAGCCCTTATTCCCACAATTCTTTTAAAAATATATTTTATTATTTCGCACTTATTACGCGACTCTTTTAAGATATCGAGGTAAGTAAGAATATTGTGCTTATTGAATATCATGTTGTCAATCAAAAATTCATAATTAGCTATTAAGGCGGTTTATTAATCTTCTTGTTTTTTTGCAAATCTTTTTATCTTTGTCTTTCTTAATAAGCCGCCATAGATAAATTTTAATGTTGAAATATCGTTCTCATCCAAACATTTTGTAAGAACAATGAGAATCACATACAGAACCACATATCCCCCGCCCAGAAGAGAGAGGACGAAAATATTTTCAGTTACAACCTGCCCCCTTATTAAAACAAGAAGAAATGTTGGAATGAGGGCGACTAACGCTATCCTAAAAACTCTTCTTCTCAAAGGAATTATAGACGTGTATATTTTTCCCTGAATCAGAAATAACAAGTTAAGAACTATAATGGATATAACTGTGCCGAGAGCAGCACCAGTCATTCCATCAAGGTTATTGAACGGACCGATAAAGGACATAGGAACAAAAATGTAGTTGAGTGCGATATTCAGCACCAAAGCCACAGCGACATTGTACATGAGCAGGCGCGATCTTCCTGTTGCGGAAATAAGTTGGCTCGATGTGACAAAGATAGAGGAAATCAATGCCCCGAACGCTAATATACGAAGAGGCGCTATAGCCGAGATATATTCCGATCCGAATAAGAAGTTTATGGCTGCGCCAGGGAAGATTACCAGAAGAAGAAAGAGAGGGAGATTGATTATGAAAATCCATTTTCCAACTTGCTGACTTAGATTTTTAATTGCTTTAAAGTTTCTATTAGAATATTCTTTTATAATGATTGGAAAAAATGACTGTCCTATGAGCTCTGGCACAATGCTCAGTAGAACTGCGATGGGTATTGCCGCGTTATAAAGCCCGACTATCTGCGCAGTCTTGAAATATCCGAGTGCGAAAGAGTCTATCCAATAAAATGCAGTTGAAATAATGCTCGAAAAGAGAAGCGGGATTGAATAATGAAGTATTTCGCTTCTTGTTGCATCCTGTGAATTTTTGTCAATCGTGGGTTTTCTGAAAGCCCAGGGGAGAAGTTTCTTACAAGCCCAGAATGAGAACAGAAGAACACTCAAGACACCCAGTACGTAAGAGAATATAACTCCTCTTGGATCGGACCCGAGCCAGAGAATGAACACCAGTAGAAGGATAAGTTTGAGTGTGCTCTGCACGATGTTAAAGATGAAGGAGTACCACCCGATGTAACCATGGGCCCTGAGAGCGCCGAGAAATGGATGCGAGAGGACTATGAACGGAACAAGAAGGCTGAAAAACCTAAGGAATGGAACAAGCCCCTCATTATGGAAAAATGTAATCGCGATATAAGGAGAAAACAGGAAGAGTATGATGGCTGCAACTACACTTGTTATGGAAAGAGTGACTAGACTGAATCGAAAGATATATTGGGCACGCTGTTGATCTTTTTTTCCTCGATAAAAAGAAAGGTAGCGCACGATGCCTTCGTTTAACCCGAAAGCGGATAAAGCCATGAACCATCCTGCAACCATAACCCCCAACGAAAAAAGCCCATAGACTTCAACATTGAAAGAACGGGCTATGACTACGCGATAAAGGTAGCCAAATACCTTGGCTATAAACAGCCCAAAGAGGAATATAACTGAGGATTTGGCAATAAAATCAAGTTCGCGATTTACCTTTTGTTCTTTAGTCATTCAAAATAGACGTATTTTTGATTTATATAGTATTAGGACTTTTCTTCAATCCTCTTTATTATATCTGCAAACGCTGGTCTGCTAATCAAAACGCCCGCAGTGATGCCGATAATCGTCGTGACGGCAAAACCCTTGAAGAGCCCGGCACCTGCCCAGTACAGGGGCAGAAGCGAAACAAGGGCTGTTGCGTATGCAGAAAACACGACGAAGAGGGCACGTTTCATACGCGCTTTAAGTGCAAGTTCGCGGCTTCTACGAGTTTCGTCCAAGATAATTATCTGCTGGTCTAAACCTGTACCTATCGTGGCAAGAATGCCTGCAATTGAAGGCAAGTCAAGATTCCAGCCGATGAGGGCCGCGACGCCGAGGATTATAGCTAGCTCTGAAAACGAGGTGAAGAGAACGGCGAGCGATTCCTTGATATTTCTGTATCTAATTAAAATTATCAAGCCGACTGCGAGCAAAGCGACAGAACCTGCCAGAAACAGAGTGCGCACGAACTCGCCTCCTAACAATGGAGCAATTGTATCGAGCTTTACAATCTTCAGTTTATACGGCAAACTGCCTGTGATAAGCACGGTCTGCAATCTATGCATAGAGGCGCGCGCGTCATTGAGCGCGTCTTCCTGTGTTGCCCCGTTTCCTGAACCTTGTATTGATATTTGCGTGGCTACCTGCCCTTTCAAATCGCGGCTTATGAGCAACTCGTCTACTAGTTGATCGTCCAGAAGCAAAGACAGATTGGCCTTGAGATATTGACCTCCTGAAAGCAAATCAACATCAATTCCACGCGTGATATTTGCGTGGCGACGTGCTGCTTCCTCGCTCAGATAAATAGTGAATGCAAAATTGCAGGCGTATCCTCCCTGTACTGGAGTGCAGCCTCTCACGCCCGCACAACTTGCGTCATTGCGGCAGACCGAAGTTATATCTTCACTGCCGCCCGCGAACACGGTTTGATTGTTGATTCTAGCTTCAAACTTTCCCTGTTTGGATATTAAGTCTTGCAAATCAGAGGGTGTTGCTCCGGCCACTTCAATGAGCATGAATTTATTCCCGGAAAGGTCGGTGACACCTCTTATTTTAACATCTGAAATTCCGAATACATTAAGGCGGTTATTGCTAACTGCTATCAAGTCCTGCAGTTGTTCATTAGTAAGCTTCTGCTCTGGCTCGATAAGCGCACGCGCTCCCCCCTGAATATCTAGACCTGTTTTGATTCGGGTTCTGGGCACGTTCTGCACAGTCATATCTGGAGTCTGATTTATGAAAACAACATATTTGCTATCTTTCGTTACAACATCAACGCGCATATCTGTGCTGTTCGCGAACAGTTTGTTCATTACGTCTGCGTAATCTTCTGCAACTAAAATTGGCTTTCTATTTATTTCCTTGATGATTGCGCCTTGTCTGAGACCTTGTTCAAAAAGAGGGGAATCTTTGGCTATCGATTTTACTACGACGCCAGACTCAAAGCTTGGACTTATGGCTAACAGTGACAGAAGCAATGCAATGATAAGAGCCCATACGCGCCAGCCCCATTTCATGTTAACCTCTTCGCCTCCGCATACCACTTGAGCAGCGCCGCATTAGTTACCCAAGTATTGAAAATGTCAAACCCTAATCCGATGAGCAAGATGGTGAACATCTGGCGAAGAGTCTCTGAGTTGCCATAGACGAAGAATAAGCTCACGCCGATGGCTACGATTGCGGTCAGTGTCATGGTTATTCCTGTCTTGAAGGCGCCGGATATTCTAGAGTTTATTGAACCTTCTCCCCGCAATACGCGCGTCGTGAGAAGCATGTCTGTGTCTACGGCATATCCGATAAGCATGAGCAAGGCCACGATGCCTGCGAGCGAAATCTGCATTCCCAAGATATCAATGAGGGCAAGAGTCATTACGATGTCTGCAAACCCTGCGGCAATGATGCTCAAGCTACGGAAAGGTGTCCTGAATATAACGAATACGACGAGCCCCATGCCAATGAATGCAATAAGCACGGCAATACGCAACTGTTTGTAGAAGCTTGAAGAAAGTGCTGAGCCGGTAAATTCGACAGAAGAGTTTTCTTGCGTAAGTTTAACTCCGAGAAGCTCTTCAAGGGCAGATTTCAATTCCTCTGCAGATGCAGTCGATTCGACGAAGAAGCCTATCTGTTCACCTGTGCGGATGTTTGAAATAGAGCGCGCAGTTGCATCGGGAAAACGCGCCCTGAGCGCGTTTTGAATTTCTTCTGGGCTGTTGGCGCCTGAAACAGTAATCGTAGTTCCTCCTGTGAGAGAGATGTCTTTGTGAATAATGTCGCCGTTCGCACTGTAAAAAAACGCGAGATATCCCAGCGCAAGAGCCAGCGCAATCACAGACAAAATCAGCTGGTATTTGTATGTGCGATCATACCAAGACTTATGTGAAACAGTATTTTCCGCCATGCACACATCATACAAAAAGCGCTTTTAAAGTTATTTGCTGACGCAAGAATAACTTTAAAAGCGCCATAGGAAGCGGATGCGCGGTACGGGAATCGAACCCGTGTTTACTGGTGTTTTCATTTGCTCTGTTGAGCAGTCTTGGAAACCAGTCAGTCTGCCATTAACTTAACCGCGCTCAAGAAACCTATCTAAAAAGGAGTTTTAAACCTTATTGTAACGCCCTCGGTAGGATTTGAACCTACAACCTTTGGGTTAGGATCCCACTGCGCTATCCGGGTTGCGCCACGAGGGCATATGCGGGGAAGAGGATTCGAACCTCTGTAAGCACTAAGCTATCACGTCTTGAGCGTGACCCGTTTGACCGCTCCGGCATCCCCGCATGCCTAAGAGAGATAGGAAGGTGTTTTAAAAGTTGCTATGAACGTGTGCGAAGATTTTATCTGCGACTTGTTCGGGAGAAAGATTTGAAGTGTCTATTATTAATGTCGCATCTTTTTCCTGCGCGCGATAATCAAATCCGTATATCTTTTTCCAGTTCTCTGCCTCTTGTGATTCTCTTTTTGTTAATAGCTCGCGCGCGGCTTCAAGAGAAATGCTGTCTCGCTGGGCTACACGAGGAACACGGGTATCGAGGCTGCCATTGAGCCAGATTTTATGATGGGCTTGAGGCAGCATATGAATCGATAATTTTCCGTCTAAAACAACATTCCCTTTTTGTGCGTGGCGACATTGAACTTCATCGATTATCTGATGCGTAATTGGATTTTTTCCAAATGGCGTCTCCCAGAGATTAACAGTTGCCTGCGAATCATTAGACGTGACATAATGGGGAATGGAGATATTGTGAATTGCACATAGCTCTGCGAATAGAGGGTAATACGGCTGATTTTTGGCTGTGCCTCGCCCCAAGTCTTTGAAAATCCTGCCAGGACTAAGATATTCCAGATTTAGTTTTTTTGCCAAAAGACGCGCAGTTGTTGTGCTGCCTGAGCCTGGCAAACCGGAAATTGCTATGACTATGGATCGCAGTCTATTTTGAGAATCTTCTAATTCTTTGATAATTGCATCGACTTCTTCTTCGACGGTTAATTTGTCTGAATGCAAAACAAGATTGTAACGAGATGTATCGCGATAATCGTATCCGAAAAGGCGCAGACCTGTTTCGAGCTCCCAGGCAGCGCGTTTATTTAGGTCTGCCCTTATTGTTGCAATTTTGCTTTTATCCCCTTTGGATTTTCTTTCCGCACGAATCTCTAACGGGGCGGTGAGGAAAACAAGCAGCGCGTTTATCTTATGACAATTTTCGACTGCGTATCTGGAATCAAGCAGGCAATTACCATTTTTGACGAGTGCACGCGCTTCGTTATTAAGACTAATTATTTCGTCATCTGTAAGACCGCGAGCGAGATAGTCTGCGAAAGAGCCTGTAAAAATATTCTGCTTGGCTAAAGAGTCGTGGCGTTTTCTGAGAAGATCGCCTGTTGAGCATGAATCCCATGAAGCGAACATAGGGTGCTTAAGCAGAAGCTCAATTAACTCGGTTTTGCCCGCGCCTGGATTGCCTGCTATGCCAATAACTGTGTAACGCATACTTAAAAACGGTTATCCGATATATAAAACAATTATGGTAATCTAAATAGACCTGTCCTGGAACTATCTATTAGAGGGTTTAGATTTTTTTAATTTAACTTCGCCCTTCTTAGCTTCTGCGGTTAATTCATCTCCTTTCTTAAAACCGGCAGCCTCCAGTATATTTTTTGGCACGTTTATTCTATATTTGTAATAGCTCTTGCCCTTATAATCCCTTGATTTGACCTTGAGCACTCTCATGCCCCCATAAGTATTTAGGTGTATATAAACGTGGGGGGCTAAAGATTTATATACTTTAGACCCCTAATCGGGGCATGAATAATGAAGACATAATAAATTTACGGGCGGGCGGTTATTCTTTTTCGGAGATATCTAAAATATCAAAAAGATCTAAGAAATACGTATGGAAAATTGCTAATGGGGCTGAACTTACCGAAGAAGGGTTAAAGCGATACAGAAATATAATAAGAGGCGTAGTTTCTCAGATTAAACCTCAAACGGATATAATCTCAGTCGCTAAAGCAAGAATAATCTCGCATATAATATTTGATGGTCTTATTTGTAAATCAGGTTACAATTCTTTTGTGAGATATATAAACTCATCAAAAGAGCTTATCGAACAGTTTATCAGAGATGTTGAAGAAGTGTATTGTTTGAATAGACCGAACATTGAGGTCTGCGTCGAACATGCGCTACCTTATTATAGGGCCACATTCAGTTCAAAACCAATGTATGAAGACCTCCTTCGTTATATCCCCTTAGATAAATACGAAAAATATAGCATTCCAATTCCGCGAGAGATACTTAATGGAGAGTCCTCGCTAAAATTGGCTTTCCTGACTTCTTTTTTTACGGATGAGGGGACTATATCTAACGATGGCAGAATAATGGGAGATTTGAAGAATGAGCTTATGATTAATCAGATTGTTTCGCTATTAAATGAATTTGGCTTGCCATTCAAAGTGATTAAATATGAAGAAAAGAACGGTCCAATACATAAGATATACATTTCCAAAAAGATACAATATTATCAAATATTTTATGACTTGGATTTATTTAAGGGCGCGATAATTACGCATGGCCATAATTTGGGGAGGAGAAAAGACGCAATTCTACAAATGCATTTAGAAAAGCTTAAAAACCCGCAATAGTGATTGAAATAGAAGACGGCCCCAGTATAGGGGAAATACCTAGTCACTTTCCGAACCTAGAAGTCAAGCCCTATACGTCGGTCGCGGTAGTCTCCGAACAGAGGCGAAACACCGATGCTGTCTTCGTCATATTACTTTTATACTGCGGGTTCTTCTTAAAATGATGAATAAATCATCAAAAACAAAGGCGAGGGAACGCATCAATGCTTTCTTTGCTAAAGATGCAATCGACAGAGAAGGCGCGCGCAAGATTAAACGTCTCGCGATGCAGTTCAACATTCGGCTTGGAAAAAATCGTGCGCGCTTCTGCCATAAATGCTATGGCGGCTTGGAATTTGGAAGAATGAGAATGACAAAGGTGCATAAAACAATAACCTGCCGCTCTTGCGGATTTAACAATAAAATCAGAATTTCTTGAACTTGGCAATCTTTGGCAGCAATTCTGCATTACCTAAAAGAGCAGCTCGGCAACAATATCGTTCTAAACCGAGATCGTTAAGAACCTTTCCTGCTTCTTCGCCATTGGCAACGCGCTGCTTGTAAGTCTCCCATAAATGACCAATTGGGCGACCACACGAAAAACAACGTACCGGAATAATCATAAAAAGTAAGCGAAGAGAAGGTTTTTAAATATTTGGCTATGGGGTTTGGCATGGTAGAACTCATTACACTTGAAGGCGTGGCGAAATATTACGAGATGGGCGATAACGTAGTCAGGGCATTGGATAATATTGACATGAAAATTGAACAGGGAGACTTTGTTGCAATAATGGGTCCTTCTGGAAGCGGAAAGTCCACGGCCATGAATCTTGTCGGCTCTTTGGATGTCCCGACAAAAGGCGAAATCAGGCTGAAGGATAGAAATGTTTCATACTTAAGTGAATCAGAACTTGCTCAGTTACGGGGAAAGAAAATAGGATTTATCTTCCAGAGCTTTAACTTAATTCCAAATTTAACCGCAAAAGAGAATGTCATGCTTCCGATGCTTTTCCAAAACATCTCGAGAGAAGAAAGAGAAAACAAAGCCATAGAAATTCTCAAGCTTGTGGAACTTGAGGATAGGATGGAGCATTACCCAAACCAGCTTTCAGGAGGGCAGCAGCAAAGAGTGGCTATTGCAAGAGCTTTGGCAAACAACCCTGAGATAATCCTCGCAGACGAGCCGACAGGAAACTTAGACACGAAAACAGGCGCAAGGGTTCTGGATTTTCTTGAAAGGCTCAATCAGGAGGGAAAGACAATAATCATGGTCACACATGATGCTAATTTAGCTCAAAGCCACGCACGAACAATCTATTGGCTCCGTGATGGAAAAGTCGAGCGAGTTACAAGGAAAGTTAAGGACAAATGGACGGAGCTGAAGTAGTAATAATCTTCTGGCAGAGGCATTCTTCTAGGATCACATTTGAAAGTCAGCAAACCGCACAAAATAGATATAGTGAAGGACATAATTTTTTCACCAATTTGTACGTCCTTCACGAATAGCAAAGGCGCACGGAGTGGGGAAATATGAGCGTCCTTTGTTATAGGCAAAATTTTAAGTGAACCCTGAAGGACCTATCACTCTTAAGACGTGCTTGATTTCTTCTATAACTTTTTGCTGCTCTTTTTTATCAGACATTCGCACGAATCTTATTAAAAGATCAGTCAGTGCTTCGAGGTTAAAGACTCGAAGTTTATGCGCATCACTAATAAAATAAAATCTAAATCCCTTGTATTTCAGTTCCTTGACGATAATTCCGCCAATGTGACCGAGCGCCTTTCCTTTGTTAGGAGAAGACTCTAAAGACTTAAGATGCTCTAAAACCTCAACTGACTCTCCCTTAAAGTGCTTGTAAATTTCCTCGTTTAAGGAAGGAACAATCTCTACTTTGACCATTTCTTTTTAGCTTCGGTTATAGCTTCATCGATGGGTATTGCATCTCCCTCGTACAAAAATTGCCTTAATTGCTCCTTTACCGCCATTGAATATATGCGATTAATAATTTTGTTATACGTCTCTCCTTTTGTCCCAAAGGACTGGAGCTTCTTCTTTGTGTCTTCCTCAACTTGTATGGTGGTAACCATAGTATCTATAATTGCTATGGGGGCCATAGTATATAAACTTTTCGTAATATTATCTCTTATCCTTCTGTCGCGCGAGCCTGCATCGTGGCAAAAGAATTGTCCTAACTATAAAGTAACTTCCGAAACGCTTTTAAACACTCTCTGTTTGAGATTTTTATGAAGAAGACAGTTGCCTTGCTAGCTTTGGCGATATTGAGTTTCCAGTTAGCTTCTGCAATGACAGTTAATTCTGTTAGTGTGGATGATATCGCGCCTGGTACGGAAGGAGTTATTAGAATAGAAATTGAAAATACCTTAAGCGAGACAGCTGAAGACGTAAATTTGAATCTTAACTTCCTGGGCTTGCCGTTTATCCCGATAGGAAGTTCTTCTGGGGGGGTTAATGAAATAAAGGAAGATGATGAAGAGAATTTTGCATTTAGAATAAGGGCTTCAAACGATATCGCGCCAGGAGACTATCAGATTCCTTATATTCTTACATTCAGAATAAATAATGGGTTGCAGACAAGAACAGGCTCAATCGGCGTGTCAATAAAAGCCCAGCCAGAGTTATCATACTCTTCAGATATTGAAAATCCTGTTGTTGGCAGGCAGGGCAAAATAAGCCTTAAGATAGTCAATAAAGGCATGGCTGACGCGAGATTTGTTTCAGTTGACATAAATCCCCCTGGCTTCACTCTCTTATCAGAAAAAGAAGTTTACATAGGCACAGTTGACTCTGATGACTTTGAAACAGCAGTCTTTGATGTTGTGTTCATAAGTGAAAAGCCAAAACTAACAGCAACAGTCAGCTATACGGACTTTGAGAATAACAAAAAAACAGACGAAATAAATTTGCCCCTAAAAATTTACACGCAAAAGAAGGCAATTGAGCTGGGAATTATACAAAGAAACAACTGGCCGTTCTATATTGGCATAGTTGCCGTCTTAATAATAATTTGGTTTATTTGGAGAGCGGTTAGAAAAAGGCAAAGAATGAAAAGAAGTATGGAGCGTTAGCTTCCCATGAATTTAATCGCTTTTTATTCAGATGAAAGGGGGCGTGCTTTATGTGTTATCCGATTATTATTTCCTCTCGATAGAATAAATTGCCTCTTCATTTTCAGTCTTTTCTCCTTTTTCGTATAAACGCCTGTTCTGGTGTTTCCAGAACATCGAAGTTCAAGCTTCTATGTGG
>Ga0209542_10004953_pt1 | contig 27001 bp, 24 predicted proteins | sample RifCSPhighO2_01_FD_184028 | JGI IMG/M metagenome (GOLD analysis project Ga0209542, IMG submission 184028) | Soil microbial communities from Rifle, Colorado - Rifle CSP2_plank highO2_0.1 (SPAdes) (version 2) | ecosystem: Environmental > Terrestrial > Deep subsurface > Rock core/Sediment ...
GAGCGGATAAATGAGATGATTCTCGAATTGCTGGATGAGCACATAAAAAAGCACGACCGCAACCGCGCTCCCGACCCCAGGGTCTATAAAGCTGAGCCCGTGTATGAATGCGAGTACTACTGCCGGAACCGCAGAGAGGATAGGGCCGAAGACCGGAATAAGCTCGAAAACAGCGGCCAAAAGAGCCAAAAGCAGGGCATTTTTCACGCCAAGGATAGTGAGGCCGAGGTAGACTAGAACACCGATAAGAAGACCCAAGAGGAACTGTCCCTGAAGCCACCGACCAATCTTTACCTGTGACCTGCGCCACAGGTCAAGAATGTAGGACTCGTAGCGGACAGGTATGACGATCTTCAGGAACCGTGCGACACCATCCTCTTGCACTGCGAGGTAGAACGAGAGCACGATGATGAGGATGAGGCTCAATATCCCGCCAGAGACCACGCTCACGGCCCCGATGAAACCTCGGGAAGTGTCGGCGAGCAGATTCTGAAGCTGCGTAGCGAGATCGCCAAAAGAGAACTCTCCGGGCAAAGGGAATTGTCCCGCAAAGCTTGAGGGGGAAGAAACCGCTTCTTTAAAGGGATTCCATACGCTCACCGTCTCCAGGTAGGTGGGCAATTTTGAGAAAAGGTCGGAGGTGTCGGCGACGAGCGCGGGCACGAAAAAATAGAACAGGCCCGCGAGCACAAGCGCGATGAAAAAGTATATAAAGATGACAGAGAGCGTCCGCGGAATCTTGAATCTCTTGAACCACGCGATGAAAGGCTCTATCCCCGCGGCAATGACGAGAGAGGCGAGGATGACAACGACAAGGTCGCGCATGAAATACAGGAACCAGAAAATAGCCAGAATTACCACAGCCTTAATGACGGCTCCGGAGGTGATAGTTATGGAGAGACTGCTATTATCCTTTCCTCCCATACCCGGTAGTACAACTCTTATTTATGCGAATAAATCAATTAACCGCCCGAAATACCCTTGAAATAACGTACTATTCTGCTAAGACATGCGTTGTACTACCGGGCATACCTCCCTATAGTAATACGTTTTGGCACTAAAAAGAAGTCACACTGCCAAGAGTTTGAGGAAGTGTTGCTCATCCTTAAATTTTCCTACAAGAGCGAAGTTGAGATGCTCTGGCACAAAAAGCTGTTGCGCAAGCTTCTGGACGTCTGAAGCGCCGACCTCCTCGATCGATTTCCGTATCTCATCGGGTGTTTTGACTGGTTTGCGCATGATTTCCTGATACCCTAAAAGATCGGCGAGGGCATCGGATGTCTCAAGAGAGAGAAACATGGTTCCCGTAAGATAGTCCTTTACCTTCTGAAGCTCTTCTGAAACAACAGTCTCCTCTTTGAGACGAACGCATTCTCCGAGAACTGCCGTCAGTACTTCGTCAACACGCTTTTGATCCACGCCTGCCGCAATCTCAAAGTAGCCATGGTCGGTGAATGCTTCATTTGCCGCGCCGACGTAGTAGGCCGCTCCCATCTCATCGCGAACTTTTTGAAATAATCGAGAGCTCATGCCGCCCCCGAGAATCCCGGAAAGAACACGCAGTGTCGCATTGCGTTTATCGTGCACATCAAAAGAACGCACGCCTACGACAAAATGCGCTTGGTCGGTTTCCTTAAAAACCACTCTCGCGACAGGGTTGATTTGTTTTTCGGTAACTTTCTCTTTTCCATCTTTTTTCCCGTGGTGCGCGTGAGCAAACCTCTCTTCTACAGCGCTTATGGCGCTCTGTTCATCAATATTACCTGCTACGACTACTGTAGTCGCTTCAGCGACATAGTGACGAGTCCGGTAATCAAGCAGCTCAACTCTCGTAAACGCAGACACAGTCTCTTTTGACCCTGCGATGTTCCACCCTGCAGGTGTATCTCCGTAGAGAAGCTCTGAAAACACATCTTGTACTTTTTTCTGTGGCAAATCCTCATACATATTGATCTCCTCGATGATGACACCTTTCTCCTTCTGCATGTCGGCTTCGGGAAGCTTAGAGTGGAGGTAGATGTCAGACACCACATCGAGGGCTTTCTCAAAGTGCCTGAAGTCGCACTTCGCGTAATATCCCGTGAACTCTTGACCGGTAAATGCGTTGTACGCGGCACCAATAGAATCAAGTTCTCGGGTGATGTGGAGCGCGTAGGGGCGTTTTTCGGTTCCCTTGAAGCACATATGCTCTAGGAAGTGCGAGATGCCATTTTCTTTTCGTGTCTCATATTTTGAGCCCGCTTCCACCAAAACCATCACCGTAACCGTAAGATGGTCTTTGAGAGGTGCCGTGATGAGACGGATGCCGTTGGGCAAAATTTTCTTCGAGAAATTCATACTAGAGCGCTTTCTTGAGATGATCATTCAATTCAGAGATTGCAATTCTCTCCTGCTTGCCGCTGTCGCGGTCACGGACTGTAACAGTATCGTCTTTTTCGATTGTATCGAAATCAACAGTGACACAGAACGGTGTACCTATCTCGTCTTGCCTGCGGTAGCGCTTGCCGATATTGCCATGATCATCAAATTCAACACGCCCAAACTCTTTTTTGAGCATTGTATACACTTCCCTCGCCTTTTCCACTAGTTTTGACTTGTTGCGCAACAAGGGAAATACCGCGACTAGCACAGGTGCAACGGAAGGTTTAAATTTCAATAGCTCACGTTTCTCACCATTCATCTCATCTTCTGTGTACACACTGCAGAGTAGCGCGAGTAGCGTCCTGCCGACGCCAAGCGAGGGCTCAATAACGTGCGGGATTAATTTTGTTTTTGATGTCTCATCAAGGTAGGAGAGATCAACTGTGCTCGCTGTCGTGTGGTTCTTCAAATCATAATCGGTTCGGTACGCGAGACCAAAAAGTTCTTTTCGGCCGAAAGGAAATTCAAATTCAAAATCGACCGTACGTTTCGAATAGTGCGCTCTATCGGCTTCGGGGATCTCAAGCTCTGAGACTTTAGATGAATCGATTCCAACTGACTCGATAAAACGCGTGATTTCTTTTCGCCATATCTCAAAGGATTCTTCCCAGGATTCTGGTCGCACGAAATATTCTACTTCCATCTGCTCGAGCTCGCGCACGCGGAAGAGAAAATCTCGAGGTGCGATCTCATTCCTAAACGCTTTGCCGATTTGGGCAATACCAAACGGCAACTCCGGATGAAACGAGTCAACGATATTCTTAAAATTGGTGAAAATTCCTTGGGCTGTTTCGGGACGCAGATACGCTAGTGAAGCTTCTTGTTCTGCCGCACCAATGTGTGTCTCTAGCATCATGTAAAACTGTCTCGCTTCCCCAAGTTTCCCCTCGCACTCGGGGCACTTTTGCTTGTCCTCAAGGTGATCAACGCGAAAGCGTCGTTTGCACTTCTCACATTCGGTAAGCATGTCGGCAAACCCGCGCGCGTGGCCACTTGCCTGGAGTACTTCTTTTTTGGTGACAATAGCCGAATCAACACCGTACATATCTTCTCTGTCAGTCACAAACTGATTCCACCACACCTTCGTTATATTATTCTTTAGAGCAAGACCGTATGGACCATAATCAAAGAAACCGGCGAGACCGCCGTAGATATCAAAACTCGGATAGATAAACCCGCGGCGCTTAGAGAGCGCGACGATTTTCTCCATCCCGTTAGAGATTACCTGGTTTTTATTTGTTTCAGACATTAGAAAGAAATATACACGGAACCTCACCACTCCACCAGTAGAATACTACGGTCGTCCTTGACGACCTATCTCTAACGGGATCCATTACTCCCTGTGTTTCGCTTTTACTCATGCAATAAATCTACTGCTGTTGCACCTTACCCTGGTCGATTTTCTGATCCCCATCGGAAATCCTTGTTGTTACAACGGGCGCGCTAGCACGCAAGCTTGCGCTGTTATAGCGATCCACCCCGGTAACGACTGACTCACCCAAAAGCGTTGGCGAAGTCTCTCGCTGGCTTAAACTCGGTACAAAAGAAACCTGAAATGAGACCTCTCGAGGAGGACCGGAAAATCCCGCCGTGGCAGGGACATCCCCTACATCCCAGACCACGCGACGAGTCGCGGGATCAAATCGGACAGATTCTCCTGCGGAGACATTGTTAAGCCAAGATATATAGCCAGGCAACACAGCCTCTACTTTTATACCTGATGCGCTGTTGAGCGTATTCGTCAGAGACCAAACGAGTGTATACGTGGTATTACGCTCTACTACAGGCGGAATGGGACCTTGGTTCGAAAAGGGACCCGAGTAATACAGACTCCGCCCAGTCAGAGCGAGATTCGACGAGATCCGTACCTTTTTTGAAGTTCCCGAGGAAATCTGTTCAGAAACACTGACATCAGAGAGGCGTCTCGCTTGGATGCTCACATCGATAGAAATCTCGTTCCCACGTGCTCCAGAGTAGAGAAGTGAGCTAACGGGAAGTGAGGAGAACGTGAAGGAGGCAACCCCGCTCTCTCCTGGTTCCACCACCGCGAAGTTCCCTGATGTGGTCTTATCCCAGATGATGATGTTATCGATGGAACGATAGAATCCTCCGCTTTGGGATGAGATTGAAAGGCGATTGAGCGAACTCCCGGTGAGCTTTACTTGGATCTCTAGATCAACGATACGGCTCGGGAGATTGTTTGTCCACGCGATTTCCCCCCGAACAGACTGACCTGCTTCAATAGTAAAGACGTCATCTGAAGAGCCATTGAGCGACAGCGAAGCGCTCACGAATGGACGCTTGATGGCGATAGATTCGGTGGAAGAGAGAAAAACTGTGCCAATCTGACGGTTATCGCGCTTATCAGGAAGTCCGAGGGTAACACGAAAGAGCCTGTCTTCGCCTTCCTGACCCGTGACTTTGCCCCTTATGCGTATGATGCGCCGATCCGCAGGGTTGAGATCGCCGAGCATGAACGTATTGTTCCCGAACGTCGGTACCGGGGATGCGGTCGAGAACGTAAATCCAAAGGGGTAATCGACCTTGAGCATCAAGCCACTTACGATGGTCGCCGAGTTCGAGACAACCTCCACAGAAATCTCCATCTCATTCCCTGAAACGGCCTCCTTGACGGAGTTAATGGTCATACGAACCGGTGATGTCGATATGATGACGTCGTAATTCTGCTCTTTGAAGTAGGTCGCACTGGAATCCTTAACCCTATACTCAAGAGAAATAATGATACGCTGCGTAGAGTCGGCTTCGCCAAATAGCGTCACCTGCTTGGTTCGCGTCATTGAAGCTCCTGCATCAATCGTGCCGAGCGACTCGCTCTCACGCAAAAGTTCAGACAGGCTTTGATCTGCCGTACGTGACCCAATCGGATATTCGACAAGGAGGTGGGCAACTTCAAGGTCGACGTTGTTCTTATTCTTGATTGTGAATTCAAATGAAAGCGGCTCGCCAGCGCCAATCGATGACGGTCCAGTAACCGCGATCTCAATATTATCTGTAGAGACCCTGTTCAACCCGCCAAAAAAGACGTACGCCGCGAAGGCACCTGACACAAGAAAGAATCCTATAGCCGCAATGAGTATCTTCTTCATGATAGGACCGCTTTTGCTGAGTAAATGCTCGTAACGTCCAAATCCCTGGGGCTCTTCCTCCTTCCACTCAGAAGGAACGTCCGACGGACTCGGTGTAGGCAAGTCATCGGTCTCTTTGGGTATCGTGAATTCATGCCGTGCATAGAGGCTCTTCTCGACGTTAGTGAGTTTGCCAAAAGAAAACGGCCTCTTCTTATCAGGTTTTTCCATCCCGTTAGAGGTAGGGAGCGCGCCACCGTGTGTTAGCGGACACTCTCATGGTTAGTAAAAAAGCTGTGAATTGACCCTGTTGCATTGGTGTGAATGATTCGGGCACTCCCGTAGTGTGCTCACCCTTCTCCATATACTATTCTGATGATGGTAGTTTGAGAAGGACTGACAACTATAACTGTGTGACCTCTAACGGGATCCAACCCATGTGGCCATTATAGCACTAGGATAGGCGGCCGAAAACCTAGAGGTGGCTCGCTCGAAGAGATTCATTGACCGTATGCACGAGCATTGTTCGCATACGAGAAACTTTAAATACGGCTTCCAGATTCCAAAAACCACTGACGAGGATCGAGGAAAGAGTACCTGACTCTCCGAGATATCCAAGATGATGCAAAATGCAAAGAACTAAGAGAAGTTCAGCTTCAGGGAGAGAAGTCTCAGGCAATTGCGCGAGAAACCGAATGCCCGGGATGAGAGAATCGAAGAAGACTTCATTGCGTTCCTGACCGGTAAGCAGGCGCCACAGGAGCGCAGAGACTCTTGCGAGCACGGTCAGACGCGCGTTGCTCTCTCGTGTATCAAAAAAGAAATTGGTTTCAAGTCGAGCATTAGTTATTCTCCATCCGCTACGACCGTGAACGAGGTTGATAGATGAGAGAGAGTAGGGCTGAAGACTGTAGCGCAATTTTGATTTGAGTTCCCGAACTCCCTGCGCGGTCGCATAGATAAGCCCAAACTCCCGCGAAAACAAAAGTAACTGGCGGTCAGCTTCCCGCGAAGGAGTACTTCCGAGAATGAGAGCTTTTGTTTCGTAGATGTGGTGGGGCATAATAAAAAGCGTATAGCGAATAGGGTTTAGCGAATAGCTTTGGAGGCCGATAGTCCAAGCAAAGCATCGAGGGCACTTGGGAGTTCGGTGACTCCATCGCTCATGCAAAAGTGTCCTTTCCCCTTTTCAAAAACCTGATGCGCACCTACTTTCTTTGAAAAATCCTCGCTCTCCGCGATAGAGATGTATTCGTCGTCGTCAGAATAAATAGTCACAAAATCCTCACAGTGGGTCCTTGTCTTTCTAATATCAAGAGGCAAAGAACAGAACTCTGCTATCTCGGGAATGGCGAGGTCTCTGGAAAACCCCGCGACGAACACACAGCCTCCCACCCTCACACCTTCCGGAAGCAATTGGAGGTAACGTGCGATTGTGATACATCCAAGACTGTGCCCTACGAAATACGTATCCCTGTCAGGAACGCCAACGACACGCGAGAGTTCCGCGAGCCACTCTGAGACTTTTGGATGCGCGGTATTGAGCATCGCAGGAGCAAAGACGGTGAAATCCTTCTCAACAAGTTTGTGCGTCAGCCACGGAAACCAATGATTGTCCGGAGTGCCCTCCCAACCGTGTACTAGAAATACTCTCTTTGTCTTTTTCACACAATAAATTGTAACAAAAAAGCGCCGCGACGACATGTCGCGACGCGGGCTCTTCATGCCGCTTGGGCTAGAGCCTTTCCTTCCCTAACCGCACCAAATTTCCAAGGACGGATCTTTCCAAACTTTCCGGTCTGGACAAAAATCCTTAACCTGAATTGTGTTGCGTTGTTTTGGAATCTCTGGACGACCGAGTGGTCACACTTCCACAGGTCACGCTGTTTGCCATCCGCACATAAAATTGATGGGCAGCAATTCTCCTCTGTAATGAGCTTCGCCAGAGCGTAGTTCGAGGGAATATCCAACGGCTCAAGAAACCAAGAGGTTGAACGTTTTCTCTTCATACCAATGTTCCTCCTTTCACCATAAACACTACGCCGAAAAGATGAAAAGTCAAAAAAGTTTGACCTCAAGGTAACTATAAGTAGTATGAGCAGGAGAAATCAGTTCGCCGTCTTGTAGACGGCTTTGAAAGGACAACTATGGAATCAAATCTTGCATTGCCGGGAAATCCTCGGTATCAGCCCAAATCCTTGCAACCTTATTTTGGATACGATGCCCTTATGCGGCCTGTCGGGGAAGTTGAGCTTGCATCGCTCGAAGTCCTCGCGGAAGTAGGGGTTATCCCTGCATCGGACATCGCAATACTTACTCCTGACATCAGAAAAGCTGTTCTTGATATTAGGACAACACGTGTTGACGAAGTGGAGAGAAAAGTAACCAGGCACGACATCCGTGCGTGGGTACAAATCGCAAAAGAAATCGTCGGACCAACACTTGGCCGATGGGTACATGTCGTACTGACAAGCTACGATCCGATAGAGACAGCACGATCACTACAGTACTGCCGCGCACATGATGAAGTGGTAAAACCTTCCATCGTGGAAGTCTCCTCTATCTTCGTCGAACATATCCGCCGCTCAGCAAACACCTTGCAAATCGGACGGACCCATGGGCAACACGCGCTTCCGATAACCGTGGGTTTCTGGCTCGCCACACTCCTCTCCCGAGTTCTCACAAACTTTGGAATCATGGACACGTTCAAACGAAACCTCGTCGGCAAAATCTCCGGTGCAGTTGGAGCACACAATGCACAAGTGGGCCTGGGTATTGCAGAGCTCTGTGAGAAAGCGCCACCAGACCAAGGAGCTCCCTATGGAAACAATAGTTTCGAGCACCGCGTACTTCGAAAGCTCGGCCTCCAGCCAGCACCCATCAGCACGCAAATCCTGCCACCTGAGTATCTGGCGTACTACCTTAATGCTGCGGTGATGCTTACTGGGTCATTTGGACAACTGGGTAGAGACTGCCGACAGCTCCAGCGTAACGAGATTGCCGAGGTTGTCGAAGAATTCCAAGTAGGACAGGTGGGTTCTTCCACAATGGCCAACAAGCGAAATCCGATCACCTGGGAAAACATGGAGGGGATGTACCTGCGTACAATGGCGGAGTACGTCAAGGTGATGGTGACACTGATCAGCGAGCACCAGCGAGATCTCGTCGGGAGCTGCGTCGCGCGTGACTTCCCGATAATTATCGTCAATCTTGTCCAGCAGCTTGAAACGCTCTTGCGCAGAAACGATAAGGGAATACCCTTCCTCACACGCATTAAAGTCAACGACGTGGCGTGCAGAGAAAACTTCGAAAGAGGCAAGCGCGTGATCCTTGCAGAACCTCTCTACATAGCCTTACAAATGGCAGGCTACCGAGGAGACGCACACGAACTCATCAATCGCAAGGCGGTCCCACTCGCTGAGCAGGACAGAATACCCCTTATCGTTGCCGTGGAAGCACTAGCCGGGACAGACTCGGAACTGTCCGACGCTCTGGGATTGATTCCCAAAGAAGTGTATGAATTGTTCAGCGAGCCAGAGAAATACACTGGCAATGCTGCGCAGTGCGCGCATCGAATCGCCGACTGGGGAGAGCAGAGGGTGAAAGAATTGTCTTGCTGATTCTAGTTTATCCAACACCGACGCGCTTCGCGTCGGTGTTTTTCTATCTTTCATGTACGAACATGCATACCCCTATTCATTGCTATAGCAATGAATAGGGGTATGACACTTTTCAGTATTGAAACTATTGTTTAAGTTCAAAATCCCCTGCCGAGGCAGAGCTGTGTTCGATTTTTGAGAGCGACGCAGCTTTTTTTATTCGCTAGTGAGTGAGCGACCGAGCATTGAGCGACTTTGTTTTCTTATGAGCGGAGCTAATTAGAAAACAAGAAGTGCCCGTGTGGTGCGAGGAAGTAACCTGCATTTTGTTCACAAAATGGGAAGTCCCTTTGGGGGTTCTAAAGGTCAGCAGGCCGTATGTGCGAAAGAAAAAGTCCTTTTTTCTTTCCCGAGCGAACAACGCGGACAAAAGGTTTAATCAGCACGCAGAATTCCCCGCAGCACAGCTCGCGGGGATGAATGCGGGGGGGGTCGGGGTGAGAAGCGAACACGTGGAGCTTCGCAAGACTCATTGAGCTTGAGTCTTCGAGAGCCAATGAGTGGACAGTTCCTGTAAGGAAACGGGAGTTTCCCCGTTGAGGAGAGCAGCCCCGAGTTTGTTTGAGGGGTGTTGAGAACCGAGAGGTTCTCAAAATAAAAGACTGCTCGCCTAATACCCCGTCTGCTCTGCAGCGGGGATAGGACGAGCAGGGTTTATTGAATTGGTCAAGCTCATTGAGGTATATGTTCGCAAACAATTGACTGGTTACATTCCCGAGCGGCAACCCCTTTCTCTGCTCTGTTTGAAACGACCTTACGATTGTGACGATAAGTGCCAATAATTTTTCATCGGATATTCTCTTCGCAATCAGCGACAAAAGAACTTTGTGATCAATACAGTCAAAGAATTTTCTGATATCGCATTTGAGGACAAAAGCGTTGCGGGTATGATTGGACGTTATTTTTCTTGAAAACGTGCGAAATCGTATAACGCCTCGATGCGTCCCTTTACCGCTTCGGGAAGCATACGAATCATGGATAAATTCTCTATCAAGTATCTGATACAATGACTGGTACAGTGCTTGATAGAGAACCCTGTCCCGTACGCTTGCCTTATGTATAATACGAGGCTTCGGATCAGAAACGCAGAAACGAATGTATGGGTCAGGTTTCCACGAATCGCTCGCTAACAGCGAGTGTAGGTTGAATAAGTTTTCTTCAAGGCACAGTTCAAAAGTAGCGACTTCTTCTTTTGAGCTTTTCCCTGCCTAAATTTGCGCCACGCGCAAAATAAATTCGGAAGCGAAATTACATCACAAAAATTGATACTATGATGCCCCCCCCCCTGAACAAACTGTCCCTGTCATTCACAAAATCAGACTGCTACATAAGAATATGTATACCATAGGACATAAATTGTCGAAACGAAACAAACTTGGAATTCATGCGGAGGGTGAAAGAGTATGCCTAGATCTGCTTGCGCTGTCGGTTGAGGCTGCTTTTACGCCAAAGACGCAGAAAAAGCCCTTGCTGGAAAAACTGCGCCTAAAAGCAGAAATCCTAAAACATATAATCCGTTCTGAGTATGAATTAGGAATACTCGAGCAGAAAAAATACCTCCGCATTTCCGAGCAGTTGATTGAAATTTCTAAAATGGCCAACGGCTGGCTCAATTTCGTAACGCAATAAGGAGCTTCGTAGCTCCTTATATACGAGAAACTTCCACACGGGCGCGAAGATTCGGATTCGCATTGTCAAGATGATAGCCGTTGTTGACATAGAACTTGTCGTTCCAGTTCGCATTCGGCACGTTGCCATTGGAGAAGCGTCCGTCTTTTTGTCCACTTTCGTCCTTTTCACCGGAAATCTTTTGCAAAACCTCCTGTGTTTTCCTGTGGTTAAACAAGTGTGATATAAAAGTGGACAAGCAGTTTCTAGAATTTGGCAAACTGTCATCGGGTATTTTCGAAAAAAAATATCCGACCAGCTTCACAGCCAATATTAGTATAAAGGGTATTAAAGTACAGGCAAGCCCTGCATCCATTTCGTGTTCACTTCGCGCCACAAGGGCACTTCTCCTTTCTACACTCGCTAGGCAAAAAATCACCACGCCTTTGGGAAGACGTGGTGATGGTAAGGGAACGAGGCAGAAGTTAAAAGCGTAAAACTGCCACACGGGCGCGAAGACTCGGATTCGCAGAGTCAAGATGATAGCCGTAGCTGACATAGAACCCGTCGTGCCAGTCCGCATCCGGCACGCGGCCATCGGAGAAGCGCGAACCAATACAATGAGTTACAGTCTCTTTGTCGAGATGATCGCCCCCCGATTTCAGGAAATACATCGGCTCAAGCACCTGTCGCTCAAGAAGGGTGTTACCCTTCGTATTGAGCTCTTTGCTCTTGTGCCTCTCTGCCGAGATGTTTTTCTGATCATCATCGGCTTCCCGAAATGCCCGAAAACGAACGCCGTACGTGCCATCACGTGGATGACGGTCGTTTTCCTTAACCATAGCATCCAAATCGCCGTAGTAACTTCCGACAGGAAACTTGTTCCATCGTGCAAGTGCGTTTTGCACGAACGACTCCCGAAGACCTTTCACCATGGGCACATCCCAATGGTTGAAGTCCGGTTCGGGCCAGTTGAGTTTGAGCAAGTCCGCTTTCACGTCCATCCCAAACACCACCGCGTAGAGACCCGTCCAAAAGACGATACCCGAGTCAATGGTTTCAACCGCGAACGGATTCTGTTTTACCGCGAACCGTTTTATGTGGTCGTCGGTTAAACTTCCGTTCTTCCTCTTAAGGAGGATGTCCGCAAGTGCGCCAAGCGTTTCGCCCGGCACAGCACCGATCAATTCTGTGCTCATGATCAGCCTTTCTTTTTTGAGTTTTGTTGAGGAACAGTCCGGAAAAGCCGTTATGGCTCATCCGCTATTCCGTGTGAGATATTACCATATTCTATGGCACAATGTCAATAGCATAGGAGTGTGCGTCTATGCTAATGGTTTGTCCTGAATTGTCGGCATAATTAATGAGAGAGAGCTTGGCGGTCTTCTGAATCTCATTTTTATTGTTTTCAATCAGCGCCTTACCGGCATCATCAGTTTTTATCTTGAGAGTTACCACATCACCCGGAGTGAGTCCTTTCTTCTTGCGCAGCTCCTGTACAGCACGAATGAATTCTCTCACATCTCCTTCTTCTTTGAGTTCCGATGTTATAGTTGTATCCAATGCAACTTCACTAGTGATACCGCCATCTACTTTTACCTCTTTTACATTCACTTCGTCTTTGAGAAGTTCAAGAAACTCAACTTCTAACTTTTCACTTTTAACTTTTAACTGTGAGAGCGGCTGTCGGACTTTTATATTAGCCTTCGCCCTTGCCTCAAGCGCCAACGACACAATCTTTCTGACTTCCTCCATCTGCCCCAGTATATTCTTATCTCTTGTCTCTAATCTCCTTTCTCTAGACGGCCAATCCTCAAGGTGTACACTTTCTTCCCCACCCCCCACCGATTTATACAGGTGCTCGGCAAAGAACGGCGTAAAAGGCGCCATAAGCTTTGAGAGTTCAAGTAGCACAAGTAGAGTGGTCGCAAGCGCAGCTTGTTTATCATCCCCCTCTTCCTTAAAGCGGTCGCGTGAACGTCGGATGTACCACTGCGAAAGGTCGGCGATGAAGTCGCGGATAGCGCGCGTCGGTTCCAGGAATTTGTAGTTCTCTAGTCCGTCCGTGACTTCTTTAGTAAGCTGATTCAATCTCGCGATTATCCATCTGTCTAACACATTCTTATCTCCTTTCTCATGTCTCGTATCTCTTTTATCGGCATACAGCTCGTAGAACGCGAGGACATTTCCCGCCAGGTTGAATACTTTCTTGACTACCTCGTCTACCGTGCGCTCGTCGAAGTTCTTTGACTCGCCCGGCTGGTTTACCGAATACATCCAAAAGCGAAGCGGATCAGCGCCGAACTTCTCCATCGCCACGAACGGGTCAACGACGTTCCCGATAGACTTGCTCATCTTCTTCCCTTCCGCGTCCAAAATATGTCCCAGGCAGACCACGTTCTTGTATGCCGCTCCTTTTCCCATGAGCGCCCCTATCGCGTGGAGCGTGTAGAACCACCCCCTAGTCTGGTCTATCGCTTCAGAGATGAAGTCGGCGGGATACCCTTTGGCCTTTTGGAAGAATTTGCGGTCAATCCGTTCTTTAGCTTCAAAGGGATAATGGTCCTGCGCAAAGGGCATCGCGCCCGAGTCGAACCAGACATCCATCACTTCTTTCACACGAGACATCTCCCCCCCGCAACTACACGTGAATTTAACTTCATCAATATAAGGACGGTGCAAATCAAGTCCAAAGTTATTGTTACGCGGTATTTGTCTGAATGAGAATCTGTCGATTTCAGCATTATCAATAAACTCTTCTCCCCTCTTTTTTATGGCAAGCGTCTGTGCCATATCAAGACCTCCCGCCGCAGACTCCATCATCCAAATAACGCCTTCGTGGCTGACGATGAGAATATTCTTGCCCTCATATTTTGCATCTACCTCCTTGAGGAACTTCCCTGTGCGATTTTTGGCCTGTTGTCGATTTTCCGCTCCCTCAGGTGCATAGCTGAATATCTCTTCACGCTTTCTCCCTTTGAAGAATTGAAAGTAGTCATCTACCGTCCTACCCTCATATGATCCAAAACCCAATTCCCGAAGCCTCTCATCAAAGACTATTTCTTCTTTGGGGACACCGAGTTTATCAGCGATAAACTCCGCAGTTTCACGAGTCCGAGTGAATGGCGAGGAGAAAATGAGGTCAACCTTTTCACTTGATAGCTTTTCTCCAGTGCGCTCTGCTTGTTCCCGGCCGAGCTTGGTCAAATGAAAATTCTTGGAGACATCGGAATTGAGTCTACTGTCTACGTTGTTTTCAGACTGTCCGTGTCTGACGACAAAATAGTTGTTGCGAGGTTTCTTTTCAATATCCGTAATGGAACCCGCCACTTTTTGCTTGCCGCATTTCCTGCAAATCCAGACCGGCAGAGGCGTTCCCCAATAGCGCTCGCGCGAAATCGCCCAATCTTTCACCTCACGAAGCCACTCTCCGAAACGCCCTTCTTTGATATGAGACGGTTCCCAGTTTATTTTTTTGTTCTCTTTCACCAGTTTCTCCCGAAGCGCTGACATGCGGATATACCAAGAGTCTCGAGCAAAGTAGATAAGCGGGGTGTGACAGCGCCAGCAAAACGGGTAGCTATGCTGGTACTTTTCTTTGGCAAAAAGAAGTCCGCGATGGGATAGGTCTTTTATGATTTCAACGTCGGTGGCTTCTTCCTTCACGAATTTGCCCGCAAGAAATCCTGCTTCTTTCTTGAATGTGCCATCTTCATTAACGAGGTGGTACTTCGGCAATCCGACCTTTGTCCCAAGCTCAAAGTCATCCTGCCCATACATCACCGCCGTGTGTACGATGCCTGTTCCCTCCTCTGTCGTCACAAAATCAGCGGCATAAACCTTATAGGCATTCGAGAGCTTCTCTTTTCCCGCGTCGGAAATATTATCTCTGATAAATGGAAATAGCGGCTCATACTCTAAGCCCACCAAATCTTTCCCTTTGATTTTCTTTTCACTACCAGATAAAGAAATAGTTCTTGAACCTTCAACCCTCTCACCGTTGGGAAATAAATTCTCCTTTTTCAGTGATGCAAAGAGATAATACTCCGTTTTACTGCTACCCGTCCGTGGTTCTTCTCCTTCCTTAATACGCTCAAAGACACTGTCTATAACCAATACTTCACAAAGTGAGTATTCAATGTCACCCCCTACTGCCAACGCCACATTTCCTGGAAGGGTCCACGGTGTAGTTGTCCACGCAAGTAAATAAACGCTTCTCTCACTTTCCACTTTCAACTTTCCACTTTCAACTAATTTTAACTTCACCGTCACCGACAAATCTTTTACATCCTCGTATCCCTGCGCGAGCTCATGCGATGAGAGCGCGGTGCCACAGCGCGGACACCATGGAAGCACTTTGTAGTCTTTGTAGAGCAATCCCTTGTCGTGAACCGTTTTTATGATATTCCAAACGGATTCCGTGTATTCTCTCTTATAGGTTATGTAAGGATTCTTCAGATCAACCCAGTAGCCGGAGCGCTGTGTGAATTCCTCCCACTCGCGCACGTACTTCCATACGCTCTCTTTGCATCTTTCATTAAATGCCGCGATACCGTAACTCTCAATCTCTTTCTTTGATTTGAGCCCAAGTTCCTTTTCAACCGCAAGCTCCACAGGAAGCCCGTGCGTGTCCCACCCACTCTTGCGACGCACGTAAAAACCCTGCATCGTCTTGTAACGCGGAATCGCATCCTTGAACACTCTCGCCTCTAGGTGATGAATACCTGGTTTTCCATTCGCCGTTGGAGGACCTTCATAGAAAACGAACTCCTTCCCCAAGCCCTTGTTCTTCTCCAAAGTCTTCTCGAAGATGTTGTGCTCACGCCAAAACGCTAGAGTCTTCTCCTCCTGCTCTACCAGTTTATTCCGACGAGCGAGGGGCGACGCGAAAGACACAAGCGGAGTGGAGTCTTTCATGACGTCCGAGCGATGTCGGAACAAAGGCTCTCCTTTATTATTTGATTTTTCCTGCATAAAAGAAAAGGGCTAGAATACTGAGATTTTTACCCCGTTACAAACTGTAAATATACAACTATCATGCTAAAAAAGTCGAGTGTATGGTCGTATATTAACATAAAGAAAACCCCTCCACGTTTGTGTTGGGGCTAGCACCTAGCGACGACTTGTTGAAATCACCTAGCTTGCCTCGCAGGACGATGGTGGCCGAGTATCGGGAATAATTCGCGGACATCGACGTCCGAGGGGTCGAGCCTTCTCACAGGCTCGCGTGTGGCTGATAATTGCACGGTAACATCCTCTGCCATCCGCGCGGTACAGTTTCGCTCCAGAAAGAAACGCCTTTCATCCCCCAAAAAATGCCCGAGAAGGAACTGTCTTCCGCGTTCTGAAACTTGTTTCATAGTGGTCCTTTCTCTCTGTCCTCAGTATACTCACCCTCCATAACTTGCAAGCCAAGGCTGTGCAAAAGAGCTCCTCTACATCTTCTCGGGTATAGAGACACCAAGGATCCCGAGACCATTTTCCATCACCACACGAAATGCCGTGGTAAGCGCCACTTTGTATGATGAATGCTCGTCCTCCCTGCTTACTATCTGCTCATGCGCATAGAAGCTATTGAATGCTCCCGCGAGCTCTATGAGGTATGTAACGAGAAGGTGCGGCGCGAATTCTCTCGCGGCGCGCGCCACCGTTTCTGGAAAATACGAAAGTAATCGTTCAAACGGCACAACCTCGGCAGGAACATGCGCGACACTGGCTTTGATGCCTTCTTTTTTTGCCTTTAGAAGCACCGATTGCGCTCTAGTAGCAGCGTACTGGAGGTAAGGACCTGAGTCGCCTTCGAATGAAATGGATTTATCAAAATCAAAGATGATATCGCCTCCTACTGCTTGACGCAAAATGGAATATTTTATCGCGCCGACGCTGACTTTGTCGGTGATGCTCGCTTTTTGTTCATCCGAATAATCGCGCTCTTCTATCTTCTTCTCGACAAGAGCAGCTATTTGCATGATGAGCGAATCTGCCGTTATCACCTCCCCTTTTCGCGAGGACATCTTCCCGGTAGGAAGGCGGAGCATGCCGTGCGAGAGATGCTCTGTCTTCTCCGCCAGCTCCGGCAATACCAGCTTCATGGCAGCAAGGAGGACTCTGAAGTAGTCGTTCACTTCATTGCCAGTGATGACGATTGACGCGTCGTGGTGCCACTCTCTCTCCTTCATGAGTGCCAGCCCGAGCTCTTTTGCCTCGTAAGTGGGAAGCCCTTGCGAGTTCACAAAAACGCGTGTGTGAAGCGTTTGATCGTGCTTTTCGGCGCGAAATATAACTGCTCCGCCTGCCTGCCGCCAGCCTGCGTGTCTCGCGCTGGCAGGCGCTACGCCCGGCGCAGGCAGGTCGCTTTTCTCAAAAATGCCCCCTTTCAATCCTTTCTCTACGACTTCTTTTCCTGTCGGCGCCGCTTCACTCTCAAAGAAAAAGAAATCGAACTTCGTGCCAAGCTTTTTATACTGCTCTTCAAAATATTCAAGGCTTATCTTTCTGCCCCAGATATAGAGCTTATTGACTGCTTGGTCGCTCCGGTCATATATCATTCTGTTGAGCATCTCGATATCGTCTTTGCGGCCGTCTTCATAGGCGGCCGCGCCAAGCTGATAGGCGTGCCCCAGATAGCGCATCTTTGCTTCGAGCGAGAGCTTTTCCAGTGGCATGTCATCCCGCGTCGGCACGCTCTGCATGCCCCAGATGGCTTTTGCCACATGAAGTCCTACATCCCCTTGGTAGCACGCACGCTTGACCACGGCACCTTGTGCTTCAAATAAGCGCGCGATGGACTCGCCTATGGTATTCGACATCAGGTGTCCGATATGAAGCTCTTTGAAAGGGTTGGGGTCGGTGTATTCCACCATCACCTTTTTCCCCTTCAGCGTTTTATTCCTACCATAGTCTTTCTCATCAGCAAGAATTTCTTTTACGGTATCAGAGAAATATTCGCGCGAAAGAAAAAAATTGAGAAACCCCGGACCAGCAACCTCTACGCGTTCTACTCCTTTTGGTAGTTTCTTTGAAAGCCTGTCTGCTATCTCTCTTGCCAATTCTTTGGGATTTCTTTTTTGCGACTTTGCCGCTACAAGCGCAACGTTGGTTGCATAGTCACCATGGGTAAAATTATCCGTTTGCTCAACAGAAAAAGTCTCGGATGTAATCCCTAACACTTGAAGACTGTCGCGTATTGACTGTGCAAGTAATTCTTTCATTACTTTTATTTTATCACTGCTTCCACTATCGCCATAAACTCTCTCTTTACCTCCTCCAGAGGTCTGCCCGCATCTATGACGCTGTGCGACACCCGCTCAAAAAATTTTTTGAATCCCTCTTGTACCCGTGAGTAAAAAGCGACGTCTGAACGGTCAAAGTGGCTCAAAGCCCCTTCACGGTTCGGTATCCTCGATAACCCTATGCTGTGTTCGACATCCAAAAAGATGTAGCGGTCAGGTACGGTTTTACCTAAAAATACCTCTCGCGTCTGCCAAAATAAGGTCTCTAGATGCAACGCTTGCTGGCCATACAGCTGGAGCGCGTAGGTCGAGGAATCGAAACGGTCTGATATCACATGCCTTCCCTGCGCAAGTGCGGGCTCTATTTTCGTTTTTACGTGGTCGGCGCGAGCCGCCCAGACAAGAGCGAAAAAGCTCTCGGGAGAAAGGTTGCGATACCTGTCTTCATACACGAATGCCCGCATCTCTTCGGCAAACGACGTGCCTCCAACCTCGCGCGTCAAAAGCGTTTTGGGTCCCAGTGCGGTCTTCAGTTCCGCAAGGACCGTGGTCTTTCCCGCACCTTCTCCCCCATCAAGCACGATGAATTTCCCCCTCGCCATGATGCCATGGTAGCACAAAAAGACTACACCTCAGCCATAAGCGCTTCAACATTCACATTGATGTCAGATTTCCAGTCAATTTCACTAAAACGCCTGAGCAGTGTGGAAAGGTACGCCCTTATCTCATCGTATCGGGACTTCGTCTTTGCCTCGAACTTAATAGTAAGATACGGCCCATTTTGTGAGTACCTAATCACAAACATAACATCCTTCACCTCAAAACGGACCCCGTCACCTGCACGCTCATCATCTATGATTCGTGCATCGCGGTAATCATCGCGTAAAATCTTCCCCACCTTCTTTATAAGTCCAACTTTTTGATCATCGGCAACATAAATCTTTATCTCTGGGCTTGAAATGTACTGTGGTAGCCCTGCAACTGCTTGTGAGAGCGACTTTTGTGTCTTTGCAAGATACCGCAACAACCTCATGGTCGAATATATACCATCATCGTGATTATAAAAATCCCGAGAGAAGAAAAAATGTCCAGAAAGCTCACCGATAAACGCCGCTCTCACTTCTTGGTTTTTCTTCTTCAAAAACGAGTGTCCCGTCCTCCACATGAACGGTTTGCCGCCAGCATTGTGTATAGTCTCCGGAACAACCTGCGAGCATAACGTATTGAACATGATCGTTTCTCCTGGATGTTCGTGGAGCACGTCGAGGGCAAAGAGTGCAACCAGCACATCATTCCAAATAACCCCACCTTTCTCATCTACAATACCTATGCGATCGCCATCGGTATCATAAGAAAAACCAATATCGGCTTTCGCCTCGAGCACCTCCCTGCTCAAACGTTGTGCTATACGTGATTCGGTTGGATCAGCTGCTCCTTCAAAGAAGGTGGAAATAATCTTGCAATTCTTCTCTATAACTTCACACCCTGCTTTGCGTAGGAGTGCAGGAACAATAGAACCTGCGGTAGTTCCGCTCGGATCAAGTACCACTCGGAATCTCTTGCTAAGAGGAAGCCGAGAAAGAACATCGTTAAAATAAACATCTTGAATGGTAATGATCTTCTTTTCCCCAAAAACTTTACCCTCCTCGTAATCTTCGTTGAGTACAAGATCCCTAAGTTCATTCATCCCTTCAGTCACTAGTGTCTCAGAAAAATCATTAGCAAACTTAAAACCGTTAAACGCGGGAGGGTTGTGAGATGCGGTGACATACGCCCCGCCTTTTATAGAGAGATGGTACTGGGACCAATAGAAAGTCCCGACGAGGTTCATCCCGATATCAGTTACGTTTACTCCCGTCCAGCACATGCCACGGATGAGCGCTTCACTATAGAGTTTGCTTGTCTCCCGAGAATCTCTGCTTACGATCGCCTCGGTCATCCCCCGCCGACGAAGAAACGTACCGAAAGCTTTTCCAATATGTTCTACAACCTCTTCCGTGAGGTCTTTCCCTACAACGCCACGCAAGTCATACGCCCGAAAGATGAGAGGGTTAATCTTCATAAAAACCCTTCACTTCCGCAAAATCTTATTAATTTTACGTGCGATAACAATGAAATCCTTTTCTTTTTTCCCTCGTGTGGTCTCTGCCGGCGTGCCTAAACGGATTCCGGAAGGATCCATAGCGCTACGTGTCTCGCCCGGAATCGTATTCTTGTTGACAATGATTCCCGCTTTTTCAAGCCGCTCGCTCGCATCTTTCCCGCCGATTCCCTTTCCATTCATCAACGTATCAACTAGAAGCAAATGGGTATCGGTACCTCCAGAGACGATTCGCCAACCAAGTCTTTGAAGCTCATCGCCAAATGCCTTGGCATTTTTCACTACTTGCTGCGCATACTTCTTGAACGCTGGCGAAGTGGCTTCCTTAAGGGCAACCGCAACTGCGGCAATTTGATTCTCATGCGGCCCACCTTGAAGCCCCGGGAACACCGCGCGGTCAATCTTTTTTGGTAAGTCGCGTGTATCACGCTTCGAGAATATGAGCGCTGAGCGCGGGCCGCGCAATGTTTTATGCGTCGTTGTGGTCACTACATCCGCATATGCAAACGGCGAAGGATACGCTCCACCGGCAACAAGACCTGCAAAATGCGACATATCTACCATCAGGAGTGCGCCACACCCATCGGCAATTTCTCTGAACTTCTTAAAATCGACAATGCGAGGATAGGCGGTAAATCCCGCAACAATGATATTCGGTTTCTCGCGTATAGCGATTGTCTTCAACTCACCATACTCAAGAACCTCCGTTTTAGGATTCACGCCGTAGGGCACCTGTACCCAAAACATACCTGTTGCCGAAACTTTGTGTCCGTGCGTAAGGTGTCCCCCACTCACCAAGGACATTCCCATAATTTTCCCGCCTTTCGGGACAAGTGCGATGTATACTGCCAAATTAGCCGGAGAACCTGATAGTGCCTGAACGTTTACACCCCACACATCAGGTGAAAGTCCAAAAAGTTTGAGCGCTCTTTCTCTACAAAGACTTTCTACTTTGTCGATAACTTCGTTACCGCCATAGTAGCGGGCTCCGGGATACCCTTCCGCGTACTTATTAGTGAGTTCCGAGCCAAGCGCCTCCAATACGTCCTTTGAAACGTAATTTTCCGAAGCAATGAGATTGATCACCTTCTTCTGGCGCTTCTTTTCGGCGTCAATAAGTTTCTTTATTTGAGTGTCTTTCATCCCGTTAGAAATTATATGGTTATGAACTTGTGTACGATATAAATCAAACCTATTTCTTGTTAATCCCCACCTCAACCCACTATACTACGGTCGCCCTCGGCGACCTATTTCTAACGGGATTCATCAGAGCATTCTAGCAATCCGCACCAAAAAGAAAAGCCGGCGAGAGTTAACCACCGACTTCTTGAAACTGAGACCCTTCGTTCATCGGGTAAACTGACACACCATGCCTTCCAAACTGCAAACCCCCTTGAGAATACCCTTAATCCGATCGTCGGTACATATCACGAAATCGGCCTCGAGGTGCTTCGCTTGTTGGGCAAGTGATTCCTCAGCAATCTGAACGATCGCATCCCAATCCTTGCCATAGAACTTGATGGGACCAGTTCTCGCCCCCATACAACAACTCACACGTCCAACTCTTTTATACTTCTTCCCTGCTAGACATGGATCGGTGGAGCTAGAAAGTACCGGTATTTGTTTGTCTGCATTCATAGATTATCTCCTCATTCTCCGACCTTCCTACCAGGAGGCAGGGACAAGCTCACCACTTATAGCCAGGTGACGGCGTGCCCAAGCCGAATGGCTTTTGGGCGTTTGTTTTCAAACGGAAATGCATTGTACGGGAAACCGCCAAGCCTCCCCACGCCTCCTCACTAGTTCGCCAACTACTCTACCCTATTCACATACCACTTGTCAATATACCTCTATTGATTGCTATAGCGTATGATAAGGGTATGGGGAAAATAGAACAAGAATCACGAAAGAGGACACGAAAAAAGCTCCTGCAGAAAGTAATACTCGGCAGTGTCGCCGCGGCAGGACTCTTGAGTGTAGCACTTGTTGCTCCTAATGCGATTCAGGCGCTCGCAAAGCTCGGGATTATTGATATCAAAAAACGCAGAGGGGAATACATTAACCGGGCTCGCAATCGCCTTGTGGATGCTGGATTACTCTCCCGAGACAAAAAAGGATTCCTGCAACTAACGCAAAAAGGGGAAGCGAGACTCCGCGAACTCGAACTTTCAGAGTATAGACTAAAAAAACCAAAACGATGGGATGGCAAGTGGCGCATGCTCATCTTCGACATACCGGAGTACCGTAAGACGCTTCGTGAAAAGGTCCGGCGAACACTAATCAATATAGGATTTATTCGGCTTCAAGATAGCGTGTGGGTATACCCCTATCCCTGTGACGATCTTATCGCTCTCCTCAAAACTGACTTTAGGGTTGGAAGAGACATACTCTATATCATTGCCGATTCCATCGAAAACGATGTGGCATTGAGAAAACAGTTTGCTCTTTCATAACACTCGATACAGTACCCTTACCAATTGCTATAGCAATTGGTAAGGGTACTTATCTTCAACTAGCAACAATCTCGGAAAAGCTTGCGATGACAGAACGTATGTAACGCTACCCTCTATTTCCCCGCAGGTTTGTTGGATGAGTCGCGGAAACCTGCGACGGTAAAGGGCGCCTTGATGGTTGCCTCAGGAGTGTATCCTTCGAGTGTCACGAGTTCTGGCCGAAAGTCATCAAGACTCGTGAGCTTCTTACTTATAGAAAGCTTGGGAAAGGGGTGGGGCTCACGTTTCAGCTGCTCCTTTGCGGCATCAAAGTGATCCTCGTAAATGTGGACATCGCCATAGGTATGCACGAACTCACCCACTTCCCTACCCAAAACGTTTGCAACGATGTGGCAGAGAAGCGCATAGCTTGCGATGTTGAACGGCACACCGAGGAAAATATCGGCGGTGCGCTGGTAGAGCTGGAGTGAGAGCTTTTCGTTTTTGATATTGAACTGGAAGAGGATATGGCAGACGGGATAGCGGTTCGCTTCTTCGGGCTTTGCCATGGTATAGAGATACTCGGGGTTCCATACAGACACTACCGCATTGTGACATCCGGGATCATTCCGTAATTCCTCGATAACCCAGGAGAGCTGGTCGATGACACGCCCATTTTTTGCTGGCCAGTGCCGCCACATATCTCCATACACGTGTTTCAAGTGTCCGAACTCATCTGCAAATTTACCGTCAGCTTTTATCTTTGCGATGAACTCTTCTTTGGTCATTTCTGGAAGCTTCCCGTTTTTTACCTGCTCCATATAGTTGCGGTAGGGATAGTCGTCCCAAATGTGCACGTCCTTGTCTACCAGGTACTTTATATTGGTCTGCCCAGTGATGAACCAAAAGAGCTCTTGGAGCACCCCGTTCCAATAGACACGTTTCGTCGTCAAAAGCGGAAACCCTTTTGAGAGATCAAAACGGATCTGGCGACCAAACACGCCAAACGTCGCCTTACCATGGCCTTGGTCAACTTGCCGATCCCCTTTCTCTATCGTCTCGCGCAGAAGGTCGAGATATTGATACTCTTGATGTCGTTCGTGGCTCATAGCTTATTTCTTTCCTCGTTTCTTCGGTGCCGTGAAATTGTTCCAATTGTTCTCGGCATAGCGACCAATCTGTTTGTAGTTTCTCCTTGGCGGAGACGAGAGCTTAGAGAAGGTAAGCTGTGCGATATCCATACCAGGTCGCAGGATTATGGGCACGTTGTTCTGGTTCGTCAATTCCAAAGTGACATTGAGAAAATGCCCGGGATTGATAATGCCTGCGGTATTGTGGATCATAAGCCCGATACGTGCGAGCGAGGATTTTCCGCCGATCTGGATCAAGTAATGATCCGAACCGAAAAACTCCTTGGAGGTGCCCAAAACCGAGATTCCGGGGTGAAGTATGAATTCTTGGCCGTCTTTTATCCCAACTTCTCGCGTCTTGGCATAGATCTTCTTTACGGGATCGATCAGGTGCGTCGCGCTCTCGTCATTGACGACGAACTTATTGCCAAGCCGTATGTCGTAGCTTGCAGGCTGAAGACGACGCGCGTCAAATGGCCTCACGGTGATGTCTCCGTGTTTAACCGCCTTCACGATATCTACGTCAGAGAGAAACATTTACCCTACTAAATTTAATACCGAATAACACTCAACCCTTGAAAGAAACTCGACTGATTCTTCTATTCTTTTTGTAATTATACTCCAACAAGTCATAAATTTTTTAGGGTGAATTATTCGATTACAAACATTTTATCGGTTCCATAGTATTCTGCCCAGTGCCTGTTGTAGTGGGCAAACATACGCTCAAGCCTGTCCTGTGACAGCTCTTCCACGCCAAGCTCATCCATAAGGTTCAATAGATCTTTCTTGGCCTCCTCCACCTGTTTGCGGTCATCCACCAAACGCTCGAACTCTGCCAAGTAGCCATACCCTGCATTCTTGTCGATCGTGATATGCATGTCATTGCTTTTATATTCTTGGCGCTCACGAGACCATTTAGCTTGGTAGGTAAGACCTGCATCGAGGAGAACCTTATCAAGCTCATCTAACGTTTTTTGTACTTCTGCCTCAAACTCAATGCGTGAGACACCATTGGCACTGGTGTCGTCCCCTACGGAGGATTTCATGATAAAGGTGACGTTGCCATCTGAAATACGAGTGCGGATGGACACATTCTTCCCCTCTTTTACAACGCGAGCAAAAGATTCTTTTTTCTCCTCGGGTATAAGCGGCAACATCGCCACATGCAGTCCTTGTAGCGAAACAGGTGTGTTGAAATAGTGATTCAGCTGTTTCCCTTCGGAAACAAGCGAGAGCTTCGGATCTTTCTTGAAAAGCTTTTGGCGAAGCTCATCGGCTCTTCCTTTTGAGCCGAGCAAACTTTTTATTTCTACCTCGTAGGTGTGAGACATTGCTATAATGAGATGGCTATAGCATGTAGTATACCCCATGAGATAATCACAAACCACGCTGTAAAGACTTTTCAAACTGCAAAAACTGTTGGAGAAAAAGTGTACGTTATATTGTATCCCGTTATCTCACGGGGTATAGTGTAGAACACCTGCAAACAACATGATGACAAAACCTAAAATCAATATCGTAGTGGCCGTTACCAGCACACATTTAGCCATTGGAAATAAGGGAAAGCTCATGGTGCATATCGGAGACGATCTCAAGCGCTTCAAGGCCCTCACGCTGGGGCATCCTGTCATTCTTGGCAGAAAAACCTATGAATCAATCGGAAAGTCGCTCCCCGGCAGAACCAATATTGTCATAACGAGAAACCCTGACTTCAAAGCGGAAGAGTGTATTGTTGTCGGGTCGCTCACAGAGGCAATAGAGAGAGCTGGAACACTCGACTCCGAAGTCTTTGTGATAGGAGGTGGAGAAATTTATCGTGAAGCGCTACCCCTGACAGACAAACTCTATCTGACACTGGTTAAAAGCGATGCTACAGGCGATGTTGTCTTCCCCGATTGGAGAGATACCTTTACCAAAGAAACCTATCGGGAAGAGCGGGTGGATGAAAAAACAGGATTGCACTACAGCTGGATTGATTTGGAACGGTAGCGAATAAAAAAGTGAAATCGACGCTACTCTACTCGTGATGGTAGTAATCGACTTGAGCTATCGGCAATAGTTGTTTTCCACCACAATCGCGCCGCCCATGATATAGAAAGAGCCTGCCGAGCCGTCGGCCTGGTTCATATTAACGCATGCTTTGGAGGTCGTGAGCCAAAGCTCGCCTATGGTAACCGTCGTCGTAGCGCTCGCTCCGTTTGAAACGTGGAGTTTGGTTGTCGGGGTTGTGGTCCCGATGCCCCAATTACTTGATGCATTAACCACGGAAGTAAGCGCGCCTGAAGTGTTGTAGATGTCTAAGATGTTTGCGGTTTGAGCGGATACAGGCATAACAGCCATCGTAGTTGAAGTAATCGTAGTGCCAGTAACAGAAAATTTGGCGTAAGGAGTAGTCGTGCTGATGCCGATATTAGCTAAAGCAATATTATAGATGTCAGTTCCATAGAGAACATTACCGATATTGAGTTGATAGCTTTTGGTATTTGAGGGAGCAACTACGGCATTACCGATCATGAGATTATATGATCCAGTAGTAATATCTCTTCCAGCCTCTCTCCCCAATCAAGTATTGTAACTACCGGTAGTGTTGTTTTTTAGAGCCCAATAGCCAAAAGCAGAATTTGATGAACCGGTAGTGTTATTATAAAGAGCGGTTTGTCCCGTAGCAACATTGTTCGCTCCTGTGGTGTTAAGGCGGTTAGCGCTATATCCTGTAGCAGTATTGCTATCACCGGTAGTGTTAGTCGTCAAAGCCTTGTAGCCGATTGCCGTATTAAAATCCGCCGCGTTTGTGCTCGCAGTTGAACTTGAAAGCCCTGCTTGATAACCGACAAAAACATTATCCGCCGCTCCTGCTACAAGATACTTCCCCGCCTGATAACCTATCTTAGTATTGTGGTCTGTATTATTAAAATCAATTAGATCAAAAACACTTAGCAAATTGTTGGGTGTAGTAGTACCAATTCCTAACCAACCGCTTGTCTGTTGAATCGTAAAATTGCTTGGTCCGGAAATACCTCCCGAAAATGTTGAAGTCGCCGTCGTAGAAGTGGCATTAACGTAAGACGTCTCAAGTCCATTCCAGAATGAGGCAAGAGAGCCGAGGAGACCGCCGATGAATGTGGAAGTGGCAGTGCCAGAAACCGTCAAGCTTCCTCCGGTTGTGATGTCAGTGCTGATAGTGGTCGCGGCATACGCCACGCTACTGCCGGACAACATCAAAACAGAGGTGAAAAGGAAAGCTGCTAATGTACTATGAGAAAGTATCATGGGGAAGAGAAGTAACGAGGAAAAAAACGAGCCCACATTAACCCAATTTCACCCCCCCCCCC
>Ga0209542_10004954_pt1 | contig 27000 bp, 21 predicted proteins | sample RifCSPhighO2_01_FD_184028 | JGI IMG/M metagenome (GOLD analysis project Ga0209542, IMG submission 184028) | Soil microbial communities from Rifle, Colorado - Rifle CSP2_plank highO2_0.1 (SPAdes) (version 2) | ecosystem: Environmental > Terrestrial > Deep subsurface > Rock core/Sediment ...
GTGAAAAATACTTCAAAACAGCCGCAGGTAGAGCCTTTACCAAAAAATATATTCCGCGATAGCTCAGTTGGCAGAGCGCCTCGCTGTTAACGAGGATGTCCCAGGTTCGAGCCCTGGTCGCGGAGCCCGAATAAAACTTGTCTCGTTTGGGGAGTATTTTTGGCGCGCGGCGCGGAGCGCCGCGTAAGGGAATGGGGCGGTTTCTTGGGCAATTCTCTTTTCCAAATGCAGGTTCGAGCCGAAGATTTTCCGGAGGGAGGATTTTTTGGAGGGGAGGTCTTTCGATTTCGCCGCTTCATCAAGTAATGAAGCGTCCTTTACCCATGCTCGCATGGGTTCGAGCCAATATCCGGCGTTCCGTTCAAGAAGCGCCATGTGCTCCTCGACCGACTTCTTTTCGAGCACAAGAGTACGACGACGAGATAAGTAGTCGGCGCGCTCGATATCTTGTGCGATATATAAATCAGTGAGTCGGTCGAGTTTGCGGGAGATTTCGTGCATCCGCTCTCGCAACTCTTGAACGGACGCAGAAGTATCATGCGAAGAAGTGAGCTCGTCCTCGGTGATGAGCTTCTCAAACTCCTTTTGCCACACTGATGGCATGGCATAGCTTGCGAGCACATCGTCTATCTGCTCGACGAGCACTTCTTCGCGCGTATACGGCTGTGAGCACACGCCTTTCTTCTTGGTACAGCGATAGTAAGTATGACCTTTCTGCACTTCGGCGGTGATCATACAGCCACACTCGGCGCAATGGAGAAGTCCGCAGAGCGCTTTCGGCTCCACTACGGCCTTTTGCGGATGTCCGCGCTCCACAATCACTTTCTGCACCTTGTCGAACAATCGTTTCTCAATAATCGGCGTGTGCCGCCCTTCGTGTATTTCTCCGCCATACTTAAACAAGCCGACATAGAACGGATTGGTGAGAATGAACTTCACACGATCTTTGTGAAAATGGAGGCCGCCGAAACTTCGCACGCCATTATCAAAAAGAAAATTAGAAACATCTTCGAGCCGCGAGTTACCTTTGGCGTACAATTCAAACGCCGCACGGATTATTTTTGATTTTTTCCGGTCAATTACGATAGTTTTCACTCGCACATCATTGAGATAACCAACGGGCGCAGTTGAAGGAAACTCGCCATTTTTAACTTTCGCGCGAAGTCCACGTTTTACGTTGGAACTTAAATCACGGATGAACTGATTCGCCATCCCGAACTCAACAGACATCATCAAAACATTGTCGGTCGGATAGTGGCTTCGGTCGTGCGTGAGAATGTGGCGGATGATGTTTTCCTGCAAAAGCCACTGTACCTGCCCGCCGTCCACCGGATTGCGTGCTAGGCGATCAAGTTTCCAACACACGATTCCTTGCGCATCGCCCTTTTGTATTCGCACCATCATTTCGTTGAACACTGGACGGCCCGGCTGTTTCGCGCTCCGCTTCTCCACAAACTCCTCCGCGATTTCCAATCCTTCATGTTTGGCGAGCGAGCGAAGCTCGGCAAGTTGCGCTTCAATGGAAAGGACTTGCTTGTCCTCGACATCGGTACTTTTGCGAGCGTATAGAAAATATCGCATGATTACATTATAATATAACAATATGAAAGAATACAGACTCAAGGCATGGGGAGAGGAATTTACCCTGAACAACAATAGCGGCAAGTTTGACCGTGCGGCGCAGGAAGTTGGTGACAAAGCGACCCCTGAGGCATTCTTAGCTGCGTACGATAAATTTGCTGGTCTGATTTTGAATAAGGACGGAAAGAAAGTAGAGAACGGGATTTTCCAGAAGCGCTATTCAGAATGGAAAGACGAACAACCTCAATACGTAAAAACTCTTGAAGAAAGAGAACGTACCTTAGACACAGGCGAAGAAAGAACAATCGGGCTAATCTCAAAGCACGTCGATCATAAACGCGCCTTTCTCGGTACATTGATGACAATTTCTGCGGCAGTGCTTGCGGGGTTATTTATTTTGTTTACCTCTAAAGATTCCGGTGCGTGCGTGAATACATTGGCTACGATAAGCGGCTTTGGCTTCGCTCTTTTTATTATTGCTTCGAGTGCTTATTTAGCTTTTCTCTTGGCACAAGAAAGTTTGTCGTTGGATAAGCATTTGCGATTTATCCAAAAAGCGAAAAAAGATTTTATCGCAAAAGTCGGTATTGATATTACAGACCTCGATAGCTATGAAAGATATAGAAAGCAAAAACATAAAGAAGAAGTAGACTTAAAACCGAAAGAGAGAGGGCTATGGGAAGGTTGGTTTGTTTTGGTAAGCATTCTTTTTGTTCTTTCTGCAATTTTGGTTTTTGTATTGTTCTTCTCTTCGCTGTTTGATGTTTGTTCGTGGTACGAGGGAGTTGCCACACAAGTGGCAAAATAGTGCGCGCGAACTGGGTGGGTGGGTCAAGCGCACATAAAGAATTTGCAAGACCTCCCCTCCAAAAAAATCCTCCCTCCGGAAAATCTTCGGCTTTTGAATTCTTGAACCTGCATTTGGAAAAGAGAATTGTCCAAGAAACCGCCCCATTCCCTTACGCGGCGCTCCGCGCCGCGCGCCAAAAATACTCCCCAAACGAGACAAGTTTTATTCGGGCTACATTATACGACCAAGTTCGAACCTTCTTCCAGTCGCAGAGCGACTGATGTCGCACGCGCCGCGCGCGTGGTGGCTTGGTACTTTTTCGTACGCTCCGATTCCGTGGTGACTCGAACGCCGCCACGCGCGGAGTACCGCGCGTCCGCCCTCGCCCCGTTTCCGTTCTCCATGCTTTTTCTTTTTCGCGGGGGGATTCTTTTTGAAATTGAATGGGCGGAAACGGGGCTCGGTCGGGCTATTACCTTATACTGTAACATTCGTGTATAATGTAAGTGCCTGCTATACTTTTAAATATGCAAAAGGAGTCGGCAAAGCTCGGTAAGAACCTGAAAAGGATTCGAGTTGAAAAAGGTATGTCGCAAGGCGATATTGTACGAGCACTCGGCGTTAGCCGAAGTTTTGTGAGTAATATTGAGAATGGCAAGACAAATCCAACGCTTTCGACCATTTCCAAATTAGCGAAAGCCCTTGGGGTTTCAAGCGACGAGCTTTTAAAATGAAAATATGGACTTATCACATTTAGACAAAAAATATTTCATAGATGCCCATATCTACAATTGTCCTTTTTGTAAAAGGAACAATGTTTCTTACGCGTTGATCGATACTTTTTCTTTCCATTGGGGTGAAAATAAAACCTGCTATGGATATATTGTGAGATGTGATTCCAATGGGTGTGAAAAAACATCGATGCACCTTAGTTTCCAAGAACTAAGGGTATACAGTAGACACTCCGGTCATTCAAACCGTTTTATGGATGGCTTAGATATTGACGCGGCATTATTCTTTTCTCAACCGACTTCCTATTTCGTATTGGATAATCGAATTCCGGAAAAAGTTAGAGAACTTATTTATGAGGCGGAAAATAGCCGTAAATCTAATTATCTTGTTGGCGCATCGGCTTGCTTGAGAAAAGCAATCTACGAAATGCTTGAGCATGAAAAATCAATTGTCAAAAATCCAAAAACTGGATATGCCGATTATCAAGCGAGCATAAAAAGTCTCAAAGAAAAATTTACTAATGTTGCTTCTGAGCTTTTTGATGCGCTTGGACACACCCAAGAAATGGCAAGTGATAATGTGCATGAGGGATCATGGGAAGCATGGGACTCTCCTAAATTGAGATTCATTATTGAATTGACTAAGGCTACACTCCACGAGATGTATGTTGTACCGGAAGAAAGAAAGGAAAGATTGGGGCTTTTGGGTCAGATGAAATCTGCTTTTTCAAATTCAAAAAATCAGACAGAGAACATCGAAGAAAAGGAGGATGTAAAATAAAGCTATGGCAAAAAGAAATTATCAAGATTGGTCAAAAGAAAAATTACTCCATGAGTATAAGGAGCTTTTGAAGCGTAAAAAATTCGGTATTGTTTGGGAAGACAAACTGGAAGATGTCGCCGAGCAGTGCAAAACTTCATTGCCAGTTTTGAAAGAAGAAAAGAAAAAAGATTTATCGGCAGACAATAATGATGTTACCCATATCATTATTGAGGGAGACAATTACCACGCTCTGTCGGTTTTAAACTACACTCACAAAAGAAAGGTTGATGTAATCTACATTGATCCACCGTACAACACCGGAAATAAAAGCTGGAGATACAACAACGATTTTGTAGATAAAGAAGATCGTTTTAGGCATAGTAAGTGGCTTTCTTTTATGAGCAAAAGGTTGCGTTTGGCAAAAAACCTACTCAAAGAAGACGGCGCTTTAATTTGTGCCGTTGATCACAACGAGCAAGAGGGGCTCGGTTTATTGCTCAAAGAAATATTTCCGGGCAAAGAAATTACTTGTATAACAGTCGTTCATAACCCACGCGGGATACAGGGGGATAATTTTGCCTACACGCATGAATTTGCCTATTTTGTTTATCCAAGCGGTAAATACATCAATCGAAAACAGCGCGCCGAGGAAGATGAGGAGTGGTCTAATCTTAGGAATTGGGGCGGAGAATCAACAAGAGAGTATGGAAAGTCATTATTTTACCCAATTTACTTTAAGAACGGCAGAGTTTCAAAAATTGGAGAAACTCCCGCCAATAACTTTCACCCCACAAAAGCATTTCGTCAGTTGAAAAATGGCGAATTAGAAATATGGCCTATTGATAACAACAAGGTTGAACGAAAATGGCGCTACTCACGAGAAACCCTATCGGAGATTTTGGACTGTGTAAGAGTTTTTGAGGTGCGAAGAATACCACAAGTCCAATTACTCAAGTCAGAAGATCGTTATAAAACTGTTTGGGTTGATAGTAAATATGACGGAAACACATATGGCACTCAACTAGTCAAAGAAATTATAGGAAAAGATTTTCCATATCCAAAATCTCTGTACACAGTCAGAGATTGCATTGAGGCGGTAGCCGCTCAAAAGGAAAACGCAGTTATTTTGGATTTTTTTGCGGGTTCTGGCACAACAGGTCATGCGGTTTTAGAAATGAACAAAAAAAATGGCAGTCGCCAATTCATTCTTTGCACAAACAATGAAGATAATAATGGCAGTGGAACGAAGATTGCTCAAGATATTTGCTATCCAAGAATTAAGAATGTCATGCGCGGATATGTAGTGAAGGGAGAAAAAGTTAAGGGTCTTGGAGGTAACTTAAAGTATTTTTCCACGGCGTTTGTAGACAATGTGAAAACTGATAATGATAAAAGAGTTTTTACTTCAAGATGTGCCGAAATGCTTTGTCTTGCGGAAGCAACTTTTGATGAAATGGTAAACAAAAAAGGTGCTTTTGCGATCTATGAGAATCAGAGGCAAATGACTGGTATAATTTATGATGAAGACGCAATTGCTGATTTCAAAAAGGAAGCAAAGAAATACAAAAAACCTTTCGTGGTGTATGTCTTCAGTTACGACCATACATACAACGAAGAAGATTTTGTTGACTTAGAAAATTTGAGAACGGTGAAGCCGATACCGGAAGTTATTTTGAATGTATATCGCAAGATATACAAAGAGCTTTATAAACCCCGCCACTTATGAAAGACATAGCGTATCAGAAAAAATATATCCGCGAAATTGTTTCAACTTCCGTTGGGTATATTCAAGATGAAGATCCGAAGTTAATCGTTTTTCAAGCACCGACAGGATCGGGCAAAACGATTATGCTCGCAGAGGCCATGTCGCGCATGGTTAAAGATTTAACCGACGAAAAAGAGTTGGCGTTCGTTTGGATTTCAGTAAATTACTTACACGAACAAAGCAAGAAAAAACTGGAAAAACATTTTGAGAATGAGCGACTGCTTGATTGTATAAATATCGGCGATATTCAGAACAACGAGATAGAACAAAATCAAATCGTTTTCGTGAACTGGGATAGCTTGAATAAAGAGGGCGTTTCTCTCTTTATGTCGGACAACGAAAAAGATTGGAATTTGAGTAAAGTAATGGAGAACACCAGAGACGCGGGGCGAGATATTGTTTTGATAATTGACGAAAGTCATAGAACAGCAAAAACGAGTAAATCGCAGGAAATCGTTGGCATGATTGGACCAAAGCTGACGATTGAAGTTTCTGCTACTCCAAAAGAGGGCGTTACTAATGACCACAAAATCAGCGTCAAATTGAGCGAGGTTGTCGCAGAGGGAATGATAAAACAAGAAGTACAGATAAACCCCGGACTTGGACGAGTGCAAACAAACGAGGACATTGTCCGCGAGGCGCTGAAGAAGCGAAACGAGCTAAAACGATTTTATGAAGAAGCCGGAACTGACATAAATCCTTTGCTTTTGATTCAGATACCAAAACGAAGAAAGTCCGATGTGCGAGAGCCAGAAGATAAAATCATTGAGATATTAAATAAAGACGGGATTACGATTGAGAATGGAAAACTCGCTCTTTGGCTTGCCGAAAAAGATAAAAAGAAAAATCTTGATTATCTCGAAAATGACGACAGCGAAGTAGAGATTTTGGTTTTCAAGGAAGCAATCGCGCAAGGGTGGGATTGTCCGCGAGCGAGCATTCTACTCCTTCAACGAGAATGGAACGCTGAAAATTATGTTTTCAACATTCAGACACTTGGACGCATTATGCGTATGCCCGAACATAAGCATTACGACAATTATTCGGCGTTGAATGTCGGATATGTTTATACTGCTTCCGACAATTTTGAGATTGTTGAGGATTTGGCAAAGGATTATGTCAGTAAGGATCAAATGGTCCGAGACAATACCATTTACAAAAATATCTACTTACCGAGCGAGCTTGTCAGGAGAAAGCGAGAATTATTTAGAATGTCCGGCGAATTTAAGGATTGTCTATTTGATGCGGCAAAAGAATTAAAGATTGATGACAAGAAAATCAACATCGGCAAAGTTAGTTTTTCCAAAAATGTCGGTGTTGAGGGCAGGATTGCCGAATTGGACAAAAAGCAAGCGGTTGAATTTCACAAAGAAAAAACGATTGTAAAAGATCGTGAAGAAGTTTGTGCGGAATACACAGCTTTTGTAAGGTCTTTATCGTATCCGTTCACCGGAGGGACGCGCCCGACGGACATTATCAAATCTAGCGTTCGTTCTTTTTTCAAAAAACAGTTTGGTATTGATAATGAAGATGAAATTGCCGCCATAGTATTAAACCCTGTAAACAAGAGTGAATTTATTGATTTGATTGAGGCGGGAAAAAACAAATTCAAATCCTTACCGGAAAAAGCCGATGAAATTGTGCCGAATGAAAAATGGCAGGTGCCGGAAAGCGTCAGCGTATTTGATAATTTTGACGAAAGAAAAGAGATCAAAAAATCAATTCTCAAACCCTATTTCGTCAAGCGAGATAAAAACGGGAAGCAACAGTGGTCAAAGCCAGAAAAGGTTTTTATTGATGAGCTTGAGAAAACAGATAACGATATTTTGTGGTGGTTCAAAAACGGCGTAAGCGAAAGTAAGTATTTTGGAATTGCATACAAGAAAAATGGGGGTAGCCATAACAGCTATTACGCTTTCTACCCCGATTTTATCATCAAGACCAAGAAAGATACTCTCGTTGTAGAAATTAAAGACGATAAGGATTTCAAAAACGAAAACCTATACAAACTCAATGCTGGTAGAGAATATCAGAAAAAATATAAAGGGAAAGAAAATTTGTATTTCTACATTATTTCCCCCTTTGATTATTTCAATTTTTTCCGTGCACTAAAAAATCAGACATTAGATAGCTTTAAATCAAAATTTGAAGAAAACCTAGTCCGGTTTACCCAAAGTCGTAAAGTCGCCTCCGCGAAGCAACCTGAAAAATCGAAAGAAGATCAGGAGCTTTTGGAATTGTACGAATCTGAGTTAACGAAAGCTATAAAAAACCTCGATGATAAGAAGTTAGAAAACGAGATACTCAAAATTGATTTGCAGGGTGCAGAGGCAACAATAGGCAGTTTAAAGGAAGCACTTGCCTATTTACCACAAGAAAAAACGGAGGAGCAAAAAGATATAAAAATTACTACACCCTTTAATATCTGCGTTCTGGGAGAAGTGGTAGATGAAGATTTGCTAAGAAAGAAGTTGCAAGGATTTTTCTCAAAGTATGGATTGAAAGCAACTGACTGGGATATTGAATATTTTGGCAATACAAAGTTAAAAAATAGCAATATTCTAAGCAAGCTAAAAAAGGGACAGAGTAAATTTAGTTTGATAATCACCGGACAGATATATCACCACTCAGGTAAGGGGAACGAAAGCGCAAATTTGTTGACGGAATTGAAGAAAGATAAATATGTTGATCATGTTGTCGGTAGTTCCCCTAAAGAAAAGCTGACAATAGATGATGTTTTGGAAAAGCTAGAAAAATATCTGAGTGACTGATTCAATTATCTCAAGGGGAGCCCCGCCCGCGATTCCTCTTGTCCTTCGCGGGCGGAGTTTTGCGCGCGCATGGGAGGGATGGGGCAAGCGCATTTCGGCAGCGCCTCGGGCATTTCCGCTAGGGCGTCCAGGGCTACGGATGAGCGCCGCCGTTCTCTTGCAATGCAGAAGTTTAGTAGCGGAAGCGACACCACGAAAGAACTATTGGAAACGTGGAGGGGGGTTGTGCGAGGGCGGACTCCGAAGGCACGTCCAAGCGAACGATACACGCACGACGAACCACATAATCAGCACGGCACTGAAGACTCCAATCGACCACTGCGAGGAGGAGCCCGAAGCTGGGGGGAGGATTCCTTTCTCCCCCCAAATAGATGCCTGCCCGAGCCAGAGAGCCCGCAGGCGATACTGGCGAGGAAACGCAGGCTACCTAGGCATCTAGGCGCGAGTAGCCCTAGCGGAAATGCCCGAGGCGGATGCCGAGGGTGACACCCCGTGCCCTGACGAACCACTAGCGAGAAAATAGACACGAGGCACCATACTGTATTTGCATTCCGCATTTAGAGCCGCACGCCTTGCCCTCAAAGGCAAGGCCCGACCGAGCCCCGTTTCCGCCCATTCAATTTCAAAAAGAATCCCCCCGCGAAAAAGAAAAAGCATGGAGAACGGAAACGGGGCGAGGGCGGACGCGCGGTACTCCGCGCGTGGCGGCGTTCGAGTCACCACGGAATCGGAGCGTACGAAAAAGTACCAAGCCACCACGCGCGCGGCGCGTGCGACATCAGTCGCTCTGCGACTGGAAGAAGGTTCGAACTTGGTCGTATAATGTAGCCAAGAAACTAGATACGAACTCGGATTTTGAAGTTGAGAGGGTTCGCTCGCCCAGCCCCGCCAATGGCGGGGCTGGGCTTCGCTCCGCGACGGCTTCGCCGTCGCTTTGGCGGGAAATGAAGCGGATTTTAATGCTTTCGGGGGAATAGAAAATGGTTGAAAGAAACTTTTTGGCAAAAAGATTTCTTTCAATTCCTTTGGTGGTTTTTAGTCCGGATAGGAAAAATTTTAGAGTGTCCGAAGTGCTTTCGGTGGAAAATTTAGAGCATACGTCCGTTAGTTCGTATCCACCGCGGAGGGGTGCTTGGTTATCATTATTGAGGCGAAAAACGAGATTTTCAATGTAGTTTTTATCAACCAAAATGCGCTCTAAATTTTCCTGACAAAAATCTTCCAATCGTTCGGCGGACACTTGTTTTACCGAACACGCTTGCCAGTCTTGTTTCATCGTGGCGGTGCAACGATAGTAATAATATCGGTTTAATTTTCCAGCGATATATTTGTTGGTAAAACAAGAAGTCATATTTGAGCCGCACTCCTCACATTTTATAAGTCCGCCGAATAGAAAATTTTTGTACACTCTAAAATTTTTCCGCTTTTCTTTATGTATTTTTTGAGCAAGGGCAAAAATTTCTTCTGAAATTATCGGCTCGTGAATACCCTGATAAATTTCGCCATTGTGCAAAACTTTGCCTATGTAGATAACATTTCGCAAAATGTGGCTGATATTTGTTTTGGAGAAATTTTTGCCTAATTTATTTTTGACTCCTTTTTCTTTCAACATTTGATAGGTTTTCGCCGTTGAACCGCTTTCAACATAAGTTTCAAAAATTGATTTTATTTCCTCCGCTTCTTTCGGGTGCGGGATAAGTTTCTTGTCTTGCCGGATATAGCCGTATGGAGTAAGCCCGCCATTCGCCAGTCCCTTTTTCGCACGCTCCAGCATTTTGTCTTTTGTTCTTTCGCTGGTTAGCTCGCGCTCAAATTGCGAAAAAGTGAGCATAATGTTGCGAAGCAATCTTCCGGCGGGTGTGGAAGTGTCAAACCTTTCCGTAATGGAAATAAAATCAATTTTTGCTTGCTCAAAAAATTCAATCAGTTGGTAAAAATCTTTGGGCGAACGAGTGAGCCGATCAATTTTGTAGACCAAAACCACATCAATTTTTTCTTTTTTCAAATCTGAAAGGAGTTCTTGCAAAGCGGGCCGTTCTAAAATTGCGCCTGAAAAACCAGCGTCATTATAAATCTTGAAAATTTGCCAATCATTCTGACTAGCGATAAACGACCTAATTTTCTGCTCCTGCGCTTCGCAAGACGAAAATTCTTTTTCCGCTTGGTTGTCAGTTGAAACACGAGTATAAATGGCGCAATTTTTGATATTCATAAATTTATATTGTTAATTCTTAAAAAGAAAAAATTGAATTCCCCCGAAAGCATTAAAATCCGCTTCATTTCCTGCCAAAGCGACGGCGAAGCCGTCGCGGAGCGAAGCCCAGCCCCGCCATTGGCGGGGCTGGGCGAGCGAACCCTCTCAACTTCAAAATCCGAGTTCGTATCTAGTTTCTTGGCTCCCGAATTGAAACCTTCGCAAACTTTTGAAATTATTTTACCAAATCTGATACACAAATCCAAAAAGCGAAATCTGAAATGATGCGCCCCGCCACTATTTTTCTGGGGTAAAGGAGGCGGGGCGACGGACTCGCCCGCGCGGAGGAGGGGTCTGGGGAGGAATCCGCGCGGGCTTCGGCTTTCTTTTTTGAAAAAATTGGCGGCTACAAATTGAGAAAAAATTGAATTCATGTTAGTATAGTTGTGAGGGTTAGTTTCAACGCTCATACTTATACTATCATACTATGGAAAGTAAGAACAATAGACAAATTGGGGATAAAATAAAAGTCTTTCGAGTAAAGCAAGGATTGACACAGGACGCTCTTGCGAGAAAGTGCGATATTCCCTACACAACGCTGACTAAGATTGAATCAAATGTGATAACAAAACCCTCAATCCAAACCGTAACAAAAATTGCTGAAGGACTGGGAATAAGCATTGATAATTTGATCAAATAAAATTATGTACAAAAAATTCACAGCAGACGATTACCGAAAACATATAAATTTACCCTCCGATTATTCGGTTGAGGGTTTTATCGTTTTTGGAACATTCAAAAAGTACCCTTATGAAATGTTAAAGGATTCACTTTTGCGTTTAGGACACAAAGCGGCGTTTAGCCATATTGAGCATGAATTTTTAAATCCGATTTTAGAGTTCAAAGTAAATGGGAAAAACTACTGGTTTGTAATTGCCTATGGTGGCGCACTCTTGAGCGAGTATCTTCATTTGGCGTGTTTGTTCGGGAGCAAGAAAAATATTCTGCTTGGTAGTTGCGGTGGCTTGAAAAAAGGAGCGACAAGCCGCGAAATGCTTATTCCAACTTGGAGCTATGCCGACGAAAGCTCCGCTCGTGCGTATCAACCGGATAGAAAAAATAAATATGAAGCGAATGAAGAGTTAAGTTCGCGGCTTGCCACTAAACTGGAACAAAAACACAAAGTTCATCGTGGCCCAACAGTTACTTATCAAGCGATGATGGCAGAAACTTGGGAAGATGTTTTTTCCTGGGCAGAACAGGGATATTTTGGCGTGGAAATGGAGGCGGCAACTGTTTTTGCCACTTCAAACCATTTCGGAGTTCCAGCGGCTGGGATTTTGCGAATTGGCGACAATCTGATTGAGAATGAAACCGTAATGGATATTAACTACGAGAAAGATCGGGATTTGAGAAGAAAAGCAACAGAAGATACTTTTGATATTGCGCTTGAGGAAATCACGAAATAATTATGGCAACAATCAACAAAAAAGTTTGGTTAGAATATTTTGAGAAAATAATTTCCGGCAAGAAAAAGCTGGAACTGCGTCTTGCCGATTTTGAGGTAAATGAGGGCGACACTTTGGTTTTGGAAGAATGGGACAAAGACAAGCAAGAATATACAGGAAGAAAAGTTGAGGTTATCGCCACCTACATTCTCAAAACAAAAGGCCAAACTTTTTGGCCGCCGGAGGAAGTTGAAAAACATGGTTTTCAGATTATCCAATTTGAGCCGAAAGATAGTCCCGCACAACGCCCGAAAGTTGGCGTTGGTGTAATGATTTTGAAGGACGAAAAAGTTTTGTTGGGAAAACGCAAAGGTTCGCATGGTGAGGGTGAGTACGCCTTCCCCGGCGGCCATTTGGAATACATGGAATCCTTTGCGGATTGTGCTCGGCGCGAAGTCAACGAGGAATGTGGTGTTGAAATTGAAAATATCCGTTTTCAATATTTAGCAAACATTACCAAGTACGCGCCGAAGCACTATACGCATATCGGTCTTGTGGCAGATTGGAAAAATGGCGAGCCAAAAGTTCTTGAGCCGGAAAAGTCAGAATCGTGGGGTTGGTATGATATGGACAATTTGCCCCAACCAATTTTTGAAATGTGCAAATTGGCTGTTCAATGCCACAAGACCGGAAAGAATTATTTGGATGTTTCAGATTTGAAATAGCCGCCAATTTTTTCAAAAAAGAAAGCCGAAGCCCGCGCGGATTCCTCCCCAGACCCCTCCTCCGCGCGGGCGAGTCCGTCGCCCCGCCTCCTTTACCCCAGAAAAATAGTGGCGGGGCGCATCATTTCAGATTTCGCTTTTTGGATTTGTGTATCAGATTTGGTAAAATAATTTCAAAAGTTTGCGAAGGTTTCAATTCGGGAGCAAGGTTGAACGCACTGGCAAGAAATCTTCATTTAAGATTGATGTGTCTATAATATTTTCAGGTTCGAACCGAGGATTTTTTGTTTTGGCGGTAAGCAGGCCATTTATGATTGCAGCGTATAAGTTAGTGTTGGAAACACTAGGTTTTTTGTCTTTAATCGTTAGGTTCGAACCTATCTCCGCGAAAGCCTCTTTTTTATCTTCAGGAGCGCCATTTCTGAATACCTCATCAATTCCCGTAGCTAGATTAAATGCTTTGTATGCCTTCTGGAGCTGATTTTGGTCCGTATGCCCTAACTTACCCAACTCTCGTCTCAAGGTCTCAATTTCGCCATTCAGGGTCCCTTTAATACTCATAAACTCATCATCAGTCAGTTGTCCGCGTACTCTCATTAAGGCAAGCTCCTTTTGCTCATGTTCTTTTTGCTGCAAGGTTTTCTGCAAAGATGCCTTCTTTTCGAACTCATTTTGCTTGTCGTCCTTCTCAAGGATATCTAGGTTCTCAATACACCAGTCACTCAGAGCCTTCGAGATTTTGAGATTGCTTCCATAGTAGTCAGCAAGATAGCTACTGATTATGGCTTCTTCCACACTTTTTTCAGTACAATTCGGGTTCTTTTTTCGGGTACAATGATAGTAGATATAGTGAAGATACACAGGACTTTCCATGTCAGAAAGAAGGGTGCCGCATTGCGGGCATCGATCCTTGTCTCTGTAAGAGAACTTGTTTTGGCAGTCACATATAACCTGATATTTTTCTTCTGCTGTTACACCACCGCCACAACCACCACATCTAGTCGTTGATTTTTTGAAGGGGAATGATTCTAGATTTATGGACGGTCGCGGATGGCCTTTGTTACCCATGATCTTTTGTATGTGCCAATAACTCTCCTCCGTGATCATCCGAGGAATACTCTCATGTAGTTCGTGCCGGACACCGTCGTTGGTAAGAAAGAATCCGGCATAGACAGGATTTTTCAGAATTGTACCCGCTATATATGAGATGACAAGTTTTTTTCCACCTTGCCTTTTTCTTAGTGGAGTGCGAAGACCCATCTCCTCATTCGCCACTCTTAAGAGTTTTCTAAATGAGTACCGGCCAGTCAGGTAGAGTTCTAGTAATTGTTTTATAAGTGGGAAACGACTTTCATCTACCAACCAACCCCTATTGCCACGCTCTTTGGATAGGTCATTCAGGAAGCCAATAGTAGCAACTCCATTAGGGTAACCTTTCTCTGCTCTCTCACGTATACCTCTTTTTGTGTCTACGCTCAGATCACGCACATACTGATTTGCCATACCAAGCTCCACTGCCATTACAATTACATTGTCATCTGGATAGTAACTGCGACCGTATGTCTGAATATGCTTTATTACATTTTGCTGGAGCATCCAGCTGATAGTGCCACCATCTACTGGATTTCTTGCCAGACGATTTATTTTCCAGACAATCAATCCGTCCGCCTCACCTTTATTAAGTCGACCAATCATATTCGTGAATACGGGTCTTCCAGGTGCTTTAGCTGACATTGATTCCTGAAGTATTTCAATAATTTCAAGTCCGTTCTCCGTTGCTAATTCTTTGAGAACCTTTATCTGATCCGGTATCGACTGCACTTGTCGATCCTCTGCATCACTCGACTTTCTGCAATACATGAAGTATCTAAGTTTTCTTGTTGGTGTTTTCATATCTTTATTTAGTCCTCATTAACAACATACCGCTAAGGGTTTATAAGTCCAGCGTCTTATATTTATTGAATTTGTCATAATGCCTTCTTATTTAATATGTCCAATGTCATATTCTCAAATCTCTCAAGTTCTTTCGTAATATAAGCAATGCCTTGAGAAACTGGCAAATCTCTTACGAAATTAGCGGCCGTGTCTAGTTTTTCACTTAACCTATCATCCTTGTTTGCCCATACCTTGTTTAGTTCTTCTTTCACAGTCTTTGCCCCACAGAATTTAACAAGTAGAGCTAAGGCACAGCTCCAGAGAGCTTTATTCTGACTATGAGCACTTGTATCAGTTTCTTTTGCTTTTCTAAATATATGGAGCATCAGCTCTAGAGGATTATCAAAGCTCAAAAGTGCAAGCTGATTTTCTGGTCTCTTAATAACATTCTTCCAAGAGGATAAGAGAACCTCTTGCCACAGGCCATTCCTAAACAAATCAGAGAAAATCACTTGGGTCTCATAAGGTCTGCCTAGCAATTTATTCAGCTCACTTTTGATGGTCTGGTTTTTATTAAGGCGATACTCGTAGCGTAGAACTTCAAGACTTCCTAAATCTCGCATTTCCAAAATCTCTTTCTCATAAGCAGTTCTCTTTTTATCAGTTCGCCTTGATTTTGGCTGTCTCAAATCTTCAATTTTGTCGTAGAAAGTCCACTCTCTAGTGCCACAATACAGATGGACTACCTTCGCATTATTCTTATCCTTACTCTTTACAATTCCTGTCGTGTCATAGGACTTACCCATATCTGCGTGCGATAAGTCAGAGAGTATGCTTCGTAAAGCAATATCTTTTGGGAGAGCTATATTCTTACAGAAGTGAACCACGGATACATAAGCTCCCGGAATGATAAACGGAGACAAATCTATACCTATCATCCTCAACTTGCTTGATATGGTTTCAATTATCTTCTTTCTGTCAGCTACTGATATTTCTTCAATGTTATTTTCATTAAGTATCTTTGGTAGCGAGCCACTTATGACTAGCTCATATTTAACCTCGCCTTTTGAAATATCAACCTTCTCATAAATCTCAACTTTTGGAACAGTAATATCTTTTTCTACTTCTGGATGCAGGACAAAATGTCTTAAATAAGGGACTTTAGGGTTTCTGGCTCTAATCCTTTCTTGAGCTGATAGTTCACTAAACTTTCGTATTGAAAACTCTGGAGTAAATAAAGCCCAGCTCGCAACTCTAAACTTCTCTCTGTCTGTTATACGAAATTGAATGGTGTCCATAGATTATTTGTTGGCTAAAATTTTCTTGGAACCCTCTCGGGCTAGGGCGACACTTGCAAGTCGAGTGAGTCTAAGTAGAGACATGCCGAAATCGCGCGCTTCATTGTCAGAAAGTGCGATACTGTAGTCGTTAGCTACTATCTCTTTTAGCTTTTCAATTTGTGCTTTAGGTAACTCCATTTACGAAAGAGCCCTCCAGAGGGTGGTCCGGAGGGCTCTTATGTGTGGTACCACCCAGAGCCTATAAGGCCCTAGTGATATTTTTCTTATTTATTCCTATACCGAACATTACCGATTGCTATACTGATAAAAATATAATGGCCTTATCTAAGGCCATTATTATTCAGATATCCCCAGGTATGAGTAGTGTACTAAGTTTGTTTTATGACTATCCTTGGGCCTAAACAATAACCAACACCCCTCTCTCCATCCGGTATAAAATCTTTTCCATTGATACCTTTAAAATGTTTTTCTATTTTTCCTCTCAGTACTCCTATTTCCTTTCTTACAATATCTGACGTAGTTTGTATTCGTTGGGCGATATCATCAGCTTTAATTGGTTCTCTCTGTTCTAGTAAAATCTCCACTAATTTATGTTTATTTTTCCCCATCTCCATTTTGTAAAATTGTTTTTCCCCACTTTCTAGATGTCGAGAAAGTTCTCCTTTCGATGTTAAGTAGAATATCAATTTTGAAGAGACGTTTTTATTCTTAGTATTTTTTTGTCTATATTCTTCATAAACTCCATCAAACTTTTTCCTCATGACTGCTAAAGACTCAAATAACGGTATGGGTTTTGTAATATAAGCTTTACCAGTCCCTACCATTTTAATAGACTGATAATCTTCTAACTCAAACTTATATGGTTCAATCTTTACCACGCCCATTTCCTGAAGCTGGTTTATTACAAGCTTCTCTGCCTGTGATGAAATACTGTGGTTTGAGTCTTGCTGAATAACATTAAAATAATCGTAATAGCTTATTCGTTCCCCCTTTACATACTGTAGAAGTTCTTTAACTTTAGTAAGCACATACCAAATATCCTTTTCAAAACTAGTTTCTGCATTGTTAGCTAGCCCACCCTTTTTATTCATATCTATATATCAGTTATATCGTATTCCCCGTTCCTTTCCTACATCTTGTTTGTCTAAAGAGCTGTCTGCTCACCTGACGCTTCAATTAACGATGCGAACTGCTTGCCGTCTTCTCTCATGCTAATTGGTATGATCGCCAATGGTACCTTCTTCTTAGGCCTGTATTCTGGAATCGTTCTCTCGGCGACCCATCTGATTGTCGAAGCATCCCCCCGATCTATCGCCTCATAAATTGCGTCTATAAGCTTCATCTTAAAAACCTCTCTGAAGTCCTCCATTTTGTCGTAAAACTCCGGGTGTTGTCTTAGGAAATAATGGAGTTGATCTTTAGAAATACCTATGCGTAAAGCCGCATTTCGCTGAGAATACCCCTTTTTGAAGGCCGCTATAAGCTGTCCCACCCTTGCGACATCGTTCCACCAAGCATTCGCACTTGCCCTGATGGTTATTTCACCTCCAATATCGTCTCTGATGGTATATCCATACTGAACCGACTTAAGAGTCTGATCTTGGCTTGCCATGTTTGTATTATAACTCTCTCTTACTCCAGCCAATATACTAAAAAGTCATTAAAGTGTCGGAAAACTCAATCAGCAGAAACCCGTGTTTTAGTCGGAAAAGTGTCGTGACACTTTTATATAAATGGCTTAATTGAGCCATATAATGAAATACTCCTTGGTAGACTCTCCCACCACTTTCCCACCACCCTTTTGCCATGACTCTCAAGGCACTATGTCCTTATAGTTTTGTGAGTTTTGACACCTAGTTTTTGTCACAAAAGTCAGTTCCGAAGCCCCATATATAGGGATGAAAACTAAACCTTAAATAGCTCTGTTTAGCCATAATCTGAAATAGTTTTTGGCATACCTCGAATCCTCACTTTTGGGGTTATTATTTCCCAGAGTTTGGTGGTTTTGATACACCTAGTACCAACAGATCTCGACCTCTTCTCCTATCTGATCTTCTAGATACTTCGTAGCGGTCGTGATATTTCCAATTTCATCGATCAAGCCAGACCTCAAAGCATCCTCGCCTATATAGGTTAGTCCATTTGCCAGACTCTCAACAGCCTTCAACTCAAGTCCTCTGTTTGTGGCCACATCCTCTACAAAGACCTTGTGCGCTTTGCGTACGTCAGACAATAGAATGTTTCTTTCTTCCTGCATTAATGGTTTATTTGGATCACCGGTATCCTTATACTTAGCAGAAGAGAGTTCTATGAAAGTGTATCCCTCCTTAGTGTTTTTATTTGATTCATCTAGATACGAAGCTGTTACCCCGATGCCTCCTACATCAGAGATTCTAGAAGCATAGATTTTATTTGCGCCACTAGATGCCCAGTAAGCAGACGATGCACCAATACTTCGTATAACTGCCACACTCGGCTTATCAAAGTTCTTTAGGGATGAAGCTATTTCCTCTCCGGCTACTCCATCACCTCCGTGTGAGTCAATCAGCAACATCACCGCCTTTATGTCTGGATCGCTCTGAGCAGATAGTATCCCGTCTACAATATCTTCTGACGAAGAAACGTCTACTTCCTGATCAACAGGTTGTTTTGGTATGTACGTGCTCAAGTATCCTTTGATAGAGAAAGCTAATACATTGCAATTTTCTTGTGAGATTGTGTCGACAATATCTGTCTCATCTAAGAAAAAGTATCCGCCAATGAAAGCTACAATGCCTACACAAATCACTAAGATTAATACTTTCTTCCTACTGATCTGTTTCTCCTCGTTCATGTGCCCATATTATAGCCCTATTTCTTAACTAGAAGCCAAACCTACTAAAAACAAGAGAATGATTCCAACTATAATATCTGCCACAATTCTCATTTTTGGCCACATCTCTAAAGAGCTATTCAAGAAACCTGAAATGAAGTGGATCAGGTAGGTTGCAAACATAACGTCCACAATGATTTGAAAATTAGTCATTTTTTATTTGCGTAATTTGTTACTAGATTATTTGTTAAGACATTTAAGATAGAGCCCATTAATTACTTGATCTGTGGCTCTATCTATTTCGAGTTTTGAATCTTGTAGTAATCTAAGATTCTTTTGCTTCATTGACTCGTAATAATCAACTGTTGGTTGGATTGCAGCTCTAGTAGAACTAGCGATTGACCTATTTTGTTCCGGAGATAAGTCCGGATAATACTGAGAACTTCTGTTAATTTGCTCTAATTTACTTTTCCTTAACCCTTCTTCAGCATCTGAGATATTTTTTCCAAAGCCCTCCTCGGCTCGTTTGTAATATAATTGTTTCAAAGTATCACCCTGTGACTTTGATTCAGCTTGGCATCGAGCAATTTTCAGAGAAGAATCTATCGGAGGGTTTTCTGTAGTCGGTAATTTGATATTAGCTGGTTGTAGTAATGTATCTTCCTTTTGTGGAACTACTTGGGTTTGTGATTTTTGCCGGGTAGGATTACCTATACTTTTCCTTTTTAACTCTTCCACTTCTTTTTTTAACTTTTCAATTTCAGCTGATTGATCAACGACGCTATTACTTGGTTTCTCTTTTGGTAATTCAACTACGAGGTCTATTTTGGGAGGACGATTAAATATTTTCCATGTAAATGGATTCCACCATGCAGCAAAGGTGATCTGTGGTATTAGTATCGCAAGTGCAATCACTCCAATAAGAAACTGTTTTTTATTTTTCATATCGAGTCTTGTTATTTATTGAACTAAAACCAAGTGAAGAACCATGAGAGAAAGCTCCCACTTCTCTTTTTAAAGAAATGTCTTATGGAAACATAACCTACTACTGTTGATATAAATCCTTCAAAAACACCTTCGCTAAATGTATAAAGGACTATTCCGGTAATGATTAGGGATAGAAAGATAGTGAATAGATCAGCTAGCTTGGCCAAAATATAACGTCCATGTAGTTTGTTGTTTCTTTCCTCTTCTATTGCCCTTAGTCCGTCAAGAGCTTCTCTTGCGATTTTATTACCCCTAGATAAATGTTCTTCCATATTGTTGCTTGATCGTCTTGTAATCTTTTGCGGGTACAAAAAGCCCGCCACAGGTAGGGACCGAAGCCCCTCATACCGGTTTCCCGATATGGCGATCAAGCGACCCTATGACGGGGTTTTTACCTTGATCGACTTTTTGCCATGCCGGATATGTCCGGTTTAGGCCTATTTTCTGCACACCCCTATTTTACCGCTTCCGGCTTGTTTTATCCATTAGCTTCTACTCCGCAGTAAACATCGTATATGAACCACTTTCGCTGATAGATATGTCTCTAGATTTCCTATGATTTTTATAGTCGAAGTTTTTTGTTAATTTTTCTAAGTGCATCTTATCTTTAGCCACAGCACATTGATGACTATTAGAAAGTATAAGTCCATTTATATCTCTGACCTGCTTCTTGTCCAATTTCATATAATGCTCTGTTTTTGATTGCATGTTTGGTTTTATATAGAGACATATATCTGGTCTCAAAGGAAAAAATATCGTTGCGTGGGGTGATAACAACCCGTTCAGTTTTGAAGTAGAGATTGTAAAACAAGGGCTATCCGAAGTGATGAAAGAGGTGCCGTTAGGAGCTACGAGAAATAGCCACTGCATTTCAAATATTTTCTTCGCATGCCGGTCTACCTTAAGAAGACCTTTTGAGTGACCTGTTTTTGTAAGACCTATTCTAACCGTATCACTATGTATAGCTTCAAAAATCTGGGAATTAATTTCTTCCTGTGTCATCTGGCTCACTTTATCTAGAGTTTCCTCCTCCATTTTATTTTTAGGTTTATGTTCGAGAATTTTTTCTTTAGACATGGACACCTTCTCTGGTGTGGGTAGGTCTTTTCTCATAAAGTACCTAGTAGTTGCTTCTATCAGTTTGTTCATCTCCTCTCTATGTCTCGGAGTTCTTGTGTACTGCAAGGCCACATAAAAAGCTATGCAACTTCGAGCATCGATACCCGATAAAAATTCTTCTCTCACTGTATGTATTTTTCTAATAGCTTCGATACCTTTACTATCGATAATAGCTGTAACATCTTCTGGTAGATAAGATTTCTCACCTTCGTCCTCAAGCACATTGTAATCCTCTCTCCAGAAACCCTTCCATCCCGGACCTCTTTCTATTATCTGATTTTCTTCAATAACATATATATTGAGCTGATTTTCTGTTCCGCTTTTTCTCCATTGAGCGAGGTATTTGCCTTGAACTATATGATGCTTAGCCATTTATCTGAATGCTACAGCAAGAAGCGGCTAGAACAACCCCTCGAACCTTTTCCAGTTTTTATCTGTGTTTACTGACTTACCTTTGATGTACTCATACTTTGAACCATTGTCGTAATACCAAATGCCATTCTCAAAAATAACAATGCCACCAATGAAGCCCCTACCGAGTTGCTTTATCCATTTTGCTAAAGCGACAGCTTTATCTTTTGTTTCCTGTGAAGTTCCTGTATTGCCGTCTTTGGTATCGAATATGCCGATGCGACCATCCTTGAAACGAATAACCCAGTCAGGGTAGAAAAGTGCGTCTTTCTTGTCCTCAGTATTTCGGTAAGGGATGGCGAGGTAATTCTTGCCGTAGTCACCATTTTTGAACCACCAGTCGATCTCTTTTTTCTTGGTATCGATATAATCCTTTAACTTCATCTCATTATCACGGCCTGAGTAATCAGGGAGTACGTAGAACTTGTCGAGCGCACACAACGCTTGAGGAATTTCTTCGTAATCGTCAGTGTAGCCATACTCGTCGAGTAGAGTGAATGAGTGTATCTGTGCCTCTTCGAGCTTCTTCCTCTTCTCTTCAATTAGTTTCTCTCGCGTTGGTTTGAAGTCCCTTAGGGCTTTTGTGATGGCTGGGCGGAACACACTTGAGGCATCCTGCTGAATGTCTTTCACGAATACTCGGTAGTAGTAATCACTATCTGGTTCAAATACACTCTCCATCCATAGTCGCGTTGCGGATTTCAGGACGCTCCATGATCGAGCGATGTTTGAGTATTTAGCTTGTTCGTCACTCTGCTCCTTCAAGAGTTTGTAGCAGAGGTAGTTGAATGTTTTTTCGACATCGTTGATAGACATCTCAAGTGAGACATCATCGCCTTTTTTGACGAAATCATACGCAAGCTGATCGAAGTCCTCAAACTCTGCGTTTGCGACTATACGGTTTGGTAGCGAGGCGCTTATATCAACACCTTTCTTTTCGAGTTTCTTTTGCGCCGCGCCGAGGATATCCTTTGATGTAAGTCCAAAGTATGAGTTCATTGAGTCAATGAAGCTCTTTTGGAAAATCATTGAGCGGGGTATGTCACCATAATCGACACGGGAAGCATAAATAGTCGGCAGGTCGACATTTTTTATACCGTCCTTTCTTACTGCTTTCTGAGTGATAGGTTTGTTGTTATCAGATTGATCTGGTATCTCGACTTCCTTCCGCTTGTAGTTCGTATAGAGATACCCGAGACGAAGCGCAGGGTGGTCATTGTAATCGTCCTTCAGATGAGGCTCCGGCATACGCAAAATACGTCCGATGGTTTGGGTATAGAATTTCTTTGACTTGATCTCTCGGAACATCACGAGCACTCCTGCGCGAGGACAATCCCAGCCCGTACCTGCCGCTTGCTTGAATAGTAAGAAATCGTGTTCATCATCGATGTCTTCCAATCCCGATGGGCGCGGGTGCTTATCAAACCATCTAGCAATTCTATGTTCGGGTATTCCTTTATGTTTTAGGTAAGCCGTTACCACTTCTTCCTTCGTCTTGTCTCCAGTTGCAGTTAGTTCTTTATCGTCATTTGGTAGCTGAATGAGCATCAAAGGATTGATGTTTTTGCTCATAGCTTTGAACTCGGCTTTGAGTTGCTCACGTTTACTGAGCCCCAAGTCGAGCAGTACCTCATCGAGATCCTTCTTACCATATCCTTTGAGGTCCTCATCACTTTGCAGGACGATCTTCTCTTTTATAAGGCCTTGGATTACAACAGGTTCTCGATCCACTTCTATGAAACTCTTCTGTCGATATGCCTCAAGTTCATCTACTTCTTCAGGCGTTGCAGTAATGTGCAGTATGATCTTCGGGTCTATGTAGTCTATTATGTTTTGAGCGAGACGAGTTCCTTTGCTTTTGTGCGCCTCATCAATAATGAGAACAATTTCCCGTTTCTTTGCTTTAGTGCCATCAATAACATCTTCGAAGTATTTTCCGCGTTCTTTGAAAAGAGGGTCATCCTTTTCTGGTCTACGTAGCACTCGGCTTTCCGCCGCTTCGGATACAACTTTCTGCCAGTTTAGGAAGAGAATCTCGTTTGATTTGAGCTGTCCCTGATTTATGTCCGCGACAGTTAGTAAGCCGTTCTCGAGGTTATTGTTGAAATACTCCTTGAACTTGTTTCGACTTTGCATCGCAAGGTCGTCACTGAATGTGATCCAGATAAAGGACTTATCCTCGTCCCATTGAGGGAGATGATTGAGCCCGCGCACAAAATGTGCGGCCATAAGTGTCTTGCCGCTACCCGTTGGAGATTTGAAGACGATAGGAAGTTGTCGGCCAACTTTCTTCCACTGTTGAACAAACACCGTTGTCAGTGTTTCGATCGCATCTCTTTGAAATGATAGTAGGTTAGGTGTTGGCATACTTTTATAGGTTGTGGATGCGACGGTAGATCTCAAGTATCGGCTCAGGAATAGTTTTGACCGTGATATTTGGGTTGTCCTCAAACTCGTCGACAAACGGATCGTTTTCCCAGCTAAAGATGTAAACAGTAGTCGGTTTCTTTAACGACAAGACCTTCTTAGTGAAATCGTCGAACTTGTCAAAGCTCTCTTTGAAGTAAACAGCTGTGTACCTGTCGTTATTATCGAAGATCTCAAAGTGGCTATTTTTTAGCACACCATCCAAAGTATTTTCCGCGATGGCGAGCAACTCTGATACATTATGCGCTAAAGCTAACTTATCCTTGTCATTTGTATTCAAGATACTGTTTTCGCCAACGAAACCGATCTTGTAGTACTTTGCTGAGCCTCCCAGTTTTGGCTGGCTATTTTTTCCGTGTATCACATTCACGACCCTTGGGTAACAGACCTCTGACATAATGTTTCCTTCGTTGTTGGTTACCATTATGAACTGGCGGGCTCCCTTATCCTTTGCGTTTAGTTCCAGTACTGCCTGTGCGGTAGTCCCAGAACCTGCAAAGAAATCAAGCACCACAGCATTTTTGTTCATAGCCGCATTGATTATGCGTTTGATAAGTTGGAGCGGCTTCTTACCATTTTTGAAGCTCACCCCCCCTTCTGCTTCAAGCCCAGTTGTTTTTATATCTATCCAGAGATCGCCAGGGTGAGTAGATAGATATGTATCCGCAAAAAGTATTTGAACTCGGGGTCGTTTTACGTCTGCTGGATAATCAGATTTTACGATGTAGAGTATTCCATCACGCTTTGAGATGACTGAGAAGACCTGTTGCTTTAGGACTTTACGTTTTTTATCGGCAAGCACCTTTACGGAGTCACCTGCGGCGGTACGACATATGCGCCAAGCATTCTCAAAACACCAACTCTTTATTTCTTTTACGCCCTTTAGACCAAGCGATTTTATTTCTGACGATAGAGAGCGCAATGTGATTTTTAACAGCACGGCGTCCACTTCAACTAGATCCGATTCTGTGAGAGCTTCTTTCTCAGACAAGGAGTCTATGACCGCACGATCTTCCTTCGTTAGATTGTCAATATAGATATTGTATTCTCTGTCCCATTCCTCTTTTGGTATCTGATCGAAGAAGAGGTTCTTTACTCCTGACGGCTTTGCTATGAGTAGGTACTCCTTGTATTTAGGAATACTTCCAGATTTCTTGATTGAGGACATCTTCAACCCTGACGCTTCGCTCATTTTTACGACTACCGTCTTTACGTTTTCCTGAAAGACGTTATCAAGAAGTATCTTCAACTGTGCGTACTCGTTGTCGTCTATAGAGACCGCAAGAAAACCCTGATCGCTTAGCAAGTCCTTTGCAAGCTCAATCCTTTTTCGCATAAATGAAAGCCAGTAACTATGGCGTAACGGATGATCTGTTGGGACTTCGGTCCCGTCTGGGTATTTATCAAGCACGCGCTTATCTTTATATCGGAAACCGTCAGTACCAGTATTGTATGGCGGATCAATATAAATGACGTCTACTTTCCCTTTATGCGTATAGTTCAAGCAAGTAAGGGCATGATAGTTTTCCGCTTCTATAAGCAAATGGGTCGGTTTTCCATCATTATTTTTTATATCGAGCTTTGGAACTGCTGTGACAATAGGTAATTTATTTTCAACATCATCTTCAAATGCTTCTGGTACGTCGATCCAGGCAAGTCCGTAGTTCTCATTCCTAAGTGATTTCTTCATACGCTCCAGCTCTTTCTCAAGACGCAGGATTTTATTGTCTTTGTCCCCAAGTATTTTTCTAATTTCGTCTTTTTCCATAATCAATGTGTGGATGGATCTGGAATGTCCACAGCGCTTCCTTCCCCAGAGATTGATGCTCTAAAGTTTGAGAGAGAATCTGCCATGGCACTTTCGGCACCTCGTACTGCTCCTCTGTGTTCAGACAGTTCAGCTTCTGACAACTCATGAATGACGGTATCTCCTCCGTTTTGTAGCATTGTTATTAATTGCATAGGTTCTGCCACACCACCAGGGTTAACCCTGATAGCATGATCGAGTGTCCATACAGCTGCAAATAGCCCTTCATTAACGGTGGGTTGGTGGTCTGACCAGAGTACTCTTCTAAGTAGACCTAAAAATGGATCGGCGATGGGTTGCCCACTTCCTATACTTGTAAATGGCAACTCTTCGGTTGTCTGCTCTGGTGCCCCCTGTTGGTCAAACTGGAATAGGCAAAGCTCTCTAGAAATAGGGACAGCGACTAGTGAGTGACTAACTGCGCTACTTAAACCAGCACTCCCTATTGCATTTCGTGCTACTTGTGCCACTTGAAGTTCTGGCATTATATATTCTCTAAAACCCTGACTAATCAAAGACATACCTTCGTGAGGTCTTTTCCCAGAAAAAGTATTTGCGTCCCAGAGAGATTCCATTTTTCCTTTTAATAGTTGACCTAGACCTACTGGGCCAGAGACTCCCATGACGATCTTATCTTTAAGGGTATAAAGCTTTTTAATTGGCTGTTGTGCTGTACTTTGACCCATACTACCTAAAGTTGCCGCCCCGTCAGCAGCCATCACAATACCATCCTTGCATTTGATTCCTATGATTAGCGTCATCGGTCTTTGAAAATACTATTCTTTTTATACTCAGGATATTTTTTGTAAATAGATCCTATTAATGTCTGGAATGAGACTGACTGGATTAGTTTTACAAGTTTTGTTAGATGTAGTACAGCATCACTATCCAAACTATTTTTAAGTAGTTCTGAAGTCTTTTTCCCAGTTTCAGAAATATGATAGCTACTCCAGTTATGTCCACCTCTCTGTCGTAGTTCGACTAGAGCATTATCAGCAAGCATTTCAACATCATGATATACACCAACATCAAAAGGGCCATAGTTATACGGCTGAAAATTGTAACTAAGAGTTTCTAGATTTGGAAAGGCTTTCTGAAGAAGGAAAATAGCTTTCTGTAATTGGGCAGGGGATAGCCCTTCTTCGCCAGCTACAAATAAAGCCATCAGAATCCATTTTGCCCTGTCTTTCATTATTTCCATAATATCATTAAGTTACTCCTTTTTATGCTTATATCTAGGTGCCTTGCTTGGCTTGCTGTGGTCCTCTGGGGTGCGAGTTTTGTGCTACTTTGTAGTTATCCCTTGTTGATCCGAAATCCCGCGATATTGCCCCAAAACCTGTGTTCTAACTTCGTTCAACATGCAGAGCCAAGAAGGATGAGTTGGAATGGTTTCTGGTATGAAATCTTGTTTTACTTACGGACCGGAGTGTTGAAAATTTATAGTTTTTAGCCAGTACGGCCTTTTTCATTTTCATAGTCATTTGCCCACC